>JAEEGL015634955.1_pt1 | contig 24208 bp, 26 predicted proteins | sample 9134231 | NCBI WGS metagenome assembly JAEEGL01 (sample SAMN16246548, study PRJNA631951) | gut metagenome | biome: gut microbiome; feature: rumen; material: fiber-attached | host: Bos | place: Iran: Karaj | collected 2018-10
AAAAGTCATAAAGCATATCCTTTGGAATCTGCTCTATGACTTGCATGAGTTTGGATGACAAATCAGCATTCATAATATCCTCCTAAAACTGACAAGGAGCCATAGCTACCACTGAAGTTGCTCAAAAAACAGTAGCAGTTTATGACTCCATTGACAGAATCTTATTATCTTATCAGTTAAACATTGCTTGTCTGACTTCCTTTAGAGTTGATTCTATCTCATCTAAACTCACATCACCTCCCCACATCCTATAGACATAAAGAGGTGTTATGCAGCCGAAGTCCATAGAACCAGACCTTGCCTCATTTTCCATAAACTCCTTCAATCGAGATTTGACATCTTCCACCATACTTATTACATCATTTAAGGATGTCCTCATCCGATAGAGGTTCATACGCACCGTTCTTCATTTCCAGGATACATGTACCTGATTCCAGAGCGTGTACTGTGTGCCACACACCCATTGGAATGCTCACGGCCACGTTATAGCCGTTTGGTTCCAAAATGAATGACTCAGAGCAAATTCGCTCCAACTCGTCATAGTATTCCACCTGAAGCTTTCCTCTCAGACAAATCATTGTCTCACTGGTATACTTGTGTCTGTGTATTGGCAACGTAGAGCCGGGCTCAATTGCATTGAGCATTCTTTGCGAGCCGTCCGAGTCAGAATCCCTGAGATCCAAGTTCATTCTCAGTCTCTCCGCCACCTTAGCCTGCTCTGTCAGACTGTCAAGTAGCCCTTGTGTTATCTTTTCGTTGTTCAAAATATAGATTTTTAATTTATCTCTACTTTCTATTTCGTCCCCATTGAGGCCAAAACAAATAGCTACAAAACAGCCACACGCCTTTTATGAATCCACTCATAACCACATCTAAACAAGGAAAACAAACCATATCCGATCATTCCCCCAAGAGTATTATGTATAACGTCATCAAGTTCTGTAAATCCTTTTTTCATGAATAACTGAAGAAATTCTATCGTAATCGATATCACTCCACAAATAATGAGAGCCTTCCACCATTTCATTGCACGAAATGAACATCCCAGAAGTAGTCCTATTGGAACGAAGGCAACCACATTAATGATTATTTCCAACTGCAAATCCGGCCTGTCATAGCTCCAAAATGGAGTAAAATCCCAATTCCGTACATTTTTTACCGCCCGAAATATCACTGTTGATAAAAAAACAAATATGATGTATTCAGCAAGTAGCAGTATTGAAATGTCACGCCCAATTTTAGTTCCTTTACGTATCAACAGTAGAATAACTCCGATACAAAATACAACTAACAATCCCTCATACGCATACTGAGGAATATCATATTTCAAATGATACCAATATATCTTATAATTGAACACGAAACTACTCTTTCTTTACAAACTAAATATACCTATCTTAATCTTCTCTTCTTCCTCCACTTCCAAATCTTATGGTATACCAACCAGATTGGCGTCCACAGAACCTCTGATGGATAATGCTTCAACAAATGTGAGCCATGAGCAATCTGTCTTCTCATTAAACAGATGCTGGTATTTATATCTAGTATCGCTGTGACCGAAATTGCCTGTTTGGCATATTTCACTTAAAACGAATCGACCTTCCTTCTCGTTCATCCCGCATATCAGATACTTTTCCTCCAACCCAAACTGAGTATGCAGTATCCACATCATCGCCTCAGCAAATTGTGTCAACCTCAACTCGTGCAATGTTCTTCCGACATCATCCATCTTACATCTTCCATCATTTTGCGCCCTTAGCACAAAGAAGTAATCCATCACCTGCCTCAGTCCAATCCCCTCAAACAGAAAATGTCTGTAGATATGAGTAAGAATAAAGATTCTATTAAACTCTAAAGACGGAACAGCAAATCCCTTATCCTCTATATATACAAAGCTATCAGCACCAAAACTATTGTACCACTTAGCGAGTTTCCTGTCATCCAACAAATTTCTCATCAAGGTTGGCCTATGATGCAGTTCCACTTCAGTATCTTCAAAGTAGTTATAGTGAAACCTGTGATATGCCAAATCATCGGTTGGCAAGGTACGTTGAACGTAATCACATACAGTTTTGTATCCACCCTTTACCCAAATGTCTATATCACCACTCTGCCTGTAAGGAGCAAGATCACCATAAAGTGTAGCGATACCTTGACCTTTTAAAATAGCAGCATCCAGCTCTTCCTTTTTCAGTTGCCCCCAGATTTCAGCAGTCTGCTTATCAACTTCTTTGTTCTGCTGTCGAATCTGTTCAGACAGTCCTATCCATTCAAACAGCAAATCTTGTGGTGGCCATTGTTCTTTAGGAAGCTTCTGCACACCTTCAAACACAACTCCAGCAATAGCCTGGTTTGAAGCCTCATCAAATAAGCCATACCATTCTTCAACTGATGGGCTTTTACTCAACCCTTTTTCGTTGCCAATAGCTATTCTTATTAATTCAAAGAAAAGATTATCTATTGTGGCCATGTTTATTCATAGTTTGTCCGGTTTTTCACAATTTAGTTTAGAGACAGTGTCTTCAATCTGCAAATCAGATCCTTAGTAAATACCCTTGCACCTTTATCATTCAGATGTCTCGTATCCCTAAACCATTCTGGATTATTGCAAATTTCAGATTCCTTATAATCAATAAAAGGAACATTCATGCTTGATGCAAGTTCACAGATAGGCGTTAAATCAGCGCCAACATTCCCTTTCCAGTAAGGCGAGGAAACGAATACAACTTTGATGCCTTGTGCTTGCGATTCCTTAATTAGATTTTGCAGACATTCAAGTTTTACTTTGTCTATTGCTGTTGTTGTTACATCACTGTAAACGAAAGGGCCGTTTATCATTTCCTGTCTAATTAATCCTTCTTGAGGAATATAGCCGAAATTCACATCTGACGGTCTAACACAATCAGAAATAATCTCCAAGAACTTATAATTATATCGATACATCTTTGAAAGCAGCTTTATTTTTTCCGACGGGAAAAGCCCTGCTATATATTTATTGACATCAGTGTCATCTGCAAATGGCTTCAGACGGTCTATATATCGTGCATTATCATTAATTAAATAATCAAATACAGGTTCAACGTCATATATTATCAACTTTGGCATATGTTGTTTGGAAATCATCTTCCATCGCCCATACTGCATCACAATGCCATTCCCATCCTGACCACCGTTAAAGCAGGTCATCCCCAGACCGTCAGAAACCAACTGAGCCACGTAATGATGGGATGCTCTTGATGATCCCATCACAAGGACATCTGCATTAAAATCATTACAGATGTAATACTCCGTTTGAGTTCTACCTTTAGCTTTTGTTGATTGCAGCCAATAGAACACCTTACCCAGGGAGAAATCCACAGCAGCTACTATTGCAAAAAATATCGCTATGTTAATCAAGAACTTCTTCATATCAAAAATTACCATAAATAAATGATCCGCTATCCAAAGCTCCGCAGAGCAGTATCAAGCTGAAGATTACAACATATTCAGCCCATCGCACATAACGATTGTTTAGGAAACAGAGCTTTGTTGGGAAGAATTCTTCACGGCTCTCTTTGAATAATACAATTGCAATGGCCATAACGTAAATGGCAAAGTTAGTATGAGACAGAACCGAAGGTAATCCGAATTCATTGAACGAATGGCCCACATACGCCACAGCATCGCCAAGGGTTGGCATTCTAAAGAACACCCATGCCAATGTTACAATAGCGAATGTCACCACTATCCGTACAAACCTCCTGATGCCATGAATATCTTTATTGTTCAGCCCTAACGCTTTCTCAATAATTTGCGCCACTCCATGGATAACACCCCATACTATAAATGTCCAGTTGGCTCCATGCCATATACCACTCACAAGGAAAGTCACAAAGATATTCCAGTAATTACGCATTTTTGAGCATCGGCTTCCACCCATCGGAATATACACATAGTCTTTCAACCAACGGGATAGAGATATATGCCACCTTCGCCAAAAGTCAGTTATACTTACAGAGAAATATGGACGGTTAAAGTTATTGATCAAGTCAAAACCCATTAGCTTGGCAACACCAACTGCCATTAGCGAATAGCCAGCAAAGTCACCATAAATCTGTAGTGAATAGAAGATAGCAGACATGAAACAGGTTGGACCATCATACATGGAATAGCTTCCCACCACTTTATCTACATAAAGTCCCAAACGGTCTGCCAACACTAGTTTGAGGAACATACCCCAAAGTAAAGATCTCAAACCTTGTACACCTTGTTCATAGTTGAACATACGTTTCTCTTTAATCTGCGGTAGCAGTTCCCTTGCCTTGCTGATAGGCCCAGAGAAAACCTGTGGAAAGAAACTCACAAACAGAGCATAGTCAAAGAAAGACTTCTCCGCTTTCTCTTTCTTGTAATAGACATCAAATAGATAACCCAATGCTTGGAAAGTGTAAAATGATATACCTACTGGAATCGCCCAGTTCAATCCGTGAAGTTCATACCGCAAACCAATTGAGGACAACAAATCCCAAACACTTTCACTAACGAAGTTGTAGTACTTGAAGACCAACAGAGGTACCAACGTGAGCGTTGCAAAAGTGAAGATAATTCCTCGCTTGCGATGTTCTTTTTTTGCCTCAATATATCTTGCCCCGATATAGGTCAGAAGCGTAACAGCTAATAGTATCAGCGTATAAGCAGGCTTCCAATTTGCATAGAGGAGGTAACTTGCAAGTATCAAAAAACAATTTCTTGGTCTTAGATTACCAATTCTGCGCCTAGAAACTCTATCTGGCAGTACCCAGTATATCAAAAATATACAAGGGAAAACCAGCCAGAACATGAATGTGTTAAATGTCATTCTATTCTATTGATGTCTAATTTTATATTAATCCCGCTTTCGGTAAGTCTATTCTTATAGGCATTAATAACTATCTTCCTATCGAATTCCTTTTCCATCTTTCTACGGCCATTCAAGCCCATTGCTTCTCGAACATCGGCTGACATATCATATATTGATATCGCCTTTTGATATAAATCTTCTTGATCTTTTTTCCTGACCAAGAAGCCTGTTATATAATCATTAACTGCTTCCCTGCAGCCCGGATGGTCTGTCGTTATCAAAGGGCGCCCTGATGCAGCACCCTCCAAAAGAACATTTGACTGTCCTTCTGGGTAATATGAAGGCAAAACGATACAAGAAGCCATTGCATACATCTCTCTCATATCCTTTACTAGACCATGATATGTGATGATGCCTTTCTCGTCATCTGCCTTTAGGATTTCTTCGTACGCCTCCTCGCGTGCTCCACAAATATGGAATTCCGCATTTCTCTTTTCTTCATGGAAGCGCCTTGCCACATATAAGAACTCTTCAATACCCTTTTCCTTTATAACTCGTGCTATAAAGAAAAACCTCACGCATGAATCCGATGGGTAAGGCAGGACTTTAAAACGGTCAAGATTAACCCCAGAACCTGGCAAAAGGTAGTATTGCTGCTCTTTACCAATCCCATGCTCAATAAAGAAATCCTTGCCATGAGAATTCTGGAAAAATATCGTATGCTCTCCCCTCATGGCATAACGGTACATCTGAATAAGGAATTTTTGAAGGAGCCCCTTGTTTTCCAAGGCACTTCCCAATCCCGTGATGTTACAAAGACATGGTAAATGATACTTCTTTGCTGCTATTGAACCGTACAGATTTGGTTTAATTGTATAAAGAAGCATTGCATCTGGCTTAAACTCCTTAATGAGCTTTTTATACCGCCTTATCAATTTATAATCTTCAAGCGGGTTTAGCCCATGTCTATTAATGGGAATGTCAAAGAACTCATACTTATCGTTCTTTATCAATTCCATATATTGACCGAAAGGAATACCTATTCCAATATGATAATCAGCAGATAATGCCTCTATGAGTTCTGAGCGGAACTTAAAAATGGCACTGTCAGAATTTGCAAGAATCAATAATCTTTTCATCGTTTATTACATTCCAAAAACATATTTACGAATAACTTTCATAATTGGCCAGTCCATTTTTCGCAACAGGTAGGCAATCCCAGCAGATATAATCGTTCCACCCAAAAACATGAACAGCATACAGACTACAGGAGGCAAATGTAAAGTATGATTTACGACAGCCCTAATTACCATTAATATGGGCCAATGCATGATATATATTGCAAATGAATTAACAGACACAAACTCTATTAAGGTACTATAGAACCCATATCTAATCTGCAAAACACCTAGAAGTATTATAATAGTAAAACCAAGAATACATCTATTGATTAGCATCGAACAAATAATCGGACCATCGTGAGTAAATACCCATACCATAGTACCCGCGATACAAATAAACATCAATGACATTGCAACGCTTTTATCTTTTGCCCATTCTGTAAGTTTAGTTACATCAACAGTGCCTAACAATAGGCCTACCCAAAAATAAATACCATTCTTCATTAAATCACCAACTGCAAGTAATCTATTCTCCACTCCAAAACAATGGATAGTAAGTAGTATCATTGCCATAGGAATCCATAACAGTTTATCCGTTTTTATTTTTTCAAACAGAATCGCAAGGACAAACATTTCAAAAAGAGCAAAAAGAAACCACGTATGACCTAATATATTATCTCTTGGTGATAACATTATATGTAGGAAATAACTTGGTGTCAGTTCTATGTGATCAGCACTATAGTCAGCCAAAAAATATTTAGGAGCGATGAATAATAAATTCCATATAATATAAGGAATAATCAGCCTTTCGAACTTCGCCCATAGTGTTCCTTTGTAGCCGCCTTTATGACTGAACCCGCCATAATAAGAAAAAAGAAAAGCGCTTATCAAAAAGAACAGGGGCATATGGTAAGTATAAACCCAGTACTTTGTTTCCAACATCAGTTGTGGAACATCTATACTATTCATTGAGTGTCCATATATCACAGATAGTACTCCCATGAATTGTATAAATGAAATAAAACCCAACCTCCTTTTATTTGTACTTGACATATTAACAAATTGTTGTATTGAACAATGATTCTAATTTTTCTCGAGTATCATCAGAGAGTTCTATACCTCTCTTTAATGATACACTTCTTTTTGATATCCTATCATCTCCTGGGATTGCGATTACTCTGCCATCCATTACTTTAGAACCTCTCAGTGAGGTAATATAGCAATCCATATCGGTTAAGAAATCACCATCATAAACCATATCGGGATTAATAGCCACAAACATTTGTCCGACATTCATTCCTTTCCCATCATGAGAATAAAACTTATTAACCTTATTCAAGTAACCAGCACCGGAAAGAAAACCAGAAAGAATATCAATAGCCATCGCTATACCATAGCCTTTGAAACCAGCCATAGGTAACACAAACCCTTTGATTGCTTCCATGGGGTCGGTTGTTGGATTACCGTTTTGATCTAAAGCCCATCCTTCTTTCAATTTCTCGTGATTAGCCAAAGCTGTTGAGAAATGTGACTTTGCCACAATACTTGTCGCCATATCAAGTGTTATAGTTCCCTTGGTTTTGGAGGGACAAGAAAAGGCTAATGGATTAGTACCAAGCATAGGTTCAAGACCATTAAATGCAGGCATAGCGGCGGGCGTATTACTACATACGAATCCTATCATACCAGCCTTCGACATCATTTCTGCATAATAAAATGCGGGCCCAAATGTATTGCAGTTTTTTGCGAATACCGTATGCATACCATATTCTTTAGCTTTTTCAATACATATCTGTGATGCCTTGACGGCAGAAATGGCTCCAATGATATTGTTGGAATCCATTACCGTAAATGAAGGACTATCTTTAACCACTTGGGGATGACCTATAGCAAACTGACCGTACTTCAATTTATCAACGTATGCATGAAGCATCCTTATTCCATGGGTGCTAACGCCATTAATGTCTGCTTCCAGCATGGAATCAACCACCAATTCCGCATCATCCCTTTTGAGATTACTATCTGTAAGGGTTTTTACGGAGAGCTGTCTTATTTTGTCTATGTTATATCTCATATTACTATGCTTTCTGTTCTATATGTCTCTCCTTGAATGTCTTGGCTGTTTCTCCCTGAATAACAATTTCTTTTCGAGAGAAAACCTGAGCAATCGTCATAAATACAATTTTAATATCAAGCCATAATGATACATGCTTTACATACCATTCATTGAGTCTAAAACGCTCTTCCCAGTCAACACTATTGCGACCATTTACTTGCGCCCAGCCAGAGATTCCTGGTCTCACAGTAAAAACGGTCTTTTCCTCTTCTGTATATTCCTCATACTTACATGGATGGTAGGTAAGTATCGGACGTGGGCCGATAAAAGCCATATCTCCCTTTAATATATTCACCAACTGTAACAACTCATCTAAGCTGAGTTTTCTCAGAATATTGCCTGCTTTTGTGATTCGAGGGTCTTTGTCAAAAGAGTAAGCACCAGTACCCTGTTTCTCAGCATTCACTACCATTGTCCTGAATTTATACATCTTGAACACCTTGCCTCCAAGGGCAAGCCTCTCTTGTACAAATACAGCAGGTCCTTTAGAATCCAGTTTAACTATAATTGCTATAATTAGCAATAATGGCCAAATAATCAATAGTAAAACAGCTGCAATAAAAAAGTCAATCGCCCGCTTTCCAAAATTCTTATAAATATTCATATTATTACTTATTAATTATTCTTTCTACAGCTTCCACCACAGCCTTTCTATTCTCTTCCAGATATGCAGCATCTGCCTGTGACGCATCCTTCTCTAAAGCACGTAGGCCAGATATACCAGTATCAAAGATGCGCTTTACTTCATTCAAATCAGTCACCACATCCGTATTACAGAAACTGCGGCTGACTATCACCATACTGGATCCAAGACGTACATGCTCCTTCAGCACCATTGATCCTGGCAATTCTCCACCTTCAAGTGTAGCGATACCACCAAAACCAAAAGGAATGCCCTTTGCCTTAATCTTATTGCCAAGACGCTCAACTGTTCCGTCAGCCAGCAGTTCGAACATGAATTTCATACCGAGTTCCAAATGCATATCGTTCAGTCCAAGGTGGATCATATCAATGCCGGGAACTTCAAGGATCCCCTCTATGAGATTAGCTGCTTCTACCGTTTCCGCAAGTAGAAGCGTCTTGGCGCGTCCATTTACATAACGGATGAACTGCTTTACTTCTTCAACAGTTTTAAAGAAGGGCAACATCACAATGTCAGCACCGGCTTCTATCACATCATCAATCTCATCCTTTGATGATGGGTAATTAGGCAGGGCTTCATGGATAGGATTCACCCTTACCAGCACCTTTGCTTTGTTTACAGAGGCTTTTATGTTTTTCACATCACTCACCGTATGGTGGTTCTGAACAGTATCAAGTCCGCCTTGTCTGGCATCCTTGCCTATAAATTCCATATCAAGGAATATCCAGTCAACACCTGCCTGTTCTGCTATTTGAGCAACAGCTGGCTTATTAGTGATATACATTAAATTCAACATATTATTCGATTTTTCTAATTACTTTCGCTGGTGAACCTACAGCAATGCTGCCAAAAGGAATATCCTTAGTTACAACACTGCCGGCCCCAATTACACAATTATCTCCGATATGAACATCTTTTAGTACGATACATCCAGCCCCTAGCCAACAATGTTTACCTATTACGATCTCACCTTCTGAGAATTCTCTTTGGTGTACGCCATTTTTTTCATCAAACACGTGGTTATGGTCGAATATCATAACATTGGGGGCTAACACTGTACCATCCCCTATTTCTATCTTTTTATGGCAAACTATCTGGCATCGATTACCAACACCGACGTTATCTCCAATCCTCAGGTTTGCGCATGGAGCAACATTTATTGTCACGTCTTTACCAATTATGAGATTATTTCCTGCGAAAAACACACAATTAGGAAATAATTTCCACTCTGTGTGCTTTTTTATACGCAGTCTGCCACCAAAGGATATGTTTTTACGAAATACTTTATATAGTATATACTTAACGGCCCCTCTACATAAAGGCATAATATTAATCCATAACTTATAAATCTTTGTCGTCATTTGTCATCATATTGGATTTACTTGAATAACTTCAGAAACTCATCTTTATAATTGTGATAGTCAAAATCTAAACAATCCAAACAATGCTGTTTCATTTCGTTTATTGTTGTTTTCGACATATTGGATAAACTTGAAAATACTTCTTTTAAATCCTTATCTTTTGAGACAATAAAACAATTGTATCCATCATTTAAATAATCCCCGATGTTACTGGTCAAGGTTGCTATTACAGGAGTGCCACATGCCATCGACTCTACAAGTTTAGTTGGGAATCCGGCATTATTTTTCCGGTTATCATCGCGAATTAGCATCTGGAAGTCGGCTTTTTTTACAGCCTTCAATGTCTCTTCATGCGACAATCTTCCATAGAAAACAACATCGATATACTCTGGAACTTTCTTGTTATATCCTTGTTCGTATTGATCTTTAGTCATACCAATTACAGACAACTGAACATTGGTAATACCATCTAGCGCCTCAATAATTAAATCTAAACGATCTTTTTTTCCAAACCCAGCATTACCAGCATATATAAGATTAACCCTTTTATCTGAGGACTGAACTGAAAAATAATGATTCCATTTGTTATCCTTTAAATCTACCGTTGGTGGCACAAGTATTGTATGGGTAAATGGTTTATATCTATCATATAAGAAACGACTAATAGCAATAACACCATCCATCTTCTTAACGCAATATTCCATTCTTAATTTAACATCAATTTTGCGGACTATACTCCTCAGAGACCAGCCTTGCGGTTCTTCCCATTCTGTTAAATCCTCAATTACTTTAATACCATTCTTATGACAAATGTTCAAAATTCGCAATGATGCTATAGACGGGAAATTATAAAGGATTACATAGCTCGGTTTCAACGATAATATATCTTGCGGATTAATAAAAGATAATAATTGATAAGCCCAACTTTTTGTATTGGTAGGATATGGTACAGGTGTACTTTTAAAGCTGTACACATCTGTAGGAGCACACATTATTTCTTTTGAAACACCAATAAAAGACACATCCCAACCTAAGTCCCTTAGCAACTTTGCATTGGATAAAACACGTTGAGCTGCTGCATTCTTGTCTGGCATCTCAAAACCGCCTATATATATAATTTTCTTTTTCATTTGCTTTACTTAATTATCACAATATCATAAATCCTATCTGTTTTGAAACAAAAAGCTTCATTCTCCATGAGACCAAATTTAAATGTAAAACGCTGTTTTAAGCCTACAAGACTCGTTGTTACACTACATATTCTTTAATTAAAAAAATTAGACCAAGAATAAGTAACTGGCATATCTAATATATTTGTTCCCAAGACAAATGTATTTATTAGTCGAAAGACACAATAAGAGATAAACAGAGTCTGACCTAATAATACATAATTCCTTTCTGATTTTCTTGAATATGTTTTTGTTGACAATATAAATGATATATATACATAGTCTAAAACTACAAAATAATAGTAAAAGCGCGCCATATTTTGATTTACAAGAGAAAAATTCATAACAATAGAAGAAAACAAAACAAGGAATGAGAAAACTTTATTTCTATTGAAGGTATAGAAAAAAATACCTATCGAAACTACATCAAACAGAAGTGCTCTTTCTAAGGAGGTACTTGTTCCAACGGTATGCTTAATATCCGCATAACTGGAATAATAATCATTTCCCATATTGGCCAGGAATGATAATGGGTTATAACTAATGAGATTCACGGAGACTAGTATTGAAAAAATCCATGCCACACCGAATACTTTCAATATAATATCGTAGTTCTTTTCCTTAATAAAACACAAAGGTAGGAACAACAAGAAAAACACTGCTGATGTATGAAAAGAAACTGCCAGAAAAACGCCTAAACAATACTTAAGCCATTTATGATTCATCAAATAATCAAAAGATAATAGAAGAATACTCATAGCAAGTATCTGTCTTAACAAATTGTTTTCCATAAGGAAGAACTGCAATGAAGCTAAAAACATATAGCTTAGCACTGGCATGGGGTATTTATATATAAACCATATTACAACAGAGTTTATAAAAAGTGATAGTATGAAGAAAAAACCTAGTTCCCCAATTCCTAAAAATTTACTCAATAAACAAACAAGCATAAAGCCTGGTTCAACACCTTTACCGGAACTACTAAATAAAGCTAGATTCTTTAAAAAAGTCATGTCTTCTGTGCCAGCAACTTCATATCTTATAACATAAGCCTCATGATCCTGGGCCATTCCACAAAATGACACAGAATAAATTGTTGTTATTAATACCAGAACAATTCTAATAGCAATAGTAAGCCATTTATTTCTTATTTTTCCTCCTCCCAAATAAACCAATATTGATAATAGAGAAAGTATAATTATCCAAATCATATTTTCACAAATTAAATAAAAAAACGATAAAAAAACGATTCCAAATTGGACATTTCATAAAAGATAATAATGATTGATTAAGACTTTGTTCTTATCATCTTATAACCCTTTCTTGAATATGGACATCCTAATCTTTCCTTCTGAATATTAACATATTTTCCCCATGATTCCATTCAAAGTTTGATACATAATCATACAAGTTCTGGTCTCTACTGGCATTAATACTTATAATTAATTTATTAATGGAATATCATTATGTCCATACTGGGCATTTTGCAAAGAATTCAACAATCGTGCCATAGAATCTTTCCTATTGTATCCTATAGCTACAATTGCTATTTTGTTCTTGTTCTCTTTTGAATTAATATCCATAATATTCTAATATAATAGTTCTTCCGAAATTGGAGTTCCTATTTCATTTTGTTTCTTTATATCAACATATGCACAACGCCAATCTTGCATCATACGCTTGTTGCTAAATTTTTCCTTAATTGTTATTATGGCATTTTCACGTATTCGAGATGCAGTTCTTTCGTCTTCCAAAAGTTTTATCATATTCTTAGCTAAGGCTGGTACATCCCCCAACTCTGCTAATAGAATACTCTCACGATCGTCATTTAACAGTCGCATAGATGGAGTTGCAAAAGATGCAACTGGCAAACCACATGCCATAGCCTCCCGTATAGTACTCGGCATCTGATCTACCTTGAAAGGTAATAAGGCAAATCTTGATTTCTTTATTTGTGCAATAACTTCTTCATGAGTCTGCTTGGCTCCCGTAAAATAAACTCCATCAATGATTCCGAATTTTTGCAGAAGTGAGTCCATCTCCTTTTTGTAATTTGGTGAAAAGTAACCACTTATATTTAATGTAATATGCGGATACTTTTTCTTTGCTATCGAAAAGGCCTCTATTGCCAAATCACATGCTTTGTTTATATTAGCAGCAAAGTAAACAAAATCATACTCTTTACTTTCAAATGAACAATCGACATCCACACCAACAGCCAATTTCATTTTTAAGGCAATAACATCTGGCTTTATTGCTTGTCTTATTGTATCTACAAATTCTGGGACTCCAGCTCCTATATAATCACACTTTTGTATAATCTGTCTTTCCAAGGACGATCGGTATTCATATGTCTGGTCATTGATTTTGTAATTCTCCTTAAAGCCCTTTTCGCTAAGTAATGTCTGCAAGGATACTATCGTTGGGATATGATTTGGGATATCAAGCGCAGTTATAGAATAATACGGGTTTTCGGCTCCAATAACATTAACAATATCAGGATTGATTTCCTCAATTACTTTTTTTATTACATCACGATTCTTTTCGAATTTTTTTCTTACTCTTTTAAAAATATGCTGTTTAATAAAGGAAATAAAATTATCATCCTCAGAATGGAAACATACATAGTTAATATTATTATTTGAAAAGCGATGGATTCCACGTCTAACTCCTTGATGAGGAAAAACTACTGTCAGCTCAATATCATTATATGTTTCAAACCACTTAATACCATTTGATATCCAAATGGCATAATCTCTATTTTTTAGTTCCCTGTTAATTAGCTTTAAGAAAACATCTAGTAAAGAAAGCCGTCGAAACCTTATATTATCTCTAACCATCTTGTTAGAGAAATGACATATCCATATTACTTTTATTCTATCTTCCATGCTACAACACATCTATCATCTTTAAGTATTCTGGCCACTCTCCCATATCTCTCCACGCATGCTCGCTTACAGGGAAACATCCCACACGACCACCTCTTGCTTTAATCTTCTCCATGAGATGCGTAATATGGAAGAATTCGCCTTCTGGTATTTCATCAATACAGCTGGGATTCAGTATATAAACACCAGTATTAACCTGATATGTCAATTCAGGTTTCTCACTCAATGAGGTCATCAGACCGTCCTCACCGGTCTCTATCACACCGTAGGGAATCTTGAAACTCTTCACCATCGTGACGATGGTCAGGTCGTTGTGGTTGCTCACGTGGTAGTCGTACACATCACGGTAGTCCTGCTCGTTGATGCTGTCGCAGTTGGAGACGAAGAACGGGGTGGTGATCTTGCCTTTCAGCAGCGACACGCTGCCAATGGTTCCAAGAGGTTTCTCTTCCTGGAAGAACTCGATGTCATACTTGTGGTCGAGCTGGCTGAGGTAGTACTTCATTATGTCTGCTTTGTAGTTGACGGACATGTAGAACTTCGTGCAGCCTATCTCCTCAAACTGGTCGAGGATGGTCTCCAGGATGGTCTTGTCGCCTATGGGCACCAGGGGCTTGGGGATGACGTTGGTGATGGGCTTCAGGCGAGTACCCTTGCCTCCGGCCATAATGACCACGGGCAGGTTGATCTTCTCCCGCTCGGTGAGTTCGGCCTTTTTGAAGAGGTCGCCCCAGAACCACACGTCCACCAGCTCGCCTTGTTCGTCGAGGATGGGCATCACCTCCGCACGCATCCTGCGCATCTTCTCGCGGATGCTCTCCTCCCCTTCCGACTGGTAGCCGTACACCTTGTTTTTGTTCAGGATAAGACTCACCGGTTCCTTCAGGGAGATATTGCTGATAATAGCTCGTTGTATGTCGCCAATGGTAATGATACCCTCAAAGTGATCTTCCTTCATCACAAATAAGGTTTTCACCTTCACCTCGTCCATCTGCTTCATCGCATCGAGAAGGGAGGTTGTCCCATTTATAATACGAGATCTAATTCCGTCAAGCATAACTGTATTATGTAGTAGTATGATTAAATGCAATTAATAACGACTGCACCGTATGATAATCCAACACCGAATCCGGCGAGAACAATATTCCCGTGAAGTTTCCCTTCTTTCTGTGCTTCTAACAAGGCGATAGGAATAGTTGATGACACCGTATTCCCAACTGTCTCCATAAACACATAGAACCTGTCTTTGTCAATCTCCATCAGCTTACGCAAGTAGTTAATCATATACTTGTTGGCCTGATGAAAAACAAACAAATTCACGTCATCCATCTTCATGTTATTCTTTGACAGCGTTTCTTCAATCATAGGAGGCACCACATCTGATGTAAAATCAAAAATGGCCTTACCATCCATAAACAAATGATCACTGGACTGAGGGTTATTGTTCTCGTCAAATTGCATGTCGTTGGCAGGTGCATAATGGCGCATTGCCCCCGTCTTGTGTATCAGCCGGTCGAATCCGCTTCCATCAGTACCCAGCACGAACTCACCTATCTGGGCAAATCCATCTGTCGAAACCAACGTAGCAGATGCACCATCACCAAAGATGGTACGGTTGCCTTTGTCTTTCGGATGAATATGCTTGTTGTAGGTCTCGGCTGTGAGCAACAGAATATTCTTAGCAAGTCCACCAGCAATCAGACCTTTTGCAACTGCCAGCCCGTACTCATAGCCCGAACATCCCAAATTGAAATCGAAAGCTCCGCATTTGGTAGGAAGGCCCAATCGATTCTGAATGATGCAAGAGGTGCTGGGAAGGAAATAATCAGGACTTTGGGTACAAAGCAGGACAAAATCAATTGTTCTTCGTTCTATACCGTTATCTCTTATTAACTTCTCGGCAGCTTTTACGGCCATATCTCCAGCGGTCTCATCTTCTGCCGCAATATGCCGCTCGTTGATACCAACTTTCTTGGCAATCTTCTCTACACTCCACTCAGGGAACTCCTTCACGAGTTCCTCGTTGGTTACGACCTTCTCTGGCAGATAATATGATATCGCCTTAATATACGCTTCCATCATTATACTATTTTACTGAGTAACCACCATCTATCAGCAACTGCGAGCCTGTCATCCAGACCGTTGCATCCGACAGCAAATAAACAATTGCATAAGCTATCTCTTCCGGTTTTCCATAGCGGCCAAGGGGATAATTCTTTGCATCTTCTTCCAGGAGTTCCTTCGACAATGCAGTACCCTGGGTAAGTGGCGTTTCTATCATACCCGGATGAATCGTATTCACACGAATGCCACGGGGAGCCAACTCGATGGCCAGTGCTTTACTGTAGCCGAGAATCGCTGATTTAGTAGCACCATACAACGCACCTCCAGCGATGCCGCAATAGACACCCGACATCGATGATGTGAATACAATGGAGGCACCCTTATTCAGTTTCTTTTGAACAACCAACTGCTGGATGAGGTTGATATGGGAGAAAGCATTGATTCTGAAAATGCGTTCCATATCCTTTGGCTCGCTGAACTTTGCCAACAGCGACAGAACGATTCCTGCGTTGCTGGCCACGCCATCCAGTTTAGGAAGCGTCGCGACCATTTCACAAAGCTTTTCCAAGTCTGTCAAGTCCAGTGCTCTGTATTCAGTAGAATCACTACCTATCAGCTGCTGCGTTTCCTTAAGACCATTCTCGTTCAAATCAACGAGAATGACCTTGGCACCCATTTCTGCACATTGCAGCGAGGTGGCTCTTCCTATGCCGGAAGCCGCACCTGTTATCAGAATTGTCTTACCTTCTAATGAAAACGGATTCGTCATTGTTTTGCAACTGTAACGTTGAACAAATCTTCGACCGTTACACATGCTTTCATCTCGTCGAAGGTGATTTTCTTGCCATACTTCTTCTCTGTCATATTCAGTACGGCCAAAGCGACCAACGAATCCCACTCATCAAGGTCGTGGAATTTGGTTGCTGCGGTGATTTCTTCGGGATCAGTATCTTCAAACTGATCGGCAAAACTTGCGATGTAGTCATTAAGTTCCATAATTCTATCCTATTTTAGTTAATAATACACTCTCTGTCATATATTTACCGGGCTTACGAATCTTCTTAGCAACGATACAACCGATACCAACCCAGACGTCATCACATATAGATACGTGGTCAGCAACACACACACTTAAACCGATAAAAACTCTCTTGCCGATATCACAGAAGCCTGCCATGTGATCCAATCCAGAAAGGTAGGAATGCTTATGAACAATGCTATTATGACCAACCATATTATTGCGATGGATGAAAACGTTATCCTCAATTATCGTTTCATCATCAATAATAGCATTTCTTCCCACATAAACACCTTCACCGATTTGTACATCTCGTCCCAATTCTGCCGTCGGATCAATTATAGTGGCAAAAGGCACTTTCCCTTTCAACAATTCATAGTAGTACTGTCTTAGGTCGAAACGAGTATATCCAATTCCAATAAAGATGCAATCGAACACACCTTCTTTGTGTAATGCTATTGCATCCTCAACTTTTCCTAATACAGGAAAACTGTTGATGATAGTTCCTTTCTCGACCAAATCATCAAAGTATCCGACAAACTCAAATTCGCCGGTACGATCTGCAAAGTGAATAATTTGGTCGCTAAACTCTTTTGTTCCTATGAGTGTTAAGCGTTTTTTCATTTAGATGTGACATTTATGAATGAATAAATCCTATGTTCATACGACTCTATAAGCCTATTAATTTCTTCACGATTACGGCCATGAACAATAAACTGCCCATAGCGATTCAAACTACTCGTAATCGGATGTATCTCATCACCAACCTTCAGCGACGTTGCAAAGCTATAGACATTCTGCCAAGTGCTTACTCCGTTGATAGCAGGATCTATCGCCGTCACCTTTCCGCATGGCAGATTCAAGAAGCATACGCCGGAGGCTTTCTCAATGCGTCCTGTCTGTGTGTCAACATTCTCACCAAGTGCGATGTGCAACAACTGGTCTTCCATATTGATACCCGTAGAAAGCGGAGTGAGCATACTGGTGATATAGTCTCCACCCAGCCTCGGGCTGGTCTCAACCACAAAGATGCCTCGTTCGTTAATCTTCAGTTCTGTATGCGAAGGACAATTCTCAAACTTCAAGGCTTTGCCTATCTTCGTTACAATTTCACGAATCTTCTGCTTGCTTTCCTCGCTGATGTTAGCAGGCTGGATATGACCTAACTCCACATTATAAGGGAACTCTGTGGTCTTCTTCTCAGTAAACTGGATTACCTCACTCTTGCCATCGTGATGTAGACTCTCGATGCTATATTCAGGACCTTCAATAAACTCTTCAACCAATACGGTATCCAACTTAGAATTTTCCAAAGCTTCATCAATACTGATTTGAAGTTCATTCTTGTCTCTACAGAGCTTAACTCCACGACTACCGGAATTGTCACGAGGTTTTACAATTACAGGGAATACCAAGCCCTCAGCCTCTTCTACCTTAGAGATTAAGCGACCCTGAGCATGAGGTACTCCTCCAAGCTCAAAACGCTCCTTCATCTGGAACTTGTCGGTACTCCACTGTGCTGTCTCAACGCTGTAGAACGGGAATCCATACTTTTCAGCCAAACGAGCCATCATGCCAAGGGGCTTGTCTGTTGCGGCTGTAACAATGGCATCAATGCTATACTTCTCAATAACAGCACAATGCCCCTCATAGTCTTGGCCTGGAACCACCTCAAAGGCATCAACACAATCTCTGCAAGTTGCATCCTCGCAAGGATCTATACCAACTGTGTAAAGCCCCATCTTCTTGGCTCTCGCAATGATAGACTCTTGCAAAGGACCTACGCCAAAGATAAGAACTGATTTCTTGCTCTGATACATTACCTACACTCCTTTACAGCCTTTTCAAATGTATCGCAGATAAAGTCAATCTGCTCTGGTGTTAATGCTGCATACATAGGCAGCGTCACCTCATTATCAGTCACGTATTCTGTCTGTGGCAATACCGCTCCAAGTTCCTTATATGTAGAGAACTTATGAGCTGCAGGATAGTGAACAGAGGTCTGTACGCCTGCTGCATGCATATATTCACGAACCTTGTTTCTATACTCCTTGGTGCTGTTCAACAGAACAACAGGCAGAATATAGTTGCTAACGAACTCTGTGTTGTCTGCAAAAGGAACTACCACACCCTCAATCTTAGACAGGCGGTCAACATATTGCTTACGAACCTTCAAACGTGTATCCAAATCGCCAGGAAGTTTCTTCAGCTGCTCAATGGCAATGGCTGCACGAATATCATCCATACGGAAGTTATAACCCAAACAGGTGATGTCATACTCAGTTGCATGACCACTGGCACGCTGGTAACTCATAGTGCTCATACCATGAGAGCGAATCAAGCGAGCTTTCTTTTCCATCTCCTCGTTGTTGGTGATGAACATACCGCCTTCACCAGTAGAGATATTCTTATTCGAGAAGAAACTGAAAGCGGCACAATCGCCAATAGTTCCAAGCCTCTGGCCTTTGTACTCAGAAAGTGGGCCATGACAAGCATCCTCAATCACTTTGAGGTTATGCTTCTTGGCTATAGCCATAATCTCGTCCATCTTAGCAGGGAAACCAGCCATGTGAACTACCACAATACCCTTGGTCTTGGGAGTAATTTTTCGCTCAATGTCAGCTGGATCAATATTGATATGGTCTGGGCCAACAATATCTGTAAAGACAGGTGTAGCACCCACATAACGGATGCAGTTACAAGAAGCAGCAAAGGTCAGTGAGGGACAAATCACCTCATCACCAGGGCCAAAGCCACAAACCATACAGCATACGTGAAGGGCATCGGTGCAGTTGCTCATGCTCACTGCATACTTCACCTTCCACATATCAATAAACATCTGTTCTAACTCAGCATTCTTTGGGCCGGTAGAGATCCAGCCCGACTTTATCGTATCATACGCTGCCTGAGCCTCGCGCTCGTCGAAGTTCAGATTAAAAAGAGGAATTTTGTACGCCATAATTATAGAATATTTACGAGAAACTTATATATCTTTTTAATAGGTGAGTATAAATGGGCCCTTAGTAAAAAACTAATTATTACACTTTTAATTCTCGAACGAGAACCTTTTAACCAGTTTTCATAATGATATATATCGTAATCTTTAAACCAGAAAACACTTTCAGGATGCACTTTTACAACAAAATCATCATCAATAACCATGTTGTGCCCTTTAGCTTCGCCTTTAGCATGTAAACCATACAATCCGATATTCGATGTTAAATGACTTTTGGGTATTATAGAAAGTAATCCTCGAGTAACGCGGAAGTATGAAAACATATAATCCCAGGTATTTTTTCCTTTACCTTTAGACTTCATTTCTGTGTATAATATCTTTCTTCTTTGGGCTACTTCTTTTTTTGCTGAATGAGCTATTAAAAATGAATCTGAAAGATATTTTGAATCTATCTCCTCAAACAAATTAAAATCTTTCCATACTCGCCTCCATGTTCCCCAGCCCCAAATGTGCCCACTCTGACAGAAACAATAGTCCGCATTATCGGGGAACTCCATCGGTGTATAATTACAGCCTGACACCATTGCTATTCTATCGTCATTTTTGTATCGATTAAGCATCTCATCCATAAAACGGAAAAATGATTCATGGGCAATGATGTCATCTTCTAATACTATCACATACTCTTCTTTTTCAAGGACCCAGGATATTGCCGATGATTCAGTTATTTCACACCCCCTATTGATTTCATTTATACGATATTCAGTACTCTCACAGAAATCAACATTTTTTACCAGACCTATTACTTGATTAACTTTCTGATCTTCGCCTTGCACATGACTTCTTGGCCCATCAACTGCCACATACATTTTACTAATTGAGAACTGACTCAGATTCTCAAGATTAAGCTTAATGATGTCAGGACGGTTAAAGCCTATTAATAGAACTGGGATTGTTACTTCATATTTATCCATAAGGGTAATTTATTTATATAGAACTGAGATAATATACGGATTTGATCAATTAAAACTGACACTGAAAAGATTACAATTCCACCTATAATCCACCATATGACATTCATGACACTTTCTTTGTCAGCAGATAAATTCAAATAATATTCTTTCATATAGGGTGATATAATTGAAGTATGAACCAATAGAACAGCAAGTGTCGATTTTGCAATATAGTTGATAGCTTTTGACGAAAAAGACAGTTTCTCAAAACAACAAAAGAGTGAGATCGCGCCAATTAGAACGATGAAATTATTCTGTGCTCCAATTCTCCCTATAACTGGAGGTATATAATTGGATGGTACATACATTATTGAAAAATAAGTTAGAATATAAACGAGACTAATTGACAATATATAAATCAAAAGACAATAACGTCTAAGTATATTGGGGAATCCATATAATCTGAAATATCTCGCAATCAAATAAACCATCACAAACCAAATTAACGAGCATCCATTGTGAAATCCTGGTTCAATTGTGGATCTATCAGGAAAGACACTAAACCAAGTTTCATATATCAACAGACCCAAAATCAACCCACCCAGACGTTTTGAGCTAGCACTCTCGATGAAATTGTTTAATAATGGCGATATAAGTATTAAACCAATGTATGAAACGACAAACCAGTTTGACTTCGAAACAAATAATATATCCTCTATAGTAAATCGACCATCATAGGTTTTAAAAGCAATTCGAACAATACCATAGAATAACAAAATCCAAAACAGATTAAACAAAGATTGTTTTTTTATGTTGATAGAAAACCAACCTGAAATAAACAGAAAAACATCTACGCCAACAATAGAAAGCGAGTAAAGTACAAGCACTATTGGATGCAATGACTCTCCTGTTTGTGGAAAACCAATCGATGACCAAGTAGAATGCAAATAAACAATCAATAGCATCGATATTATTCTACAAAGTTCTATGTTAGATTGACGCTTTAAGACCTCTTGAGTTGGCTTAATATTTGTATTCAATTCGTTCATTTTCTGCAATATTTAAATATTATTCATAAAAAATTCACCTTCTTTTTAATAAAAGAAAATATCTTTTCTCGTTCGTTTATATTAATTCCACCAAAAAGCACCGCAATACAACTCCAAATTGTAGCAATTAGTGCAAAACTCATAACCATATATATATTATCGCTAATATAATATTTTAAAATCAACATTGGGACAATAGCAAATATTGTTGCTATAAAAGAGAGGTATAGGGTCTTATTCCAGTATTCCCGAAATGTAAAGTTTGTTAATTCACGCATAATAAAAACTTGAAAAATTATGGTGGCTACATTTAGTAATATAGCAACAAAAGCATTCATATATGCGGGTAGTCCCATTGCATACAAAATATAAACTATAGGAACAATAGAAAGATTGATGATTGTATAGCCCATCTGATTTTTCTTTATCTTTCCTGTTGCCTGAATACTAGCATCAAAACCACTTCTTAAATTACCTACCATACCGCTTATTAGCAATAAAGATGCAAAATAAGAGGTTAAAGGAGGCACATTTTCAGCCCCCAACCATAAGGCCAGTATTGTGTCCATACAAAGCAACAATGGGACTGAAATTATAAGCATTATCAAATATGTATAACGAGAAATTGCGTATACTAAGCTGAGAGATCGTGAGGAATTACCCTCTTGGTTTTTCATAATCTGCGGTGTAACTGACTGGCGAAGAGTATTTGTAAACTGGGTTGCTGCGTGCTCAATTTGAATAGCCACACCAAAAGCAGCATTAATAGAGTTCCTAAAAAACAGGTTTATAATCATTGCGACACCCTGTGTACGTCCAATCACTGCTGACGCTCCTATTAATGTCCAACCTGTAAATGATATTATTTCCTTATAGTCCTTAAAATTTCTGTTAAGTTTAAACTTCACTATTTGTGGGTACTTATATTGGCAATAAGCATGAAATGCCATACGATTACCTATAGTAAGAATTGCCATAAGAACAGAGTAAAGGCGGAGTCTGTTTCCCGCGTACTCTAACAGGAAAAAAGCCATCGCGACATTTAATAGCGTCCTCATGATATCAATAACGCTCATTGATAAGAACTTTTCTTCTGCAATAAGCAAGCCGTTACTTGGAACTGCTATAACTGTAAAGAACATAGCAATCAAGCTAAAGACAAAAACAAAATGCGCATCCGCTAAACTCGCATTTGTAACACTGAGGTAATTATAAATATAATAAGCTCCTAATGGTTCGCCTATTACTATGAGCAATAGGGCTAACGCCACATGGATTAGCATTAAAGTCGAATATATCCTCTGAGGATTTCCTAAATCACCTTTACCTCTTTCTACAGCAATGTACCTATAGGTTGTGGCAACCATACTAGTTGAAACAAGAGCTAGCATGCTTACTATACCTCCGACCACATTGTAAAGGCCATAATTATCTGCCCCTAAAGCTTGAAGTATTAAACGTGATATTATAAAACCACATACAATAGTTATCACCAATTTAATAGTGAGAACTACGGTATTTATGGCAATTGTTTTGTTTTCGTTCATATTTACTTCACAAAAAGGAATTGAAATAAGAAAAAGAAGACATAACGTAACGTTGTTTTACATTTTCTGATCCAAATTCTTTCCCTTCTCCTCGTGTTCAAAGTTAGGAATAAACTCCTTGATAGCCTCCACCACCTGAGCCTTGGTGAAGTCCTCCTTTTGGAAGATGCCTTCCAACTTGTCGAAGAACCCATTCACCTCAGCCATTTCATGGCGAGTGGTCTGGCAGACCACGCCCAGGGCAGCGAAGCGCTGCATATCAATCTTCTCCCCTGGCACATAGAACTCCTCGTATGCTTTCTCACCTGTGGTGTCCGAACCGAAGTACACCGTAGGATACTTATTGTCATCCCAACCCAGTGCAGCTGCCTTGCGCTTGGCTTCGTCATCCGAAGAGCAAGGATCCTTCTCCAGCCCATTGGCCGTTACGAACTTGTCGCAGATAGAAGAGAACGTCAGCATCTGGTCCTCACCCAACTTCGGGAAGAACACCTCTCCCCCATT
>JAEEGL010743481.1_pt1 | contig 24207 bp, 20 predicted proteins | sample 9134231 | NCBI WGS metagenome assembly JAEEGL01 (sample SAMN16246548, study PRJNA631951) | gut metagenome | biome: gut microbiome; feature: rumen; material: fiber-attached | host: Bos | place: Iran: Karaj | collected 2018-10
ACGGGCAGGCAGGACACCAGCCGCTCGCAGACGCCCACGGGACCGGAGCCCGGCCCGCCGCCGCCGTGCGGCGTGGAGGACGTCTTGTGCAGGTTCAGGTGCAGGATGTCGAAGCCCATGTCGCCCGGACGGACGACGCCCAGGAGCGGATTCATGTTGGCCCCATCGTAGTACAGCAGGCCGCCGCACCCGTGGACCAGCTGCGCGATCTCGAGAATGTCCTTCTCGAAGAGGCCCAGCGTGTTGGGATTCGTCATCATGATGCCCGCAATGTCGTCGCCGAGCAGCGGACGGAGGTCGTTCACGTCCACCAGACCGTCCGCGTTGGACTTCACCACGACCACTTCCAGGACGCAGACGGCGGCACTGGCGGGATTGGTGCCGTGGGCGCTGTCGGGGACGATCACCTTCGTGCGCTTCACGTCGCCCCGGAGCTGGTGGTAACGGCGCATGATCATCAGGCCGGTGAGCTCGCCGTGCGCCCCCGCGCAGGGAGCGAAGGTGAAGCGGGCCATGCCCGTGATGGCGGCCAGGGCCTTGTCCAGCCCTTCATAGACTGCGAGGGCGCCCTGGACCGTGGCGGCGGGCTGCAGCGGATGCAGGCCCTGGAAGCCGGGCATGGCGGCGATCTCCTCGTTGATCTTCGGGTTGTACTTCATCGTGCAGCTTCCCAACGGATAGAATCCGGTGTCGACGCCGAAGTTCATCTGGGAAAGGTTCGTATAATGCCGCACCACGTCGACTTCGGACACCTGCGGCAGCGCCGGTGCCTCCTCCCGCCGCAGGGCGGCGGGCAGCGAAGCGGTCGAATCCGTCCACTCGTTGCAGCGGAGCGAATAACCGGTCCTCCCCTCCCGGGAGAGCTCGAATATCAGTTTGTCGTAATACCGCATGGCCTAGTCCTCCTTCACCAGGGACACCAGCGCTTCGATCTCGGCGCGGGTCCTTCTTTCCGTTGCACAGAAACTCGCATACCCCTCCGGGGTTTCCAGGCCGGCGAAGAAGCCGGCGGCACGCCACTTCTCCTGCAGCGGAGCGAGCGGCACCAGGGGCTGCAGCACGAACTCCTTGAGGAAGGGACGGCCGGGGAACACTTCGGCGAACTTGCCCGTGGCAAGCAGCGCGTCGTGCAGGCAGTGGGCGGCCGCATAGGAGCGGTCGTTGACTTCCCTCATGCCCTCGGGGCCCATCAGGGACAGGTAGACCGTCACATACAGGGCCATCAGGCTCTCGTTGGAGCAGATGTTCGAGGTGGCTTTCTCGCGGCGGATGTGCTGCTCGCGCGCCTGAAGCGTCAGGCAGAAGCAGCGGCGGCCCTCCGCGTCGCGGGTCTCCCCGACGATGCGGCCGGGCAGTTTGCGGACGAAGTCCTTGCGGCAGGCCATGAAGCCCACGTACGGACCGCCGAAACTGAGCGGGATGCCCAGCGGCTGTCCGTCGCCCACGGCGATGTCAGCCCCCCAGCCGGCAGGCGTACGCAGCACGGCCAGGGCGGACGGGTCGCAGTACTGCACCAGCACGGCGCCGGCCGCATGGACGGCATCGGCGAAGCCGGTGAGGTCCTCCACGATGCCGAACCGGTTCAGGGACGGGACGATGACCCCGGCCACGTCCCCCTTGGCGAGTTCTTCGCGCAGGGCGGCAAGGCTGGTCGCACCCGCCTCCAGCGGGATCCGCGTCACGGGAATGCCCTCGTATCCGGTATAGGTGGACACGACGGAAAGCACCTGCGGAAGCAGGCCGGCCGAAAGCAGGACCCGGCTCTTCTTCTTCGTGCAGGCGACCGACATCCGCGCGGCCTCGGCGGCGGCCGTCGGGCCGTCGTACATCGAGGCGTTGCTGACATCGAGCCCCGTCAGCGCGCACACCATGCTCTGGTATTCGAAGATATAGCGGAGCGTTCCCTGCGAAATCTCCGCCTGGTAAGGCGTATAGGCCGTCAGGAATTCGGACCGTGAAGTGAGGTAAGGGACGACGGACGGCGTGTAATGGTCGTAGGCACCCTGGCCCACGAAAACCGTCATGCGCTCGTCCCGCTGATCCAGACCGGCGAAGAAAGCGCGTACCTCCTCCTCGGACATCGCGTCCGGCAGGTCGTACGCTCCCTTGAAGACGACTTCCGGAGGGACATCGGCGTACAACTCGTCCAGCGAGCCTACACCGGCCTTCTCCAGCATCGCCTTCACGTCTTCCCCGGTATGCGGGAAATAGGAAAACGTGCCCATGACTCCCCTACTCCTGGATGAATGCCTTGTAAGCCTCGGCGTCCATCAGCGCGTCCAGCTCGGCGGGATCGCTCATTTCCACCTTGATGATCCAGGTACCGTACGGGTCCTCGTTGATTTTCTCGGGGGCATCCTCCAGTTCCGCGTTGCAGGCGACGATCTTGCCGGAGACCGGGCTGAGCAGCTCGCTGGATGCCTTCACACTCTCCAGCGCACCGAATTCCTCGCCGGCGACCGCCTCGTCTTCCTCGTCGGGAAGGTCGGCATACGTGATGTCGCCCAGCTCGTGCTGCGCATAATCGGAAATCCCGACGAGGGCGACGCCGTCCTCGACTTTGACCCATTCGTGGTCCTCACTGTAACGGAGGCCCTCAAGTACTTTGCTCATAATCAAATTGGTATATTAAGTGTTATTTTTTGTAATTCGTCTGGTAGAAACGCTTCTTCACGACCGTGCAGGGGAAAACCTTCTTGCGGATCCGGACCATCAGCCGCGTCCCCAGGGCGCCGCTGGCGCGGTCCACGAGGGCGAACGCGATGCTCTTGTCCAGGGAGATGGAATGATAGCCCGTCGTGACGACGCCCACCTGGGTGCCGTCCTCCAGTTCCACGGGATACCCGGCGCGGGGCACCGCCTTGTCTTCCAGTTCCAGGCCCACGAGCTTGCGCGGGGCGCCTTCCGCCTTCTGCGCCGCCAGGGCGTCCCTGCCGATGAATTCCTCCTTGTCCAGCTTGCAGAACATCCCCAGGCCGGCCTCGACCGGGGAGATCTCCGCGCTGAGTTCGTCACCGTACAGGGGCAGGCCCGCCTCGAAGCGCAGGGTGTCGCGGCAGCCCAGTCCGCAGGGGGCGACCCCGGCGGCCATCAACGCTTCCCAGTAGCGCACCGTCTGCGCGGGGGTGGCGTAGATTTCGAAACCGTCCTCGCCCGTATAGCCCGTGCGGCTCACGATGACACGGGCGCCGTCCACCTCGAAATCCCGGAATGTATAGAACGTCAGCGCAGCCGCTTCGCCCAGCCCCAGGACCTCCACGACGGCCTTCTCGGCCTCCGGGCCCTGGACGGCGATCTGCCCCCAGGCCTCGGACGCGTTCTCGACCGTCACGTCGAAACCTTCCTTCTGCGAGAGGATCCACGCATGGTCCTTGTCGATGTTGGCCGCGTTGACCACCAGCAGGTAGCTGTCAGGGGCGAACTCCTTGTAGACAAGCAGGTCGTCGACCGTCCCGCCGTCCGGATACAGCAGCATCCCGTAGAGGATCTGCCCCGGCGCCATCGGCCGGATGTCATTGGTGAAGATGTGGTTGACAAAGCGCTCCGCATCCTTTCCGCAGACGAAGATCTCACCCATGTGGGAGACGTCGAAGACACCGACCCGATGGCGGACGGCCTCGTGCTCCTGCACGATGGAGGAATACTGGATCGGCATGTCATAGCCGGCAAAGGGACTCATCTTGGCCCCGAGCGCCAGATGGCACGCATGCAGGCAAGTCAGTTTGAGTTGTTCTTCCATATCACAATCGGATTACAGGCAAAGACGGAAACCGAAGGAACCCTTGACGTTCTGGGCGGGGATCGCCTGGCGGTTGCTGATGCGGCAGGCGTCCCAGCGGCTCGCGCAGCTGCCGCCGCGCTGGACCCGGTTGTCCCCCTCGGCGGCGCCGGCGGGGTTGGTCTGCGCCGCCTCGGCATACTTCCCGTAGCGGTCGAAGCACCACTCCCAGGCATTGCCGCACATGTCGTACAGGCCCAGTTCGTTCGGCCGCTTGGTCGCGACGTTCTTCAGCTTCATGTTGGCGTTGTCGAGGAAGACCAGGACGGCGTTCATGTCGTTCGAGCCGCTGAAACCGTAATGGCGCGAAAGCATGCCGCCGCGGGCGGCGAACTCCCACTCCGCTTCGGTCGGAAGACGGAACTTCCTGCCAGTAAGCGCGTTGAGTTTCTCGAGGAACGTCTGGCACATATACCAGGACACATTGCCGACCGGCTTCCGGCCTTCGGTAACCTCGTTCGGATACGGGACGAAACCCATCACGGCGTTCCAGAGTTCGACGGTCACTTCCGTCTCGCCGATCGCGAAGTCGTCCAGCGTCACTTCATGCACCGGCAGCTCGTCCTCGGGGACGTTGAACTTCGGATAGGGTGCGTCGGAATCGGTGAATCCCATCTTGAAGGTACCGCCCTTCACGCGGACCATCTTGAAGGAGACGTCGCCGACCTTGAACATCTCGGGAACATAGCCCGCGGACGGGTCGACGGCCTCGCGCTCGAAGGTGGCGCCGTCCAGCGCCGCCAGATAAGCCTCGGGAAGGACATCCTCGGTGGGCTGCACCAGACGGAAGCCCAGGTTGCCCTTCTTCGTGCGGTAGTCCAGCGGATCGCGCGTGCCCGGCGTACGGACCACGCGCAGGTCGCCCTTTGCGGGGCCGGCGGGATTCACGCTGAGCCCATTCGTCTCATCGCCGAAATCGGCGTACGGATCGAGGCACCACTCCTCCAGGGCGTTCTTCGCCGGCGTTCCCAGCACATTGTAGGCATACTCGAGCTGCGCTTCCGTCGGCGGAAGGAAAACCTTGCCCGTCAGCTTGTTCAGCTTGGCGACGAATTTCGCCACGTCTTTCATGGTCACGCGGTCCACCGGATAGGCAGGGTTCTGCACCGAGGCGGGATTGCTGCCCATCACGGCCGTCCAGAGCTCCTGGGAGACCGGCTGCGTGCTGATGACGAAACCGTCCAGCGCAACCTCGTGCGCCAGGCCGCCGGTGACTTTCCGGCGCATGTCCGGAGAGACGCCCATGGTATAATGCGTGTGCGGGAGCTGCGTCATCTCGAAAGAGACGCCCGCCACTTCGTATTTCAACTGATAGTCCGGCTTCTCGGGCCGGCGGAAAGGATCGGAGCTGCACGATGCCGCCAGAAGGACGGCCGCCAGTGCAAAGGCGGACAGGAAAGATTTATTCATCGGTTCTTCATACATTATCTGTGGAAAACAAAGATACGATAAAATCGTCTGATTTCCGCAAGATTTCATCCAAGATTGCAAGAAGCTTTTCATTTGCCGCCGCATTGCGTTCCCAGGCCTCCGGCGCGCCGCCCTTTCCCAGCGGCAGTTCGCCGCAGACATCGGCGCCGATCACGGCACGGCCCTCCCCCAGGCGGCGCAGGAAGGCGCACAGGCCGTCGGGATCCATCTCGCCCTGCGACCAGTCGGTCGCCGCCCAGCGGGGAGAAAGGACGTCCTTGTCGATGCTCAGGTACAGCGGAAGGCTTCCGGAAAGGAACGCCTCGGCTTCGCGCCGTTGCGCCTCGGGCGGAAGGCGGCGGTCCAGGAGCAGGACGCGCCCGTCCGGATCCCCCGCTTCCCCGGCCAGGGCGGGATCCGTCCCGACGAGAAGCGCCTGCCGGCAGAAAGGATCGGAAGCGAGGATGTCCCGCACCCAGCCCCCGCAGCTCATCACGCCCGGGAAGGCGGGCGCCTGCATGTCCGGATGGTTGTCCAGCAGGACGAGGGCGTACGGGCGGCCGATCCGCGCCGTCCACAGGCGGGTGAGGTAATGGTAGTCGCCGCTGTCCAGGAAATGGACGGCATGCAGCGGCAGGGGCGCGATACGGCGCGCGATCTCCGCCGCAGCGGCGGCGTCGCAGTAACAGGAAGTGCCTTCGATGCCGCGGCAGTCCACGAGCGTCCCCGGAGGCGTCCGCATCATGCGGTACACCCCGGAGAAATCAAGGAGAACGCAGCCGGAAGGCATTTCTTTCCTGCAACAAAAAAGGAGGTTGGCCGGCGAACCGGGAGCAACCTCCTTCAGACGGATGTCCGCAGACTAGTAAGTAACGACGGCGGGCAGTTTCTTGGCCTGGTCGATCATGTCCTGGAGCATCTTCTCGGTGGGGACCACCTTGGTGAGATGCTTCTGCTCGTTGACCTCGAGCATCTTGGCGGCCAGGTTGTCAGCGCGGCGCGTGGCGAGCTCCTTCACGGTGTCGACGCCGGCGGCCTCGAGCAGCTCGGAGAACTGAGGGCCGATACCCTTGATGCGGAAGAGGTCCGCGTGGTTGACCCACGTGAGGATCAGCTTGCCGGAGATCTCCGTGGCAGCCTCGAGCTCCTTGCGGCCCTTGGCGGTCTTTCCCTTTTCAAGCAGGTCGTCGACCGTATTGATACCGGCGGCGATCAGTTTCTGAGCGTACACATCACCAACGCCCTGAATGTCGATAATTTTATAAACCATATTCTTTGAAAATTAGAGTGTTATCTTGCATTTTGCAGTTCACCCCAAAAATACAAAAAATTTTGGAAATGCAAGTGATTTGTCAGAAAGACTTTACGTAATCGATATCTTTTTTGAGCATCACCTTCGGCTCCATCAGCGAGACTTTCTGGAAAAGACGGAAGCGGTTGAGATTGGAAAGGTACACTTTGTCTTCGTGCTTGCCCTTCCGCCACCACTTGTAAAAAGCGACCGGCTCGTTCTCGAACGGGATCTTGGCGAGGATGTCCGAAGAATAGCCCGGAAAGTCGATGGTGACGTTCAGGCCCATCACGCGCTTGTAATACGCCTGGTCCGCCCGCCGGAGCTTGCTCATCAGGGGGCCCATCACCTCGTACGGGTCGACCTGGAGGACCTTTTCGCGGACGATCATGCGGTGGATCCGGACCGGGTCGACATTGAGCCACGCGCCCACGCGCATGGTCGCCGGACCCTCTTCGGTATCCAGTGTCAATTCGTCCATCGAAGTATAAACCTTTTCAGGAACCAGCGGAAAAATCTGATCGCCCTCGGCCATTCAAATAATCGGTTAACAAGGCAAATATAATAAAAATATCAATTGCAACAAGCTGCAACGGGTATTCGGGCCGCTTTTTTTTCAAAACGGGAAGGCATTCCGCCATGAAATGAATTATTGATGAATTATTATTATCTTTGACGGAGAAAGCAAACACTGGCTCCATGGAAGAAATCATCGCCCCGGTCGAAAGACGGCTCATCGAAGAGGAACTCACTCCCGAAAGGAAGCTGGGGAACACCAACAAAGGCGGGAACGAACTCTATGTCGTTGACGGCCACAACGCCCCGAATACCCTGCGCGAAATCGGCCGCCTGCGTGAAATCGCCTTCCGCGAAGCGGGGGCCAGTTCCGGACTCGCCGTCGACCTGGACGAGTACGATACGATGGAAACGCCTTACCAGCAATTGATTGTATGGGATCCGGACGCCAAGGCGATCATCGGCGGCTACCGTTTCATCCTCGGGAAAGACATCACCCTGAAGGCGGACGGACAACCCCGGATCACCTCCTCGCACCTGTACCGTTATTCCGACGCTTTCATCCGGAACTACCTCCCGTACGTGATGGAGCTGGGACGGTCGTTCGTCGCGCCCGAATACCAGAGTTCGAAAGCCGGCGCCAAGTCCCTCTTCACCATGGACAACCTGTGGGACGGGATCGTCAGCGTGACGCTGGAGCATCCGAGCACGCTGTATTTCATCGGAAAGATGACCATCTATCCCGCGTACAACCGCGTCGCGCGCGAACTCATCCTGCGATTCCTGTCCAAGCATTTCCACGACCCGGACGAGCTGGTGCGCCCCTACAAGCCCCTCGGCTTCGGGACCGATCCGGTCATGGCGAACCTGATCCTGTGCGAGAACGACATCAAGAAGGACTACCGCCGCCTCAAGGAAGCCGTGCGCAACCTCGGGACGAACATCCCGCCGCTCGTCAATTCCTACATCGGCCTGTCCTCCACGATGAAGTGTTTCGGCTCCACGGTCAACGACGAGCTCGGCGATGCGATCGAGACCGGCATCATGATCTGTTTCAACGAGATGTACGAAGACAAGCGGGAACGCCACATCGAGGCGTTCATCAACAAGAAACTCGACGACATCCGTAACAAACACCCGCGTTTCTCCGCGGGCGCGGAGGAGAAACTCCGCGAACACATGGAGAAACGCAGGATGAAACTATTCCAGAAATTCCAGCGGAAACTCCGCACCCAGGAACAGTCGCCCGAGGTGGAGTTCCTTTAGCGGCTACTTGGCGCAGGCGGCCTTGATCACCTCCTGGCTGCGGGCGATGAAGTCGGAGAGCGCCTTTCCCTTCAGCATTCCGTTCGAGAGGAGCGCCAGGTCCACGAGCTGGTGCAGGATGTCGCTGCCCTTCGCAAAGGTTTCCACGGCTTCCTTGCGCTTGGCAGTGTCGGTCTCCTCGCCCGCCGCGGCGCGCTGGTCCCGGACCAGGGAAGCCACGACCGGATGCTCGAGGTTCACCGTCACCTCGTAGGAGGAAGGCATCTCCCCGTAGAAGTTCATCCCGCCGCCCAGGGCGCTCATCTCGCGGTAACGGCGCATGAACTCGTTCTGCGTCAGGAGGACCGGAACACCGTTCTCACCCAGGTTGTCCCCCTGGACGAGGTACTCGTTCCCTTCGGGCAGCACGGCCTTGAACATCGTGCCGAGGTCGGTCCGGTCGCGTTCGGACAGCTCCGGTTTCACGCGTTCCTCCTTCACGATCAGGTTGTCGGCGGTGTCGGAATCCACCCGGGCGAAACGGGTGTCCGGAATCTTCTGTTCGAGCAGGTTCACATAATGGGCGTCCAGCTCGCAGTCCATCAGCAGCACGTCGTACCCCTTGTCCCGGGCCGCCTCCACGAAGGAATACTGGGCCTGTGCGTCCGTGGCATACAGGTACACCACCTTGCCGTCCTTGTCCTTCTGGGCGGGCTCGATGCCCTTGCGGTAGTCTTCCAGGGAGAAGTACTTCCCTTCCGTGTTCTTCAGGAGGGCGAACTTCAGCGCCCGCTCGCAGAACTTCTCGTCGGAAAGCATCCCGTACTCGATGAAGAGCTTGATGCTGTCCCACTTCTCCTCCCAGGCGCTCCGGTCGTTCTTGAAGATATCTTCCAGCCGGTCGGCCACCTTGCGGGTGATGTAGGTGGAGATCTTCTTCACATTCTCGTCGGCCTGCAGGTAACTGCGCGAGACGTTCAGCGGGATGTCCGGCGAGTCGATCACGCCGTGGAGCAGCGTCAGGAAATCCGGGACGATGGCGTCCACGTGGTCGGTGACGAACATCTGGTTGCAGTAGAGCTGGATGTTGTTCTTCTCGATGGTCATCCGGTCCTTGATCTTCGGGAAATACAGGATGCCCGTCAGGTTGAACGGATAGTCCACGTTCAGGTGGATGTAGAAGAGCGGCTCCTCCTTCATCGGGTAGAGGTCGCGGTAGAACTTCTTGTAGTCTTCCTCCTTCAGGTCGGAAGGCTTGCGCGTCCACAGGGGCTCGACGGCGTTGACGACGTGCTCCTTGTCGGTATCGACGTACTTGCCGTCCTTCCATTCCTGCTCCATCCCGAAGACGAGCGGGACGGGCATGAACTTGCAGTACTTGTCCAGCAGCCGGGAGATCTTGCCCCGGGTGCCGTAGTCGCGCGCGCCGTCCTCGTCGAGCCAGAGCGTGACGACCGTGCCGCGGTCCTCCTTCGCGCAGGGCGCCATCTCGTATTCGGGATTGCCCTCGCAGCTCCACAGGACGCCTTCCGCGCCTTCCTTCCAGGAGAGGGATTCGACGGTCACCTTCTTCGCGACCATGAACGCGGAATAGAAGCCCAGGCCGAAGTGGCCGATGATGTTCTGGTCCTTGTATTTCTCGAGGAACTCGCCGGCGGAGGAGAAAGCGATCTGGTTGATGTACTTGTCCACCTCTTCGGCCGTCATGCCGATGCCGCGGTCGACGATCCGGAGGGTCTTCGCCTCCTCGTCCAGTTCCACGCGCACCTTCAGCTCGCCCAGGTCGCCCTTGAACTCGCCCGAGGAGGCGAGGGCCTTCATCTTCTGGGAGGCATCCACCGCGTTCGCCACCAGTTCGCGCAGGAAAATCTCATGGTCGGAATACAAAAACTGCTTGATCACCGGGAAGATGTTCTCGGTAGTCACTCCTATCTTACCTTTCTGGTCCATATCTTGACTTTTTAACATTAGCAAAAAAGGCGGCCGGCATCGTTGCCGACCGTCTCCCTTTACTCAAAAGATGTTCCATCGCCGGCGGCTCTGACAAATTGTCACGCCGCCCGCCCGTTCACCGGGTGATCAGGTACCGGACATCGCCGGAGGTGTCGTACACGGCCTCGCAGCGGTTCTTCAGCACGCCGTCGCGGCCGACGGAATGGACGAAAGTTCCTTCCAGGTGCAGGTAGGTCACCCCGTTTTTGGTGGTGACCGTCGCGTTCACAGGAGCCGGTGTCGAGAACGTGCAGTCATAGCCGTCCAGGGTCTTCCACGTACCCGAAACATCAACCGCGACCACGCCGTCTTCCGCGCGGCGAAGGTCCGCGGAGGAATGACCCGGGAAATCCCCTTCGTAAAGGAAGGACCAGTGGTCGGGATCCAGGCAGGTGAAGTGGAAAGAAACAGGCGTAACGTCTTTAAATTCAAGAAAATATCCAAGAATCTCCGACGTAGAAGCCAGGAGCCAGGAGGCACCGGCTTCGCGCAGCGACGTGCCTCCCGTGGACACGGTTCCCCACGGGCGAAGGGTGAAAGAAGTGCCGTCGCCGCCCAGGGTGATCCGCGCAGCGATCGCGGCGAACGCATCGGAGGCGCGCTCCTCCTCGGAGGCGGACAGGTATGCGTCGCAGGAAAGGAGGTCGGTCAGGACGGCGGCGGGCATGGAGACATGACGGAGCACCAGCATGGAAGACTCCGAACGGAAATACCGGTCGCTGGTCATGTGGGAGTCGCCGTCGACGACCGTGCAGCCAGCCAATGCCAGCAGCGGAAGCAGGAATATCGAAAGGATTCGTTTCATACGCAAGGATCGGTTAGAAAGCCCAGGCGACCCCGGCCCGTCCGCCGAGGGACAGCGTACCGAATGTCATCTCGACAAAGCCGGAAACCGGACCGCGGCCAAAGGAAAAGCCAGTCGGAACCAACTGGATAACAGGAATATATGACCATTCATCCACATCGTGGACACCATAGTAGGCACCGGCGCCGAGGGCCACGGAGGAATACAGCCGGACCGCCCGGTCCGGATTCCAGGTCAGGCGCCACTGCGGCCAGAGCGAAAGCCCGAAGGCGGGTTGGAAACGCTTTTCCCGGGTATAACCGTCGTAGAGGCTGCCGGCCAGGAAATCGAAACCGGCGCCCACGCCGACGGCATGGTGGCGGTTCAGGCGCCAGAGGGCGTCCACCGTCAGGGTACCGAAGGATTTCAGGGCGCCGTACCGGTCGGTATACCGGTCATGGCGCCAGTAATAAAGAGGATCGATGTCGGCGTCGGACTGGACCCACGGCGAGCCGGCCGCGAGCAAGGCGCCGGAAGGAAGCCCCCCGATGCCCAGCCGGAGTTCGAACCCTTTTTCTCCGGCAGCATCCTGCGCCCGCAACGGGACGGCCAGCAGGAGCAACGCTGCCAGCAGGAAGGGAAAATGGTTTTTCATATCAGGAATAAAGGAATCGTTTGATACTCATTTTCGGGGTCTTCTCGAACGGCGTCGCAACGACCTCCACCTTGACGATCTGGCTGTAGGAAGGCAGGGCCTTGTTGGCGTTGCGCTTCACGCGTTCGGGGATGTCCGAAACGGTTTCGGCATCGAGGTTCGCGTGACGGATGCCATCCTGGTCGAGATACACCAGCGCCACCAGCCTGCCGCCGCGGTCGACGACCACCGACTCAGCGATGAACGGCTGGTTGTTGACGACGGCCTCCACCTCTTCCGGATAGATGTTCTGGCCGGAAGGACCGAGGATCATCGCCTTGCTGCGCCCGCGGATGAAGATGTTCCCGTCGGCGTCCATGATGCCCAGGTCACCCGTCCGGAGGAATCCGTCCTCGGTGAAGGCGTTCGCCGACGCCTCGGGGTTCTTGTAGTAGCCGATGCAGATGTTGTCGCCTTTGGCCTGGATCTCGCCCACGATGTGCTGCGGATCTTCCGAGTCGATCCGGACGGTGGCGCAGTCGACCGGCTTGCCGCAGGAACCCGGGACATAGCGCGTATAATGCTCATACGCCAGCAGCGGAGCCGCCTCCGTCATGCCATAGCCCACCAGATAGGGGAACTTGATCTTGCGGAACCACTTCTCCACCTCGGGGTTGAGGGCGGCGCCGCCCATGATGAACTCCTGGACATTTCCGCCGAAGGCATCGATGAGACCCTGACGGATTTTCTTGAAAATCAACTGGTTCACCAGCGGGATCCGGGTCGCAACCTTCATCACGGGCTTGTCCAGGATGGGCTTCACCTTCGACTTGAAGATCTTATCCATCACCAGCGGGACGGTGATCAGCAGGTACGGCTTCACCTCCTGGAAGGCCGCCAGCAAGGTGCTCGGCGTGGGCGCCTTGCCCAGCCAGTAGATGGCCGTTCCGTTGCAGAGCGGATAGATGAACTCGATCACCAGGCCGTACATGTGCGCCATCGGCAGCATCGAGACCATCTTGCACTGGTCCGAGGAGGGCACGTTGCGCTGGCTGTAGTCGACCGTCGCGCTGAAGTTGCGGTAGGTCAGCATCACGCCCTTCGGGCTGCCGGTCGATCCGGAGGTATAGTTGATCGTGCTCAGCTTGTCCCAGTTGTCGGTCGGGAAGACGACGTCGTCGGGGCCGAACCCGCCGGGGTATTTCTCCGCGAACAGCTCGTCCAGCCGGCTGTAGGCCTCCTCGATCGAGGGATCGGCGCACCAGAGGATCTTCCAGGTGTCGATGTCGAGCACGACGCGGACGTTCGGCATCCGGGTGATGTCGAGCTTCTCCCACATGTCGCCGTTGGTGAACAGGGCCATGCTGTCGGAATGGTTCACCAGGAACATGACGTTCTCCGGCAGGAAATCCGCCAGGATGGGCACGATCACGGCCTCATAGGTGTTCACGGCCAGGTAAGCCGTGCCCCATCGGGCGCCGTTGCGCGCCCAGAGGGCGATCTTGTCGCCCTTGCCGATACCGGCGCGTTCAAAGACGATGTGGAAACGCGCGATGGACTTCGCCATCTGCCCGTACGTAAAACTCTCCCCGTGGAAGGTATTCAGAGCCGGTTTGTCCCAATACTTCCGCGTGGCGTTCTGCAGCCTCGATAAATAGTGTTCCATTTGTCGCTATGTAGTGTTTATGTGATTTCCGTTTCAAATTTAAGCATTTGCGGCGGACTGACAATGCCGGAGAAATGCTATATTTGCAAAATCCACGTATTTGTGGCGAAAAACGAACGCATACCGAAATGAAAAGAAAACCCATCGTCGCCCTTATCTACGATTTCGACGGCACCCTCTCTCCGGGGAACATGCAGGAGTTCGGCTTCATCCAGGCCGTCGGCAAGACGCCCGCCGAATTCTGGAAGATGAGCGACGGGCTGGCCGTCGGGCAGGATGCCAGCAATGTCCTCTCCTACATGAAGATGATGTTCGACGAGGCGCGCGCACGCGGCATCCGCCTGCACCGCAGCGACTTCCGGCGCTTCGGCGCCGACATCGTCCTGTTCGAGGGCGTCCGGGAGTGGTTCTCCCTCGTGAAGGAATACGGTCGCAGCAAGGGCGTCCGCGTGGAGCACTACATCAACTCCTCCGGCCTGAAGGAAATCATCGAAGGCAGCCCCATCGCCCCCGAGTTCAAGCATGTCTTCGCCTCGTCCTTCATGTACGACGAGACGGGCGAAGCCGTCTGGCCGGGCGTCGCCGTCGACTACACGGCGAAGACCCAGTTCATGTTCAAGATCAACAAGGGCATCCTGAGCGCGCGCGACACCAAGAAAGTCAACGAGAGCATCGCCGACGAGAAGAAGCGCATCCCCTTCCAGCACATGATCTATTTCGGAGACGGCGAGACGGACATTCCCTGCATGAAGCTCGCCACGATGTTCGGCGGGCACGCCGTCGCGGTGTACAACCCCGAGGTTCCGGCCAAGAAACGCTTCGCCGAGAAACTGCGCCGGCAGGGCCGCGTGAACTTCACCGCCCCCGCCGTCTACACGGCCGACAGCCGCGCGTTCCAGATCGTCTGCAGGATTATCGACAAGGTCAAGGCAGACAGCGACCTTGCCGGAATCGACTGAACCTCAGCTATTTCCCGAACCGCTTGAGTATATCGCCATAGGCGTCGATACGGCGGTCCCGCAGGAAGGGCCAGCCGCGGCGCACGTATTCCGTACGGGCCAGGTCGATCTCGATGACCTTCTCCCCTTCCTCGTCGGTGCCGAACTGGGCCAGGATCTCGCCCTGCGGCCCGGTAGCGAATGACGTGCCCCAGAAATCCAGGCCGACCGTCGTACCGGACGGATCGTCCTCGTGGCCGGTGCGGTTGACGGTGATGACCGGCAGGCCGTTCGCGACGGAATGGCCCCGCTGGACCAGCTGCCAGGCGTTCCGCTGGGTCTCCTGCTCCTCCTTGGAGTCGGTGCCGACCCCGCCGATCGCCGTCGGGTAGATGAGCATGTCCGCGCCGGCAAGGGCCATCAGCCGGGCGGCTTCGGGATACCACTGGTCCCAGCAGACCAGCACGCCGAGGTTGCCGACGCTGGTCCGGACCGGACGGAAGCCCAGGTCGCCGGGCGTGAAGTAGAACTTCTCGTAGTAGCAGGGATCGTCGGGGATGTGCATCTTCCGGTAGGTGCCGGCCAGGCTGCCGTCCTTCTCGATCACCGCCGCCGTATTGTGGTACAGGCCGGGGGCGCGGCGCTCGAAAAGCGAGAGCACCAGCACGACGCCCAGTTCCTTCGCAAGGGCGCCGAACCGTTCCGTCGAGGGGCCGGGCACCGGCTCGGCCAGGTCGCACAGGGCGGCGTCCTCCACCTGGCAGAAGTAGACCGAGTTGTGCAGTTCCTGGAGAACGACCAGCTGCGCGCCCTGCCGGGCGCAGGCGCGGATGTGCCGCTCCAGCGAGGCGATGTTCGCTTCGATGTCCGTCGTGCAGCGCTGCTGCACCATTCCCACCTTGATCTTGTCCATATCGTTCATTGTCTTTTCGTTGTCAAGCCAGCCATCCTTCCGGGAACTGCATCGTCACGCAGTGCAGGCCGCCGTGTCCGGACAGCAGGGCCGAGCAGTTCACCGGCACGACCTCCCGGTCCGGGAAGGCTTCGCGCAGGCGCGCGACGGCCACGGCGTCGGCGGCGCATCCGGTGACGGGCACCAGCACGCCCCCGTTCACGATCAGGAAATTGACATAGGAGGCCGGCAGCGGCCAGCCGTCCAGGTAACGCTGCTCCGGTTTCGGCAGGGGTACCAGCCGGTACGGCGCGCCCTCCAGGGTCCGGGAGGAGGCCAGCTGCTCCCGCATGCGGCCGAGGGATTCGAAGTCCGGATCGGCCGGATCTTCCGCCTGCAGGTATGCGATCGTCCCGGGGCCGCAGAAGCGGGCGAGGATGTCCACGTGCGAATCGGTGTCGTCCCCGTCGAGCGTCCCGTCGTCGAGCCAGAGGATCCGCCGGAGCCCGAAGGCCTCCTTCAGTTCCGACTCGATCTCCTCGCGCGTGAGGTATTCGTTCCGGTTCACGCTGCACAGGCAGCCGGTCGTCGTGAGAAGGGTCCCGCAGCCGTCGGTGTCGATGCTGCCGCCTTCGAGGACGAAGGGGCGCATGTCCACCCGGAGGACATCCGGCCGGAACGCCCCCGCCTCGCAGATGCGCGCGGTGATCTGGTTGTCGAGGTCGGCGGCGAACTTGAGTCCCCAGCCGTTGAAGACGAAGTCGAGCAGGAGTTTCTCCCCGTCATCGCCGTGGACGGAGATGCCGCCGTGATCGCGCGCCCAGGTGTCGTTCACCGGGCAGGCGCGGAAGGAAACGGCGTCCAAGTCCAGGACGGCGGGGACGCCGAGCAGCGCATCGGCCCCGCCCGAAGCGAGGATCCCTTCGATGCGCAGGCGGGCCGCCGCGGGATCGGAAGCGACGAGGAGCACGCGCTCGAAACGCTGGATCGCCGACGCGATGGCCACATAGCAGGCCTGCACCTTCTCCAGTTCATACCAAGGAGTGCTTTCATCGGGCCAGGTGAGCATCACCCCGTCCTGTCTTTCCCATTCTGCCGGTAGTCTCATAAGTGCAAATGTAGCATATTTCTCACAAAATACGTACTTTTGCAACGATTATGAAATTCCATCTCGAGTCACCCTACCTGCCCGCCGGCGACCAGCCGGAAGCGATCCGCCAGCTCTCCGAAGCGCTGCGGAGCGGCATTCCCGACGTCACCCTGCTGGGCGTCACCGGTTCGGGCAAGACCTTCACGATGGCCGGCGTCATCCAGGAGCTCCAGCGCCCCGCGCTGATCCTGAGCCACAACAAGACCCTGGCCGCCCAGCTGTACGGCGAATTCAAGTCGTTCTTCCCCGAAAACGCCGTCGAATACTTCGTTTCCTACTACGACTACTACCAGCCGGAGGCCTACCTGCCGACGACCGACACCTATATCGAGAAAGACCTGAGCATCAACGAACAGATCGACAAGCTGCGCCTGAGCGCGGCCTCGGCCCTGATGTCGGGGCGCCGGGACGTCATCGTCGTCTCCAGCGTGTCGTGCCTGTACGGCATCGGCAACCCCGAAGACTTCCACGCCCAGTCGATCCTCCTGCGCAAAGGCGAGCACCGGTCGCTGTCCCGCCTGCTCTACCACCTGGTCGACGCCAACTACAGCCGCACCGAGGTGGATTTCAAGCGCGGCACGTTCCGCGTGCGCGGAGACACCGTGGACATCTTCCTGGGCGGCAGCGACGAGGCCGTGCGGGTGGAATTCTTCGGCGATGAGGTGGACGCCCTGTCGATCATCGACCCGCTCACCGGCGCGCACCTGGAGGACGTGGCGGAAGTGCCGGTCTTCCCGGCCACGAACTTCGTCACCACGCGCGAGCGGAGCATCCAGGCCGTCAGCCAGATCCAGGACGACCTGAAGAAACAGCTGGATTACTTCGAGGAGATCGGGAAGGGGCTGGAAGCCAAGCGGTTGAAGCAGCGGGTGGAGAACGACCTGGAGATGATCAAGGAAATGGGCTACTGCCCGGGCATCGAGAACTATTCGCGGTACCTGGACGGCCGGCAGCCGGGGCAGCGCCCCTTCTGCCTGATCGACTACTTCCCGAAGGACTTCATCACCTTCATCGACGAGAGCCACGTCACCATCCCGCAGATCCGGGCGATGTACGGCGGCGACCATTCCCGCAAGTCTGTGCTCGTCGAATACGGATTCCGGCTGCCCGCCGCCGCGGACAACCGTCCCCTCACCTTCGACGAGTTCAACGAAATCACCGGACAGACCGTCTTCGTGAGCGCCACGCCGGCCGACTACGAACTCGAGCAGTCGCAGGGACTGGTGGTGGAGCAGGTCGTCCGGCCGACCGGCCTGCTGGACCCGCCCATCGAGGTGCGGCCCACCGAAGGGCAGATCGACGACCTGGTCGAAGAGATCCGCCAGCGGGCCGAGGTGGACGAGCGCGTGCTCGTGACGACCCTCACCAAGCGGATGGCGGAAGAACTGAACGACTATCTCGAGAAGATCGGGGTGCGCGTCCGCTACATCCACTCCGACATCGACACGTCGGAGCGCGTGGAGATCATCGAAGACTTCAAGAACGGCCTGTTCGACGTGCTGGTGGGCGTCAACCTCCTGCGCGAAGGACTCGACATCCCGACGGTGTCGCTGGTGGCCATCCTGGACGCCGACAAGGAAGGCTTCCTCCGCTCGGGGCGCGCCCTCACCCAGACGGCGGGCCGCGCCGCGCGCAACATCCACGGCCTCGTGATCATGTACGCCGACACCATCACGGACTCCATGCAGGAGACCATCCGCGAAACCGCCCGGCGCCGCGCCAAGCAAATGGAATACAACAAACTGCACGGGATCACCCCGAAGCAGGTCGACGTGAAGCAGAACATCCTGGCCGCCGAGCTGTACGGCGAGGGGGCCAAGCCGGTCAACCCGCGGATCCAGAACGGTCCGAGCGGCCGCGTGAGCGCCGCCGACTCCGTCTCCGACCCCACCTACATCCCCAACCCCAGCGAACTGGGGCGCGGGACCGTTTCCGTGGGGCTCGGCCACGACGCGAAACGCGAGCGCGCCTCGGCCTATGTCGACGGATACGTCACCGCCGACCTGGCCGCCGTCCTGCAGGATCCGGTCATCCGGTCCATGAGCCGCGAACAGGTCGAGAAGACCATCGAGGAGGACCGCCGCCGGATGCAGAAATCCGCCGCCGACCTGGACTTCACCGCCGCGGCCAAGTACCGCGACGAGATGTGGGCCCTGCAGCAATACCTGAAGGTATGGAAACTATGACACCCATGAAAAGAACGATCCTCCTGATGGCCACGCTGCTTGCGGTGGCCCTCCCCGGCCTGCGGGCCGCCGGCGCGGACGGCACCTGGCCCGACGGGACTCCCATCGACGCCTGGTTCTCCGACACGACCCGCATCGATGTCTCCGCCCTGGGACGGCGCTATGTCGTCACGAAGTACGGTGTGCGGAAAGACTCCTCCCTGCTGCAGACGGAGGCGCTGCAGGCGGTCATCGACCGGGCGGCCGCGGAAGGCGGCGGCGTAGTCGTCATCCCGAAAGGCGTCTTCCTCTCCGGCTCCCTCTTCTTCCGGCCCGGCACGCACCTGCACCTGGAGAAGGGCGCCCGCCTGAAAGGCAGCGACGCCATCAAGCATTTCCCGCTCGTCGACACGCGGATGGAAGGCCAGACGATCAAGTATTTCGCCGCCCTGGTCAACGCCGACGGGATCGACGGGTTCACGATCACCGGTCCGGGCACGATCGACGGCAACGGACGCCGCTACTGGGAGGAGTTCTGGATCCGCCGGGCGTTCAATCCGAACTGCACGAACCTGGAAGCCCTGCGGCCGCGGCTGGTCTACCTGTCGAACTGCCGGAACGTGCAGGTGCAGGACGTCCACCTGGTCAACAGCCCCTTCTGGACCAACCACCTGTACCGCTGCGAGCGGGTGAAATACATCGGATGCCACATCTACGCCCCGCACGAGCCGGCCGGCGCTTCGGCTCCGAGCAGCGACGCCATCGACCTGGACGTCTGCCACGACATCCTCGTGCACGGCTGCCACATCAGCGTGAACGACGACGCGGTGGTCGTGAAAGGCGGCAAGGGCACCTGGGCCGACAAGAACCCGGACAACGGGCCGACATCGAACGTCCTCATCCAACACTGCCGTTACGGCTTCGTCCACGCCTGCCTCACCTGCGGCAGCGAGAGCATCCACGACTGGAACATCGTCCTGCGCGACAGCCAGGTCGACAAGGCGGTCCGCGTCCTCTACCTGAAGATGCGCCCGGACACGCCCCAGCACTACGAGCACATCCGGGTCGAGCGGCTGACAGGGAACTGCAACGAGTTCATGGGCCTGTTCCCCTGGACGCAGTTCTACCAGATGGAGGACCGCCCCGACATGCCCCTCTCGCAGGCGCATGACATCACCGTCCGCGACATCCGTATGACGTGCGGCAGGTTCTTCAACGTCGCCGCATCGGACAAGTACCGCCTGTACGGGTTCCACTTCGAGAACATCGACGTAGAAAACGGGGGCGACTTCGACCCGTCCTGGATCGAAGGGACCACCTTGCGGAACGTCCGCGTGGGCGGAAAAGACTATTGAAGGGATTGATAGGCCTCGAGGGCCTTCTGGAGGACGACGAGCGCCTTGGCGAGATCGTCGCGGTTGAGCACGTAGGCCATGCGGACCTCGTTCCGGCCGTCGTCGGGATGGGAATAGAAACCGGCGCCCGGGGCCATCATCACCGTCTGCCCTTCATAGGAGAAATCGGTCAGGCACCACATGCAGAACTTCTCGGCGTCGTCGACGGGCAGGCGCACCATCGTGTAGAAAGCGCCCATCGGCGTCGGAGAATACACGCCCGGGATCTTGTTCAGCCCGTCGATCAGGAAGTTGCGCCGCTGGAGATACTCCTCGTACACGTCGTCCATGTAGGACTGCGGCGTGCCCAGCGAGGCTTCGGCGATGATCTGGCCGATCAGGGGCGGGCTCAGGCGGGCCTGGCAGAACTTCATCACGGCCTTTCGGACTTCCTTGTTGCGCGTGATCAGGGCGCCGATGCGGATGCCGCACTCGGAATAGCGCTTCGACACGGAGTCGATCAGGATCACGTTGTCGTCGATGCCCTCCAGGTGGAAGGCCGAGATGTACGGCTGCTTGGTGTAGATGAACTCGCGGTACACCTCGTCGGAAAGCAGGTAGAGGTTGTACTTCGCCACCAGGTCGCGGATCTGCCGCATCTCCTTGCGCGTGTACAGGTAGCCCGTCGGGTTGTTCGGGTTGCAGATCAGGATCGCCTTCGTGCGCGGGGTGATCTGCTCCTCGAATTTCTCGATCGGCGGCAGGCGGAACCCGTCGTCGATGGACGTGCGCACCGCCTTCACCACCGCCCCGCAGCTGATCGCGAAGGCCATGTAGTTCGCATAGGAAGGATCCGTCACGATGATCTCGTCCCCCGGATTCAGGCACGCCATGTAGGCGAACATCACCGCCTCCGAACCGCCGGAGGTGACGATGATCTCGTCCGGCGACAGGTCGATCCCGTAATGGGCGTAATACGAAACCATCTTCGTCCGCAGGCTGATATGGCCCTGCGAGGGGCTGTACTCGAGGATGGTCCGGTCCATCGAACGCACCGCGTCGAGGGCGCACTGGGGCGTCCGGATGTCGGGCTGCCCGATATTGAGGTGATAGACATGGATGCCGTTGCGCTTGGCGGCGTCGGCATATCGGGCGAGCTTGCGGATCGGCGAGCTCGGCATGTTCATCGCGCGTTGGGAGATCTCCATAAATTGATGTATAAGTCCGTTTCGTTGCACCAAAGGTAGCGTTTTTTTTCATTGCATCCGCCAGCGGAGCCCGAAAGTCGCGCCCCAGGTATCCGGGAGCAGCGATCCCCTGTCGGCATAGACCCCCCAGACGAGGTTCAGCGGACAGGCGGTGAACCACCGTCTTTCCCGCTGCAGCGGGATCTCCCCGTCCATTCCGAAACTCAGTTGCCGGAGCGGCGTCTCCTTCACGGTCCCGGGATCGTGGTTCCACTGCGACTCACCCGCATACGGCGCCGCATAAAGGCCGTAGTTGCGGCTGTAGGTCAGCATCAGCCGGTACGGCGCCCGGTGGAAGAGGTGCCCGGCCAGGGCGAAATGGTGCGCGCGGATGCGGTTGTTCTCCACGCCCAGCGTCTCGCCTAGAGGGTCCCAGGTGCCCGCATGCGTCCCCTGCGGGAAGAAAAGCGGGTTCCCGATGGTGCGCCCGTAATACGTCCAGGCGGTCCGGTACTCTCCGTTGTTGAAATAGTTGTCTCCCCCGCCGATGACGTGGTGCTCATAATGGTATTCGTCGGAAGGGTCGAGGTGCTGCTTCTCCTCGTCCGTCGTCGGGCGGTCGTGCCGCGTGCCGGACTGCCACATCGTGTTGTGGTATTCATACAGGATGTCGGACACCCATTCGGAATCATTGAAACGGCGGGTCAGGTGCAGGGTGTTCACCCCGTCCGGGAAGTTCTGGAAACGCATCCCGGAACTGTCGTCGTACGGGATGTCGTGCTGCGCGGTCAGGACCCACCCGACGGACAGGTTATAACGGATGCGGAGGAACTCGGACCCGCGCTGGTCGCCGATCACGTTGATGACGTCGTTGCGCGAACCCGACGCGGCATGCATCCCCAGCGCCATCCGGAAATAGTTCTCCAGCGAGAGCGGCATCCGGCCGTTCTCGGGATGGGCCCCGCCCCAGAGGGCGTAGTGATCGAGGCCGGCGGTCACGTCGACATGCTGGAACCGGACCATCACGCCCATCTGCATCGCGTGCAGCAGGGCGTCCGACGTATACCGTTGGTCCAGGGTGCGGTAATCCCCGAAGGATCCGAAAAGCCAGACCCTGTCGAGCGTATGCGGGACGGGCATGGGCGCCAGGGTCAGCGTGTATCCCGGCACGGAGCGCGCGTTGCCGCTCCAGGCCATGCGCCCACCCGTCACGGAGAGCGGGCCCAGATCCGGCATCCAGGAGCCGTAGAAGAAACGCTCGGGGCGCTTCGCCCCCACGTCGAAGGACAGCCGCTTCCACCGCAGCCCCGCATACAGTTCATCCACCAGCAGCCGCGAAGAAGCGCCGCCGGACATTCCCGCAGGCAGGTACGTGTCGAGGTTCAGCGCGGCGGTCGTCCCCCACTCGAACTGCCAGTCCCGCGTGAGGGACGGTGAACCGGCCCGGAGCACGGCCGTCGCGCCCGACGCCTCCGGCATCAGGCCGTAGCGGTTCGCCGTCGCCCAGAAGGGCATCGGACCGCCGGAAGACAAACTGCCGAGAAGCAGCAGGGTGAGGAAGAAATCGTTCATGGTAGGAAGCGAAAGCCGCAGGGATCAGATCATCGAAGGTTTGATCAGATGCGACCAGGCGGAGACAAGAAAGGCAAGGAGACGGTTGTCGCCGTAGCAGAGGTCCTGCTTCCAGGCGTTGGCGCGCCAGCGCCGGTACTTGAATGCGACACGGGGGAAAAGGCCGGAACGGGCCGGTTCAGGTTCGGAGAACTCCGGGGAAAGCGTGTCTTCAAGGATGCGGTCCTTCAGGGACGCGTCCGCCCGAAGAACGGGGAAAAGCGCGGCATCAAAACCGAGGTCCTCGGTGCAGATGGCGTTCATGCAGGCCGCGAAATCAGCCATGTGATACTGATCCAGCACCTCCTGCAGCCACTTCCAATCAACCCGGGCGGCATATTTCTCGACGAAGAAGCCCCAGTCCAGGATCTGGCGGACATTCAGTTCCGTCGAAGCGAAATGCAGCATCATGTGCCGGAGCAGGAAGAGGGCGTTGAGGTCCGGAGCGGGCAGGCAGATCCTTTCCCCGTCGATATCCGCCGTCCAGGAAGCGTCCGACGCCAACGATTTGAAGATCTTTTCGAGGTCGGCGTTCCGATGGCCGTAATGGACGTTCACGAAATCGTAATGGTTCTCGACCGTATATCCCTTGAAACGGAACACCGTATGGTGATGGTGGGAATCATCGACCCGGATGCCCAGTTCCTTCGAGAGGACGGCGTCCGCTTCCTTGTACCGCCCGAACGCCCATATGTCGATGTCACCGTACGGACGGTGCGAGGGGACGGGATAATTCAGGCTCAGGCCGTACCCTTTCAGGACCATCAGTTCGAAGCCGTGACGGTGATAGAACGCAGCCAGCTGGCCGATCCGTTTCCGGTAGTCGGCGTACTTCTGCTCGTAGTTCCGGATCACGGCGCCGATCCACATCTTCTTTTTCAGCACATCCATCGCCCGTCCGCCGGCAAGTTCCCCGCGGTCGGTCAGCGCCTGCGCGCCGTCGAGCACGATGGCCGAAAGCCCCTGCGCGTTCGCCAGGGCCTCCAGCGCATCCCAGTCGAGGGTCTCGGGCAGGTCGCCGGCCGGATGGCCGACGCCCAGACGGACGAGGGAAAGGAATGATCTCAGGACTTCCTCCATACCATCTTGTTCACCACACCGGTATAGGACTGGATGATCTTCACGACCTTGGTCGAGACGTTCCCGTCGGTGTAGTCAGGCACCGGAATGCCGTGGTTGCCGTCGGCGTTCAGGGCGACGGCCGTATCGACCGCCTGCAGCAGGCTCTTCCCATCGATGCCGGCGAGAATGAAACAAGCCTTGTCCAGCGCCTCGGGGCGTTCGGTGCTGGTCCGGATGCAGACCGCCGGGAACGGCTTCCCGATGCTGGTGAAGAAACTGCTCTCCTCCGGAAGGGTACCGCTGTCACTGACGACAGCAAAAGCATTCATCTGCAGGCAGTTGTAATCGTGGAACCCCAGCGGCTCGTGCCGAATGACCCGGGGATCCAGCCGGAACCCGCTCTCTTCCAGGCGTTTGCGGGAGCGTGGGTGGCAGGAATACAGGATCGGCATGTCGTACTTTTCCGCCATCGCGTTGATGGCGCTGAAAAGCGACAGGAAGTTCTTTTCCGTGTCGATGTTCTCCTCGCGGTGGGCGCTCAGCAGGATGTAT
>JAEEGL017338708.1_pt1 | contig 24207 bp, 3 predicted proteins | sample 9134231 | NCBI WGS metagenome assembly JAEEGL01 (sample SAMN16246548, study PRJNA631951) | gut metagenome | biome: gut microbiome; feature: rumen; material: fiber-attached | host: Bos | place: Iran: Karaj | collected 2018-10
AGATTATTTAATAAAGTTCCTGATAGGCCTATTTGTAATCATATTTAAGATTTAGTAAATGTAAGTGTAAGTAAAAAATCTAAATTCTTAAATTTTTGAGGTCAAATAAAGCGATTTCAGACACTTTAATTAAATGATGATAGATTACTCATAACGATACTAAAAATTCAATGTAGCTAAAAATAGCCACTATTGTGGGCATTTTGAGATACAAAAATAAGCCGGAGAGCTGGAGATAAATCCAACTTTCCGGCTTTTTTAGTATTAGGAATTACCCCAATATCCATTATTATACCTTAATGTTATTCATCATTATAATCATCATTATAAGGTTTTTCTTCATCATCAGAATTAATAGTTTCAGCAATAGATTTTGCAAGTTTTGTGCTAACTGTAGCTTCATTAAGACGATAATAATTATTATTTTTAGCAATATTTTCAATACGTTTAACTATTCGCCAACCAGGAATATTTCTTTGAATAATAACACCAAATTTATTTTTATCTTTATAAAGACCATTAGGATAAACAACTTCAAACGAAGGGTCTATAAGATATTTAGTTCCAAGCTCAACAGTTTTAAATAAATCTTTAATAGTAGAAAGACCAGCTATTGGACTTGACCAAAGAGTAGCACCTTCTGAATAAAGACCTGTAATTGTATACATTTTACTTTCAGTTAAAAGTCTATCAGCAAGATATAAACAAGAACCAATAAAATTATCATCTTTAAGGTCATCATCATCAGTCATAAGATAAATAGCAAAAGCAGTAAGGAATGCTGCACCAATACCACATAAATCACCAAGACATCTCATAATATTATTCTTTTCCCAAGTAGGAAGAACATTCCATTCAAAAGAAATAATATTACCAATATCAAATACTCTTGTCATAAAAGTACTAAATGATTTAACGGCATCTTCTTCTGTTGTTTCAGCATAACTTGCTTGACTTGTAGGATTGAATACATCTTTTGCAATATTAGCAGCAAGTTTAAATGCAGAAACATAAGAACCATAATCAATAGTATCTCTTGTTTCATTAAACATACCATTAACACGGAATCGTTTCATTATTCCAGGATAAAGATGTTTATGATATTGCATAACAAGATTACCAAACCAATATTGTTCTATACGAGCACCACCCATTTTATTATAAACACCATGTATTTTATCATTAACTTGTTGAACTTTCCATTTAAGTTCTCCAAGTTGTTTATCAGTAAGTAAATCATTAGGAATTTCTTTATTATCAATAGTAATAGGTTTAATTCTAATTCTACCATTTTTAAGTTCTAATTGACTCATAACAGTAGGCATTTTATTAAATTCTTGTTTAGCAATTTCAGTATTTGTTTTACGAGTTTCATTATATTCTTTTAATATCTTATTTCTAAGAGTACTATCTTGAATACTACGAATATGGTCAGCAATAGGGTCTCGTTTAAATCTATCATATTGTCTTTGAGTATTTTTATCTAATCTTCTAAGATTAAATTTAAAATTATCAAGTAATTCGATATCATTTTCTCTAAGAACTTGTTCATAAGCTTTAATATCAATATCAGCATTATATTGGTCAAAAGTTATCATTTGTATATTACCATTAGAATCTTTATTTAATCTATGAGATTCAAGCATAGCAAATAAAACACTATTTTGCATATAATGTTCACCACCAGATTGAAAAGAATAAAGAAATTTATTTAATTTCTTGTTTCTTTCAACAATATTAGAATCTTTAGCAAGTTCTAATATCTGATCATAATCAACAATATCAAAATATTTAGTTAAAGCTACATAAAAATCATTAGATTCAGTACCAAAAAAATCAGCAATCATTTTAGGAGATTTACTAAGATAAATTTGAGAAGCTTTATTCCATTCTTTAACAGAGAAAAATTCATTAGCAAATCCTTCACCAAGTATGTTTACAATACCAGTATTAACATTAGCAATACCACCAAGTAAATTAAATATCATAAATTTAGCAGAAGTAACATTTTGAAGTAAATCACTATATTTGTTTAAAGGGGATAGGCTTTTATATTCTTTAAACAAAAATCTTCTTGCCCAATTAGTAAATACAAGATAAGCATTATTTTGATTAGTTTCATTATAAACATCAAAATCACTTCTACTAACTCTTCTATTACGAGATAATGTACCAAAATTATTAACTTTAGTAGTATTTCTTGATTTTAAGTCTTCAATCATTATATAAATCAAATCTTTAGTTTTTTCTCTTGCAAGATATTCAGTACCATTATAAATCATTTGATTGAAAACTTCTTTATAGTTTCTATTAGCAAGTTCATTATCTATACGAAGATTTTCTTTATCGATTTCTTCATTTTCTTTACGAATATCTTCAACTAATTTCTTGTATTCAACTTCATCTTCACCATACATCATTTTAGGAATTTCTTTATGTTTACGACTACCAACACCTTTAATTAGTTGAAACATATCAAAATTAGCATCAAAATCATGGCTAAAATCAATTATATCATGCCATTCTCTATCATTATAATTTCTTGTAGTTAATCCTAAAGCATTAAGTCCTTGTTTTACATACCATTTAGCATCAACAGGAACAGTCCTCATACGAGGTAAAAATCCTTGATTAACAAATTGTTTTGATTTATAATTAGTAGCATAAAAATTAACAGTATCTTGTAAGAATTTAAGCATTTTAAGTTCTTTTTCGGTAAGATTAGCATATGCTTCATTTTTATAAGTATTATCATCAGTACGATAGTTAGATGAACCTTTAGTATAAAGAGGATTAAGCTTTTCTTTTTTTATTTCTCGTTTATTATATCCACCAATAGATTCAAACTCATAAACATTTTCTTCACCAATAGGAGTAACTTCAGTTCTTGTCCAAATAGGTAACCATTCAAATTCTCGTTTATAAGGATTATAAACTCTATTTGCAGCAATCCATTCATCTTCAATACCTTGAGCAACTGCTGCTCTATGAGCTTCATACCAATAAGGAGTAAGAACAGTTTTTACTTGTTCTCTTAAGAATTTACGAGCTTCAGTTTTTGCTTTATTAACAAATTTATCAGGATATTTACCTTCAATTTTATAAGGAGCATAAAAACCAAATAAAAATCTATTACCTAAACGCTTTTTACCTTTTTTAAAATAATCACCATTAACTTTTCTATCAAATATAATTTTCTCAAATAAATTTCTATAAGTAGCAGGTATATTTTGAAGTTCTAATTCATTACGACTTATAGCAGTAGTATTTCTACGAATTTTAACAGAAGATTTCTTAGATTCATCATCATGATTATCATAATTTGATTTATTAATAATACGAAGTTCTTGATAAAGATTTCCAAGTTCTTTTATTGGTTCAGAATCAAAAACACCATTTTCATTAGTATAAGCTTCATATAATTTTGTAACAGAAAATCTACCTTTTTCATCAAAACCTTTTTCAATAATTTTATTAATTCTTGTATAAATCTCTCTTTTTCTTTTACGAATAGCATTATCTTGTTCTTCAGGAGATTGTACTTGAGTTTTATAAAATTCATCATTAAATACATAATCTCTGAAATCAGGTTCATCATCAGCAGTTTCAGGCCATTCTTTTAATAATCCATTATCAGATTCTTTACTATCTTCAAGATTATTCATAACATTTTCTGAAATAGAACCATCATCATTAAGTTCACCATAAGGATGATATTTCTTTTCAATTAAATCCCTAATAGCCTTTTGTTGCTCTAATGTATATTTAGTACCAATAATATCACCGTAAACATCATATCTTTCTTTTTCAGGAACAGCATCTAAAGCTTTTTTAAATACTTTTTTAGCAATATCATTATTACCTAAAGCTTTATATGCTTGAAGAAGTTTATGTCTAATTTCAGGTTTTAATACTCTACGAGCATTTGCTCTAATCCATTCATAAGCATCACGATATTCTTCATTTTCAAGTTTTTCTTCTAATGTTTGAAGTTTGTGTTTATCATCATATCTCTCAATAATACCAAGATTGTGTTCAAGTACTTCTCTAAATTCTTTAGTTTCTTTTTGGTCAAAGAATTCACCATTAAGATTTGCTTTACGAGTAATATAAATATCTAAAGCGTTTTGTTTATGAATTTCATCTTTGACTTCACCATAATCATCAAATATATCCCATTCATTATCAATGGTTTTACCACGAAGTTCATTTATTCTATTCCAATATTTTTGTCTTTCTTCTTTTTGAGCTTCAGTTAATTGATTATAAGGAATATAATTAGAATAAATTTTATCAAGAAGCTGTCTATATTCAACATAATAATCAAGAGCTTTTTCAAATAATTCTTCTCTTAATTTAATATCTCTTTCATAATATTCACGATTAATTGGTTGTTCTGTATGTTCAAGCAACCATTTATCTTTTTCAAGTTCAGCTAAGAAATATTCTTTACTATGAAAACCATATTTATTAGTAACATCTCTAAATTTATCATATACAGCTTTTCTATCTTCATAAAATTTCTTAGTTACAGGATTAATGAAACGAACCTCTTTTTTATCTACAATATGGTCAATATCAAAATTTCCAGTATTTTCAGAAAGAATTCGTTCATATTCTTTATTAAATTCTTCAACTCTATCAAGTCCTTCAAAATGAGCTTCTGCAACTATATCATTGGCCATTTTTACAATAACTTGAATTTGTTTATGATTTAATTCAGCAACATCAGAAAATTGAGTATCCCACCAATCAATATCATTAAATATATCAGTAAGTTTAATTAATCCTCGTCTTACATTAGGATTTTCAGAATATTCTTTAGCAAGATAATAATTAAACATAGCATCAAAAGCCATTTTTAAATTATTATCATTACGAACATTATTTATTGTTTTTTGTATTTTATTTATAGCATTATTAAGAACAGGATCTTCTCCTGTAATAGGAAGTTCTAAAATTTCATGAACTCCATCACCAAAAGTTTTAGCTTTAAGTAATAAGTTAAAGAAAGCTTCTCTTCTTTCAGGATGTTCTCTTAAAGCATCATATAAAGATTTATTATCAACTTTTTCATTAGGATTTATAGAATAATTAATACCATTAATTTCAAAATTCTTTAAATCTTGAATTAATTGATTGCCTACAGCAGTATAATAACTTGCGGCAATATAATAAATATCATTAGACCTCTTGGATATATCTTTTAATGAAGATGTGGTAATACCTCTTGTAGTAAACTCTTCATAAATATTATCTGCAAGTTCATCACCTTTATGAGCTTTATATTCTATATCTCTTACTATTAAATTAGCTATAGTATCAAAATTAGAGAAACCTTCAAAATCAATATTATTAAAATCTTCACCATATCTTATACGAGAAGCATGATATTGTTTCTTTTCAGTTTCAATAGCATTTTGTTCTTGGGCTTTTTTATTAACAAAATCATCATCTTTATGTATGGTTATTCTATAAAGACGAGGATTTTTACCAGTAGCATCATTCCAAGCAATACTATTATGATAGTCAATCATCCATTTAGGAGTACTATCTTTAAAATAACCATGCTCCATAAAATATTTATGAAGTTTAAAGATACTATCCTGTTTTGGAAGTTGTTTTATATCAAAACTAATAATAATACCATCACCCACATCTATATTTTGAGTAATAATGCTATTATTGTTTTTAAATAATTTCTTTAATGTTTGACTATCATGACTAATTATACCATAATTATTTGTACCACCATAAGAAGTATACCATTTGGCTATATCTTTTATTATTTTTTCAGCTTGGGCTTGTGATACACCAGTACCAGTAGTAGCAATATCTAAAATAGTATTGATATCAACTGAAGAATCAATATTTACACTATATTTATATCTTGGAATTTTAGCCTTTTCAACAGATAAATTATAAGTTGTAGGTTGGCCAAGCATTTCATTTATTAAATCTTTATAAAAACCATAACTATAAAATTCATGATTATCATTATTTAAAGAAGTTTCATAATTTTCATTAAAATCCAAATAGTTTAAAGGTATTAATGCAATAGTATTAATATCATCATTATTTATTCTTTGAATTTCATAAAGAACTTTTTGCTTAATATTTCTCTTTTCATTAGAAAAATAATTTATTTGAATATATTTAGAATCAGATTCAGCATCTAAGTTAAGTTTCTCTAATAATTTATTATAACTTTCTTGAACAGGTATAAAAACAATACCTCCTAAATCTCTTCGTATTGTACTTAAGAATAATTTATTATCACTTATTTTATTATCAGATTCTGTATTTTTATCAAGATTAATTGTAGTAATTAAATCCGAATGGCTTCTAACAAAATTTCTTAAGAATTTATCAGTAAGATAGTCATTAAGTTTATTTGGTTGAGTAATTTCTTTAATCTCCCCTTTAAAGGAATTAACTAAATTGAATCCACCATGCTGAATATCAGCAAGTAAAGTATTATTTGTTATAATTCTACTAATAGAATTTCTTCTAAAACTAAATCCTTCTACAATAAAAGAATATTTAATTAAATCTAAAGCAGCAAGTTTAACAAAAACATCTTCACTAAAGAAAGCTTCATCAAAGAATAATAATAATTGTTCAACATCAACACCATCGGTATTTATAGTTAATCTGTTTTTGCTATATTGTTTACTTTCAAGTTCTTGTTTATTAAATTTAGTACAATCAATATAATTAAATATATTATCACCTAAAACATAATGTTTTTTAATAAACATTACTTTTTGTAAAGGAGTAAGTTTTAAATAATTGTCTAATTCTTCAGGAGTAGGATTACTTATATCATTAACTTCAAAATTAGATATTTTTTCTATATATCCATAAACTCTATTAATCTCTGTATCCCAAAAATTATCAGATTCATTAAATAAATTATCATCAATAACTATTTGACCATGGTCATTGATAGTAAGTCTATTATGAATATAAGGAAGATTCGTATATATAGTAGAAAGCATATATTTTTTAAAAGCAACAAATTCTTCCTTTTTAAAGTTTCTACCAAATCTTGATTCTATATAAGAAATAACAGCATTCATTTCGTCTGATTCAAAATCAAACATTTGCTTATTTACTTCAATAGATTTATTTGTACAATATTGAAATATTGCAGCAAGATAAGGATAAGAAGATTTTTTAATATCAACAATTTTTCTATATTCCTTTTTTCCTTCAACATTATTTTCACTAATAATAGCATCACCAAAACCAGGATATAATTTCTGCAAAAAAGTAGTATATTCTACAGAAGATTTATTTTCATTATTATGTTCTTCTTCAACATCATTATTTATATTATTATTTTCTTCTTCAAGTTTCTTTCTTAATTCTTTTAATTTAGTTAAATTATCTTTAATTTTATTATCTATATCAAAAGATTTAGAAACATATTCTATTCTTTCTTTACCTCTTATATTTTTATCAGGATGTGCATATTTAATATATTCTTGTTCTAATTGTTTATTTGCTATTTCAAGATTTTCAATTTGTTCTTCTAAACTTGTTTCTTCAGAAGTTTTATATTTCTTTAAGAAATTGTATTCAGAATCATGTTCACCAACAACCAAAGTCTTACCAACATAATCGCTATAACTATAATGTTGAATTACATTATCTACTACTAATCGAGTATCTCTAATAGTTTGTTTTGCACCAAAACTATCGGGGTTTGCACAACGAGATAAAGTTTCAATATTCTTTGTAGTGCGATTATATTTATTAAAAGCTAAAGCAATACCTAAATCAAAAATATAATTATCAAAACTATTGGTTTTATCTTTAAGACGACCAACCAAACTATTGTAATCTATAATAACTTCAGTATCAAATAAATCTTCTGTTATTTCAGTATTCCAAATTTCTTTAAATTTATCTTGTATTTTCTTATCTTTACTAAAAGCTTCAGTTATATCTTGATATGTAGAATTTTCAGTTATTCCAGAAGCATTAAGTTTTTCAGCAAGTTCTTTAATATAATAATAAACAGGATTATCATAATTTTTATTAAATATAGATGTAGCAGAATTATGATATTCATTTAATGCAGTAATTGCAGGTTGCATTAAAAATGCAATAGCTGTACTATAATCAGTACCTACATCAAGAAGAGTTTTAAATGTACCAAAAGTATAATCAGTTTCATTAAATATAGCACCTTCTTTAATAGCATCAAGAATGTGGGCAGTGGTTTGAGAAGAATAAGAAGTTAAAAGTTTGCCAACCACATTTCTATTATTTTTAGACCAACCTAAATCTCTATGTGTAACTATTGCTATATTTTTTTCTTTATCAATTTCTACTTCTTCAAAAGCACTTTCAATTAAATCTTTATTATATTTTGATAAATCATAAGCAATTTTAATCGCATGATTACCATTAAGTTTAGTATGTGTTTTATTATTAACAGAATTAAATGTATCTCTATTTACACTAAATGCTTTAAGTTTACGACCATCAATAGCATTTTGCATAAATCTTAATTGGTCAAAAGGATTATATGTAGATGCAGAACCAAATCCAGTTCTAGCAATTTCATTTAATTCATCTTTAGCATCACTTAAATCATCAAAATTAGAACGAGAATAATTTTCTTCACGAGAAGTAGGGTCAGACATAATTTCAAGCATAGAATCAACAATTATGTTATTTCTTGCTCTACGAGTTTGTTGAGAAATTATATCAAGTTTACTAAATTCTTCATAAGTAATCATTCCTGCACTTCGTGCAATTTCTATAACAGAATCAAAATATTCATTATCAGCATTTGTTAAAAATGCATTATGACCTTCTTCAGTTTTATCAAATAAACTTAAATTATCATCACGATATTCTTGATTAAGTTCAATTCTTTGATTATAAATATCAATTAATTTATTTATTATATCAATAACTTTAGTATTATCTTTATAATCGTTTACTTTTAAAGTATTAAGTCTATCAATTATTCTCTTATCTTTATTGATATCAGAAATCTTTTTATTATTAATAAACTTTTTAATACTTTTATTTATTGCTTTTCTTTCAGAAGGTTCAAGTTCAGCAAATATAGCTTTTCTTTGTTTATTAAGTTCATCAAAAGCTTTTTTATGTTCTCTTGCATCTTCTATGGCTTCATAAGCAATATTTCTTGCATTTTTAGCAGTTTGTATATAGTCTTTAGTAGCATCATTTACATTTCGTAGCATTTCATTAATATAAGCTACATATCTTTTCTTTGTATTATATTCGTCAGTATTAATATTTGGAGCAATTTTAAAAATATTTTCTCCAACAACTCTAAGTTCATGATAAATACCATATATAGTATCAATATCGAAGTCAGCACCAGTTTGAGTAACCCATTCATTAGCTACAATGATAGTAGAACCATAAACTCTCGGTAAAAAGCCTTTAATTTTAAGAATAGTTACAGATTGTTTACCTTCAGTAGGAATACGATAACCAATTTGCTTATCAAGATTAGCTTTATTAAGTTTATCAATAACTTCTTGTTCAGCTTTCTTTCTATCACCATTATATTTTTCTGTAAGACTATCAACAAGTTCTTCAAGTTCACTATTCCAAATAGGAATTAAAGCATCAACATAAGCAACTTTTTGATATTTATTTTTATCTTCTTCTTTTAATGCTTTGTATTCTTTGGCAGTAATTTCTTTACGGGGGTCATTAATATCAATATAAACTTCAGGATGATATTCTAACGTATTATTATAGCCAATTGTAGTTACTTGAACAGCATGCCAACCAGGAAGTGTTTGTCTTGCAATCTTATGATTAAATATAGCTTGAGCAATATTTTCAAGTTTTTGAGAAACAGGACCCATATCGGCAGGCATAATGGGATTTCCTGTAAAATCTAATTCAAGATATTCAAGAAAATTACTGTCCATATCAAGTCTTTGAGCTTCTTCACGAGCTCTTGCATAAAAATCAGTAAAATTAAGATTAAATTTTGTAGTAGGGTCATCGTCACCAATATTACATAACCTTCCAGTTTCTTTATCAACAGTCCAACCAAATTGGAAAATTAAAGTTCTAAAATCATGTTCAATATTTGCAGCAAGGGCATCTTGCATATTTTTTACAGCATTTTGTACCTTTTCAGAAGCTGTACTTTCATTATCTTGTAATTTCTTTAATATCTGAATACCTGCTTTATTTTGTTTATCAACCATATGGTCAACAATATCTTGTTGTTTATGCAGATTTTTATAATAATAAGTTTCTACATTAGAATCATCTTTTATTTTTTCTTTAAAATCTTCAGTATGAAGTATCTTTTCATCTTTAGAATCCCAAAATTCAAGAACATTTTTATTTGCAGCTTTAGAAGTTTCAACAGTATTAACTTGATGAATATTATTTTCAATCATTAAATCTGCAAGTACTCTTAAATTACTATTTTTAGGAAGTAAATTAGGTATTAAAACAAATTCAGCATTTTTAATTTGTCGAGGATAATATTCTTTAGTAACATTATCATATTGAATATCATAATATACATTTTTTTCAACTTGAATAAATCTATTAAGTTGTTCTAAATCAATATCATTAATATCAAATTCATCTTCGGGACGAATAAGTTTTTCAATTAAATCTCCATATTCATCTATAGTACCATTTGCATATCTTCTACGAGCAAGTTCATAAATTGTAATATATGATTGAGCATCATTAATTTTTGTGTGTTTACCTTTTGTTTGCTGGCCATCTATAATAAAATCGCCATAACCTTTAGCTATAGCTTCAGCAGTTTCTTTAGCAATAGATTTTGCAGTTTTATCATCCAAACCTTGAGCTATAAACTTTTTATAGTTTTCATTATAAACTTCATTATAAAGTTCCGTTGCTCTTTCAAATCCTCTATTAGTATTTCTAATTGTTACTGCTCTAAACCCAGTATCTAAAGTTAATTGTTTTCCATTAACTGTTATAGGAGTTCTTTCTCCAGCAGCATTTGCTAATGTAACAAGAATATCATTATTATTTTTATCTTTAAGGGTTTTAATTGCTCCGCCAATTTCATGTCCAAAATTATAAGCTGAAAAGCTTGAACCTGCCATTTGAACTTCTTTAGCTCTCTTTAAGAAAGTTTGAGCATCTTTATAATATTTAGAATCACCCTCAAAAATAGCATCAAAATCCATATAAGCCAAAGTTATATTATATATAGCTTCAACTACTTTATTGTATGAAATATCATTTATATTATTTAAAACACTATTAAAAGAAAGTAATTGTGTTTTAATATAACTATCATAAGCATTAATCCATTTTTCAACAATATCATCAATTTTATTATTTATTCCAATAATAGTATTATTTCTTTCTAAATTGAGTTGTAAAGTTTTATTAAAAATAGATTGTATAAAACTATTATCAGGAATATTTAAATAATAACCTTTACTATCTTTTTTAATAAGACCATTTTTACCATAAAAATTTAATAATTCTGAAATATCAGCAGAATAATTAATACCATTAATTGTAAATAATTTAATAGGAGTAAATACTTTTCCAGTAAGATGACCATTTTCATCTATAACAGAATTACCTGTATAATGTTTCCATTCAAATAATCCATCAGTAGAATCAACAAGTCTATATTTTTTAGTAGCTTTATCAAATTTAAATAAAGTGTCTAATGCTCTAACAATATCATTTATTTCTCCAATTACTTGATTTTTAAATCCGAGAAATATTGCACTATCTCTATTTAAATTCTTTTTAAGTTTTTCATCTTTAATTAATAATTCTGTTAACCTATCGGCATTATCATTTAAAAACAAATTTATAGTATCTTTAATATCATTAAACTCATATTTAGTACGATTAAGAACTTTGCCAAATTCATCAAATTCTGTATATTTTTGAGAATGTTTTGCTAAAGAACTTATTCTATCTATTTTAGCATTATTTACTGTTTGAGTTTCTTTATCATATTTTCCCTTAAGATAAATAACAAATTTAATATCAGTACCAGATTTTTTATAAATTATAGGAATAATAACATTATCACCATCAAACTTTTTAGTATATCCCATAACATCAAATTGACCTTGTATACCCCCTTTATAAAGAATGGAGGTTATAAAATCTTCAGATGCTTTATTATTATCTCTTATATCATTAGTAGTAATAAAATATTCTTCATTTAAATTATCATATATATTAATTTTTCTTCTAAATCCTGTTAAATTATCAGTTTCTTCACCAGCATAAACTCCATTATATTGTTCAAGATTTTGAAGAATATTTGATATTTCATTAGATAATATATTACCATCATAAGAATATAGCCCATTTACACCAGAATAATCATAACGCTCCATAGTAACCATAAAGTTATTAGAAGCATCTGAAGGAATCCTTAGCATAACATTTGCCATCCTATTTCGAAGATTATTATCTTCAATACTATTATCTATATTGATTGGTGTATTATAAGCAATTATCATTGATAAGAAATAATCTCTTTGAGTCATATTTCTATAATTAACACCAGAAAGACTATTTCTATCTCGTACACCATCAAATAAAGCAGCTTTAAGCAAATCTTTTGCTTTAGGATTCACAGAAATTCTACCATTAGCTTTAATAAATAAACCTTCTCTTAATACATTACCTTTAGAATCTGTAATACCAAATAATAAATTATTATAATAAAAACTATTAGATTGAGTTAAAAACTTTTTAAGAAGTTCAGCACCTTTTAATTCACCACCAGGTTCATTAACTGTATAATTTAATTGTTTTATAAAATTAGTTAAATAACTTTCATTTATTATATCAGAAGATACAGTACCTTTAGCATTTAAATGATTAAGCTCAGTATTAACTACAAAATAAGGAGTTAAAAGTTTACTTAATTGAATTAATGGCTGCTCTAAACTTTTATAATTTATATAACTTGAATCATATTCAGGTCTTACAGGTTTTTCTTTTTTATCAGGATTATTAGTGTCTTTATAAGCTTCTAATTTTTTATTATAATCAGCCATTAAAACACCAAATTCTTTATTGACTTTGTTTTCAGCAGTAATAACAGGTTTAATGCTATTTATAAAAAATGATAAAGTTTTAGCAGCATTATAAATAAATAAATCTTGTTGATTTTTATCATTATTATATAAAATATTTTCTAATGTAGTTAAATCTAAATTAGGAAAATATTTTCTAAAAATAGAAATAAGAAGTTCTTTTTGATTAAGAGGATTTTCTTTAGATATATTATTTAATGCAATAATATCTTTTTCATCATATACATCTTTATAAGTAAGTTTAGCAACATTTAATAAATCAAAATACATTTTACTAATAGGATTTGCAGTAAGATTACTTTGACTTATTGTGGGGTCAGTTGCTCTATTAACATCAATTAAAGCTTTAGCAATTACAGGACGAGCAAAATTGGTAAATATTTTTCTTGCAAATTGCTCATCGTTTTCCATGTCTTTAACTAATTGTGAAAGACCATAAAGAGCAGGAACAGTATTTGCTAATTTCTTTACACTTTCAACAAAATCATTAATAGAATAAAAAGATGCACCATTTGTTATTTGTGTAACAACAAATTTATCACTCATTGGCAAGGCAACACCTAATTCATTTTCAGTATTATAACCTTTACCAATTTCATAATCTTTATATGGTATATCAGATTTAAGAATATTACTAAGATATAAACGAACTCCTCCTTCAAAGTGTTTAATATAATTACTATAAACATAATTGTCCCAATTTGCAGCCATCATGTCTATATCTTCTTCAGTAATATCTTCAAAGTTTTCTAATTCATCAGAATTATCAGATTGTTTTTCTTCTTCTGTTTGCTCTTCAAAAATATGTTTTATATTAAGTAAACTTTTATGAGCATAAACATTTTTAAAATATTCATCAGCGGCACTTATTGTATTACCAAATCTATCAGTTACATTTTCTACATTAGAAGTAACAATATTAAATAAAGTAGCATAATTCATTAAAGCTATATTATTACTACTAAGTAAAGCTTTATAAACAATTTGCCTTTTATCAGAATAAATTTTATGTAATTTAGAAATATTTTCTTCATATTCAATATTTAATTTATTAAATTCTTCTTTATTTTGTTCAGTAGCAGCTTCTTCAATTTTTACTTCTAATTCATCAATATAATTATTTAAATTATCTATATTTTTCTCTAAATCAAAATATTTACTTGCAAATGTATGATTTGGGTTACTTTCAAAATAAGACTGACCTCTATTATCAAATTCTTTAACTATTTGAGCAGTAACATTTTCTCTAACAGTTTTACCTAAATCTTTAGAAGAAGGTCGTTCAGATTTATCTAAATTTTTAATTCTATAAAATTCTTTACCAATTAAATAAGCACCATATATGGTAGCAGTCTTTTTAGCAGTAATACTTGTAAATTGTTGTCTATCTTCATTTTGATTAACTTTTGTACTATTTTGTACAGAAGCAAAATGACTACGAAGATAATGTCTTAAATATTTGCTAATAGTACCTTCTGGTTTTTCAAATAATGATTTACCATTATCAAAGTCTTTAGGATAATTTTCTTTAGCCCAAATTTCAAAACTTCCATCATTAATTTTTGAAGCAATTATTTGCTTAATAGAAATAATAGGAGTTAATTTTTGTAATTGATTTGTAACTTTACCTTTAGTATCTTCAACTAAAGTAAAACCTTCTGCATAACAACTCATAAGATAATTAATTTTAAGTTCTTCACTGTAAAATGTAATTGTTTCTTTAAAATTGAAAATTTTTAAAAGTTGTCAGAAATGAACCATTTTCAGCCCATTTCTGACACTTTTGTATTATAAATGTAGTATTTATTGACAAACATAAGTTATGCGCCCAGCGGTCAGTTCTGCCCTTATTGCTGCCCTTTCATTGGCTGGAAATCTATTTAAAAATTCCTCCATGTTAGGAACAAAGACTAATCCATTTGGATTATTAGTACCATCTTTATTAACATCATCAATAGCAATTTCAATAGGAGTATAATTTCTTATTTTAGAACTATTTCTATCATAAATATCTCTTTTCTTTTTAGTAAACTTAAATTTATCATCATCGTCGTCATCTTCTTCATCTTCATCTTCTTCTTTATTTTCAGGTAAAGGAGCTTGACCTTGTTTTGTAGCATCAAGCTCTTCTTCTTTAGTAATTTCTCCAGTTTCAGTTTCTTTTTCTTCAGCAGGAACTGTTTCAATTTTCTTAACTTTCTTTCCAACTTTAGAAGGAGCAGTTATAGAAATAGAAATATCATCACCAAGAATTTTATTAATATTATCTAATATAGTATTTTCATTTATAGCATCAACATCATTGCCAAATAATTTCATAATTGTTCTTAATAATTTTTGGAATAAACTTTCCTTAGTATTATTAATAATATATTTACCTTTGTATTCAATATCATTTAATCTATCTATTAAACCTGGTTGACTCATTATTTCAGCAATAAATTCATTAGCTCTTTCTTTTACTGAAACATTTTTCCAATATCTGTTAAATTGATTAGCAAATTTTCTTAACCAATCATCAGTTTCAAGAGTTCTAGTATGTTTATAAAGTTGATTCCAAATATCATCAATTACAGCAGCTCGTTGTTCTCCAACTTCTCCATCAAAGAAATTATTAATATCTACAACTTTATGCATTTGCTCGTGAACAAGAAGTCTTAAAATATTAATTCTATCTTTATTATTAGTAAGCTCTATACCACTTTTAAATAAAACTATTTTACCTTTATAAAGACTTTTTGAATCTTTAGGATAATAACCACCATCATCAGAAGTTTTTGTTGTAGTATCTATTTCTATTGTATCAGGAATAAATTGATACTTTTTACCAATAGCTTCACTAAGTTTTCTATAAGAATCAATTTCTGCTTGACTTACTCCTGTACTTTTAAGGACATCATCAACATTCATTTGACCTTTGCCCTTAGGAAACTTTTCCTTAATATACTTAGACAAACCTTTTTTAATAAGTTCATTATCCATTTCCTTTACAGGGGTTTGGACTGAATCAATATCTACATATACAGAAGTAGGAGCAGTTTGATATTCATTTATAGTTTTATTAGTTCTACCAGAATGAGTAGTTAACATAGCATTATTTGCTATTAAGAAATGAGCATAATTGTCATAAGAAGCTTCAAAATTACCAATTTTTATAACAAGTTTACCATTCTTTTTAGATACATAATTATTTATTTTAGCATTTCGTTTAAGAATATTTGGATTAATGCCTTGTACTGCAGAACCCATATAATATTTAGCAACTGATGCATCAGAATTATATTGTAAGCCTTTAAATATTTCATTAATTCCAGATGCAGTTCGCATTTTATGACCAGTTAATAAAACATTTAAAAACTTAGTTAATTCTTTTTTAGTTTCATCAGTTTTATTATTATAAACATTTCTTCGTTTTTTATTTATTATAATACTTAATGCAGGTTTTGCATAAATATGTTTGTCTTTATTAGCAACTCGTTTACCATCAGCAGTTTCATAATGGTCTTCTTTCCATGTAATATCACCACTATATTTAAAGAAAGTAGCAAAGGTATGTTTAGTTCCTTTATCATCTACATATTTTAAAGCAAATGCATCAGATGAAGGAAGTTTTTCTACTTCAAAACCTTTAAATAGTCTTTGTCTACCAATAAGACTTTCAAAAGTATTATAAAGATTTTCATATTCTGTTTCTGCATCTTTGCCAACAGCATTAAAATATCTATCAATAGCTTCTCCAAAATATGAATGAAGAACATTAGCTAATTCTATATTTGTTTCAGAAACAACATTTGCTCCTGTAAACATAGCAATAAATGGATTACCATTATCATACATTAAAATACCAGAAGTACCATTACCCATCCAAGTTGGAGTATTATACGAATGTCCATATTCATCATATAAAGTATTACCATAAACAAAAACATAAGGATGTTTTTTTACATCTTTTATAGGAATTAATCCTTGTATTCTTCTTTCTGCACCATTTTCAGAATAATTTAATCTTGCAGCATTATCACTATTATATTTTATAGAAAGGTTTGTAATACCATTTTTACCAGCTTCATCAAGTTTAGCTTGTAATAAATAAGTAGATTTATAATTTTCAAAAACTTTTTCTACAAAATTATTATAACTATCAATCATAACACTTTCGCCAAGATTATTGGCAGAATTTTCTTTAGAAGTATATGATTTAAGTTCATAAAAAATAACATTTGCTACATCATTAAAGAAATTTTGTGTTATATTTAATTTTTCTTCATTACTAAGTTTATTAAATTCTTTTTCTGTATAATATCCTGTTGTAATAAACATTTCTTTTTGAGCAGCAAGAATATATTTTCTTTCTTTAATTGGAATACCATAAGAACCAGATTTTAATAAATCAATAAATAAATTACTATTTAAAAGTTTTATTTTAATATCATCATTTATAGAATATTCTTTACTATTTTTTACAGTATCAAATTCTTTAGGATTATTTAAGATAAAATAATTTCTAAATAATTCATATAATTCTTTTTGCTCATTAGTAGCATTTTTATTAGCACCTTTAATAATTTGTTTAAATAAATTATCTATTGCAGAATCCATTTTATATTCTGTCCCCCGTAAAGAAACACTATATCTAAATCCCGTACCTTTATTTCTTTTATAAGCAGTATTTTGTTTTCCTTCAGAAATATCATCAATTAAGTCTAAATAACCAATTTCTTGTTTACCTCCAGCATCATCTTCATAATATAAACTTATCGAAATAGGCTCATTTGTTTTAGAATTTCTACGATATTCTATTTTAAGTTCTTTATTTTTACTTCTAAATTCTTTAAATTTTTGTATTGTGCTTTTTTGTTTAGTAGTACTTGTGGCATCAGTAGTTTTATGAACATCAAAATGTAATTTATCACTTACAGTTTCATAAGTTGTTAGTCTTTGATAAATATCATCAATAATAGCTTCTGCATTCTTAGTAATAAAACTTTTACCTTCAAGTATAAATTCAGAACCTTTATAATTTTTAGCAAATACTTTTAAATTTGTTATTGCTTGAACAACAGTTTCATAATTTATATCACCTTCATCTGCAAGTTGCATTAAATATTGAGCAACATCATAAAGATTGATATAAGATTTACCATCTTTACTATAAATATTTTGTTGAAGTTCAGTATAAGTATTTAATAAATCAATAAATTTATTATAAAGTTCTTTTTCTGTAAAAGCTCTTATCTTTGAAGGGTCATAAATACCATTAACTGCATCAAAACCTTGACTCCAATCAACATTTGTACTAATTTCTTTAATTTGATTTAAAAAATCAACAACATGTTTAAGAGCTTGAGGTCTTTTAGCAAATGAACTTTTTGCACGAGGAGTTGATAAGAATACTTTTAGTCCATATTCGGCAACTAAATTAGCAAGAGTTTGGTCAGTATTAAAACTATTAACTAATTCGGCAGCGATAAGATTTAAAAAATTATTATAATCTAAAGTAAAATCAACAGAACTTCCATTTATAAGATTATAAAAATCTTTAGGCCTTGTTCTAATAACTTGTTCAGCTGCTTCTACAGCAGAAGTTCTTGCTTTTTCTATATCAGAAGTATTAATTGTAGAAAGTCTTTGTAACATAGCAACAGCTTCAGCTGCAGCAGCTTTTTCTAATGCAGGATCATCAGAATTAATTTCTTCTTCTTGAACTCCGCTAACCCCAGCAGCAGCCTCATCAGGATTTTTAGGTTCTTCTTTTGGAGTTTTAACAGGAACTGCAGGTTCAACTTCTGGAGGAACTTCTTCTCCACTTCTTTCTTCAGCATTAACTTTTTCAGCTTCTTTAGAATCTTTTTTCTTAAGATTATTTATATCGTTTATAAAATCTTTTGTAAGATTTTCTCTACTACCATATCCAAGTTTAAGTATTTTAGCAGTTTCTCTTAAATCTTCATCTTTTAATTCTTCACTTAAAAATTCAGATAAAGCCTGTTCATAATTATTAAAACTTTCTATATATTGTTTAGCTTTATTATAAGCATCATTAAATCTTGTATTTGCAGTATCATAAAGAGCTGATTCAAAATTTTCATAAATTTGTGCATAATCTTCTTTTGAATAAGGTGCAGTTCTTTGAGCAATATCTTTATATAATTCGGTAGCAGCAATTTCTTTTATTAAATTTTGTGTACTTTCAGTATAATTTTTAAGTAAATCAGAATTCATTGAATTGTGGTCTTTAAATACATCAAGAGCCTCATTAAATCTATTAACTCCAACTAATTGTGAAAATCTTTCATTAGAACCAAAAGGAGTATTAGAACGTATATATTGTGCTATTGCTTTTTTTGTAGCATTAATTTCTTTTAAATTAGCATCTAAACCGCTTTTACTAAGAACAACACCCTTACTATTAGGTTTTTTAGAATCATATAATTGTTGTAAACCTGATGCACGAGAATCAAGTTGCTCAAGTTCCCAAAGAATTTGATTATAAACTTGTTGATTTATATCATTTTCAATATCTACACCTTCAGCATGAATTTCTGCAAGATTATTTAATTTATTTCTTTGTCTATCTATACTATCTTGCATATCGTCGACCTGCCGATTTCTACGAATTATTTGCCTAACAGCAAGTTGTGCAGCATAAGGATTAACAACATCAGCGGATTCCATTAATTGCCCATAAGTTTCAGAATAATTTTTTGCAATAGAATCCATATCATTCAAAAGTCTATTTTCTAAATCAACATTTACATCACCACCTTCTTGTTTAATGTATTCATTTATAGAAGATTGACTAACCCATTCTTTAAATAAATCATAATTACCATTTTCAATTGCTGTAAAGGTTAATTCTTCTGCAAGACCTCCAAGAAGTATATTAGTAAGTCTTTCTTTTTCTTCAGGATTTTCTATATCTTCATATTCAATATTTTCACCATTTTTTATTGGTTTAAAAGGATTTTTACCTTCTTCATTAACCAATTTTATTTTAGTTACAAAATTGTCTATTTTAGATTTTCTTCCTTCAATTTCAGCAATTCTACGAGCATTTTCTCCTCGTAATAATGTTTTAATATCTTCTTCAGATAAGTCTTTATTTGCTTTAGTATAAAGCCAAGTACTTAGTTTATTTAATCCTTTACCTGCACCTTGAAAAGCTATACCACCAAGCATTCCCCAGAAACCTTGTTCCCATATTTCATTATCATTAAGATAAGATAATATATCTTTATCTGTATAATTAGGATCTAAATATTTATTAGCAACATCTTCACTACTTTTTGCAGTAATACCTTGATACATTTCTTCAAAGCCTTCACCAATCTCTAAAGCTTCAACTCTATTCCAAAGTTTATCACCTTTAAGGCCTCCTCGTAAAGCAGCTTTTCTTTCTTCACTAAATATTCTTTTACCTAAACTTTTAGCAACTTGTTTTTCACCTTTATCAACAGCTTCATTTGTTGCAACAGTTAAAGCAGCTTTTGCGTTGGCTTTTCTAATAGCTATATTAGAAGCTCTATTAGGAAGATGTTTCCAAGCACCAGATATTGCTTTAAATTGAGCAATATCCATAAGCAGCATAGCAAAATCATTACGATATGTTCTACTTGCACTTTCGCCAGCAATATAATCAGCTATTTCTTCATCAGTTTTATCTGCAAAATCAGGATTATTTTTAATAAACTGTTCTCGTTCAGATTCTGTAAAATTATTAAATGTATCTAAAATTGTTTTATGAACATTATTATAAGTATCACGAGCTTCTATATAATTTTCTCCAATTCGAGAAATTAAAGCTGTTGTACCAATATCTGTTGCAGCAGAAAGTTTTGCATATTTACTATATTTATTTGCACCAAGAGCACCACGAATGCCAGCATCCCAAATATGTTCAGACTTATTTATACCTCGTAAAACATCACCTACTGTTTTAGCTTTACCAACTTTTCCTGCTGTTTTTGCATATTTTAAGCCTTTACCAATAAAACTTATACCACTTGTAATACCTTTTGCAGGAATTAATAAACTAAGGGTTGAAGCTACACTAACAGCATTGTCTGCCCACCAACCAAAATCAGTAAGAGCCCAAGTAGCATTGGGGTCTTTTCTATATATTTCCATTCTTTCATTAGCAGCATTTTGAGCATTTTCAAAAAATTCACTCCATGGATTAGTATAATCAAGTTGCTCATAAGCTGGTCTAAGAAAATTACGAGTAGTAATAGCATCGTAAATATCTCCAAATCCTCTTAAAGTACCTAATATGGCTTCACTCCAAATCATTCTACCTAAAGAACGACCTGCTTGTTCAAGAACACTTTGATTTTCAGCTCGTTCTCTATCAAGTTCTTCTTGAGTATTTCCTGGATTTAATATAGCACCATATTCTTTATATTTATCAAAAATTTCTTTATCTACAACAAATGTAGATTTATTAGCTAAAGAACCAACATCTCCTAAAGAAGTAGGACGAGTAGGTCCTTTTAATTCTATTCCATTAATAGTATTAGGAAGTGAAGCTTTTGCCTCACTTCCCATACCATTAACTATAGTTTGTAATCTTTTAAGTTCTTCAGGATTCATATGTTAATTCATGTAAGTGTTAATCATTGCATTTAAAATTTCTTCTCCAAAAATATTATCAGGTATTTGTTTCTTTTTAGTTTCAATTAAAGATTGAATAAATTTATTTTGAGCAGGAGTATTTGTAGGAGAATTAAGCATTATAGAAAGGTCTTGTATTTGATTAAATAATATTAATAAATCTTTAGCAGAATCTTCTGAAACACCTTGAGCAACAATAGTTCCATCATCTAAAACAAGATTTCTATAATTATCTCCTTGATAAATACCCAAAACTGGAGTTAAAGAATAATGAATATATTTACCACTTTCATTTTTATAATATCCAACATCTGTATTTATATTATTTTCATTATTTCTAAATAAAGTAGAAGAAGCTCTATAATCATCAGAATTAATAAGAGCTTGTATTTCAGGGTCTTTAATTAATCCTTCAGAAGTAAATATAAGAGGTGTTTTATCCCCCGTAAAAGGATTAACATCTTTTCCTGTTGCACTATATCTATAAATAAGTTGAGGAGTAATAGTTCCTTCAGCAGGATTATAAAACATTGATTTTTGAACTTTATTTGCATTACCATTAATTTGGTCAGCTAATATTTTTTTCTTCTCAGAATCTAAAGGAACAAAAACACCATCTTTAACAAGTCCTGCACGAGTGTTTATTATATTTGCTGGATTTAATATATCATCAACAACATGTTTATCAATAGCTTCATCTAATTTAGTAAAATAATCTAATTCTTCTTTAGTTTCAGCCCCGTAAATACCTTCTTTGGCGCCAAATTGTCTAGGATTAATACCAGGAATATTAGTACCACCAATAATTCTAGTTTCTGGATTTTTAGACAAATCTTTATTTTTATTTAAATCCTTTTTAAAAAGTTTATATTGATTAATTGGATTATAAAATCTAACATTTCCAAAATCTCCACCAGGAGTAGAATAAATCATAGGCTTTTCATCATCATTAAATATTACAAATTTGTCTCTATTTGCAACATTTCTATTCCACAAACTTGTTTCACCATGAGTATCACCAACAGCATCTATAAATTGTCCATATAATCGAGCATCATTTCTATTAATATATACTATATAATCTTTACCATCATTTCTTAATTTAAATCCTTGATTTGTAACTATTTGTTCGCTACCACCAAGTCGTTCTATTAATCTATTATATTCTTTTTGGTCCATTTTAAAACCAAAATTTTGTTTATTACTAAAAGAATCATTAATTATATCATTATATTTATTTACATATTTGGCTAAATAAGAATTTGTTTGTAAAAATTCATCAGCAACATCTGTAGCTCCTTGAATATAATCGGACATTATTGTTGCAGCACCGCTTTTATCATTTTGAGCCAATAAATTATCATAATATCTATAAGAATCTTTATTTTTAGCAACTTCTTTTTCTGCAAAATCTTTTATTGAAGTAAGAGTTTTTTCATCATTAATTCCTACAGATTTAAGATAATTAATCATAGATTCTGTATCACGAATATTAATCATTGCAGGATCTACAACACCATTTTTATCAAATTGAGAAATATAATCTTTAACTACAGCATTTGTATATCCAATAGATTGTAGAGCTTGTGCTCTCGAAGTATCATTCCATTCAATATCATAGCCTTCACTACCAATTATGTGTGCATTATTGGGGTCTCTAAGTTTAGTACTACCTTTAGGATTTTTTGCAGCATTTAATACTTTAAAAGCAGCATCATAATATTTGGTTTCAGATACATAACGATTATATGATTTTGCCCTAAGAAAAGGATTAATCATATCAGTAACATAATCATTAAAAGATTTAGGTTTATTTGTCTTAGGGTCAATTAAACCAACAGTATCTTGACCATTTTCATATTTCCAATTAAGAACCTTATATGCTTGTTGAAGACCAGCTGCATATTCAGGATTAGCATTCATTGCAGCTTGAACGCCAGCTAATAATTTTTCAGGAGTTAATTTTTCCCATTGTCCAGTAATAGTATTTAATACACCATAACTATTTGTAGGAGTAGAAGTTGGTTTACCATCAGCACCTAAAAAAGAAGCAACAGTATTACCACCAGCATCTGGACTTGCATATTGAGCAGCAAGTTTAAGAACTTCATTAAAGTCAATATCCTTTACGGGGGTTATTTCTGGTTTCCATTCAGTTCCACCAATAACTCTACCTGTATCATCAATTTTATCTTGATATTTATATGGGTTCATAGCTTTAGCCCAATCAGCAGTATCTTGACTAATATCACCTTTTAATACACGAGCGTCAAGTGTTTCATTAAATTTTTTATATTCTTGTTGAGCTTTTAACCTACCAAGCAAACCAGGATTAGAAGCAATATCCCCTTGCTTTTTAATTATATCATCTAAAGCATAATATGCATTTCCATCAAAAGAATTATCTTCAATGGTAGCAGTTATATCATCAAAAAGTCGTTGACGAAAACCATCTTCAGCTTCATTTAAATCCATATTAGCTATTGCAGCACGAAGTTCAGATTGTTTTTGAAGA
>JAEEGL014498597.1_pt1 | contig 24205 bp, 29 predicted proteins | sample 9134231 | NCBI WGS metagenome assembly JAEEGL01 (sample SAMN16246548, study PRJNA631951) | gut metagenome | biome: gut microbiome; feature: rumen; material: fiber-attached | host: Bos | place: Iran: Karaj | collected 2018-10
CAATCCAAACCAGATAATGGTTGGCGGAGAGAGCGCCGGCGGTGGACTGACTGCAGCTATCTGTATGCTGGCCAGAGATAAGGGAGAAGTAAATATAGCCTTTCAGATGCCACTGTATCCGATGATTGATAATTTCGATACGGACAGTTCCAGAGATAATCATGCGAAAGTATGGAATACAAGAAGAAATCATCAGGCCTGGGCTGTATATCTGCGAAAGGATGCCAAAAAGGAAGTATCGCCGTATGCTGCTCCTTCCAGACAGACCGATTACTCCGGGCTTCCGCCTGCATATACATTTGTGTGTACCGCAGAACCTTTTTATTGCGAAACAGTGAAGTTTATAAATGATCTTAAAGCTGCCGGAGTAGAAGCTGAAATCGATATTTATGAGGGGATGTATCATGCTTTTGATATGAACGAGCCCAAGCATCCTACGAGCAAAGACGCCATAAAGAATTTTAATGAACATTTTGAATATGCGAAGGAGCATTATTTCGCAGAGCAATGAAATATAAAAATATTACCAAGGCAAAATTTCTCAAACGTCCTAACCGTTTCATAGCTGAGGTGGAGATAGACGGACATAAGGAAACAGTCCATGTGAAAAATACGGGCAGGTGCAAGGAACTCTTGATACCCGGATGCGAAGTATGGCTTACGGAAGCCGGCACACCTGATCGTAAGACAAAGTATGATCTGATAGCCGTAAAGAAAGATAACGGTATTCTTTTCAACATAGACAGTCAGGCTCCTAATAAAGTTGTAAAAGAGTGGCTGGATGAGCAGAACTTTGATAAGGTAATACCGGAATACACATATGGTGATTCACGTATTGATTTCTATATGGAACGTAAAGATCAAAAGTACCTTATGGAAGTCAAGGGATGTACTTTGGAAGTTGACGGTATAGGTTATTTTCCGGATGCGCCTACCGAACGTGGAATTAAGCATATACATGAATTGATAAATGCCAAAAAGAAGGGCTTCCGGTCTATTTTGGCATTCGTGATACAGATGGATGGAGTCACGGAAGTAAGGGCTAATGTTGATACGCATCCCGAGTTCGGAACAGCACTTGATGATGCAATAAAGGCCGGCGTGGAAATATGGTTTCTTGCCTGTCATGTGGAACCGGATTCTTTGAAGATAATCGGAAAATCAGAGAAAGAATAGAGATTACAGAGACAGTTATGGGAATGCGTGATTTTGACAAAATAAAAAATTATGAAGAGTTTAAAAGATACAAATGGACCTGGACTGAACTGAAGGAAATCTGCAAGGATCATGGTCTTAAGTTTGTCGGTACCGAGAAAGAGCTCACCAGGGTCATTGAATCTTACTATAACGGAGTTGTGATACCTCCGCGCCGTACTTGGTACACCAATAAAGAGTTAAGCACATTCGTAAATGAAAACGCAGTGATGAATGGCCTCACGCTCAGCTTGTCGTTTGTATCGGTATTGATGTGCAGTATCGGAATCATCAATATGGCAAGAGGGTTAGATGATACCCATTATGTCCTGTATTTGGCCTTTGGTATTCCGCTTTTAATAATGGCAATAATTTGTGTACAGGGGGATCGAACATTTGAAGTTTTTAAGAGTTATTTTCCAAAATGCGGAGATAAGAGTTTTACCAGAGAGCAGATAGATGAGCAGGCCAATTCGGAGGATTCGGAATATATAAGCAGTGCAGGGATTATTCTGGCCCCCGATATGTTGATCGGAACTACTCTCGGAGTTGCTGCTGTCGCATATGAAGATATTTCACATCTTCGGATAAAACAAACCTGGCACCAGGAACGTATCGGAGGGAGATACAGCAATAAATTCAGAGAATATTACACTTATAAGATCACTGTAATTACAAAAAACGGCAAGGCTGTTGGAATAGCTAAAACAACCGAAAATCCGGAGATAATTCTGGATAAGATATATCCCTACATTCTGAAGTATAATCCTGAAATGCAGCCGCCTGAATTAAAAAACAGTTTGATGGCTCCTGATAATAAGCCCAAGCAGGTAACAGAAGGCAAAGGTATAAAAACCGACGTAGATAAGGCATTAAACGAACAGCTCCTGACACGTATTACCGTAAACGAAGAAACCAAAAAGAGATTTATCAGATATAAACTGAGAGCGGCACTTGTACTTATTCCGATTTCTTTTGCGATAGCAGCCGGAGCAGCAGGCCTTCTTTTCCTGCTTTGGAGATTTCTGCATGTAGCCAGAGGAAGTGCTCCTTTGCTGATAGGAGTATTTTTCCCTGTATATGCGATTTATTTCTTCTTTAAAACCCTGATTTCAATCAAAAAAGGCGATATAGAGTTTTATTCGGGTGAAGTAGTCGGTAAGCACGAAAATGGCTACGCAATAAGAGGATTGAGGGATAATCTGGGATACATCGAGAAGATGAAACCTGAAATTGAGCCGTATATTGGTGACAGGATCATTATCGCAAGGCTCATGAATGAATACAGTCTGGTGGCAGAGAAGTCAAATAGGAGTGATATAGGATATGGAAAATAAAACAAATTCAATAAAGCTTTACCTTGAAGACGGCGAAGTAAAAGTACAGGGATCCATTAATCTGGGCTATATAGGCTTGTTTAAGGATTCACAGATTGATATGGATGGCGACCTGGATGAAATCAGAGAATGGGACATTGTTGAGGATAACCTTGATGAGGATTGCTCGGATGATGAACTTATTGAGTTCTTAAACGGCTATTATCAAAAATTCCTCGAGAAAATAGAAAAGAATATTGATAATATCAACGGTACGTTTTTGTTGCACGTCTTTACGGATATGGACAGCTGTGAAGCTAATTTCATGGTGGTCGACGGATTGTTTGATGAAACGAAACTTACGTACGGCAATGAAGAGGATATCGCCGAAATCTATAATCCTGTAAGGGATGGATTGAACAGCCTTTCCGAGTACCTTGAGACGCCCAATGACGGTACCATTCCCAAGGGACATATAGAAGGTTTGCTCAGATCGTTTTATCCGACTTTTAATTTTGATTATTTTATTGAGAATATCGAATCCGAATATATCGGATTGGGAGATGGAGAGATATCTTTCCAGTGTTCGGACAAGTTTGACAATGCAATTCTCTGCGGAGCATATGATGTTCTGGATGAGGATCTTGCATTCTCGGATTGGCATAATTTCTAACGGATACAATAAGTAAACGGTTATATATTTGAGTATAACTGCAGAAGCAGAAGGGCTTGAACCGGTCCGGCTGCTTCTTTTTTTGTAAAAAGGTATTGACTTAGCTGTACAGCAACTGTATATTAGCATATATACAGTAGATAAACAGTTGAAATGAGGTTCTGATGATCGCATTTAATGGAATAAATAAAAGACTTGGGAAATTTGAACTTAAGGATATTTCCTTTGACCTTCATGAAGGCTGTATATGCGGCTTGGTTGGAAGAAACGGTGCGGGAAAGACCACAATCCTTAACCTCATTCTCGGACTGATCAGACCGGATGCCGGTGAGTGTTTGATAGACGGAATGAAATACGATGGAAATGAAAAAGAGATAAGAAAGCTTCTCGGATGCGTGCTTGTAGATGAGCTTTTCATTCCCGGACTTTCACCTGAAGATAACGGAGAACATTTCGGAAGCTTTTATGAGGCATACGATAAAGAGGCATATACCAAATATCTTGAGATGTTTAAGATAGCAGGAAAAAAACATTTCAGAGAATTATCAAAAGGTCAGAAGTTGAAATGTCAGTTTGCTTTTGCACTTTCGATCAAACCCAAGTACTTAATACTTGATGAGCCGACAGCCAATTTTGATCCCGAATTCCGTGAAGATTTTTGGAGGCTGATAAAAGATTTCATTAATGACGGAAAGCACTCTGTATTGCTTGCTACTCACCTTACCGATGATCTGGACAGGATGGCAGATGAATTGATCTTCCTGGATGAAGGACAAACGGTATTTACGGGTGATATGGAACGATTCAGGGACCGTTACAGGATTTTGGCCGGAGAGATGTACAGGATCAAGAACCTGAATGATCGGTATGTACTCGGCGTTGAGGAGGCGAAATATTCCTCGAGGGCACTTGTTATAAACAACAGCTGTATAACTAAGGAACTCGTAAGTGTTCCGCCTACGATAGAAGATTTTATGTATTTATATTCGAAAGGCAAGAAGAAATGATCAGAAATCAATTACATGATTATATCTTTACCGGAAAGCATATACGTTTGAGTGAAACAAAAAGAAACGGCACACCTTTACTTCTCGGTGATTTAGCGTTATTTCCCCTGTGCTTTCAGCTTACGATAATCCTCAGAGGAATTCTCGGATATAAATTTGAATTGATAAGGGATACCATTTTGTTTCTGGGATTTTTCTTTATTTGGGTGTCACAGATAAAACACACGGTAAAGCTCGACAAAATGTATTATCTTTGCCCAATGGATTCGGATGAACGCGTTGCATATCTGAAAAATGCACTGATATTTCGCGGATGCCTGCATTCGATCGTTGTTGCGATAACTTGCCTGCTACTGTATTTTTTCTGCAGAGTAAATGCATTTGCAATCCTGTATATCCTGCTCGATGGGCTGTTGTTTAGTTTCCTCAATAACGTAAGAGATAATAAAAAAGACTTTATCCGTGCGGCTTTTTTGAAGCCGGCAATGTTTCTATCCGCATATTTACAGTTTGCTTTACCTTCTTCCGGATTTGAAAAAGATGATCTGTTCTTTATCATATGCTCCTTTGCATTTTTGCTCCTGGTCGAACTTCCGATGTTTGTATCTGTGAACAAGGCTGTCAGAAACGATATAGTAAGTATTGCTTCATGTGAGGAGGATCTGTACAGATGCTGACCATAAATATCATGCCTCAGGGCACACTTGCGATATACGAGCAGATAGTGAATCAGTTAAAGAACGCCATTGTAAGCGGAGAACTGAAAGCCGGTGAGGCTCTGCCATCCATCAGAAATCTTGCAGCCGATCTGTCGGTGAGTGTGATCACAACAAAGCGTGCTTACGAAGAACTTGAAAATGAAGGATTGATCAGATCCGTTGCGGGAAAAGGCTTTTACGTCTGTGAATACAATACGGATTACCTGATGGAAAAGCAATTGATGATGATAGAGAAAAGACTTGGTGAAGTTATTTATGAAGTAAAGCATGCCGGTATCTCAAAAGATGATTTTATGAAGATGGCCGAAACGCTTTATGACATCAAGTAAGGAGATATGCGATGAGCGATAAGTGCCTTGAATTTATAAATGTTTCCGGAAAGAGCAGAAGGTTTGCTTTGGCTGATGTGAATTTTTCGCTTGAACCGGGATTTATCTACGCGATAGCCGGTGAGAACGGTGCGGGTAAATCCACACTTATGAAACACATTTTAAGTGAAAAGAAAACATACAGCGGAAGCATATTGTTTGAGGGTGAGGATATCACCGGACGCCATGCTGAGATCATGAACGCAATAGGATATGTATCCGAGGACAATGTATTCTTTAACGAACGCTCAGCCGATCAGATCGGAGAATTGCTCGGAGGCTTCTATGACAATTTCGATATGAAATTGTATAAGGAGATTCTTAAATCCATGGGTAGTTCCGGAAGTCATACATACATGAAGATGTCACGTGGTGAGAAGATAAAGATGCAGCTTGCATTTGCAATAGCCCATGGCTCGAGATTATTACTTCTGGATGAGGCAACAGCGGGACTTGATCCGGTATACAGGATAGAACTATTCAATGAACTGAGGAAATTACTTGCCGATAATAACGTTACGGTACTGATGACAAGCCACAACATGACGGAGATAGAGAAGAATACGGATTACGTCGCAGTCATGAAAGACGGAAGATTAGGAGAATTCAATGAAAGTATATAAAGCTGATGAAGTGGAGCAGGAAAAGATCCGGGAGTTTTTTAAGAAAGAAACAACATATTTTCCGAATCATGTAATGCTAAAGTTTGTTGCATGTATTTTGGTGTTTGTATCATTCTTTTTGAATATAATTCCCTGCCTGGAATATGAGAAAGATGAATACGTGGTAGTGATCATGGGATTCATGCTTTTTGCTTTCGGAATATTTGAATATGCTTCCAAGTATTCTGTTTTTGCCGAGCCTCTTACCAAGAAAGTGATAAGCATCACCGAACTTACCAGGTATCTTCCGGTAAACGCTGCACAGCTCACTATTTTTCGTATAAAGAGGATATTAAAGCCTTGCATTATAGCTGCAGTTGTTGTGATAGCTTTTCGATTGCTTATATCGTTTGTTGCTCATGGCACTGCCTCAATCTTAGATGTGTTACTTCCGGTAGGATTTATGATTGTATGGCCTGTACTTGTAGAACTGACCAGAGGTGTATCTATAAGCCGGACGTGGTGACTTCGGCAAATTGATCGCATACTACGAAAAACACGAGTATCGAAATCGTGAAACTATGAAAATGTACGACATGGAGTAAGCGGATGAATTTGAATGATTCGAAAAAAGAAATCCGAGCGTTTTATACTGATGAAACAATAAGGGTTTATCAGGCATATAACAAGACTATCGCTGATGAGGCTGTCAGGATCGGAACGTTTGGTTCGCATTTTAGCATGAATAGGATGACCTGGATAAAGCCTTCCTTTTTATGGATGATGTACAGGTGCGGATGGGCACGGAAAGAAAATCAGGAACATGTCCTTGCAATCGACATTAAGCGAAGCGGTTTTGACAAAGCTGTGAAAAATTCCGTTATCTCATTATATTCTGAAGGTATGGGAATGTCTTTGGAAGAATGGCAAAAGAGTGTAAAGGAATCTGATGTCAGAGTGCAGTGGGATCCCGAAAAGGATCTGTATGGAAATGATCTTCCGTATCGTTCAATCCAACTTGGACTTCGAGGAGATGCCGTTAAAGAATATGTAAATGACTGGATCGTTGAGATCACTGACATAACTGACTATGTTAACGAATTATATGATCTTCGTAATAACAACGTTGATATTAGGGACAGATTTCCCAAGGAAGCAATATATGAAATACAAAAATAAGGGGATGCTATGAATCTTTTTTCACAAAAGTGAATCATCCTTCGGAAAAAGACGGATGGTATACATTCTATCCGCTGGAAGATCCTGATCCGGAGACCATCAAAGATACCGAAGTAAGAATTCTGTATTGTAAAAGAAAACCGTGGATGTTTAAAGCAATTTAAGAGAACGTCGAGATTTGCTATATTCAACTTGCGGGTGAATATAGCAATTTTTATATGGTTTAATTTATCTTATCATTGAATATTCGAATTTAACTCAACCGATGATACTGCTAGAATATTTCGATAAAACGATTCTGGTAAGGATTTACGTCAAATGAAGAAAAAAACAGTTCGTAAAATAATACTTATATTGGTTTTGATCGCAGTCATTGCTTCAGGGGTGGATTTTGCGATAGTAAGGCATAAGTCACTTGAAAGATTTGGAACATATGAGGCAATGGCAGAGTCCGTCGTTACGTCGTATGGAAGAATCAGTTATATAGACGATGGTGAAGGTGAGACATTTCTCATCATGCACGGTATTACCGGCGGGTATGACCAGGGGTTCGATGTAATGGGTACAAGAACTGATACCTACAGGATCATTGCTCCGTCGAGATTCGGATACCCGGGCAGTGATATGCCGGATAATGCAACTGTTGATATGCAGGTTGAAGCTTTTGTTGAACTGCTGGATGAACTTGGCGTAGAGAAGGTTTTTGTAACTGCAACGAGTGCCGGTGGTACAATTGCACAGAGGTTTGCACTTCTTCATCCGGAGAGATGCAACGGACTTATACTTTATTGCTCGGGATATCCCGCATCCGAAAAACCGACCGAAGCTTCATTGGGAATGACCGGATCGCCTGCGGCTTTCTGTAACGATTTTGCTATGTGGTTGATCAGTCCTTTCTTTAAACCTCTTATGGGAATGGACAGAGGGATCATAACGCAGATAATGCCAATGAAGGAACGCAAGGACGGAATCGTTTTTGACGGTGATGTGGTAAACAGGGATCATACGGATAATTATGATAATTACGACTTGAGAAGTATTGAGGTGCCTGTTCTTATCATTCACTCCGAAGATGACAAACTGGCAGATCCTGAAAAGGCAAAGTTTTGGAGTGAAGAGATTCCCGGCTGCAGATCTGTTTTCTTTTCCGATGGGGGCCACTTGATGAGCGGGAATAGCGGAGAGATAGACAGGATTATTGATGATTTTGTAATCAGCACATAATCAAGTTCTCAATTTGTAAGAAAAAGGAAAACTTATGAAAGCATTTATCGTTTATTGTCATCCATCCGAAGATTCGTTAACGCGAAATCTCAGGGATGAGTTTATCAAGGGTATTACGAATTCCGGCAACGAGTATGTTATGTCGGATCTGTATGAGATGAATTTTGATCCGAATATGACCGAGAAGGAATATCTCAGGGATGCTAATTACAGGAATACTCCGGATGTTGCGGAAGATGTTCTTGCAGAGCATGCCAAGATCAATTCGTCTGATGCGATCGTTTTTATCTATCCTGTTTTTTGGACCGAGGCTCCCGCTAAACTTGTGGGATGGTTTGACCGTGTATGGTCCTATGGATTTGCATACGGTAACAAAACAATGAAGCTTCTTGATAAAGCAGTATTTCTTTGCTCTGCAGGTAATCCCTCGGACAAGCTTGAGAAGTTCGGATTCCTGGAAAGCATGAAGCGCGTTATGATCGGAGACAGACTCTTCGGACGTGCTAAGAAGACCGAGTTTGTTCTCTTTGACAGTACTTCCAGGGAAAAAGAAGAGCGCACGAAGAATTGGGACTCGAATCTTAGTAAAGCATACGAAAAGGGGTTAACTCTTTTTGCGGACGAAGAAGAGATATTTTCTCTTGATGGAAGATTCTTTACAGCAATTGAAAATTCTGAATCGGGTGAAGTATCCGATATGACGGTATTTGCATATCATCAAAAAGAAAACGTTATTTGGGCCGAGTATTCCGGCGGAAGTATAGTTAAAGGTTTTTTGACAGGACTGATCGATGAGGAACACAAGCTTCATTTCAATTATCAGCACGTAAATATCGCAGGTGAAATGAAAACAGGAATGTGCGACTCCGAACCCAAATCGGTAAACGGCAAGCTCAGATTCTATGAGAACTGGAAGTGGACTTCGGGTGAAGCCGGAACATCGATCATTGAAGAGATATAAGGAAAAATATGGAAGCAAAGATTTTGAAATATGGAAAACTTACAGATGGGCAGAAAGCAGAAGCGGTAGATCTGTTTCTTGAAGGCTTCGGACATTTCATGACCTTTTCAAAAGATGAAGCCGCTAAGAAGAAGCTCTTCATTGAGATATTCGATCCAGAGCTATTTATCTGTTATCTGGAAGAGGATAAGGTTTTGGGACTTATGGGACTTGGAAATAATAAGAAAAGACCCATAGATTTTAAAAAGGAAATTTGTCAGAAGTATTTCGGTAAGCTCAAAGGTTCTCTTGTCAGCAAACAGATGAATGCCATATTCCAAAAGCCTGCCGTTTCATCGGATCGTGAATTATACCTTGATACGCTGGTCACTGCTTCAAGTGCCAGAAAGAAAGGAATCGGAACTGCGCTTATAAATGAGGCGTGTTCATTCGGAGATTACGATTCGGTTGTCGTAGAAGTTTTTTCCGATAATGAAAATGCAATTAAGTTTTATGAAAAGAACGGATTTGTTACCGTTAAGGAAAACAAGGGATCCGTAATGAGATTCCTTGGATCGGGTTATCCGATCACGATGTCTAAAACACTCAGGTGATTTATGTCAAAGCATGCAGTCAGAAATACAATATCGGCTACAATAACTCTGCTTGTGTTCTTTTTTGCACAGGGTGCTGCTGTTATGGTCTGCGGACTTGAAGGAACGACTGCGATTTTGACACAGGCCCTTATTATATGGTGCTGTGCACTGGTGGCAATCCTTTTTTATCTGATCAAGTATCATGGGTTGAAGGAGCTGGGCTTTGTCAAACCGGTGACCGGATATGGAAGAAGATTCTTATACTTTATTCCTCTGTTGATCGTTGCGATGGTTTCTTTTGCAGGAGGACTCATTTCCGGCAATGGTGGAATGATCGTTCTTAATCTCTTTTTTACTCTCGGAATAGGATTTGCGGAAGAAATATATTTCAGGGGGATCATATGCGGCATTTGGAAAGATAAAGAGAAAGCTGCTGTCATCATTTCATCTGTGCTGTTCGGATTCTGTCATCTGCTCAATATCATGGGTGGCGCAAGCGTTGCCGCAACGTTGTTACAGATTCTGTTTGCATTTGTTTACGGGATCGTAATGGCCATTATATTCCTGAGAACAAAGAGTATATGGCCTTGCATTTTCTTGCATGCCTTTCATGATTTCTGCGGATTCATCACAGCAGAAGGAGATATGAAGCTGACAGTGATAATCGGAAGCATCCAGTTTGTTGTATTACTGACATATTGCATTTATCTTGCTGCAGGCCATAATAAGAAATAGTCAGCATTTGAGGAGACCTTTATGAATACTGCGATGGCACGTGTATATTTTAAAGAGGACAGGCTGTATTGATTTATGAACAGATTAAAAGAAATCGAAAAAGAAATAAGATCAAAGGAATATATTGACGGTCAGGTGGGTTTTTACTTTTGCTGTGATCTTGTGGAGATGACTCTTGATAATACGGAGCCGCTTAAGGAAATACTGATCAAAAACAAAACTATCGGAAGAGATAATGAAATTGAGCTTGTAAGAACGGACGATTGGAAAGAAGAATTTACTGCCATCGCAGATGAGTGGCATTTCGATGAGGGTATAAGAACTCAGCTTATGGCGGTTATTGAAGATTCGGAAGTTTATTACACCGTAAAGTTCCTGGGACCGGATGCAGAGAATTTGAGTAATTGGTGCAGCGCCAGGGTGATCCAAAAAGGTGACAAATTCGCTGAGATGGAATTTTATATTTGTGATTGATATAATTTTAGGGAACTTTTGATGCAAAAACGTACATAAAAGTTCCCTAAATTTTTATTGAGTTTTAGGGAACTTTTTGATATGATTATTGCATAAAAGTTCCCTAAAGGAGGCGGAAAAGCGATGGAATCTTTTGATGCCATTCAACGTTTATTACAGGAAAAAGCAGATTATCAGGCACGTTTGAATCTTATTCCTTATGACGGATCGCCTGAAATTAAAGAAAATAAAAGCGGTAAGTATATATACATCAGAAAGCGCGTTAATGGCAGATTGACATCAACTTATGTGGATATATATAGCGAAGATCTGTATCAGATGTTACTTCGTAATGCGAAAGAAGCGAGGGAATTCAGAAAACAGATCCGACGAGTAGACAAGGAGTTGGCTGCGAATGGCTATGTTGGTGAAGAACTGTCTGCGGATGTGATCCTTAATCTTGATTTTGCCAGAGCGAATATGAAATCCAACATATACGATCAGGCAGTGCTCGAAGGCGTCGCAACAACATTTCCACAAACCGAAGAAATCATTGAAAATGGAACTGTAAACGGAATGACTGCCGATGATGTGCAGAAGATTCTGAATCTTAAGCATGCCTGGGAATTCATTCTGGATAAGGATGTAATACAGTCGGACAGTAATTACTATCTGTTGTGTCATATTGCAAAACTCGTTAACGAAGGTTTCTTTTACGATGGTGGCAGGATTCGCGGTGTGCCGGTATCAATAGGCGGAACCGGATATGTTCCACCTATTCCAATGGAATCTCAGGTAAAAGAAAACATTGATGAGATTGTGTCCTCAGGTAAAGATACGATAGATATTGCAATAGATTTGTGCATGTATTGCATGAGGACGCAGATATTTTTAGATGGTAATAAACGAGCATCCGTGATATTTGCAAACCATTATCTTATCTCACACGGACTGGGATTGATCGTAATTCCTGAAAAACAGGTCTCGGAGTTTAAGAAAAAACTTGTGAAATATTACGAAAGTGCGGACATTAAAGAGATTAATGATTTTTTGAAAAATAAATGCTGGAGAAAAATCAAACCGGAAAAATAGCATGAAACAACTTTCTTTTCTGGAAGAGAATACTGATCCGAGAAAGCCTATTGTGGCTAACTGGAATCTGTGGCACGGATGCACGAAGGTCAGTGCCGGGTGCAAGAATTGCTATATGTACCGTCGGGATGAATCCATCGGCAAGGATCCGTCAGTTGTCATAAAGACTGCAAGCTTTAATCTTCCGGTAAGGAGATTGCGCACCGGAGAGTTTAAGGGAATGTACAAGGTTCCGGCGGGTTCGCATATATATACTTGTTTTTCTTCGGATTTTTTTCATCCGGATGCGGATGAGTGGCGTGATGATGCGTGGGATATGATGGGGGAAAGAACGGATTGCTCGTTCTTCATGATAACGAAAAGGCCTGAAAGGATCGGAGAGCATCTTCCTGAAGATTGGGGAGATGATTGGAAGCATGTGACTATTGCAGTTACCTGCGAGAATCAGGAGATGATCGACAAGAGGCTTCCGGTATATCTGTCACTGCCGCTTTACAATCATTCTGTAATGATAGAGCCCATGCTTTCTGCGGTTGACTTAAGACCGTATATAGAAAAGTACAAAGACTCTGACGGATGTCCGTTAATAAAGCATGTTTCTGTAGGCGGTGAATCGGGCGCAAAGGCAAGATCTTGTGATTATGCATGGGTAGAAGATATTCATGCTCAGTGTGAAGAAAACGGAATTACTTTTTACTACCATCAGACAGGCGCTAAACTCATCAAGGATGGTAAGACATATAACATACCTAGACATCACCAGCATTCACAGGCACATAAAGCAGGACTTGATATCGGATAAAAAAAGGACGTACACGAATTGTGTACGTCCTGTATTTTTATGCTTGATAGTTCTGTGCTTGGAAATTCTGAGCCTGCATTGCCTGTGCCTGTCTGGCCGCCTGCTGCTTGAATTCTTTTCTGAGCTGAACCAGGGATGAGATCATGAACGGTGCTGTCATGATCAGAACTATAAGTGCCTGTCCTGCTGAAGAGTCCGTTGTATTGTCGATTGCCATCTGAGCCACTCTGTTTTCGAGGAAGCAATACCAGATTGTTCCGGTGAAATCTACGAGTCCGTGAAGGATGATACAGGATAAAAGGTTTCCTGTGCGGTAGTAGATCGTTGAAAAGAGCATTCCGAAGAAAGTTGCGTATATTACCTGGGCGATGGTGGAAATGGTATTTGATCCGTTAAGGTTAAAGAGGTGAAGGCATCCGAAGAGCAGTGATGATACGAATGCGCTGAGATAAATTCCTTTTTTGTTGTCACCCCAGTATGCTTTGAATGCGTTGAAAAGAACACCTCTGCAAAGTACTTCTTCAAACCATCCCACGATCATATATACGACAAAATAAAACAGAAGAATGGGCAGTCCTTTGATGAATGATATTTCAGGCTGCTTGTAATTGAGAAGGGGCATTGCCAGACAGAAAATGAAAATTACTATTCCGTTCCATAAGATGCCTCTGAAAAGTTTCTCTTTCTTAATGCCGAGTTTCATCGCGTATTCTTTTCTGATATAGAGCATAAGTCCGACGGACGCGGTGATACGCATGAGCGTTTTGAACAGATTTGCGATCAAGTCATTTTCAATCCTGTCACAGAAAAATCCTACGCCAAAAAAAGGAATGAGCCAAAGCACACATACAACGATGCTTTTGATAAGTTGTTTTTTGTTTTTCATTTCATTCTCCCAAAATCTTTTTCTTCGTATTGTATCACAAGCTGAATGCAGGCACCATCGGGGACCAAGAGAACCGTCCCCGATGGTCCCGATTGTCAGTTAAGTTCAGGCATCTTACTTTTTCTTATATAGAACAATCCCATTCCCAGGAATACCGCGAAGATAAGTAATGATCTCATGATGACCATAAGAGGGCTTCCACCGATGACTTCGCTGATGGAGACTTCGTTGTTAACAAACATTGTTTTAAGCAGAGCTGCAACATCTATAAAAAGGTGAAGAAGAACATTGAACCAGATATTCTTTGTTCTTGCATATATCGCTGCCAGATAGAATCCGATTCCCATTGCATAGACGACCTGTCCGAGAGTGCCGATAACATCAGGGTTTCCCTGAAGATTGGCCAGATGTATCAGACCGAAAAAGAAACTCGATACAGCCATTCCGATGATGAGTCCTTTTCTGGTATCTTCGCCTGCAGCTCTTCGTATAAAATTCATGAAGATGCCACGGAATATAAACTCTTCACCGATACCTGCTCCCAAGAAGATTCCCACAATATAGATGATCATAAAAATTGGCGGCATGGCAGGTGTGCCCTGATCTCTGATACAGCTTACCAGATTAGATGTAAGGAAATATATTCCATAACCTATCAGTACCGAACCTAAAACACAACCTTTTTTGAAACTGCCTTTGGGCGCACTTGTAAGGATATCTTTTCTTCCAAAGAGACATATTATGGTTATTAATCCTATTGCTAATAAGAATGAGGCAAAAAAGTAAACCAACACCCCATATTCTGTATCTCCGATATTTCCCTGCGGTATCAGATTTGCAAGAAAATGTGAGACGGTACTTACAACTCCGGCACAAAGAATTGCACCTATACATTTAATCCATTTTTTCATTTTAATCCTCCTGAAAATTTGATCGAACATAATATATCAGGAGGGGCTGTAGCCCATCTGTAGGCAACCTTAAATCTATCTTAAATTTTCGGGATTTTTATGATCCATCGACACCCATTACCCGAAGCAAGCTCGATGGTTCCGTGATGGAGTTCTACAAGCTGTCTTACGATCGCAAGTCCCAAACCGCTTCCGTGGTAGGATTCATCTGCGCGGTAGAAGGGTTCAAATATCTTATCGCGGTGTTCTTCGGGGATTCCGATGCCGTTATCTGCGACTATTATCTCAATGTTTTCTTTTTCGCGGACAGCGATTTCAATCTTGGTGCCGGATTCGTTGTATTTCAGGGAATTCTCGATAAGGTTATCGTAGATCCTTCTGAAGAGGTCCTTGTCGAGGTTGGCAAAGATTTCTTTTTCGGGAATTTCAAATTCATAGGTAAATCCCGCATCATCAAACTTGGTTATATATTCTGCGAGGATAAGTCTTGTGAATTCGCAAATGTCGGTGCGTTCTGCATTAGGCTTGAAGCCTGCGCTCTCAAGCTTGGAATACATGAAAAGGCTTTGGAGGATGACATTTGTCCTGACCGAATTATCGTGAATTAGTTTGAGGTAATCCTGTTTGTCTTTATCCGAAACTTCACGGTTAAGAAGCATCTCGCTGTATCCCTGCACGCTTGCAAGCGGCGTTTTTAAGTCGTGAGAGATCTCGGATACGAGGAGCATTCTCTTTTTTTCCTCTTCATCTTCGATGGCTTTTATTTCCTGCGCGGCCTTGCCTGAATAAACTCCCGCAAAAGAAAGAAGGATAAGAAAGTAGATTGCCATGATCGCAATCAAAATGAGCACGGTCTGATATGAATCCTTTGAATCAAGATTCACACTTAACTCGAATTTGAAAGCATAGGGGGAACGAAGGATCAGCCAATAGCCGTATTCACCGTCGTAAGCAGCAATGTCGTATCTGTATCCCGTTCCCCTGTCCGAAGGGTTTACAAAAAGAAACCAGTCTTCGGGGGAAAGGTCTTCTTTTTCAAAAATAGCGGGTCCTCCGAGATGGATAACGTGGAGGTTCTCGTCGACAACCGTAGCGCTTCCGTCATTATCCAGATAATCCTGTATATAGATATCGTACGGATCTTCGCAAACCCTTTCAGCCGCAGTTGGTGCATTCTCAAAAGGATCGGGTATGATAAGCGAAACTATCTTGAGGATGATCAGTGGGAGAAAAGAGATTACGATCGTAGCAAGAATTGTTTTTATAAATTTGTTTCTGAGAAGTTTTTTCATGGTTTTACTTGAAACGATAACCGATGCCTACGAGGGTATCGATGTGCTTGTGTTCGGAATCGTCTATCTTGGAGCGCAGATGCGAGATCTGTACCATTACGGTGTTGTCATCGTAGATGTAGTCTTCCTGCCATACTTCCTGATAGATCTGTTTTTTGGTAACTATCTTACCTGCGTTTTCGGAAAGGTATTTGAGGATGTGGTATTCCTTGGAATTTAAGTTTACGGGAACGCCGTCTTTTTCGACGATGCCGTTTTCAAAATCCATCTTGAGATTTCCGGAGATGACGACTTTGGGCGCAGAGTCTGCCGTTTTGATATGGCGCTTTTGAACCTCAATCCTTGCAAGGAGTTCGTTCATTCCCCAGGGCTTTACGAGATAGTCGTCCGCACCCATCCTCAGACCGCTTACCTTATCAATTTCCTCACCCCTTGCGGTCAGGAAGATTACGGGCATCTGTGATGTTTCGCGGATCTTATTGAGAAGTGAAAAGCCGTCCATTCCGGGCATCATTACATCCAGGATGGCCATATCAGGGTGCTCCGTTAAAAAGAGATCGTACGCAGCTTTTCCGTTTGCGGCTTCGACCACTACATATCCGTCGCCGGTCAGCTGGTCGAACAGGAGCCTGCGGAGGGAATTATCATCTTCAGCAATCAGTATTTTCAAAGTCTTATCTCCTTAAAAGAAACTACGGATTATTCTATCATAAACTAACCCAATCCCCTAAATTTGACTGATTCAAACAATGCAATATACAATTACGGGGAAAACATAGGCGAGGGGCATATTTGGGCTTTTGACTGAAAGGAGCTTTAGGATATGAGTAAGAAGCATGAGCTTTACGTAAAGTCGCCTGTTTATTTCGGAATTGCATCATTGGGAATGTCGGCACTGACAATACTTTTGGCACAATTGGGTGCGGACGGTATTGTTTGCTATATTTCCTTTTTCATTGGATTTGCATGTGTGATAGCCGGAATGATCTTTTCATGTATGGAAAAGGGTAAAAGCGAAGAGGAGATGAAGTACAGCCGCATAGGTGTTGCGATTTGCCTTATCCTGTTCGTGATCTATGTTATAATCATTTGGCTTTCCGCGACTCTTATCGGTGCGATAATGCACATATTTAGCTAATGAAACTGACCAAAGAATGCGTAACGGAATTTAGTGAAAAATACATATCAACCTGATTCCTGATTCTTAAGTTGGCTAACACTCCCACTTCGGTGGGGGGGTTAGCCTTTTCAGCGGTTTGGGATTTCGGAAGCAACTGAGAGGGCTAACAAAAACCTCAGAAACCAGCACTTTGTTAGCCTTTTCTGCGTTTTGGGGTCTCGGAAGCAACTGAGGAGGCTAACAGAATCCTCGGAAATTAGCACTTTGTTAGCCTTTTCTACGGGTTGGGGGGGTGGTGGCAACTGAGGAGGCTAACAGAATCCTCAGAAATCAACGCTTTGTTAGCCTTTTCTGCAGTTTGGGGTCTCGGAAGCAACTGAGGAGGCTAACAAAAACCTCAGAAACCAGCACTTTGTTAGCCTGTGTATGATAAAATTACATATATGAAAAGGAGGGGTGAATATGAAATGTCCTGTATGCGGATCTGAAATGGAGCATGGCTTTATAGAAGCTCTCGACAAGAATAAACCGGGTGTGTTTTCTACGCATTCCAATATGACTTGGTTTCCTGATTCCGAAAGAGGAAAAATATTCATGAAACACGGAATGAACCTGAGTCCTTCGGGAGGCGGATATCGCTGCAAGAAATGCAACGTGGTATATGCGGAGTTTGACGCATTCGATCCAAGATACGACTGATATGATAAAAGGGACGGTTTCCTATTCGGGGCCGTCCCTTTTGCTATAAAGTTAACCGTCCCCGCAGGTCTTATAACAAAAAATGGGTCTAACTGTTCAGAATATTGGAAGTATCTTAAGTCTGTCGGAATTACAATATAACACGGATAAGGATTGGGGAAGATCTTCGCTAAGTGCTGCCGGGTTTGACCTGAGTAGCAATCCGGATATATTATTAGAAGACTTAAAGAGATACATATGTTTAAAGATTTCAGTAAAGAAAATTTCAAAACGGTCCTTGCGATGGCGTGGCCTGCAATAGTCGAGTCATTCTTCGTGGCATTTGCCGGACTTGTCGATTCACTCATGGTAAGCCGCATGGGCGCTTATGCCGTTGCAGCAGTAGGACTTACAACACAGCCCAAGTTCATGGGGCTTTCTCTTTTTTTTGCGATAAATGTTTCTGTTTCGGCACTTGTTGCAAGGCGCTTCGGCGCAAAACAAAGAGAGGACGCCAACCGTATCTTCGTGACTGCGGTGACATTCGTGCTGATCGCCGCACTGATCCTGAGTATTATTTTCGTAGCAAGTGCGAATCCCATCATCAGACTTTGCGGTTCATCCGATGCTACAACGGAGGACATCGCAACACATAATGCGGCGGTTACTTACTTCAGGATAATCATGGGCGGAATGATCTTTAACTGCATCCAGATGGTTATCAACTCTGCGCAGCGCGGTGCGGGAAATACCAAGATCACCATGCGCACCAACGTAACCTCGAACGTGGTTAACATCATTCTCAACTACCTTCTGATCGAGGGACATTTCGGATTCCCCGCACTCGGAATCGTAGGTGCCGCAACCGCAACAGTTCTCGGAACCGTTGTTTCATCCGTAATGAGTATCCTTTCCATCCGCGGAAAAGAAAACTTCATCAGCATCCCTTACATCATCACAAATAAGATCAAGGGAGCAATGGATTCACTCAAGAGCCTTGTAAAGGTCGGATACGGTATCTTCTTCGAGCAGCTCCTTATGCGTATCGGATTCATGGCAACTGCGGTAATGGCTGCTAAGATGGGTATGGATGCGATGGCAGCACATCAGGTCGGAATGAATCTGATGGGACTTACATTCAGCTTCGGTGACGGACTTCAGGCTGCGGCCGTAGCTCTTATCGGAAGATCGCTCGGACAGGGCAATACGGAACTTGCCAAGGCTTACGGACGTACTTGTAAAGCAGTAGGACTTGTGATTGCGGCAGTTCTTACAGTTACATATTTCTTCGGTGCAAGATGGCTGATGTCGATGTTCTTCGAAGAAGAGCACATAGTGGCGCTCGGTGTATCGATAATGAGAGTCATCATCTTCGTCGTAATATTCCAGATCACCCAGGTCATCAACATGGGATGCCTCAGAGGTGCGGGCGACACACTTTATACCGCAATGGCATCCACAGTTTCTGTTACGATAGTCAGAACGGCTGTATCATGGGTTTGTGGTTTTGTACTGGGACTTGGAATAGTCGGAATCTGGCTCGGAGTATTGGCCGATCAGGTCTCCCGTTTTATTTTCGCAAGTATAAGGTATAGAATGGGGAAGTGGGTAAAAATTCAGATCTGAGGAAATGGGTATGAGATACATATTTCTCGATGTGGACGGAGTTTTGAACAATGCGAATACCAAGGCCATTAACCCGAGTGGATATGTCGGAGTATCCTCTAAACTCGTGCGGAATCTGGCCAAGATCGTCTTTGCTACCGGAGCCGGGATTATCTTATCCAGTGACTGGAAAGGCGGATGGAGCAGAGCAAGATACGATTGTGATGAAGATGTCGGATATCTGGTCGACAGGTTGAAGAAATGTAATCTGCGTATACTTGATCGCACCTACGACGTCAAAGAAGTTGATAATGACTACACGGACAGAGGGGTTGGAATTAAAAAGTTTCTTGAGTCAAAAGAAGACGTTGAAGGATATGTGATACTTGATGATCATGTTTTCACTGATTTCGATGAAGAGCAAATGAAACATCTTGTTCATACGGATTCTGACAAGGGCCTTACGGAAGAGGATGTGTGTAAGGCAATAGATATTCTTTCTATAGAATTGTCCGGAGGTTGAAGTGATTAGCTGACAGATATCGAATTTAGCATAGATATATTCTTTATGATCAGGAGGACGAAATATTAACATCTGCTTCAGGACATTTCATTTTTGGAAATTTATACCACAGATATAATGGACAAAGAAATTCATCTGTGATATTCTACGTTTTAAAGAAAAAGGGCGCGGGCCCGGAAAGGTAAATCAGTGTTCACAGTTTCATCTAACAGATATCCTCATACCGAAACTACAAGACAGCTCCTCGCGTACGTGCAGAGCTATGTGATTTCGTGTAATTTACAGGATGGCCTAAGTCGGATGGAATATCAGATATGATTTGCTATATAGATATTTCTCAACTTATACCGCTTATCTTGTAAAGGAAAACAGGATAAGCGGTTTTTTTATACTTAAATCGGTGAAATAAGATGTTTGAAATAAAAGGAAAAATAAATACAGCACTCTGCTACGCGACCGTGGTAGAGGACGAAGCGATTGATCAGATCCGCAGAATGTGTGATTACGCTTTCACAGAAGGATCAAAGATTAGGATCATGCCTGACGTACACGCAGGTAAGGGATGTACCATCGGAACCACAATGACGGTTACAGGTAAGGCGGTTCCAAATGTTGTAGGAGTGGATATCGGATGCGGAATGTATACCGTGAATCTCGGAAAGGCTGACATAGACCTCGAGAAATTCGATGAAGCCGCTCACTACATCCCATCAGGAATGAATGTGTGGGAAGGCAGACAGGAACAATTCGATCTTACAGAGCTTAGATGTTTCAGAGAACTTAAGGATACCAAGAGGCTTGAAAGATCTCTCGGAACTTTAGGAGGCGGTAATCATTTTATAGAGATAGACAAAGCAGCGGACGGAACCAATTATTTAGTCATACATTCCGGAAGCCGTAACCTCGGAAAGCAGGTGGCAGAGTACTATCAGAGACTTGCGATCAATTTAAGCAGAGGTTACGAAGACTATATCGTAAAGCGTGATGAGATCATCCGAACTTATAAAGAGCAGGGAAGAAGATCGGAAATTCAGGAAGCGTTAAAGCAACTTAGGTGGCAGGTGTATGAAGGAGAGACACCTATTCCCGAAGATCTTTGTTATCTTTACGGAACGTATCTTGAAGATTATCTCTACGACGTAGTTATATGTCAGAGATTTGCAAGACGGAATCGTGAAAAGATGGCGGAAGTCATTTTAGACCGAACCGGAATTGCGGCGGGGGAAGCTTTCCATACGATCCACAACTATATTGATACGGATGAGATGATCCTTAGAAAAGGTGCAATCGCGGCGCACAAGGGGGAAAAGGTTCTTATTCCAATCAATATGAGAGACGGAAGCGTTCTTGCGATAGGTAAGGGAAATCCCGATTGGAATTATTCGGCACCACACGGAGCCGGCAGAATAATGTCCCGAACCAAGGCAAAGAACTCGCTCTCAATGGAAGAGTATAAGGAAGCAATGAAGGGAGTCTATACGACTTCGGTTAATGAACAGACACTGGACGAAGCACCAATGGCATATAAGTCTCTCGAAGACATTATTGATGTCGTCAGAGAATCTGTGGATGTCATTGACGTGATGAAGCCCATTTACAATTTCAAAGCCTCCGACTGAGAACCTCGCGTTCCGGTCGGAACCGGAAAAAAGGGAGGAAAGAAAATGGTAATTGATGCACCCGTTATAGACATGATCGGAACCGGCCGCAGGATCATCGAGTTAAGGTCGGCTGCCGGATTATCCGTAAGGGACTTACAGGACGTTTTCGGTTTCGGAACTCCTCAGGCAATTTACAAATGGCAGCAGGGTGCTGCGATGCCTTCACTGGACAATCTGATAGTACTCGCGACAGTACTCGGAGTACATTTGGATGACATCATAGTTATCAAGACAAATACAAGAATGCAGGTTATAGCCTGATTTAAGAAATGTGGACATCATGTCCACATTTTTTATGTTATTCTTATACGTGGGACATGGGACCATTTGGGGACGGTTCCGGTGGTCCTTGGTTCTTGGACCACCGGAACCGTCCCCAAATGGTCCCCGTAAATTACGAAGCACCGGACGGACGCAAGAGACATAACAGACTTTGGAACGGCGGTAACGGTTACGGTACTGTGAAGCTCTATGAGAAGAAGGATGGAAAGCAGATCCTTATCGATGAAATAGAAGCAACACATGTCGGATGTGAATACGGGGAGTATGATAAGTAAATGGATTACACACAGAACAGAAAAAAAGGTTTTATGATCGCATCGAAAATATTTATCACGCTTGGGGTGATCACTATGTATGCACTTCAGTTTGGAGTGGTATTTCCCATGCGTTTTTTGCTTAGAGGAGAATCGGGAACTCAGATCGATCCTTTTTTCGTCGTGGCAACCATCCTCCTTGCAATTGTTTTCGGACTTATCGGACTGATACTTGCGATCGTTGCCGGAGTCAGAAATGAAGCACCTGCAACGGGATATTCCATGGTACTTAAGTTTGTGATGATTCCATTTTTCATCATTAACTTCCTTCTGTGGGCATTTATCCTTCTCGGAACACTTAATCCGTTCCTGATCGTAGCATCACCTTTTGTAATAGTGATAGGCGGATTTCTGACATACCTTGTTGTTCTCATGACAAGTTTGCCCGATGTGGTTTTTACTTTGATAGTGCTCAATAAATCTTACAAGGGATGTTCCAGAAAGCAGTTTATCTGGGGAATCATCCTCAGCTTTTTCTTCGTGACCGATGTGATCGGAGCGATACTTTTGCATGTGGCATTTAAGAAAGCAAGAGCTTAAGGAGTATTTATGGTTAAGAAAATAGTCAGAGATCCCTTTTTCCTGCAGCAGAAATCTGAAGAAGCAACTGAAAGCGATAAGAAGGTAGTAACGGATCTTTTAGATACACTTGAAGCTAACAAGGACAGATGTGTCGGAATGGCTGCGAATATGATCGGAGTCAGAAAAAGGGTGATAGTAATTGCAGCAGGACCTTTTGTATTTCCCATGATCAATCCGGTTATTACTAAGAAAAGCGGAGAGTATCAGACAGAGGAGAGTTGCTTATCCCTTGAAGGTGTCAGACCCTGTACCCGTTATAAAGAGATCGAGGTAGATTACCTGGATCAAAACTTTAAACCCAAGCACGGGACATACAAAGACTTTACTGCACAGATAATACAACATGAAATAGACCACTTTGATGGAATACTGATTTAGAGAAAACCGGAACAGTGGAACGGCAGAACCGTCCCGCTGTTCCTTTTTTATTAGTCTAACTCAGCGAGGAAATCGAGGATGAGATCCTGGGTTTCCTGAGTTCTGTCCAGGAAGATGACGTGGTCGCCGGGAAGGTTTACGAGTCTGCAGTTGCCGAGTTTTTCGACGTAGGGAACGATGCTTTTGTCGTAATTCATCTTGGCCCATGCGAGGACGAAGTCGTAGTAATCGTCTTCGGAAAGTCCGGTGTCTTCCTTGATCTGAGCTATTTCGGTTTTTGTCATGATATTGCTTATTTCATAGTTGAAGCCGGCGTTTATCAATTCCTCTTTTGTCGTAAAAGAAAACGTAGAGCAGATATACATCTTGGGAATGTCGTTGGGGACTATGCAATCCCAGGTGGCTTTTGGCTGTGTCTGATCTATGTAGCGTGCTATTTCGTTTATGGGTGATTTTGTCAGGCCTGTTCTGATGAGCATTTCTACGGAGAGTCGAGCGTTTTCTTCGGAGAATCCTGTGAAGAATTCTTCGTAACCCGTTCCGGAGATACGGTTCATTCCACTCATACATATCAAACGCTCGAGATAGGGGAAGAACTTTCTGTACAATTTATCACCGATGGTTGCGGGAGGAGTTATCTCTGCAAGAGGATCGGTGCCGTCCATGATGATGGCTGCTTCGACTTCATCGGGATATGTACTTTCCCAGTAAGTTGTGTAAAGACCGCCGATGGAATGTGCCAGGAGAACGTAGGGACCTTCGATACCGGCATTCTGAAGAGCTGTACGGTATTCATTAACCATCCATTCCAGTGTGACGAATTCATCGGTATCATCGCTTAAGCCGTAGCCGGGGCGGTCGATAAAGATGATCTCATTATTTTCTTCTAGGGGTTCGGTAAAGTAATGCCAGCTTACCGCGAGCGTTCCGTCGCCCCAGCCGCTGAGGACAACGATCTTGTGATCGCCGTCGGGATTACCAACTCTGTTAACGTTAAGAGAGTGGTCGCCCACAGAGACGGGGTTATATAATCCAAGCTCCCGCATCCTGGCAGAAGCCCTTGAAAACTGCAC
>JAEEGL011352244.1_pt1 | contig 24203 bp, 26 predicted proteins | sample 9134231 | NCBI WGS metagenome assembly JAEEGL01 (sample SAMN16246548, study PRJNA631951) | gut metagenome | biome: gut microbiome; feature: rumen; material: fiber-attached | host: Bos | place: Iran: Karaj | collected 2018-10
ATAAATATGGAATAGAAAAAAATGGTGAATTAATAATAAAAAGAGAAGTATCATCTAGAAGTAAAATAACTATTAATGATACATCAGTTACTCTAAACCAATTAAAAGAAATATCCTTTTATTTAGCCGATATCCATGTTCAAAATGATACTTATAAATTAGTTAATCCTGATAATTATTTAAATATCATAGATTTATATAGTGATAAGGAAATTTTTGATCTATCTAATAACTATACTATGAGTTTATTAGAATATAAAGAAGCACTAAAAGAATATAAGGAAGCTAATAATAAAAACGATGAAATATATGAAAAACTAGATTTACTTAAATTCCAATATGATGAATTATCTAAATTAGACTTAAAAGAAAATGAGCTTGATAATATTAGTAAAGAAATAAATGTTTTATTAAATTATGATAGAATATATAATAATTTAAATTTAGCTTTAGAGAAATTAGACTCCATTGATGATTTATATGATAGTGCTAGTTATCTAAAGAAAATAAAAGAATATGATGAATCATATGATAATTATACAAGCGTAATTGAAAATGCATATTATTCTATTGATGATATTAAAAGTGAAATAAAAAAATCTATTTCAAATATGGATTTTGATAAGGATTATTTAGAATCCTTGCAAGAAAGAGAAAATGAATTAAATCGTATAACTAAAAAGTATAAGATGAGTATTAATGATTTAATAAATCATATTAATAAAATCAAAAAAGAAATAGATAAATGTGAGAATTTTGATGAATATGTATCTTCTTGTTATAAGGATTTAGAACAAAAATTTAAAAAATTAGTAGAAAATGCAAAAAAACTAGAGTCAATGAGAGAAAAAACTGCTAAAATATTAAGTAAGGAGTTAATAAAAGTTTCTCATGAATTAGATTTAGAAAATATTAACTTTGAAATTAGCTTTAAATATAATGATACAACAGATTGTGTTAATAGTATTTTCTATGATAGTGGAATCAGTAATGTTGATTTTCTAATTAGCTTAAATAAGGGTGAACCAGTAAAGCCACTTAGTAAGGTTGCTAGTGGTGGAGAATTATCTAGAATAATGTTAGGCTTAAAAACAATACTTGCAGAAAAGCAAAACTTAAGCTTAATGGTATTTGATGAAATTGATTCAGGAATAAGTGGAATTACAGCTAGTCATATAGCTAAAAAGATAAAAGAGATATCTAAATCTACACAAGTATTATGTATTACTCATTTACCTCATGTAGCAAGTATAGCTGATACACAACTATACATTTCTAAATATGAGAAAGATAATAGAACATATACAAAAGTAGAAGAATTAGATTATAATAGTAGAGTAAAGCAAATAGCAATTATGATTAGTGGTGATAAGATTACTGAAAGTGCATTAGAAAATGCCAAGGAGCTATTAAAGGCTTAATAAAACCATTTATAGGAGGGATAATATGAAAGATGTAATTATTTGTATTGGTAGACAATATGGTAGTGGAGGTAGATTTATTGGTAAGCTTTTAGCTGAAAGATTAAATATTCCATGTTATGATAAGGAAATATTAATTGAAGCAAGTAAAAAAGGACAAATGAATCAAACAGTTATCGAAAATAATGATGAAGTTCCAAATAGTATGATGTATGGTGTATTTCAAGGTGGACTACCTATTAATCAACAAGTATTTCTAGCACAATTTGATGCGATTAGAGAAATTGCTAATAATGGTAGTTGTGTTATAGTTGGTAGATGTGCTGACTATGTACTTGATGATAGAGATAATGTTGTATCTATTTTTATTACTGCTCCAATTGAAGAAAGAATTAAAAGAGCAACTGAATTTTATAAGTTAGATAGCGGTAAAGCTTATAAAGCTATAAAGAAAGTTGATAAGAAAAGAAAGGATTACTACAATTTCTATACTAATAGAAAATGGGGTGAAGCATCTAACTACGATTTAACATTAAATAGTAGAATAGGTGTTGAAAAGTGTGTAGAAGTAATAGTGAAATACATTGAATCATTATGAGTAGAAAAGCAAGAAATATAGAAAAAGAATTTAGACTTCCTCGTCTAATTATTTCTCTATGCCTTATTGGACTTTTTATAGCATATATAGTTGTTTCAGTAGTTACAAAAAATCCTTATAAATCTCCAATATGCAAAGTAATAATATTCCTTGCAGGAGTTTTACTATTTACATTTGGAATTGTTATAAAAAGGCAAGAGCGTAGAGTTGATTTAGACTATGATAGTGTAGTAGTTTGGAAGTTATGTGTTGTTAGTGGATTTGTTTTAATAGGCGCAGCTGCATTCCTACTATTTTTATAAACGGCTTAAAATAGCCGTTTTTATTTTTGAAAATGTTTTCATAAATAACATTTTTGTTGCGTTAAGTAATTATATATAATATAATTATAAATAATGAAAGTGAGGTAATAATTATGTATTCTTCAACAAGATTAAAAAAGAATATAACAGCATCTAAAGCTATAATAGAAGGAATTAGCGCTGATGGTGGTTTATATATTATAAAGGAAATACCTAAACTTGACTATAAAGCTTTATGTGGTAAAACATATAAAGAAATGGCAAAAATAGTTTTAAAATCTTTATTACCTGACTATACGGATAGTGAAATCGATTATTGTATAAATAAAGCTTATGATGATAAGTTTGACACTAAGAATGTTGTTGATGTAAAAAAAATAAGTGGTTATCATTATCTAGAATTATATCATGGACCAACTTTAGCGTTTAAGGATGTTGCTTTAACAATACTACCTTATTTACTAGAAGTTGCTAAAAAGAAAAATAATGTTACTGAAAAAACTACAATACTTACAGCTACAAGTGGTGATACTGGAAGTGCTGCATTAAGTGGTTTTTCAAAAGTTGATGGAATAGATATTATTGTATATTATCCTAATGGTGGAGTATCAAAAATACAAGAACAACAAATGTTATCATTTGAATCAAATAGTGCACATACTTTCGCAATAAGTGGTAATTTTGATGATTGCCAAACATTTGTTAAAAAAGTATTTAGTGAAGACTTTAAAGGCTTAAGTAGTGCTAACTCTATAAATGTAGGTAGATTAGTACCACAAGTTGTATATTATTTCTATTCTTACTTTAAATTAGTAGAAGATAAAACAATTAATTTAGGAGATAAAGTTAATTTCTGTGTTCCAACAGGAAACTTTGGTGATATTCTTGCTGGATATTACGCAAAAGAAATGGGTCTACCTATTAATAAATTAATTTGTGCTTCAAACATAAATAAAGTATTAACTGATTTCTTTAATACAGGATTATATGATAGAAAACGTGAATTCTTAAAGACTATTTCTCCATCTATGGATATTTTAATTTCATCTAATCTTGAAAGATTATTATATTTCAAGTCAAAAGATGAAAATAAAGTAAAACAATATATGGAAGATTTAAAAACTAAAGGCGAATTTAAATCAAGCGAATCATATAGTGAATTCTATGCAAATTATGCAAGTGATAATGAAGCACTAGATGCAATTAAAAATGAATTTGATAATAATAAATATTTAATTGATCCACATACAGCTGTTGCTAAATGTGTATATGATAAATATGTTAAAGAAACAAACGATTTAACACCAACAGTAATACTTTCAACAGCAAGTCCATATAAGTTTATTAAGAGTATTTCATCAGCACTATCACTTGATAGTTCACTTGATGAATTTGATTTAATTGATATGGTAAGTAAAAAGAGTAATACAAAGATTCCTACAGTTATCACTGAAATTAGAAAAAATATAAGAAGCAATCATCCATCTACAATAGATGAAGCTCATAAATATTTAGAGGAGAATTTATTACGAAAATAAAAGTACCTGCAACAAGTGCTAATGTTGGACCTGGTTTTGATGTACTTGGTTTAGCATTAAATATTTATAATGAATTTGAAATAAATAAAAGTGATAAATGGGAATTTAGTGGTTTTGATGAGAAATATTATAATGAAGATAACTTAATATGCATATCTATGAAAAAAACATATGAATATGCACATAAAGATGAAATAAAAGCAAGTATTAGACTAATTAAAAGTGATGTACCTAATACTAGAGGATTAGGTAGTAGTGCTACATGCGTAGTTGCTGGTGTAATGGCAGCAAATAAGCTTATGGGGGATATTCTTAAAAAAGAAGATATGTTACAAATAGCAACTTATCTTGAGGGATTTCCTGATAATGTAACACCAGCATTATATGGTGGGCTAACGGCAAGCTATATAACTGATACAAATATTGTAAAGACGATAAAATATCAAGTTAATGAAAAACTTAGATTTTTAGCGTGTATTCCACCACTTAAAATAAGTACAAAGGAATCACGTAGAAGACTACCTCATGAATTAAGCTATGAGGATATAGTTTATAATACATCTAGATTAGTAAATCTACCTTATGCATTCTTAAGTGGAGATTTAAATTTAATTAGAGATATATTATCAGATAAAATGCATGAGCCTTATAGAATACCACAAATACATGGCGCAGAATTAATTAAAAATTATGCGAAAGAAAATAATTTACCTGTATTTTTAAGTGGTAGTGGTTCAACAATGATAATTATATTTAAAGAGAAAATCGATTATTCACATTTATTAGAATTAGGATGGAATTTTATAATTCTAGATGAAGATAATGTAGGTGCTACATATGAAGAATGATTATCTAATTGTACATAAAAGTGTGCTTCCTAAAAGCTATGAAGATGTTGTTATGGCTAAAGAGCTTATTGAAATAGAAAAAATAAGCGTTAGTGATGCATGTAAAAAAATGAATATAAGTAGATCTACATTCTACAAATATAAGGACTTTGTTTATAGTCCAAGTAATTATTATGGCAAAAAAATAATTTTGTCAGTTAAAGTTGATAATAATCCTGGTAGCTTGTCTGCCGTACTTGATTGTATTGCGAAAAATAGTGGAAACATTGTTACAATTCATCAAGATACACCAATCCATAATTATGCGTATATAACTACAACAGTAGATATATTACAAATGGAAATAAGCTTAAAGGAATTATTAGATAAAATAGGAGAAATACCAATTGTGGCTAGCGTTAGATTAGTCGCTGTAGAATAGGAGAGGAAAAAATGAAAAAATTTAATGTAGGTATTTTAGGTGCAACAGGAGCTGTTGGACGTGAAATGTTAAAAGTACTTGGTGAATATAATTTCCCAGTTAATGAACTTAGATTACTTGCTTCTGAAAGAAGTGTAGGTAAAAAAATACCATTTAATGGTAATGAAATTGAAGTAAAGCTTGCTTGCCATGAAGCATTCGAAGGACTTGATATAGTTTTAGGTGCTGCAAGTAATGCTATTGCTAAAGAATTTAAAGATGATATCGTAAGAGCTGGAGCTGTATTTATTGATAACTCTAGTGCTTTTAGAATGATTGATGATGTACCACTAGTAGTACCTGAAATTAATCCAGAAGATATCTTTAAGAATAAGGGTGTTATCTCTAATCCTAACTGTTCAACTATTATTACTTTAGTTGCTATTAATGCAATTAACAAATTATCAAAAATTAAAGCAATGGTTGCTTCAACTTATCAAGCAACAAGTGGTGCTGGAGCTGCTGGTCCAGTTGAACTTGTTGAACAAATGAAGGATATTGCAACAATTTATGATGAAACTGGAGTAATTGCTAATAAGATTAATGTTGATCCAAAAGTATTTGCTTATCAAATCGCAGGAAATGTTATTCCTCATATTGGTTCATTCTTAGAAAACGGATATACTACTGAAGAAATGAAAATGCAAAATGAAGGTAGAAAAATTATGCATTTACCTGAATTAAATGTAACTTGTACTTGTGTTAGAGTACCAGTAGTTAGAAGCCATTCTATTAGCGTAACTTTAGTAACTGAAGAAAAACTAGATTTAGATGTAGTTAAAAATGCTATTAGCAAATCTGAAGGATGTAAATTATATGATGATTTAAATGCTAATTTATATCCAATGCCAATTGTTACATCTGATCAAGATTTAGTATATGTAGGTAGAATTAGAAGAGACTTAATCAATGAAAATGGTATTACTTTATGGTGCTGTGGAGACCAAGTTAGAAAAGGTGCCGCAACAAATGCTGTACAAATTGCTTTAAAATTAATCGAAAAATTATAATTTACATAAAGGGGAGGGTAGCACTATGAGTATATGTATTATGACAGATAGTAATAGTGGTATTACACAAGGAGAAGGTTTAAAATTAGGAGTACCTGTTATTCCTATGCCATTTACAATAAATGGTAAAGATTATTTAGAAGATATTAATTTAGGACAAGAAGAATTCTATAATTTACTTGATAAGAAAGCAGTTGTTTTAACTAGTCAACCATCAGCAGGTATGCTTATGGATTATTGGAAGAAAGAATTAAAGACTAATGAAGCAATAGTTTATATTCCAATGTCTAGTGGATTATCTAAATCATGCGAAACAGCAAAATTCTTATCACAAGAAAAAGAATTCAAGGATAAAGTATTTGTTGTAGATAATCAAAGAATTTCCGTAACACAAAAACAATCAGTTTTAGATGCGATGGAGTTAAGAGAAAAAGGTTTATCCGCAAAAGAAATAAAGGAATTCTTAGAAAAAGTAAAAATGGAATCAAGTATTTATATTACAGTTGATTCAATTGATTATTTACGTAGAGGTGGAAGAATCACTGCCGCTGCAGCAACATTTGCTAAGCTTTTAAAAATTAAACCAGTACTTCAAATTCATGGTGAAAAGCTAGATGCTTTTGATAAAGTTAGAGGTATGAAGGGTGCTAAAAGAAGTATGCTTGACCAAATGAAAAAAGATATTAATGAACAATTTGGTGGAATTGAAAATGTACATCTATTTGTAGCATATACATTAGATAAAGAATCTGCTGATGAATTTATTAAGATGATTGAAGAAGAATTAGGACATGTTGAGATATGTGAACCATTATCTCTATCTGTATCTTGCCATATCGGGCCAGGTGCACTAGCAATTGCTTGCTCTAAAAAAATCGTGTTATAGTATGTAGAGGTGTAGGATACTACACCTTTATATAATTAAAGGAGGGGTATTTATGAATTATACAAAAATATCGCTAGATAAAGCAACTTTACATATTTATAAGACACAAAAATTCAAGAAAATATCTATTGATGTATTACTAAGTGATAAAGTAGATGAAACTAATTTAAGTTATAGAACACTACTTTCTAGAGTAATGGAATCTAAAAGTAAAAAATATTCTACTAAACGTGATATCAATAGAAAACTAGATATGCTATATGGTGCAAATTTTGGTATATCATCATCAAAAATAGGTTTAGCAACATATATAGATGCATCTATTGATGGAGTTAATCCTAGATATGTTTTAGATGATAAATTATTATCTGATATGCTTGAGTTTTTATATGATATGATATTTTATCCATCATTTGACACTAAAAATGTTAATGAAGAAAAAAGATTATTACTTGATGATTATAAATTAGAATATGAAAACAAATCAGCACTTGCGGCTATAAATAGTAATAGAATTGCTTTTAGTAATGAACTTGCTAGATTTAAAGCTAATGGTGAAGAAGAAATAGTTAAAAATATTACTAATAAAGAATTAGAAGAATATTATAATTATGTCATTAATAATAATAAGGTTGATATTATTATTTGTGGCGATGTAGATGATTCTATAATTGATACAGTAAAAAAATATTTTGATTTTGGTGTTAAGAAAAATATAGATATTATTGATTATGAAGAAAAAATATTAAAAGAAGCAATCTATAAAAAAGATAAAACAAAATCAAATCAATCACAACTTGTTGTAAAATATCGTTGTTATACTAGAATAGGTGATGCTGATTATCTAGCAATGTTACTATTTGAAAGAATACTTGGAGGATTCTCTTCATCACTATTATTTACTAATGTAAGAGAGAAAAATAGTTTATGTTATTCAATTTCTAGTGTTTATGCAACATTTAAAGGTGTTATAACTATTGTTGCTGGAATTAATAAAGAAAACTATGATAGTGCTTTAAAATTAATATTTGAACAAGTAGATAGTATTTCACAAGGTAATTTCTCTGATGAACTATTAGAAATGGCTAGATTAAGCATTTTAAGCTCAATTAAGAAAAGTGGAGATTCCTTACCTAGTATAGCTAAAAAGATATATACATCAGAAATATTAAAGAAAGAATTTGCCTTAGATGAATATGTATTAGATATACAAAAATTAACAAAGGAAGATGTTGTTAGAGTAGCTAATAAATTAAAATTAGATATCGTATATCTACTTGAAGGAAGTGATACAAATGACTAAAACATACTATGAAAACATTAATGAGACATTAATTAGTGAAAAATTAGATAATGGTTTAGAAGTTTATGTTGTTCCTAAATTAGATTATGATAAAACATATGCTATTATATCTACTAGATATGGAGGAATAGATAATAGATTTATTCCATATGATAATAATAAATATGTAGAATATCCTAAAGGTATTGCCCACTTCTTAGAACATAAATTATTTGAAATGGAAGATGGTGTTGATGCATCTATGCAACTAACAAAATTAGGCGCTAGTAGTAATGCATTCACTGCCTTTGATAGAACAAGTTATTTATTTTCTACAACATCTAATGTTAAAGAATGTACAGAATATTTATTAGATTTCGTACAAAGCCCATATTTTACTGATGAAAATATCAAAAAAGAATGTGGCATTATTGAACAAGAAATAAAGATGTATTTAGATGATCCTGATAGTGCCTTATTTTGGGGTACACTAAAAAATTTATATAAAGAAAACTTTATTGCTACTGATTTAGTAGGTACTGTTGAATCTATTAATAAAATAACAAAAGAGATGCTTTATAGTTGTTATAATACATTCTATCATCCTTCTAATATGAGTATATTTTTAATTGGTAATGTAGATGAATCTATAATTGATGTAATTAAGGAAAATCAAGCAAAGAAGAGTTTTTTACCTATTAAAGAGATTAAAAGAAAATATGTTTATGATGAGTTTAAGCCACTTGTTAAAGAAAGCATTAAATATATGGATGTTTTAATACCAAAGGTATCTTTAGGTGTTAGATTTAATAAAATATTTGATAACCCTCAAATGATAGATATCAAATTAAGCTTATTATCTAATATTTTCTTTGGTGAATCATCAGATTTAAAATTAGAGTTAATGGAAAAAGGATTAATCAATGATACATTTGGTTATTATGCTGATTTTAATAAATCCGCAAGCTTCTTTATTTTAAGTGGTGATTCAGAATCTCCTGATGAATTATATAATATATTAGAAGAATTTGTTAAGGATTTACCTAATAAAGAAATAGATGAATATTTGTTTGAATGTGCAAAGCGTAGTTTAATAGGACAATATATTTATCTACTTAATTCTATAGAATCAACAGCTCAAACATTTACTACTTGTCTATATTCAGGTAATAACTTATACAATATGATAGAAATAATTAAAAAGTTTAAAGTATCAGATTTAGATGAAATAAAAGATTTGTTCAAAAATGTTATCACAACAAAATTTGAAATTTTCCCAAATGAGGAAAATGAATAAAAATTTCCCAAAAAATATTTTAATTACTTAAAAAAGCAAGTAAAAACATAATGAAAATTGACTAATTAGATAAAATAACTAATTTTATTAGTATTTTAATATCTAAAACGTCAATTTTTTTTATTATTTGATTTTTCCTATAATCATCTTGGAGGTGATAATATGATTAATCAAGTTATACTAGTAGGACGTCTTGTACAAGATCCAGTAATTAAAGAAGTAACTGGTGGAAAGAATGTGTGCGAGGTAAAGGTGGCTTTAAGTAGACCATTTAAAAACAATCAAAATCAATATGATACTGATTTTATTAAAGTAGTATTCTGGGAGTATCTTGCGATTAATGTTAATGAGTTCTGTAAAAAGGGTTCAATTATAGGTATTAAAGCACGCCTACAATCAAGATCTACAAAGATTAATGATGTATTTGTAGATTTAATAGAAGTTGTTGGTGAAAACATTGTTTTTATTGGTAAGCCTACTAAAAAAGTAGAGACTAAAATAGAGACTAATGACGCTGATATTTCTATTCAAGAATTACAAGAGAACCCATTATAATATCTAAATTAAATTAATTTAGATTTTTCATCTTTTTAACTATAATTTGTTATTGTTTTATGATAAAATTAATTTGTTAGGAGTTGATTAAGATGAAAATTGAAACTAAATGTATACACGAGGGTTATAAACCAGGTAATGGTGAAGCTAGAGCTCTACCAATTTATCAAAGTACAACATGGAAATATGATACATCAGAAGAAATGGGTAAATTGTTTGATCTAGAAAAGAGTGGATATTTCTATACAAGATTACAAAATCCAACTAATGATTTTGTTGCTAATAAAATATGTGCACTAGAAGGTGGCGTTGCTGCAATGCTTACAAGTAGCGGTCAAGCTGCTAATTTCTATGCTATCTTTAATATTTGTGAAGCTGGAGATTCTTTTATTGCTACTAAAAATATTTATGGTGGAACATATAATTTATTTGATGTAACATTAAGAAAACTTGGAATTGAATGTATCTTTGTTGACCAAGATGCTAGCGAAGAAGAAATAGATAAAGCATTTAAAGAAAATACTAAGTTAGTATTCGGTGAAACTATTGCTAACCCAATTGTTTCAGTATTTGATATTGAAAAGTTTGCTAAGATTGCTCATAAGCATGGTGTACCACTAATTATGGATAATACATTTGCTACACCTATTAATTGTCGTCCATTTGAATTTGGTTGTGATATCGTAACACATTCAACAACAAAATATATGGATGGTCATGCTTTAACTGTTGGTGGCGCAATTGTTGATTCTGGTAACTTTGATTGGATGAAATATGGACATAAATACCATGGCTTAACAGAACCAGATGAATCATATCATGGTATTACTTATTGTGAACGTTTTGGTAAGGCAGCATACATTACTAAAGCTACTGCACAATTAATGAGAGATTTTGGATCTATCCAAGCTCCACAAAATGCATTCTTATTAAATATTGGACTAGAAACTCTACATTTAAGAGTTGCTAGACATTGTGAAAATGCGCGTAAGATAGCCAAATTCTTACATGATAATCCAAAAGTTGCTTGGATTAATTATTCTGATTTAGAGGATGATAAATATCATGCCCTACAACAAAAATATTTACCTAATGGAAGCTGTGGAGTAATGGCTTTTGGAATTAAAGGTGGTAGAAGCGCATCTATTAAATTTATGGATAGCTTAAAGTTTATATCAATTGTTACTCATGTTGCTGACTCAAAAACTTGCCTATTACACCCTGCAAGTCATACACATAGACAAATGAGTGATGAACAATTACTAGCTGCTGGAATTAAGCCTGATTTAATTAGACTTTCAGTTGGTATTGAAAATGTTGATGATATACTAGATGATTTAAAACAAGCACTAGATAAAGTAGAGATTTAAAAATAATAAGGCATTAAATATGCCTTTTATTTTTATTTATAAGTATGGTATAATATTATTAGTTAAATACAATATTTTTTTAAATTAATAATAGGAGGATTTTTTATGAAACAATATTTAGATATGTGTAAATTCATTTTAGAAAATGGAGTTTATAAATCAGATAGAACAGGTACAGGTACTATTAGTTATTTTGGATATCAAACTAGATATAATTTAAATGAAGGGTTCCCTCTTTTAACAACAAAAAAAGTATTTTTAAAGGGTATCATTCATGAATTATTATGGTTTATTAGTGGAGATACTAATATTAAATACTTAGTTGATAATAATGTTAAAATTTGGAATGAATGGGCATATGAAAAATATAAAAAGGAACCTGTTTATAACGGAGAAACAATGGATGAATTCATTGAAAAAATAAGAGAGTCTAAAGAATTCGCTGATAAATATGGTGATTTAGGCCCAGTATATGGTAGACAATGGAGAAACTTTAATGGAGTAGATCAACTTGAAAAACTAATTTATAACTTAAAGCATAATCCAGATTCAAGAAGACACATAATTAGTGCATGGAACCCAGCTGAAGTTGATAATATGGCACTTCCTCCATGTCACTCATTCATGCAATTTTATGTTGTAAATAATAAGTTATCTTGTCAATTATATCAAAGAAGTGCTGATGTTTTCTTAGGCGTTCCATTTAATATTGCAAGTTATTCTTTATTTACTATGATGATTGCGCAAGTTTGTGGATTTGAGCTAGGAGATTTTGTTCATACATTTGGTGATGTGCATATTTATTCAAATCATATGGAACAAATTAAATTACAATTATCTAGAGAACCTAGAAAATTACCTACTATGAAAATAAATCCTAATGTTAAATCAATTTATGATTTCAAATATGAAGATTTTGAACTTGAAGGTTATGATCCACATCCAGCAATTAAAGGAGTTGTAGCAGTATAATGATTTCACTAATTTGGGCAATGGCCAAGAATAACTTAATAGGTAAGGATAATGAACTACCTTGGAGTTATAAAGAAGATATAAAATATTTTAGAGCAACAATTAAGGATCACGCTGTACTTGTTGGAGATAGAACTCATGAATCTATTTTAAGTTATAGAAATGGTAAAAAGTTTCCTGATGTAAAATATTATGTTTCAACTATTTTTCCTGATGTAACTTATCCTGATGTTATAATGGTTAGAGATTTAATTAAATTCTTAGAAGAAAAGCATGATGAAGAAATATTTGTTATAGGGGGTAGAACTATTTATAATTTAAGTCTACCTTATGCAGATAGATTATATATTACATTTATTGATAAGGAATTTGATGGAAATGTTTATTTCCCTGAAATAGATTTTTCTAAATATAACTTAATTAAAGAAGTTAAAGGAGTAGAAAACCCAGAACTTAGATTTTGTGTATTTGAAAGGAAGTAGTCATTATGATCCTTTTAGGATTAACTTTTATAGAAGCTGGATTGCTTGCGTGGCTATTTATTGCGCTTGTTGATTTAGGCAGCTTATTATGGTTAGAAATAGTTTTAGGTATAATAATAGGACTATGCATATCTATTGTGCATAGGCTTTTATTCCTAACATTTATGGCTGTAATTAATAACCATTCTAAGCCACAAAAGAAATTTAATATGTTTTATTTTAGGTGTGTATGTAGTGCTTTTATGATTCTAACAAGAGTACACTATAAAGTAGAAGGACTAGAAAACTTTGATTATTCTAGAAGCTATCTATTTATAGGAAACCATAAATCTAATGAAGATTTTATGTATATGGTTAACCCACTAAAAAAGCTAAAATTAGGCTTTTTAGCAAAAATGGAAGTAGGAGATTCCTTTTATGGAAAAAGATATGCAAAACAACTTGATTGTGTACTTTTAAATAGAAGCAATGATAAAGAAGGCGCTAAATCAATTATTCAAGTAATAAATAATATAAAAAAAGGTACTTCAATGATGATTTTCCCTGAAGGGCTTCGCACTGATAGGTCTACTAATAAAATGCTTGAAGGTCATGCCGGAAGCTATAAAGTAGCCCTAAAAGCCAAATGCCCTATTGTTCCTGTATCTATGATTAATACACATAAGATTATGAAAAATGCGCCATTTAGAAAAACAAAAGTAAAAGTTATTTTTCATAAACCAATAGAATATGATGAATATAAAGATTTAAATACAATTGAAATTGAGGAGAAAATTAGAAATATTATAAATGAACCTATAAAGGAGTGATTTTATGAACATGATAGATATCATTTCCAAGAAAAGAGATAATAACGCTCTATCAAAAGAAGAAATAGAGTTCTTTATTAATGGCTATGTAAAAGGCGAGATTCCTGATTATCAGGTATCAAGTCTTCTTATGGCCATTTTTTTAAACGGAATGAATGATACTGAAGCAATTTATTTAACAGATTCAATGTTACATAGCGGAGAGGTAATGGATTTATCTAAGATAGATGGCATTAAAGCTGATAAGCATTCTACAGGTGGAGTAGGAGATAAGGTTAGTTTAGTTTTAGGCCCAATAATCGCTAGTTTTGGCGTTAAACTAGCAAAAATGAGTGGTAGAGGATTAGGACATACTGGTGGAACTTTAGATAAGTTAGAAAGTATACCCGGTTTTAATATTAATATAAGTAATGACCGTTTTATAAAGCAAGTAAATGATATTGGCTTATCTATAATAGGACAAACTAAAAACTTAGTTCCAGCAGATAAATTATTATATGCACTTAGGGATGTAACCGCAACAGTTGATTCTATTCCTTTAATTGCTTCATCAATTATGTCTAAGAAACTCGCAAGTGGCGCAGACATTATAGTTTTAGATGTAAAGGTAGGATCAGGTGCTTTTATGAAAACTATTGAAGATGCACTAAAACTATCAAAACTAATGGTAAAAATTGGTAATTCATTTAATAAGCATGTCTCTTGTATTATTACTGATATGGATGAACCATTAGGACTTGCTATAGGTAATAATCTAGAGGTTATTGAAGCTGTTAATACTCTAAAAGGAAATGGCCCTAAGGATTTAGTTGATGTATGTGTAAAATTATGTAGTAAAATACTTATTAAAGCTAAATTATATAAGAGTGAAAAAGAGGCTAGTTTAGCCATATTAGAACATATTAATAATGGAAGTGCTCTAAAGAAATTAAAGGATATGGTCGCAGCTCAAGATGGTGATAATTCACCAATATTTGATACTAATTTATTCCCTAAATCTAAATATGTTTATGAAGTTAAATCAAAGAAAAAAGGATATATTACTCATATGGATGCCTTAAAGTTAGGTATTGCTAGTATGCATATGGGTGCTGGTAGAATGAAAAAGGAAGATTCTATCAATTATAATGTTGGTATAGTTTTAAATAAGAAGACAAATGATTATGTAAATATTAATGATTGCCTATGTTATTTACATATGGATAAAATTGATGATAACATTATAAAAGAGGTATATGATGCCTTTGAGTTTGGTCAAAGTCAAGTTCCACTAAAGACAATATATGAGGAGGTAGACTAGTATGTATGCACTTATTACAGGCGCATCAAGTGGTATAGGATTTGAATGCGCTAAAATATTAGCAAGTAAGGGCTATGATTTAATTATCACAGCTAGAAACGTTGATAAATTAAATAAGCTTAGTGAAGAAATAAAAGCTAATTATAATAAAGAAGTAGTAATTATTCCTCTAGATATATCTAAAAAAGAAAATATAGAAGAATTGTTTAATAAAACAAAAGATTATGAAATAGAAGTAGTTATTAATAATGCAGGACTAGGTAAAGTAGGAATGTTTAATGAAGTAACTGATAGCGAAGATTATAATATGATTAATATTAATGTTACAGCAATGCATATGGTTTTAAAACATTATGCAGATGTACTTAATAAAGGTTATATTTTAACAGTGGCAAGTGTTGCATCATTTTGCCCAGGGCCTAAAATGGCAACATATTATGCAACTAAAAACTATATAAGAAGTTATGCTGAGGCTTTGCGCTATGAACTTAAGAAAATGAAAAAAGATGTAAGTATAACAATACTTGCACCAGGACCTGTCAATACTAACTTTAACGATACTGCAAATGTAACATTTACACTTAAAGGTGTAGCTGCTGATAAATGTGCTAGTTATGCGATAAAAAGAATGTTTAAGAAAAAGAAATTTGCTACTCCTAAATGGACTGTTAGATGGGCAACTCGTTTTATGAGAATCTTACCTCATAGAACAAGTATGAGAATATGTTATAAGTCTCAATCAAAAAAACAAAAGTAGTATTTACAATTAAAAAAAATGTGTTATAATTACATATGTATAGAGGAAGCGGTGCGTCATAGTAATACGCGGAGAAGGCATTCGATGAAACGTATGAAAGGTAATCATCGCCGAACGATTTATTAGGCATAATAAAGTCGTGGGGTTATAGGAAATACCTATAACACTCCTACTAATATAGTAGAGGCGCTATAACCATTAATTATAATTATTAATTATTATATGCGCTAAAACTTGGCGCATTTTTTATTTTCTAAAAAGAAAGAAGTGATTGTATGTTTAAAATTGGAAATTTAAGTGCAAGTGAATTAAAAGAAAAATATGGTACACCATTATATGTTTATGATGAAGTACAAATAAAACAAAACATTAATGAATATAAGGATAATTTTATATCAAAATTATATGATACTAAAATTATATATGCTTCAAAGGCATTTTCATCACTTTATATGTATAAATTAGTTAAAGAAAACAATATTGGTGTAGATGTTGTATCAGGCGGTGAATTATATGGAGTTATTAAAGAAAAAATAAATCCTAATGATATTCATTTCCATGGCAATAATAAAAGTGAAGCTGAAATGGATATGGCTATTAATTATAAAGTTAAAAATATAATAGTTGATAACTTTGATGAGCTTAAAATGTGGGCTAAAAAAACACCAAATATTAATTATGAAATAAATATAATGTTAAGAATTAATGTAGGTGTAAGTGCTCATACACATGAATATATTGTTACAGCTCATCCAGATAGTAAGTTTGGATATTATATTGAAAATGAAGATATCTTTGATTCTATTAAATTAATAGATGCAACTTCTAATATGAAGTTTATGGGATTCTCTACTCATATAGGTAGTCAAATCTTTGATATGAAGGGCTTTGAATTAACAATTGAAAAGTTATTCGAATTAATGAAGAAAACTAATAGAAAGATTGAATATTTATGCTTAGGTGGAGGTTGTGGTGTAAAATACACTGATAGTGATAAGCCTATTACTCTAAAAGAATTTTCAAATATTTTAATTGATAAAGTAGATAGTGAAATTAAACGTACAGGTATTAGTATAAGTGAATTATCTATAGAACCAGGTAGAAGCTTAGTTGCGAATGCAGGATATCAAATTTATACAATTAATCAAATGAAAAAGGCCTTAAATAAGACATATTACTTTATTGATGGTGGTATGAATGATAACATTCGTCCAGCCTTATATGGAGCTTTATATAGCGTTGATATCGCAAACAAAATTGATGAAGCTAAAACAGAAATAGTATCAATTGCTGGTAAGTGCTGTGAATCAGGAGATGTTTTATTTAAAGATGTAAAACTTCCAAAAGCTGAGGCAAATGACTTACTTGTAGTTTATACTACAGGAGCTTATGGATATTCTATGGCTAGTAATTATAATAGATTACCTAGACCAGCTGTAGTATTTGTTGATGGTAATAATAGTAAGTTAGTAATAAAAAGAGAAACTTATGAAGATTTATATAGAAATGATTTAGATTAGGGAGGAATTAAAAATGTTAGATATTAAAGGATCAATCGTAGCACTTGTTACACCAATGAATGAAGATGGTAGTGTTAATTATGATAAACTTGGAGAATTATTAGAATATCAAATTGCTAATTCTACAGATGCAATTCTAATAATTGGTACAACAGGTGAATCACCAACACTTTCACATGAAGAAGATGAAGAAGTAGTTTATTACACAGTTAAAAAAGTTAATCACAGAGTTCCAGTAATTGTTGGATCAAGCTCTAACTGTACTGAAACATCAGTTACACAAAGCAAGAAATTCCAACGCCTTGGTGCTGATGCATTATTAATTATCACACCTTACTACAATAAGACAAATGAAGAAGGTATGATTCATCATTTTGAAACTATTGCTAGTAGCGTAGAAATTCCAATCATTATTTATAATGTACCTGGTAGAACAGGTTGTGCAGTATCAGTTTCTGCAGTTGAACGTTTAAGTAAGCATCCAAATATTATGGGTATTAAAGAAGCTAGTGGAAATATTAGCTATGTTATGAAAATTGCTAAATATGCTAGTGATACATTTAGAATTTATTCAGGAAATGATGATATGATCGTTCCAGTATTATCAGCTGGTGGAAGTGGAGTAATCTCTGTTTTAGCAAATATTTGTCCAAAAGAAACTCACGATTTAGTAATGAATTATTTAAATGGTAAAACAAAGGAAGCTCTAGATATTCAACTTAAGTATTTAGATGTAATTAATAATTTGTTCATTGAAACTAATCCAATTCCAGTAAAAGAAGCTATGAATTATTTAGGAATGAATGTTGGTGGATATAGATTACCTTTATATAAGATGAGTGATAAGAATAGAGAAATCTTAATTAAGTCTATGAAGGAGGCAGGTTTATGCAAGTAGCATTAGTAGGCTATGGTGCTATGAATAAACTTGTTGAAGAAGAATTAATAAGCAAGGGACACTCTATTAGTGGTATAGTAGCACTTGATCAATTATCTAATTTAGATGAAATAGATAAACCATTTGATTTAATTGTTGATTTTTCATCTCCAGCTTGCTTAGATATGACTTTAAGCTATGCAACAAAAAACAAAAAAGCGCTAGTTATAGCGACTACTGGGTATACTGATGAACAAAAGCAAAAAATATATGCTGCTTCAAAAATAATACCTATTTGTTATACAGCAAACTTTTCACTAGGTGTTACAGTACTTAAAAGAGTATGTGCTGAAATGGCTAGTATCTTAAAAAATGATTTTGATATGGAAATTGTTGAAAAACACCACAATAAGAAAGTTGATGCACCTAGTGGTACTGCACTTGCACTACTAGAAGCAATTGATCCAGATAATGAATTTAAGCATGTATTTGGTAGAAATGGTTACTCTAAGAGAGAACATGAAATAGGAATTAATGCCGTTAGAGGTGGAACAATCGTTGGAGAACATTCAGTTATATTTGCTGGAACTGATGAAGTTTTAGAATTTAAGCATGAAGCTTTCTCTAAAAAGATATTCTCTAAAGGCGCTGTAAAAGCTGCTGAATATATTTTAGGTCGTGAACCTAAAATTTATACAATGGAGGATGTGCTTTTCTAATGGAAGAATTAGTTAATTTATTACAAAAACATAAATATACTATTTCTATGGCTGAAAGTTGTACAGGAGGATTACTTGCTGCTTGCATTGTATCAGTTCCTGATGCATCAAAAGTATTTAATCAAAGCTTTGTTACTTATACAGAAGAAGCTAAAATGAAATATGCACATGTAAAAAAAGAAACTATTAATAAATATGGTGTAGTTTCAGAAGAAGTAGCTATGGAAATGGCTATTGGTGTAAAAAAAGAATCAAATAGCAATGTAGGTATTGGTATTACTGGTTATGCTGGACCAAGTGGTGATAATGTTGGTTTAGTATGCTTTGGACTAGCTATTAATAATGAAGCTTATGCCTATGAAATGTGGTTTAAGGGTAGCCGTAATGATATAAGGGCAGAAGCTGTAGAATTTATTGTAAGAAAAACTATTGAAAAATTAAGTGAAATATAAATAAATCGCGAATTTTCGCGATTTTATTTTTATCTAGTATAACAATTACTACATTAATGATGTATTTATAATATACTCAAATAATAAAAGAATCAAATGAAAGTATTTTCATGTATTTTCATATTGTTTTCATGGGGGGGGGGTGATGTATATTATATACTAGAAGGAGTGATATAATGAAAAAAATATTAAGTATAATTTGCTTATTTTTAGGTACGCTTTTACTTGTTGCATGTGGATCAAACAGCAATACTGGAAGTGGTACAACTAAGAAGAACAATGGTGGTAAGAAAAAAGAAAGTGATAAATTTGATAATATTACTTTAAGCCAAAACGGATTATTAGAATGGAATAAAATAACAGGTGCATCTTATTATTATATTCATAGTGGATATAGTAAGGATAATGAAAAGTATATTGATGGAACTAGTACACAATTGAGATTATATTATGAATATGATGATCCAGAGGTAGATTCAAAATATTATAATTACTACACAGTAACTGTATCAGCTTGTACAACTAGATCAGAAGAAAATGTATTTTTGAAAGAAACAATAGAAATAGTTGTTCAAGATGGAAAATTCTTCTTGAGAGAAGATGCACATAAATTTAATTTAAAAGTACATTTTATTGGCCCAGATAAAAACATTTTAGAAACAGTAACATATAATACTCCAGTAATAAATATAACTGAATTATTTAAAGATGTTGATGATGATAAGTATTTTATTAGTCATATGAGTGGTTTTGGTCATAACTATTATAGGCAATATACAAAAACAGTTAATAGATATGATGGTGAACAATTTAATGAAGCATTATCAACTGATAAAGAAATTTATTTCCATACATTTGAAATAAAAGGAATTAGAGTAAAACTATATTCAACTTCAGGCTATCTTACAATAAAAGAAACAATATATTTAGATGAAACTTACCATTCATTTGATACAGTAGTTAATTATGATGGAAGAAACAACCCAGATTTAAGTGGTTATAAAAAATGGAACTATGGAGGTTCTAATGATTTGTTATTTAATGTAAAACTTAGAGATATATATGATAGTGATAGATTTAATTATGATGATGAGGGAATTCTATACATTAATATAAATGCTGTTAAATAAATATAAAATAATCACATGAATGAAGTGATATAACAAAAGTAGACAGTTAATAAAAAACTGCTCTACTTTTTTTGTTGTATAATAATTCAAAAAGAAGCATAGTAGATTAGAACAATTAGAGCAAGAGAATATAAAACTAAATGAGTTAGAACGATAAAAAAATCGCGAAAATTCGCGATTTTTACTTTTTGTAAGGAATTACTTCAAAACTAATCAAATCTATACTATCAACAAAATCAGAATGTAAGTTATTATCAGCTAGGGCAGTAGATAAATACTTTTTATTATCATCAGCAAATACTGTTAGTGCACCATCCATACCTGATATAACACAACCTAAGAAGTTTGCACCTGATGAAATACCTACACCTATTCCAAAAATTTTTGCTAGCTTTTGTGCCATACATATAGCATCATTATCATCAACTCTAATTATTTCATCAACAATTTCTTTTGGATATAATGCAGGAATTATTTCATCTGATAAACCTTGTATTTGATGGCTTCCTAAACTCTTTCCAAGTGTTAGTATTGATGATTGAAGTGGTTCTAAAGCAAATACTTTTGAATTATGTTTTTCTTTAAAGTATGATCCACATCCATTAAGTGTTCCAGCTGTACCAACTCCAGCGATGAAACAAGGATATTTATCAGCTTGAGCTTCTATTTCAACAGCTGTAGTTTCATAGTGTGCTAATGCATTATATTTGTTTTCAAATTGGTATGGTAAGAAACAATCTCTATTTTTATATGTTTCAGCTTCTATAAATGCTTCTTCAAAACCATCGGTTAAATCAAGTTCAGCACCATACATTTTTAATATTTTAAATCTTTCAATACTCATAAACTTAGGCATAACCGCAACCATCTTATTACCTAAATATCTTGATATGGCCGCAAAAGATATACCCATATTTCCACTTGTTACTTCAACAATAGTCTTATCACTAGTTAAAGATCCGTCTTTATATGCGTTTTTTAGTATATAATAAGCAACTCTATCCTTAATAGAACCACTTAAATTGTACCATTCAGCCTTACAACAACAGGTTTTAACTTCACCGTTGTATTTATATGTAAATTTAATCAATGGTGTTTTACCAATTAGTTTTTCTAAACTTTTAAATTTCTCTTCTAACATAAATACTCACCTCTTGTCGCAATACTTATTATAGCATAATCACTATAATAATAACAATAAAAAATAATTATTGCATAATTAATATATTATGGTATAATATAATAGCATGAGGATTTTTCCTCATCCTTGGCACATTAGTGCCCAATAGACCATAAGGAGGTATGAAGAATGAAAAAGTACGAAGTAATGTATATCATTCGTCCAAATCTAGAAGCAGAAGGAACTAAGGCTGTAATTGAAGCTATTACTAAGCTATTTACAGATATGAAAGCAACTATTGCTGAAACTAAGGAAATTGGACTAAAAGATTTAGCTTACGAAATTGCTGGATTTAAAAAAGGATATTATGTTTGGCAATTAGTTGAAGCAAACAAAGAAGCTGTTGCTGAATTCAGTCGTATTGCACGTATCAATGAAGATATCATTCGTGATATTGTTGTTGCTTGCTAATAGGAGGGTAATTTATGAACAAAGTTATTTTAGTTGGAAGAATTACTAAAGATCCTGAATTAAAGACTATCGGTAATAGTAGCTCAGTAGTTAATTTTACAATTGCTGTAAATAGACCTGTAGCACAAAATGCTGATCAAAATCAAAATAATGCTGATTTTATCAATTGTGTTATTTGGAATAAGCAAGCTGAAAATTTAGCTAAATATGTAAAACAAGGTTCATTAATTGGTGTTGAAGGAAGAATTCAAACTAGAAGTTATGAATCAAATGGAACTACTAGATATATAACAGAGGTTCTTTGTGATAATGTTCAATTCTTAGAGACTAAGAAAGATGGTACAAATGGTACTACAAAAGTAGAGCAATCAGATAATTCTACACAAGAAGACCAATATGCAGGTAAAATTAGTAGTGTAGATGATAATGATTTGCCATTCTAAAAGGAGGAAATAGATATGCAATTACATAAGAAAAGACGTAAGGTTTGTTACTACTGCCAAAATAAATTAGATACAGTAGATTTTAAGAATACAGAATTATTAAGAAAATTCGTTTCTGAAAGAGGTAAAATCTTACCTAGAAGAGCTACAGGTGCTTGTGCTAAGCATCAAAGAATGATTGCTATTGCAATTAAGAGAGCTCGTCATATGGCATTACTACCATTCGTAAAAGACTAATTTATAATTTGTGTCTTTGTACAGGTAGCAATTACGAAGTTTATACAGATTAAAGAGATCCTGAAAAGGGTCTTTTTTTGTGCAATGCGGTGACTATCGGCAAGTTATAATTAAGTTCTAAGGGTATAAAACAGCGTTATATTTTGCCGATAAGGCGCATATGGGCGTACATATTTGATGGATTTATTTTTAGTTGGTCAACCTGCTAATACAATGTGGTATAATTTAAATAAACAGGTTAGATATGGTTAAATAATATAATTAAGGAGATGAAGATATATGAAAAAAATATTAAGTTTATTATTAGGAATAGTATTAGTATTAACATTAGTTGGTTGTGGTGAAGCTAAAAAGGTATCAACTAAAGAAACTATAACTACTACTGAAAACAATGCAAAACGTGGTGGTGAAAAAACTACTACAGAGGCTAAAACTACTACAGAGACTAAAACTACTACAGAAGTAAAAGATGATTATAAAGAAGCAGTCTATTTAAAATTAGATGATGACTATTTATTTGAAATCGGGGATAACGGTGATCGTGGTCATGGTAAAGAAGTAAAAGATACTAATAATAATGATATAGTCATTTTTTATGATAGTGGTATAACACAAAATTATTATGATGGAGAATATTTAGTAGAAAGAATCGTAACTTATACACTAAATCAATATTATTATAGTGAAACTCTTAAAAAATTAAAAACAGTTATTACTACATATTATGTTACAGAAATAAAAGATAAGCAACTAGTAAATCAAATTACTAATATTGAAGTTGAAACTACTTATACTCAAATTCCTGACAACAAACTAGTTACTGTATTATATTATGAAGATGTACCTGCAGATGATTAAAAAAATTAAAAAACTTTAAAAAGTCTATTTACAAAGTAGCCTTATGAGATAAATCCAATAACATAGTTATATAAATGTAGATATGGAGTGATGTACTGGTGTGCGCGTGCAAGAGCTAAATTGTGCAAAACATGTAAGGGGAGCTTGTGCGGCTACATTATATAATAGTGTATTAAATATATGGAGGTAGTAGTATGGAATCAATATGTGGTGCAAATTGCGAAGAATGTATTTTATTTAAAAATAGTAAATGCAAAGGTTGCAAAGAAACAAATGGTTGTCCTTTTGGTAAAAAATGTTGGATAGCAAAGTATATTGAAGTTGGTGGAAAAGATAGCTTTGAATCTATTAAAAAAGAATTAATAAATGAGTTTAATTCTTTAAATAGAGATGGTATGCCTAAGATAGAAGAACTATATCCACTACATGGAGAATTTGTTAATATGGAATATCCTCTTCCAAATGGAGAACATGTTAAGTTGTTAAATG
>JAEEGL011070316.1_pt1 | contig 24202 bp, 18 predicted proteins | sample 9134231 | NCBI WGS metagenome assembly JAEEGL01 (sample SAMN16246548, study PRJNA631951) | gut metagenome | biome: gut microbiome; feature: rumen; material: fiber-attached | host: Bos | place: Iran: Karaj | collected 2018-10
GAAACACAGGGGCGCAGGCGTGCGAGCGGAGAAAAGAAACAGATAAACTTGAATTTGTCACTCTTCCAGCTTGGTCATAGCATATTCGTATGTCCCGGCGTCGACGAGTTCTTCCCAAACATCCTCGTTGTAATAACGGACAGTCGTTTCACCGGTAATGTAGTCATTATCAAAGGTCGAGTTGGTCCCTTCGGGAATAATTACCTCAAAACCTCTTTCAAAAGCGGATTTTACAGTACAGTCAATACAATAATTCGTCTGGAGGCCGATGATCATCAGGCGTTTGTCATCCTGATGCTCCATATATTCTTTAAACTCCCTGTTTCCAAAGCAGCTGTTAATCGTCTTGACAAAAACCTTTTCTTCCTCTTTTGGCGCGATCTCATCAACGATCTCAAAATCCTCGTCCCCCACCGACATGCCGCTGCCAGGACCCGCATCATGCTGAACAAAGATCACTTCAACGCTATTCTTTCTGGCCGCGTTGACCAGTCGAACAGTTCTGTCTATGAAAGTATCGAAGGCATACAGCTCCTCGTCAACCAGTCCCTTCTGCATATCCACAACCAGTAAAATCATATCTTCCCATCCTCCTCTGCAAATGCCGATTTGTCTTTAAGTGCCATTGCCTCTGCTCACTTCATACAGTAAAATCAAGCGAATGGCCCTTTTTACTGCACATCCGCTCCGACGGCGGATCTCGCCCTACTTCAGCAATTCCTCCAGCACTCTTCCGTCCGCGTCCGGGAGGTCGAAGCCGAGCACTTTCGCCCAGGTCGGCGCGCCGTCAATGAGGCGCGCGTCCGGAAGGAAGGCGCCCGCCCGAAAAGCCGGTCCCGCCGCAGCGATCGGCGGACGGGGCGCCTTATCCGGATGATAGCCGTGGCTTCCGAGTTTCGCGGGCGGCGTGAGATACGGTCCCGTCCACTTGTCCGAGAAGCTTGTCTTGCCGTCCGTCTCCAGCATGAAACTGAACGGTCCGTCGTATCCCATTTCCGCGGCTTCTTCCCGTGTATAGATCCGGGAATAGCCCATGCCGAGATATGACTGCAGCAAATCGAGCACCGCCGCTTCGTTCGCAGGATCCTTCACGAAAACCCGCGTCGACATCCCGGTGGAATGGGACCACGCCTTCCATGAAAGAAGGTTTCCGGCTTCATCCACCTCGGCAAACCCGAAGTTAGCAAAAAGGACGTTCACACGGGCATTCCGTTTTACGTCCATCTGGCCGTGATCCGCGGTCACGACGACGTTCGTCCGCTCTTCGGCTCCGGACTCCCGAACGGCGTCCAAAATAAGTTTCAGGGTTTCCTCGCATTGATCGAGCGCGTATTTCACTTCCGGTGCGAAAACGCCGTACTTGTGCCGCGTCGCGTCCGGATGCCGGCCGTGGAACAAAAGCAGGTCCGGCGCATATTTACGGATGATGTTCGCCGCCGTGTGCGCATTGAACAAATGCACTTCTTTCTGGACGCTCCGGCAATGGATCTCCGATTCGCAGACTTCCTTCCAAAGCGTTTCCGGCGTCCCGGTCAGCAAGTATTGCTCGCGGAATTCTTCATCGGTTTTCGCTTTGGTCCCCGCGATCTCCGCCACCAGGTAATCCACGTGCGGGTGGCGGGCCATCGTCGGCCAGCCGATCGCAGCCGTCGCCTTTCCGGCTTCCCTGGCCCGGTCCAGAATGTCCGGCACCCGGTAAACGTCGTGATACCAGTTCCACGCGGGATCGGGATTGCCCGGATCGAATTCGAGATTCGACAGCACACCGTGTTTCGAAGGCCAGCAGCCCGTCGCCATCGTGGCGTGGCAGGGATAAGTCAGCGTCGGATAGATGCTCTTTACGTGCTCCACCTGGGCCGCACGTTCCAGAAACGCCCCGAACACGGGCTTCGTTTTCAAGTAATCGAGATCCTCCCGGACCAGTGCGTCCATGGACAAGATGATGATTTTCTGATCGTTCATGCCTTTCTCACTCCCCCGCTTCCGCCGGGCGGTCCGCCTGCATTTTGAGCTGTGCCTCGACGAGGTTGTAATAGATCCCCTTCTTTTCGAGCAGTTCCGCATGCGTGCCCATCTCGGCGATCTTCTTCGAATCGATGACGATGAGTTTCGTCGCGTTTTTTAACGTCGACAGCCGGTGCGCGATCGCGATCGTCGTCCGGTTCTCGATGAGCCGCTCGATCGCCTGCTGGATCTGGTATTCCGATTCCGTATCGAGCGAAGCCGTCGCTTCGTCGAGGATCAGGATCCTCGGGTCGGCGAGCAATGCCCTCGCGATCGAGATCCGCTGTCGCTCGCCGCCGGAAAGGGTCGAGCCCTTCTCCCCGACGTACGTATCGTAGCCGTCCGGCAACTTGCAGATGAAATCGTGTGCATTGGCCGCCTTGCAGGCCGTAATGATCTCCGGAAGCGCGGCGTCCGGCTTCGCAAACCGCAGGTTCTGCAGGATCGTGCCGCTGAACAGAAAATTCTCCTGCAGCACCACGCCGATCGAGGAATGGTACGTCTCGGGATCCCAGTCCCGAAGATCGACGCCGTCCACCGTGATCTTTCCTTCCGAAACGTCGTACAGGCGCATGATGAGGTTGATGAGTGTCGTCTTGCCGGCGCCGGATTCACCGACGAGGCCAAGCATTTCTCCGCGCTTCAGTTCAAAGGAAACGTCCTCCAGCACGTGTTCGTACGCTTCATAGCCGAAGGTCACGTGCTCGACCTTGATCTCGCCCTGCACCTCTTTCTTCACGGGGTGTTCGGCCCGTTTCATCGTCGGCTCCTCCTCCAGAATGTCGGAGATCCGGTTCATTGCCGTGATGAGTTCCATGATTTTTCTCGGCAATCCGGTCATCCACGCAAGCGGGCCGAAAATCAGGGACGTATACGTCGTGTACTGAAGCAGTTCTCCGGGCGACATCCGGCCGAACAGCACGTCCCGGCCGCCGAAATAGATGGCGAAGAACGTCCCGAGCGCCATCAGGAAAGTGATGAGCGGGTACAGGATCGCGAAGAACCGCTCGTTTCTGGTCTGGATCTTCCGGAATTCGTCCGCTTCCTTCCGAAACGCTTCTGCCTCCTTCTCCTCCTGCCCGTAGGATTTCACGACTTTCATACCGGACAGCACGTCCTGCAGCCGGCTTTCCAAGGCGTCTTCCTTCCGGTACTGCGCATTGAAGATCCGGTGGATGTGTCCGAAAAACAGTCCCATGATCACGGTCACAGTCGCAATGCTAAGGAAGGAAAACAGCGTCAGCAGCGGATTCATGATGATCATGAGGGTGAACACCGTCAACATGACCACGAGCGTGCTGAACATGCCCGCAAACACTTCCGACATGAACTCGAGGATACGGTTCGTGTCGCCCTGAATGCGGTTCATGATCTCTCCGGCCTTTCTCCTGTGAATGAAATCCATGCCGAGCAGCTGGAGCTTATGATACATCCGTTCCCGGAGCGACCGCCCGATGTCGGCGCCCATCCGGACCGAAAGATAATACTGCGTGGAATCGAGCGCGATCATGACGACCGTGGAGACCGTCATCAGTATGAGAAAACGGATGAGGTCTCCCATGCCGCCGGTTTCCGGATGGGACAATGCCCCGTCCACGAGTTCCTGCTGAAGTTTCGGCCACCAGGCAATGAGTCCCGCGACCGACATCGTGCAGAGCGCAATGATGACGAGTGTCTTCCATTGCCCTTTCATCATGCCGAAGAACTGTCGGAGATAATAGAACTGGCTGCTGCAATGCGGGCATTTTTCCGCACCCTGGTAGGCACGCCCGCACTTCGGACAATAGAGTTCCCGCTCATGGGAAACGACCTTGCCCGGCTGCTTTAAGGCGAGTTTCTCCGCCCCGGCCGCCGCATAGGACACACGGATGATGTGCCGCATGCTGAACGAAGCCAGATAGATCCATGTGCCGTTCTTCTTCCCTTCCAGAATGCCGGAATGTGCTTCGGCGTTCACGCGGATCCTGGAAAACGACGACAGTTCGTGGGCTTCCAGAATGCCGCTCTTCCGGACGACGTACAGCCGCTCCGGAGAGACGATGATCCATCCGTCCGAAATGAACCGGTTTTCATGGATGTCGAAAGGCACCGCATATTCAATTGTCGTTTCCGGCGGCAGCAGCCGTAAGATCTCCTGTCCCGGATCCATCTTGAGATTCATCGTTATTACCGTCTTTTAAATATACAGTTCAAACTGCCTGAGTTCGCGGTTCGACAGGGCATAGATGTCTTCCACGTCGTACCGGTTTCCGTCGAGGTCGGTGATCCGGTAATAGCCGCCGCCGATGTGCGCGACGGAATTGCCGCCCGCCCGGATCGTGAACCGGACCGCACCCGCATCGGTTTCCGCGGTGAAGTAAACGTGTCCGTATTCCTCCCTGATCTTGATGAACTTCCGGATCTTCGGCGTGAAATACCGCATCAGCAGTTGCTTTTCGATCAGCGTTCTCGTGTTGCCGTCAAACTCGGAAAGGTCATAAATGATGCCGATCTCCGGCGCCTTTTCCGTCGCCTCGCGGATGGACAAAAAGCGGTCCTTTTCCGTATTCGGGAACATCCGGTACACGCCGACGCGCTCGTATTCCTTTCCGTCAAATTTCAAACTGAGGAACCCGCCGCCGTTGTCAGAAAACACGGCTTTGTCCGGCGTCAGTTGTTTCATTGTCAATAAGTCGTCCATACTTTGCCTCTTTCACATATCAGTCGTTGATCCGGAGCGACAATGCATCCGTCTGCATCTTCATGAGCCGGTAGAATTCGCCTTCCGCCCGGATCAGTTCCTCATGCGTGCCGCGTTCCGTGATCCGCCCGTCTTCCAGAACGATGAGTGCGTCCACGTTTCTCAGCGTCGACAGCCGGTGCGCGATCATGATCGTCGTCCTTCCTTCCGAAAGGGACTCGATCGAACGCTGGATCGTCAGCTCCGTTTCCGTATCCACTGCGGAGGTCGCCTCGTCGAGGATCAGGATCCTCGGGTCGGACAGGATCGCTCTCGCGATCGACACCCGCTGCTTTTCGCCGCCGGAGAGGTCTCTTCCCTCCGCGCCGACGATCGTATCGTAGCCGTCCGGCGTCCTGCAGATGAAATCATGCGCGCCGGCCTTCATGGCGGCGGCGACGATCTCCTCCTTCGTGGCGTCCGGTTTCGCATAGGCGATGTTTTCCGCGATCGTCCCGGAGAAAATGTACGTCTCCTGCGAGACCATTGCGACCGCCTTACGAAGCTCTTTGAAGTCGTATTCCTTCACGTTCACGCCGTCGATCTTCACTTCCCCTTCGTCCGGGTCGTAGAGCCGGGACAAAAGGTTCACGAGCGTCGTTTTCCCGGCGCCCGATTTTCCGACGATGCCGAGTGTCGAGCAGGCCGGCACGGTAAACGAAACGTCCTTCAGGATCGGCTTTCCCGGGTCATATCCGAACGTCACCCGCTTAAGTTCAATGCCGCCCGCAATTCTCTCCGGCCGGTAGGGGTCCGCCTTTTCCCGGATCTTCGGCACGGCGTCGATGATCTCAAAGATCCGCTCCGCCGAATTCATTGACCTCGAAAACCAGCGGAACAGATGCGAGAAGTAATCCAGCGGGTCGTCCAACTGATTGATGTAGCCGATGAACGTCACGAGAACGCCGAGTTCCAATGACGTCGTATACAGCACGAAATAGCCGCCCACGGTCCAGACGAGGATCTGCGCGAGCCGTTTGAAAAACATGTAGGAAATGTAGAACCGGTTGTCGTATCCCGCCATCTCCAGCGCGACGTTCCGGACGTTGTCGTTGTACGAAACGAAGTGCCTGTCCTCCGATTTTTCCTTGCCGAAGGCCTTCACGACGCGGGCGCCGGCAATGTTGTCGTGCACGTGCGAGTTCAGTTTTCTCGTGGCCTGATGCGTCCTCGTGTTCACCCGCTGCAGCCCCGGCATCATCCGGAAACTGAAGAAGGTGATGAGCGGCATGACCGTGAAGACGATGAGCGCGAGCCAGGCGTTCAGCCGCAGCATGACGATGAACATGGCAATGATCGACAGGGAATCGATGAGGAAATACGGCAGGCCGTCTATGAAAAGGCTCGTCACGCGGTTCGCGTCGTCGAGCACCCGTGTCATGAGCGATCCGGTCTTGTTGCTGGTGAAGAAATGGAGTTCCATCTTCCCCATCGACCGGAAGACTTCCGTCTTCATCGTATACACGACCTTCGGCACGAGCTTGGCGACGATGACGCCCTGCATCAGATTCAGGAGATGACGAAGCAGCCGCGCTACGATCATGAACAGCACGGTCATGCCGAGCAAAACGAGAAAGCGGTTGCCCGGAACGTCGATGAATTGCAGGAACGATTCGTCCTTCGCCAGGATCCGGTCATACAGGATCGTGCCTGAAAGATAGGGATAAATGAGGTTCAGAACCGCGAGGACGACGTACGTCACCCCGAGCAGGACGAGACGCCCCGCATAAGGCTTCATGTACCGGAGCATACGGAAAAAGACGGAGGACTTTTTCATGCACTTGGGGCAGATCCGTTCCTCCGGATCCGGATAGAGCGTCCCGCAGATCGGGCAATGCAGCTCATCCTCCTCTTCCGGCTCTTCGGTTTCGTCAAACGAGGGATCCAGCGTTTTCTTCAGTTCTTTGATCAGGGAATAGACGTTTTTCCGTGCGGTACCCGAGAAGAAGCAGACTTTCTCCTTCCGGTCTCCGACGGTGACGACCAGGTAATGCCGCGCCACTTCCGGCACGATCTCCGGCTCCTTTATGTCGCGGATCCGGTATTCCTTCGCACCGATGACTTCTCCGGCGTCGTCGTATTCGAGATAGTTCCCGCCGAGTCTGTGAAACCGCACCGTTTCCGTCGCGGTCACGACGTACAGGAGCTTTTCTCCGGTCAAAATGAGGAAACCGGTTTCAAATCCGCCGGTTTCCCCAAGGTCACATTCCGCGAACCCCTTGACGGTCTCCTCTTTGTATGCGTCCGCGAGATAGTTCCGGACGCTTGCAGGCAATTTCTTCGTTGTTTTCATGATTGATCTTCAGGAGGCCCGCGATTCTTTTAAGTTCAGGCCCGTCCGGTCTCCCGGATGAGCCGTTTTAAGAATCCGGCCCGTTTTCTCACCTGACGGAAATCCGGAAAACGGACGGTCCAGTTGACGGGGGTAATGAGGCCCGGAATGTTGATCCGTCCTTCCGCCCCCATGCCGATGAAGTCCTGGACCGGCACGATCGCCGTCTCCATTCCGGACTTCATCGCATAAAGCAGGAACTGTTCCGACTTCGGTCCGGCGGACGTGTCCACGCCGCCTTCCCTCAGTTTTTCGTCATATAACCAGCGTTCGTGATCGTTGAGTTTCTCCCAGAACCCTTCGATCGTGTCATTGTCGTGCGTGCCCGTATATACCACCATATTTTCCGAGGGTTTGAACTTCTCGTCGAGCAGCGTGAACTGCAGGACGTTCATTCCCGGGAAGGCGTAATGATCCCGAAGTTCATAGACTTCGTCTCGGAGCATGCCGAGATCCTCGGCAATGATCTCCGACCCCGGGATCTCCGGGAGCAGACGGTCAAATAATGCATATCCGGGCGCCTCGATCCACTCGCCGTCCACGGCCGTGGGACAGGACGCCGGAATTTTCCAATACGTGTCAAAAGCCCGGAAATGATCGATCCGGATGAGATCGAAGAGACGGGCATTGCCCTTCACACGGTCTCTCCAGAACCGGAAGTCATTGGCTTTCATGTGATCCCAATCGTAGATCGGGTTTCCCCATCGCTGGCCGGTCGCCGAGAAATAATCCGGCGGCACGCCCGCGACGACCGTGGGATAGCCCTCGGAATCCAGCAGGAACTCGTCCCGGTTCATCCAGACGTCGAGCGAATCCTGTCCGACGTAGAACGGGATGTCGCCCATGAGGAGCACGCCCTTCTCGTTCGCGTACGCCTTGATCCGGAGCCACTCGCGGAAGAATTCGTATTGGAGAAAGATCTCGTAATCGACTTCTTCCTTCAGCTTTCCGCGGACGGGTTTCCGCGTCAGGATCCAGTTCTTCTCTTCTTCCGGCCACTCGGTCCACGCGACCATCCCGTTCTTCTTTTTCAGGGTGATAAAGACCGCATAGAGCTTTACCCACTCTTCCTTCACGAAGGCACGGTATTCCCGCGTTAAAGGCCGTTTTTTGAACTCTGAGAAGGCTTTTCTGAAGAAGGGCTCCTTGTAGGCGCGGACCGCCTGATAATCCACGCGGTCGGCACCTTTGCGGAAGGCCTTCGGCCGCGAGGACAGGAGGCCGTCTTCATAGAGCGTATCGAGGTCAATGTAGAGCGTTTCTCCCGCAAACGAGGAGAACGGCTGGTACGGAGATTCCCCGTAGCCAAGCGGATTTAACGGCAGGACCTGCCAGATCCGGACGCCTGCGTCCGAGAGGAGGTCGACGAACCGGTACGCCGATTCCCCGAAATCACCGATCCCGTATCGACCCGGCAATGAAAACACCGGCAAAAGCACGCCCGCTCTTCTTTTCATCTTCTCCGACCTCCGTTCCGGCAAATGCGCGTTCTCCCGACAGCTCGCCTCTTGCGTTCGCTGCTTTCCGTCAGTACAGCACGGCTTCCGACCAGTACAGCTGATGGTAAATGTCCGTCAGACGGTACATGGCATTCGCATGACCGTCCGCGAGTTTCACGCTGCCGACCGTAAGTTCACCGTTCACGACGGTGGAATCGTCTCCGAGCATGTAGGAATCCAGATACTCGCCCTTATAGCTGTAGTAGTCCGCAATGAAGTCGATCTTCTGTCCGTCGGTGAGTTCGGTCAGATTCTTCGCGACGACGCCGACTTCGTCTCCGTAGACCGGGGAGGCGCCGGCGACTCTGCCGTTCGGAGTATCCTTGTCGAACACGACGATCAGGTTCGCCCGCTCGCCGTCCAAGAGCACCGGCACGTGACCGGTAATGGTCCAGTTCTGGCCGTTCTCCGTAAGTTCGTCGAAGTAGTATGCCACGAGCTCTCCGTTGATCGTGAGCCAACGCGCGGTCTCCGGTGCCAGGAGATGACCGTAATCGTCGAAATCGAAGGCGTTGTCGAGGCCGAGTTCAATGTATCCCTCACCGTCGTCATACCACATCGACAGCTGAATATCCGTGATCATCTTCCAGTCGTCCTTCGTGAGATCGAGGTACAGACTGCCTTGCTTTTCGCCGTCCTTCCAGTTCAGCTTCGCAGGATCGATGAGGTGCGCGGAGATGTATTCCGCCGTTTCCTCGTTCGAAAGCGTACGTCCGGTCAGGAAGTCCAGCCCGCCGCCGCCGAGTCCGGAGATCAGCGAAGCCACGTTTCCGAGGCCGGAGGTCGAGGAAGTGCCGGTGCCGCCGAGCGCACTGCCGAGCAGGCTGCCGATCAGGCTCGAGGAAGACGACGAGGAAGCGTTCGTTCCGCCGCCGAGGAGTCCCAAAAGGGAGCTCGAGTAATCCGCCGTGCCTCCGGTCGCGACCTGTCCGGAAACCTCCATCGTCGCGAACTCCTTCAGAAGCTTGCCGTATTCATTGTCCATGCCGATCGCGTTGTAGGTCGAGATGGCCGAATCCACGTTTCTCGAAGACGAGTACGGGAAGTAAATGGATACGCCGTAGGAGTTCGTCATGTCGGACGATGTCCGGTTGTACTTGATCGCCGAAAGCAGGGCGTTCGCCAGGGATTTCGACGAGTCCGTACCGAGATTCAGTGCAAAGTGCACGAGGTCGATCTGATCGATCCGGGAAGCCCGGGCAAATTCACGGGTATTTCCTCTCGCGCTTGCGACTTCCTCGTATTTCTTGTCAGTGATGAGCTTCGTGGTTTCTTTTGCGAACGTTTTCAGTTCGGCCGGGATCGTCGCGGAAAACTCCGCCACGTCAATGACCGACAGGGTCGTGCTCTGTCCGCGGCAGGACTTGTTGCATTCCTCCACGAAATCGTCGCAGATCGTCTTGCCGAGCGTCGGCGTGTCGATCGACGGATTGTCGTTCAGCTTGTTCAGCCAGTTCGTGTAATACCAGCCGACGCCGGGTTCGGATTCCTCGGACGCGATCATGTAGTCCGCGTAGGGCTCCAGCATGAGCGCGGTTTCCGCGGTTGCCATCAGACAGGCGTCGAAGCCGACGAAATCGAATTTGACGCCGCCCGCCTTCAGGGCGCTCGCGATCTGGTCGAGTTTCATTGCGCCCGCGTTCGGGTTCTTCTCGTCATAGCCGTATCCGGAAACCGATCCGCCGCCGTGATCCCAGAGGATGAGGTCGTAGCGGTTCGCCGGGAAGTTCTTCTTGCAGTACTTGATGAAGCCGGTCAGCGTGTTCGGATCGACCATGCTCTTGTTTCCGTCGCTCTTTTCGAGCACGGCAATGCGGGTCTGCTTGGACGCTTCGTCGTACTTCACCTGCAGGATCATGTTGTCCGTCGTCGAAATGCCGGAAGTCTTCCACTGTCTGCAGCCGCCGGTGTAAACGATGAGGTTGATGTTCTCGCCGACGGTCGCCTTCGCCATCTCTGAAAGGTCATTGGATCCCATGCCGTACTTCGACTCGAGGTCGGTGCCGCACATGTAGACCATGATCGTGTTCACGTCCTTCTTCTTTCCGAGGATCGTGGTGTATTTGTCTCTCGCGCCGGATGCAACTTCTTCGTTCAGCGTGCCCGTGTTGTCCTTTCCGAGCCAGGAGTTATACGACGAAGACGAGGAGGTCGAGCCCGTTCCGAGGAACGAACCGCCGCCGCTGCCGCCTAAAAGACTCGAGATCCCCAGGTTCCCGAGCACAGAGCCCATGTCGCCGGTGGACTGTCCGATCAGGCTGCTTAAGATCCCGCCGCCGCTGCCGCCGAGACAGGAACTGAGTCCGATGCCGGAACTGCTCTGGTTTCCTCCGGTGAGGCAGGAGAACAATCCTGTACCGCCGCCGAGCAATGCCACGATGATGACCACAATGATGATCGTCTTAAAATTCAGGCATCCGCCGCGCGTCGCAGAGGAAGAGCTCGAAGAAGACGACGAAGACGAGGAACCGCCGGTCAGAAGATCGGTCAGAATCCCGCGGTCTCCGTTTTCTCCTGCCGGACGTCCGCCGTTACCGCCACTCGGTGAACCGTACTGTCCGCCGCCCGTGTATCCGCCGGAAGTATTTCCCGGTCTCGTTCCGGAAGGTTTATGCACTCCGCCGCCGGAAGCATGCGTTCCGCCCTTGCGGCCGCCGTTTCCGACCGGGCCCGTTCCGAGGCCCGAACCGCGCCGGTGCACCAATCCGCTGCCGGAACCCGATTTCGAAGATCCTGACGATGAATTAGATTTTCTTTCTGGCATTTTCTTGTCTCCTTACTGCATTGTCACTGCATTTCATACATTGCCTGATTCGGCATCCCTTAGTTCGTGTAATTGTCGAAATAGCCCTGAATGAGGACGACCGGCGTTCCCTTGTCGCCGGAACCGCTCGTCAGGTCGGAAAGCGAGCCGATGAGGTCGGTCAGCTGTCTCGGCGTCGTGCCTTCGGAAGCCATCTTTCCCTTCAGGTCCGCATCCTTCTGTTTGATCCGTGCCGAGATCGCTTCCTTCAGGGCCTCGCCGGTCAGATCCTTGAAATCATTATCGGCAAGGTATTTGAGCTTCAGTTCGTTCGGCGTGCCGATGAGGCCGTCCGTGAAAGCCGGGGAAACGACCGGGTCCGCAAGTTCCCAGATCTTTCCCTGAGGATCCTTGAACGCGCCGTCGCCGTAGACCATGACTTCGACGTGCTTTCCGGTTGCCTGCAGGATCTTCGCCTGAATGTCGAGAACGAGCGGCTTGCAATCCCGCGGGAACAGCTTCACCTTCGATTCGGTGGACTTGTTCGTGCCGAGCAGACCGTACTTCTCGTTGTAGCCGGAGCCGTTCACGCTTGCCGTCATGATGTCGTCCATTCCGAGCACGATCTTCGCGCCGGCTTCCTTCAGGATCCGTTTCGAACGCGCCCTCGTATGGATGTCGCAGGTGATCACGACGTCCGTATAATTCAGGATCGCCTTCGCCTGATTTGCGAACACGAATTCGCATTCCGCACCGGATTCCTTCACGAGCTGCTCATAGTAGGCCACGTAATCCATGCCGGTAAAAGGATGGAGATGATATCCGAATTTCTCGCGGTATTCCCGGAGGCTCAGAACGTCCGAATACGGATTCACGCCTGCCTGCTCCACGACGTCGAGGGGCACGAGTTCATTGCCGACCTCGTCCGCCGGATAGGAAAGCATGATGACGACCTTCTTCACGCCGCTCGCAATGCCGCGGAGGCAGATCGCGAAACGGTTTCTGGAAAGGATCGGGAAAATAACGCCGACCGTGCCGCCGCCGGTTTTCGCCTTCACGTCTGCAGCGATGTCTTCCACCGTGCAGTAATTGCCCTGAGATCTCGCGACCACGGACTCCGTCACGGCAATGACGTCCCGGTCCCGAAGACTGAATCCCTCGAACTTCGCCGCTTCAAGAACGCTCTCCGAAACGATTTCGGCGAGATCGTCGCCTTCTCTGATGATCGGGCAGCGGATACCCATGGATACCGTACCGACTCTTCTTTCACCTGCCATAATTATCACCTCTTTCTGCCGCGCCTGTTTTATTTCATCACGGCCCTATGGAAGACCTTCTTGCCCTTTTTCAGAATGACGCCGCCTGCCAGTTCCTCTTTCGTGAACTTCCGGTCGATCGAGGTCACCTTTTCCTGATTCGCGCTGAGTCCGCCCTGGTCAATGAGACGGCGTCCTTCACCGCGGCTTTCAATGAGTCCGCATTTCTGCAGGAGATCCATGACCGCAATTTCTCCGTCCGGAAGATCCGCTTCCGTAAGCTCGGTCGTCGGCATGTGCGTGTCGTCGCCGCCGCCTGCGAAAAGGGCGTGCGAAGCCTCCCGCGCCTTCACGGCTTCTTCCTCGCCGTGCACAAGCTTCGTGAGTTCGAACGCGAGCACTTCCTTCTTTTCATTGATCCGGCTGTCGTCCCAGCGATCCATTTCCTCGATCTCTTCGAGCGTTAAGAAGGTCAACATGCGGATGCACTTCATGACGTCTGCATCGCCGACGTTCCGCCAGTACTGGAAGAACTCGAACGGCGTCGTCTTCTCAGGGTCGAGCCAGACCGCGCCGGACTGCGTCTTGCCCATCTTCTTGCCTTCGGAATTCAAGAGCAGCGTGATCGTCATCGCGAACGCGTCGTCGCCTTCCTTTCTGCGGATGAGTTCCGTCCCGGCGAGCATGTTGCTCCACTGGTCGTCGCCGCCGAACTGCATGTTCACGCCGTAATTCTGATGCAGGTACCAGAAATCGTAGGCCTGCATGATCATGTAGTTGAACTCGAAGAAACTCAATCCCTTCTCCATCCGCTGCTTGTAGCATTCCGCGCGGAGCATGTTATTCACCGAGAAATGCGTGCCGACTTCCCGGAGAAGCTCGATGTAATTCAATCCCAGGAGCCAGTCGCCGTTGTTCACCGCGATCGCCTTGTCTTCGCCGAATTCGATGAAGCGGGACATCTGCTTCTTAAAGCATTCGATGTTGTGATCGATCGTCTCCTTCGTCATCATCTTCCGCATGTCAGAACGTCCCGAGGGGTCGCCGATCATGCCGGTGCCGCCGCCGAGTAAGACGACCGGCTTGTTTCCGGCCATCTGGAGCCGCTTCATTAAGCAGAGCGCCATAAAGTGTCCGACGTGCAGCGAATCCGCCGTCGGATCAAAGCCGATATAGAATTTCGCGCCGCCGTTGTTGATGAGCTCGCGAATCTCCTTTTCATCCGTTACCTGTGCAATGAGTCCGCGGGCCTGTAGTTCTTCATAAATGCCCATGTTTTTGTCCTCCCTGATGCCGCTTTCTTTTCGGGTGGGTTCTCCTCGAAATGCGGCTCTTTTTCTGCAATCGATCCTGCCTTTTCCTGCATTCACTCATACAGAATAGATTATACTACAATAAAAAGCAAACTTCAAAGGTTTTTTGGAGACGGGCAGGATCAAAATCGCATTTCGTATGAGAAAATGAGAGAGATCACCGAATGGCCCGTATAGACATCCCTATTCCGAGTCGTTTCCATGCAGTAAAACAAGCTGAATTGCTGATTTTACTGCACGAAAACCCTATTATGTGTTGTCCCTGGGCAGTAAAATGAGCCGAATTGCAGGTTCTACTGCACGAAAACCCTATTTAGAGTCGTTTCTGTGCAGTAAAATGAGCTGAATTGCAGGTTCTACTGCACGAAAACCCTATTTAGAGTCGTTTTTATGCAGTAAAACAAGCCAAATCGCCGATTTTACTGCACGAAAACCCGATGCCGGTGTAAAAGGAGGTCCCGGAAGCGCTTACGCTCCCGGGACCTCCTTTTAAGGGTCATCGCAGCCGCCGGCTGCTCCGGCTAAATCTTCAGTTTCGTCCATTTTCCCTTCGCCAGCCGGATCGCGGTCGCCGCAAAGCGGACGACCTGGTCACCGAGCGTGCCGATCCAGATCCCGACGATACCGAGCCCCAGCGGGAAGGCAAACAAGTAGGCCACGGCCGGGCGGATCACGAGAGAACAAATGATGCCGAGGATCGCCGTAAACCTGGTATCTCCGGCGCCGCGCAGCGCGCCGATGTTAATGACCTGCTGCACCTGGAAAAATAAGACGACGATGAGCGGAATGTTCAGCGCCACGCCGATATCCACGACCGCCGGATCCGTAAAGAACAATCGATACAGGGGTCGCACCAGGAAGGCGAGCAGAATGGCCACAAGCGTCGCCATGAAGAGTCCGAGGATCCGGCAGGTGGTGGCATATTGCTTGGCCTTTTCCGGTTTTCCCTCTCCGAGGGAACGTCCGACGAGCGCTACCGCCGCCGCCATCAGACCGTCGCCGAAGGAATAAGACAAGGTCGCAAAGTTTCCTGCCACGCGGTGTGCGGCAAGGGCATTGGTCCCGAGGCCGGCCGCCATCTTGGAATTCAGGATGAAGCCGAACCGGATCAGCACCTGCTCGATGAACACGCTGTACGCGATCTTCACGATCTGCTTCACGACGATCCACTGAGGGCGGATCTTCTCCTGAATGATGATGCCGAGCCGCAGATACGGCGTTTTCCGGAACAGGGAGATCACCGACATGACGCAGGCCACGAACATTCCGATCATCGTGGCGATCGCGGCGCCGCGGATCCCGAGGCGCGGGAACCCCAGATTGCCGTTGATCAAAAGGTAATTGAAGCAGACGTTGACCGCACTGCTCGTCAGATGCGTCTGCATGCTGATCTTCGTAAATCCCGTGCCGCGGTGCGCGGCGTTGATGCAGTTCTGGAATGCGGTCAGAGCAGTCCCCATGCAAAGGATGCGCAGATACGTCGTCGACATCTCGTGGGTATCCGCATTGGAGCCCATGAGCTGCATCATTGGCTCTGCGCCGATCGTGAATCCGATCGAGATGACCACGGCCAGGATCAGTGTGATCACGAGACTCGTCACCAGGATCCGGTTCGCCTCCACCTGTTTCTGTTCGCCTTTTCGACGTGCGACGAGCGCCGCGACCGCAATGTTGATCGCAGTAAACGGCGTCAGGCGGAGCAGCATCGGCTGCGTCGTCAGCGCCACGGAAGCCACGGCGGCCGTGCCGAGCGAGCTGACCATCTTCGAGTCAATGAACGTCGCGACGGCAGAAAAAAACGATTCCACCATTGCCGGAGCGGCAATGCGAACCGTTTCTTTCACTGTGTCTTTTGAGAACTTAAACATCGGGACGCGTCATCCTGCAGGTCTGCCGGCCTCTCCGGCATTTTCCGCAGGCCTCCGTCGTTTACAAACTTTCCGTCATTATATGGCAGAACCGCAATAAAGTCAACTTTTTCAGCACAAAAAAGGAACCCCGGTGATGCAATGACTCCGCCGGGGTTCCAATGGTCTTTCACAGGATTCAGATCACTCTCTCACTTTCGTCCCGCATTTCGGGCAGAACATGGAGTCCGCTCCTACGGTCTCGCCGCAATTCGGGCACTGGACCGGTCCCGGGACCGGAGTACCGCACTTCTGGCAGAACTGAGAGCCGGCCGGAATGAGTTCGCCGCACTTCGCACAGACGATCGGGGCCTTCGACTTCTTGCCGGTCTTCTTTTCCTTGAACCAGGTGATGAGGTCGGTGTCAAGATTGACCAGTCCGATCAATGCAAACACGCAAAGCGTGATGATGAGCGCCAGAATGACGTAACCCAGGATGTACCAGAAGGAGATCCTTCCGCCGTTCGTCTGAGTTGCAAGGACGATCCAGAAGACGAGATCTGCAACCGCGATCACACCGGAAGTGATCGGAAGAACGTACTTCTCGACCTGTTCCGGGAGTTTGAAAAACTCACAGCAAACGAGCGCTACGATGATGACTGCCGTGAAGATGATGATCAGCACCGGAATGGCGTTTCCGAACATGGCGGCCCAACCGAAGATGTTGAGTCTCAACGCTCCGCCGATAAGCAACGGCATCAGGGCAATGAGACCGAATACGATCCACAAGCCCAGCATCATTTTCCGCGGCTTCAGATAAGCCAATAACTCTTCATTTGTTTTTCTCATAGGATCCTCCTTTTCATTATGCCGTGACGGCAAAAAAGAATATCTTCATCAAACGGTCATGACGCCGTTTGGTTTATTGTATCATATTCCCGCCGATAATCCTATACTTTTTTTGAAAACGGTGAAAAAAGTTTTCATTTTTCGAGAGCGCTCTGTTTTGTCTTCCCTTTCCGTACTATCCGTTTCCCGAAAGGCATTGACAGAAAAAGGGGGAACCGATATACTGAAACCAGTAAAAAAAAGTGGCAAACGCCACCGGTTTCCCGCCTCGAAACGGGGCAGAAAGGAGAACTTATGATCTTATCGGCTTCCGAGAATCTGGAAGGAAAACAGGTGCAGGTGCTCGGCCTCGTGGAAGGCAGCACGGTGCAGACGGTCAACGCATTCCGTGACATCGGCGCGAGTTTCAAGACCCTCGTCGGCGGCGAGATCGTGAAGTACAATGAAATGATGGAAAAGGCGCGTGAGCTGGCGAAGAGCCGCATGGTCGCAAAGGCAGAAGCGCTCGGCGCGGACGCGGTGCTCTCGATCCGCTATTCGTCCTCTTCCATCATGCAGGGAGCCGCCGAAGTTCTCGTGTACGGAACGGCGGTCAAAATCATCTGACGGAAGGACCGGGGAGGAACATTGCCATGAAAATATCCGTCATCGGCGACGTCATGACCGAATATGAACTGCTCCGCACCTTGAAACAGGAAGACGGCAGTTACGACTATGATCCGGTGTTCATGCCCTTAAAGGGCCTGCTTTCCGAAGCGGATTTCCGCATCGCGAACCTTGAGACGCCGGTCGCGGGCGAGGACCTCGGTTACAGCCCGAACTATTACAGTTTCAACGCGCCGGAGTCCCTCGTGACTGCGCTGCAGAAGATCGGCATTGACGCCGTTTCCACCGCGAACAACCACGCGGCGGACCGGAAAGGCGAAGGCTTCCGGAGAACGATCGCGATGCTCGACCGTCTCGGCATGCCGCATGCGGGCACGTACCTCGATCCGGACGAAAAGCAGAGGAATCTGTACTTCACGGTCGGCGGCACGCGCTTCGCCATGATCGCCTATACCTACGGCGTAAACGGCTGGGTCGCGCTGAAACCCGAAGAAGGACTCAAGGACACGCAGGTCAATTTCCTGACGAGCCCGAAGGACAAGCGCGTCGCACCGTCGCCGCAGTATTTCCTGGATGCCGTGAAATACATTGAAGAGATCACCGGATACACTCTTGACTGGACCGAGAAGGTCAAACTGAAGAAGATCCTGAAAGTGCCGGTACCCTATCCGGATGATTTCAGTCACGACTCCTGTCCGCCCTATCTCGATCGTCTGAAGGAAGACTACGACGAAGCACGGAAAAATGCGGACGTCGTGCTCTTCGTTCCGCACGTCGGCGGTCAGTTCAACGACACCCCCGGCACGCTTTCCACGTATCTCATCGGCGAAGCGGTAAAGATGGGCTTCGACGCGATCTTCGCGGCGCACTCCCACACTTCGCAGAAGGCTGTGATGGAAGGGACCGTGCCGACGTTCTATTCGCTCGGAAACGTCTCCATGTCGGCGAGAACGCCTTATGCGCAGCCGCAGACGCTGCCGAATTTCGGTCTCGTCGGCCACATTTACGTGGAGGGCAAAAAGATCGTCAAATCCACCTACTCGATCTTCAAGATCGTGGAAGACGGCGACGAGAACATGCGCGTCGTTCCGGTCGACGAACTCTATGCTTCGCTCACCGATCCGGAAAAGAAAGCGGCGCTCGAAGCGGACGTCGCTTCCGTCGCAAAGCGGGTCTCCGGACTTACCGCGACCGGCAAGGATGCGATCCAAAGAGAATACGATCTTTGACCGTCGCAAAACAAAAAGAACCGTTGCCTCCGGGCAGCGGTTCTTTTTTTTGCGGAAACAGCCGAAACGTCCGGCGGCTTTACCCGATCGCGGCGAACAGCGCCATGATCTCTCTGGTATTGACGAAGCCGTCGATTTCGTACTGGATCGGACCGCAGTAACGGCGGATGTATCTCCCGTCGAACTCGTACAGGATCGGGCCGCAGTACTGACGGAGGTACTTTCCGTCGTATTCATAGCGGATCGGGCCGCAGTAATCACGGATGTATCTTCCGTCGATCTCGTAACGGATCGGGCCGCAGTACTGACGGAGGTATTTGCCGTCAAAGTCATAGCGGATCGGACCGCAATACTCCCGGATATACTTGCCGTCAAACTCCAGAATGATCGGACCGCAGTAACGGCGCACTCTTATAGACATGGGTCACCTCCTAAGGTATCGTCAGCGCAACAGAGTCACGCTCGCGTGATGGCGCTTCCTCAAATTCTCGCAACTCCGGTCTTTCTCGCGGCTTCCGCGACGGCTTTCGCGACCGTCGGCGCAATTCTCGGATCGAACGCCTTCGGCAGGATGTAATCCGCGGAAAGCTCCTCGTCGGAAACGAGCGACGCGATCGCATACGACGCGGCCACGCACATCTCGTCGTTGATGTCGGATGCGCGGACGTCTAATGCGCCTCTGAAGATGCCCGGGAATGCGAGCACGTTATTGATCTGGTTCGGGAAATCGGAACGGCCGGTGCCGACGACCGCCGCGCCCGCTGCCTTTGCGACGTCCGGCATGATCTCCGGCGTCGGGTTCGCGCAGGCAAACACGATCGGCTTCTCGGCCATCGTCTTCACCATCTCAGGCGACAGCGTATTCGGAGCGGAAACGCCGATGAACACGTCCGCGCCCTTCACGACGTCGGCCAGCGTTCCCTTCTCGCAGTTTAAGTTCGTGACTTCCGCCATTTCCTCCTTGATCGGGTTCAGGCCTTCGCGCCCCTTGTAGATCGCGCCCTTCCGGTCGGTCATGACGACGTTCTTCAAACCCATGCTGACGAGCAGTTTGATGATGGCTATGCCCGCCGCGCCGGCGCCGCTCGTCACGACCTTGATCTTCGTGATGTCCTTGCCGACCACTTTCAATGCATTGATGAGCGCTGCCAGCGAAACGACGGCCGTGCCGTGCTGGTCGTCATGGAAGATCGGGATGTCGCAGATCTCCTTCAGGCGCTTTTCGATTTCGAAGCAGCGGGGAGCAGAAATGTCCTCCAGGTTAATGCCGCCGAACGAGCCGGAAATCAGGTAAACGGTACGGACGATCTCGTCGACGTCCTTGCTTCTGATGCAGATCGGGAACGCGTCCACGTCGCCGAACGACTTGAACAGGACTGCCTTTCCTTCCATGACCGGCATGCCGGCTTCCGGACCGATGTCGCCGAGGCCGAGCACCGCGGTGCCGTCCGTCACGACGCCGACCATGTTCCAGCGGCGGGTGAGTTCAAAACTCTTGCTGTAATCCTTCTGGATCTCGAGGCAGGGCTCCGCAACGCCCGGCGTATAAGCGAGCGAAAGGTCCTTCGAATCCTTCACCGGAACGGTGGAGATGACCTCGACCTTTCCCTTCCAGTCGTAGTGTTTCTGCAACGATTCCTGTCTGATGTCCATTACTTGATTCCTCCTATTCTCTGTTCGTACATGTTCTTGGAAGCGTCTGAAAAGTCCACGTCTCCTAAGTATTCCTTATAGTCAAAACCGAGGTCGTCGCAAAGATTCTTCATTTCGACCACGGTATTGATGTTCACGTCCCAGCCGTTCTCCATACGGTCCTTGTACGCTTCGACTTCCTTCTCGCCGTGCGTGTAAATGCGCTCCTGTCCGTCCGCCTTCGGGGCTTCGCGGAGTTCCTTTAAGAAGTTCGAGAAGTAGGCCTTGATCTCTTCCGCATTGCCGAAGATGTTCGGGTCGATCGCCGCGAATCCGTGACAGACTTCGCACTTTCCTTTCTCGTAGGTGTGATTCGAGGTCTTGCCGAGGGAAACGATCGAGGAAAAGATCTCGCAGAGCATTGCGTAGCCGTAGCCCTTGTGGCTGCCGAGCATCTCGAGGTGTCCGCCGAGCGGAAGGATGCCGCCGCCCGCCTTGTCGTCAATGTTCCGGAGCACTCTCGGAGCGCTTTCCGTCGCGATCCCGTTCTCGTCGACGGCCCAGCCGATCGGCATCGGCTTTTCCATCTTGTTGTACATTTCGAGTTTGCCGCGCGTCACGACGGTCGTCGAGGAATCGAAGAAGAAGGGATAAGGATCCGCAGGCATCGAGACCGCGATCGGGTTCGAACCGAGCATGGCCTTCTTTCCGAACGTCGGCACCATGAGCGCCGTCGTGTTCGTCACCGACATGCCGATGAGCCCTTCGTCGCAGGCCATTTTCGCGTAATAACCCGCAATGCCGTAGTGGTTCGAATTCCGGACGGAAACCATTGCAATGCCCGTCTTCTTCGCCTTTTCGATCGCAAGTTTCATCGCATCGATCGAAACGAGCTGTCCCATGCCGTCGTGCGCGTCAATGACCGCCGAGACCGGCGTCTCAAATACGAGTTCCGGCTTCGCGCCGACCTTGATCATGCCGTTCTTGATGCACTTGTGATAGCGCACCAGCCGCTGCAGGCCGTGGGAACTGATCCCGTAAAGGTCGGAAAGCAGGAGCACGTCCGTGATCTCCTCCGACTCTTTTAACGAAAAACCAAACTTCTGAAACGCGTCCTCCAGGAAGCGTTTCATTTCCGGGTAATGATACCTTACCGATTTTGCCATTTGCACTCTCCTTCCGTCCTTGGAATTTCACTGCATATCTGCAGATAATATACCACCATTCACAGCCGCGCGCAATCCGGTTTATGATTTCGTTGTCCCCTGCACCCTCGAAACGATGTCCGCGATCGCCGCCCGGTAAAACGCCCGGAACACCTCGTTTTTCGCGGCTTCGTACTTCGCCTTCTTTTCCTTCGGCGCACGGTGCGTCGGCTTTTCCGGAAGCTCGAACCCGAGCGCGTTCGTCTGCACGCCGTAAAGCTTCAGAAGTTCGATCTTTCCGTCGTATTCACGGTCGCTTTTCGGCTCGTAAAAGAAGATCCGCCCGCGGGTGTTCTTCTCCATCTTTTTCCGGTCGATGAGCCACCAGAGATCCATCTCCGCGAAATCGAGCCCCTGCCCGAGGATGTAGACGTCGCCCATGATGAACGCGTCGAGCCAGCTCTCCTTCGGGATCTCCGTGTAGTCCTTGTAGGTCCGGTAATCATTGCCGCGCCAACGGTAAAAATTCACGAAGCGGTTCAGAAGCGACCCGTACTGGTAATGGTCAATGACCATGCTGGCCGGTTTTTTCGCCTCGCCGTGCACGTGCCAGATGCGGTTCGTCACGCCGTCCGATTCGACTTCATTGTACGTATGCAAAAGAAACCGGCTGTCCACCCGCCCCGTCGTGGAACGGACGATCTTCTTCAGCCGGTAATTCGATATTTCCGGTACGCCGAGCGCCGCGGATTCCAGTTCGTAGCCGTAATTCGTGGTCAGGATCTCATCGAAGCCGGCGAGAAGCAAGGCATTCAGGGCCGAGGAAAGTTCCTCGGAATCCACGTTGCCGTACAGGGCGCGGCTCTGCTCTTTCATGAGATCTTTCGCGCGGTCTTTCGTCCGGAGCACGACTTCGAGCGACAGCGGAATGACGATGTCGTCAGGCACGCCCGATCCGCCCGCCTGTACGAGTTTTTTCCACGAGGAAGCCTGTTTCATGAACGCGAGATTCAACCCGTTTCCGAGCAGCAGCACTTTCGGTCTTTCCCGCCTTCTTTCGTTCATTTCATTCTTCCCCGTTCGTCTTGCCGAAGAACACCTTGCAGTCGGCGATCTCCAGCGCGTAAGGTCTGTGCGACACGGCAATGACCGTCTTCCCCGGCAATGCCTTGATGCGGTCCATGACGTGCTTTTCCGTTTCCGGATCGAGGGACGACGTCGCTTCGTCGAGCAGCAGTACCGGCGCGTCCCGAAGGACCGCCCTTGCGATCGCGATCCGCTCCGCCTGCCCTTCCGAAATGCCTGCCCCGGATTCCCCGATCACGGTATCGATGCCGTTCGGCAGCGACTCCACGAACCCCTGCAGGTCCGAAACGTAGAGCGCTTTCGAAAGCGCCTCTTCGGAAGCGTCAGGATCGGTCAGGAGAATGTTGTCGCGCAAGGTGCCCGACAGGAGCAGATTCCCCTGCGGCACATAAGAAAAGAGGGCTCTCGTTTTCCGGGAAACTTCCCGCTCACCGATCGTGAGCGTCCCCCCGTCCGGTGCGTAGATGCCGAGCATCAGTTTCAGTAACGTCGATTTTCCGATCCCGCTCTCGCCCGCGACCGCGGTGAACGAGCCGGCCGGGATCGTGAAGGAAACGTCGGAAAGCGCCGGCGTTTTTTCGTCCGGATAAGTAAACGTCAGGTGCTCTGCTGCGATCGATGAAAAGCTGCCGTCCCGGATTTCCGCGGGCTCGCTTTCCTCTTCCGCAGGGATCTCATACAGCTCGCGGAGACGCTCCGCGGAACCCAGCATCGCAATGTACTCCTGAACCACAGAAGAAAGATTGACGATCGGGTTCTGCATCTGGCCGACGAGCTGCGTCACCGCGGTCAGCGTACCGACCGTGATGAGGCCGTTTAAGAGTTCCACGGCCATGAAGATCAGGGATCCGTAATAGAGAACGCTCATGACGAGGGAAAGGCCCGTCATGCCGAACACCGAGTATTTCCGCCGTTTTTTCTGGACCGCCGCGCGGTCGTCGAACACCTTGCCGGCGCGTTTCTCGACCTCGCCGGACACGTCCATGGACTGGATCATCAGCAGTTTTTCAATGGCTTCCTGCAGGAACGCATTGGCCTTCCCGTTTTCGGCGGACACCTTTTTGTGCAGGTCTTTCAAGCGTCTCCGGAACGCGGTGGTGACGAGAATGACGAAGACGCCGACGGAAAGCAGGATCACCGTCAGGATCGGCGCAAGAATGAACAGCGCGACCGTCGCCGAAAGGAATCTGGCGCCCATGGCCGCGAAGCCCGGGACCACGCTCACGATGCCTTCGTCCACGATTTTCACGTCGGAGGAAAGGCGGTTCACGAGTTCGCCAGAATGATAGGCCTTCACGTCCTGGAAGCGTCCGTGAAGAAGCCGGGAAAGAAGTTCCTTTTTCCAATCCCGGTCAAGAAGGATGTTCAGCGTTTCTCGAAGATGCTGGGAAAACAGACGAAGCAAGATGAAAACGAGCACGAATCCGGCGAGGATCAGCGCGGCGGCGAGGAAGGATTCTCCCGCCACCTCTTTCTCTTTCGTGGCAATGTCCAGCATCCGTTTCGACTGGACGGCGATCGCCACGCCGGAAAGCGCCTGCAGGACGTTTAAGACCGTCAGGACGACGAGTTTCTGAATGTGCGTCTTGATCCGGGCCATCAGCCAGGAAAACGTTTTGTTTTTCATTGTCAGCTGACCTCCCGGTCCGAACTCACAAACAGATCACGGAAACGACCCCAGGGACCATTACCGCCGCGTATTTCACGGTCTCGTGCGTGTCGGGAATCGCCTGCATGATCCCCTTGGTGTCACGAGTTATGATCGGGAATGCATTGTCATGCAATTCCGAAAGATTAGTATATCACATACATTGCAGTATGTCAAAGAAAGCGAAAGCCGGAATTTCAGCACGCGGCAAACTTCACGGCAGCCGCGAGAGCAGTTCTTTCCCGTGCTTTTTGAGCCAGCCGTTCCACTTTTTGTACTCGGGAAAAACCTTCA
>JAEEGL011072277.1_pt1 | contig 24202 bp, 22 predicted proteins | sample 9134231 | NCBI WGS metagenome assembly JAEEGL01 (sample SAMN16246548, study PRJNA631951) | gut metagenome | biome: gut microbiome; feature: rumen; material: fiber-attached | host: Bos | place: Iran: Karaj | collected 2018-10
ATTTAGGCATTGCAAAGGCTCTTCAGGGGCTTGCGGCAAAGAGCGAAGCTGCGGAAGAATATGAAACGGCCATTGATTATGACGGTACCGGCGAAACCCGCATGAAGGAAGGTCTGAAACGAATCAATTCGAACAAAATCAAGAAGTGCAGGGACGACTTTGTTACCGATGCGGAAAGAATCCGCGGAATCTTAAAGAAGATTGCCGAAGAGGAAGAAGCAAAGAAGTTAGCAGAGGCAGAGAAGAATAAGCCGAAGGAAGAACCGAAGTCGGAAGAGAAGCCGAAAGAGGAAGATCCCAAGGAAGAAGATCCAAAGGAGGAAAAACCCAAAGAGGATCAGAAACCGAAGGAAGAGAAACCCAAGGAAGAGCAGAAGCCCAAGGAAGAACAGAAACCGGCCGGTGAAGAATATGGCGGTGTTGACCATGTTCTTTGCAATGGCCGTGGGGATAAAGCGATTTCCTATCTTGTGAAAGGTCAGCATGTTGCCATTACGGCAGATTATTCTGAGATGATTCGCGCGATTAATGATATCAAAGAACGTGGTGGATGGGCTCCGGGAAGACCCGGTACCATTGAGATAGCTTCCGTAACATTTACCGATGATGTTTTGACCTATAAAGTGAATTATCAGTTGGTTCCTGATTATGGAAATTCAGGTGATGAATTCGTTAATGTTGGAAACTCTCACTACCAGGCATATCTTACCGTAAACGGAAACTGGCTTTGTACTTTGAGCCCTTATATTGAAGGAAATACATTAAACTGGTCCTTTGATGTTCCGAACGATTATGTGTTCAATAATCATATTCATATGGTTGAATGTACGGAAGATTCCCATATCCTTTCTTATTAAGCAAAACGGAGTACATGCAATGAAAATCTTGAAAACCGTGGAGAAATAAATGGCAGAGAACAATTCACCTCTTGATATATACGAGATTCAGGGCACCATCGGAAAAGGTGGTGGAGGAACGGTCTACAAGGCCGTCCACAAGCGTCTCCAAAAAGAGGTTGTCATCAAGAAAATACATGATTCCGTAAGAGCGGAAGAAAGAAGAAACGAGGTTGACGTTTTAAAGAACCTTCGCCATTCCTATATTCCTTCCGTTCTGGACTATTTTGTAATCGACGGTGTCAGCTATACCGTTATGGATTACATCGAAGGCGAATCCTTCCAGTCACTTCTTGACAGGGGCGTTAAGTTCAAGGAAAGTCAGGTTATCAAATACGGAAAACAGCTCTGCGAAGCGGTGGAATATCTTCATTCGAGAGAAATCCCCGTAATCCACGGTGATATCAAACCCGACAATATCATGTTAAAGCCGGACGACGATATCTGCCTGATCGATTTTAACATCTCCGGTATCTCCGAGGGAAATCAGGCATACACGAACGGCTTTACCAAAGGCTATAGCGCTCCGGAGCAGGAAGAAGCATTTTACCGCATTGTTGAAGAACTGAAGAAGAACAGAGCAGGTGCGCAGACTTCAACCGCAACCGCGGCAGCAGGTCACGCAACTCCGACTGCAGGAGGCGATGAGACCGAAGTTCTCGATAACGCAGTCGGCGATGAAACAGAGGTATTAAGCAGCGTAGCGGGCGATGTTACGGAAGTGCTCGGGTCCTCTGGTGACGAAACAGAAGTTCTCGACAGCGCAATTTCGTCAGGAGACGAAACCGAAGTCATCGGCACAAGTTACGATCCCGACGCAACCGAAGTTCTGGAGCAGGCCACAAATTACGCTGACACGGGAACAGGTGCAGGCATACAGTCCGGGCGGTCTGCAGGCTTTACCGCATCCGAAGGAAAAGAGCTTCCGAAGATTCCGATTGACAAGCGTTCCGATGTTTACAGCATCGGCGCGACGTTGTATCACATTTACACCGGCGTACGTCTTGATAAGGCCGGCAACAAAGCATTAAAAGCCTCGACGAGCGAGGGTTACTTATACATCCTCAATAAAGCTTTGCAGGAGAAGCCTTCAAACCGCTTCGCATCTGCGGGCGAAATGCTGAAGGCATTTAATAACATCCATCGCAAGGAAAAAACCTATCGCGCGATGGTACTTCGCCAGAATCTGGTACGAATTGCATTGCTGATTACCCTGGTAGCAGGCGTTGGACTTATTTCCTACGGATTCCAGAAAAAGGAACAGGAACGCGAAGAACTGTATGCACAGTACATCGAGCAGATGGCAGCATATGATCCGGAAGGTGATGAAGCCGGATTTGAGCAGATTTTCCAAAGTGCCATTGCATTAAAACCCGATACCGTGGATGCATACGAAAAGAAAGCATACTTCCTCTTCCAAAGAAGGCAGTATGAGGATACAAACGCATTCGTGGAAGGAGCGCTTCAGACACTTCCGATTTACGAGGAAGAAACGGGAGTTGCAAACCTTTACCACATCAACGGAAATGCTTACTACGAGCAGGATGATTTCGAAAAGGCGGCAGAAAATTTCCGCAACGGTTTAAAATACGATTCCAAGAATCCCGAGATTTACGGTGATTACGCAATCTCCTTAGCGAAAAAAGGTGACTTGAACGCTGCGGCAGAGGCTGCGGAAAAAGCGGAAGAGTACGGAATCAATACCGCGAACCTTTCGCAGATTCACGGAGAAATCGAATATGCCAAAGGAAACTACGGCAAAGCGGAAGAATACTTAAAAGAATGTATTGCCACCACATCTGACGACTATCGTAAAATGCGTGCTTACATCACCTGTGCACAGGCGATTTCCGCAGGCGGAACCGTGGAAGACTTAGACCGCAGCATCGATTTTCTTACCAAGGGACTTACCGATGTTTCGATGGAATACCGGGGATACTTAACCGGGCTTCTTTCGGAGAATTACATTCAGGCATACGGCTTAACCGAAGAAGACAAGTATTGCGACGGGGCAATCAAGTACTCGAAAGAGCTTATTGATACAGGATGGGCTTCTTACAGTACCTATAACAACATTATCATTCTCTGCACGAATTCCGGCAGGTTTGACGAAGCGGCATCCAACATCGACCTGATGGAGAAGCGTTATCCGGACAATTACAATGTCTACAAGCGCAAAGCTTTCCTGGAACTGGAAATTCAGCAGTTGAAGGAAGAAACGGAAAGAGATTTTTCCGCATTTGAAGAGTATTACAACGAAGCATTGAAGCGTTACGAGAAACAGGCCGGCGAGAAGAGAGATCCGGAGATGGATCTTTTAAAAGATGATTTGCAGGTTCTGAAAGACGGCAACTGGCTGTAAGATTTGCGGAGGAGATAACATGACCGGACAAATGATTATATATATCGGAATTGCGGTCGTTGCGATATCCGTCATCGGCGAGATTGTCGCAACCGTCGTATTCAAGAGCACGAAGAACAAAACCGTGCAGAAGATATACGACTCATACGACAGGGATTAAGAGGCAACGGTAACAAAAAACTAATAGAGAAGCGGGGAAAAGATATGATAAGAATAGTGCTTGCAGATTCTAACATGGAATACTTAAGAAGGCTGGAAATGGTTCTTGCAAACTACAAGGATCTTGCGATTTCCATTTATTCGGATCGCGCAGCTTTGGAAAACATGCTTCGTACCAAGAAGATTGATATTCTTCTGTTCGGAAGCGATATTTACGACGGACAGGTTTCCCTGGGAAAAGATACACTGGCTGTCATGCTTTATGATGCGGATGAAATCATTCCCGAATCCTGCATGGGATTTAAGAAGATTAACAAGTATCAGAAAATCGGCACCATTTATCAGCAGCTCATGTACGAATATTCTGAGTATGCAAGAAGCAGGGGCGTAGTACTTGGCGGAAATAAAACCAAGACCATCGTTTTCTATTCTCCCATCGGCGGCGCAGGTAAAACCACGCTGGCGCTTGCAACCGCAATCAAACTTTCCAACGAAGGAAAGAAAGTATTCTATTTAAGCTATGAAGATGCTCCCTCCGATGAGTGCGTTCTTCCGAACCATAATGAGAAGGGACTTTCCGAACTTGCCGCATCCCTCGGCTCCAATGCCGATTTTTCCATTAAAATTCAGGGCCTTATGCAGCAGAAGAATGAAAACCTATTCTACTTAAAGCATTTTGATTCCCCGAATGACATTTATGAGCTGACCGGAGAGGAAAGAGAGAAGATTATCGAAATCCTTGAAGACTCGAAGCTCTTTGACATCATCGTTCTTGATATGGGTATTACGATGAATGCCGACGCTCTGAAAGTATTCGATGTGGCGGAAGCAATTGTACTGGTAGAAAGAAATTCCACCATCGCAAACGCGAAAATGCAGTTATTCCTGAATCAGGCACATCTCACAAGATTATACGAATCCAAGATGACCAGAGTGGTCAACTTCAACATGGGAAGCGGTTCCGGCGTTGCGAGCGACATTCCGGTAGTCGGAATGATCAATGCAAGCCAGAATCCCGAATCCGCAGGATTCATCGAGTGGCTTGCAACACAGCCGGCTTTGAATTTTGCAACGCAGTTGGTACGTTAATCGGTTGAACCGTTCGGTAAATAAAACGGACAGTATAAGGGGTTAAAATGGCAGACAGAGATTTTTTCACAGAAGAAATTGGACAGATCAGAGATTTGGTTTGCACCAATCCTGCGTATTCCGAGATGTCGGATGATGAATTAAAAGAACTGATTACGCAGATGATGGAATATCGTATGCAGCAGACCAGACAGACGGACATGGAGGTTGCGGCATATTATTCATCCGTATCCTTTAAGGTTCGCAACAATCTTTCGAGTGCGGTATTCGAATCCATCCGCGGACTCGGTATCCTCGGACAGATTATTGCCGACAAGTCCATCACCGAAGTCATGATTAACGGTTATGACAGTATTTTCGTAGAGCGCGACGGTCGTCTGACCAAGCTGCCCGACAAATTCGAAAGCCAGGAAAGACTTCGAAACATCATTGTAAAATTCGTACAGGACATGGGACGTTCCGTTAACGAGAGTAACCCGATCGTTGATACCCGTCTTGCGGACGGCTCCCGTGTTAACGTCGTACTTGATCCGATTGCGCTGAATGGTCCCATCGTTACCATTCGTCGTTTCCCGGAAGAAGGTATGACGATTCAGAAACTGATCAATTACGGTTCCATTACCCCGGAAGTTGCGATTTTCCTGGAAAAACTGGTTCGCGCAAAGTACAACATTTTTATCAGCGGCGGTACCGGTTCCGGTAAGACGACATTCTTAAATGCGTTATCAAATTACATCCCGTCCGACGAACGTGTTATTACCATCGAGGACTCGGCCGAGTTGCAGATTCGTAACGTACCCAACCTGGTAAGACTGGAGACCAGAAACGCAAACTCCACCGGCGTCGGCGGAATTTCGATGAGAGATCTGATTAAGAGCTCGCTGCGTATGAGACCCGAGCGAATCGTTGTCGGCGAAGTTCGTGGTGCGGAGGCACTCGACATGCTGCAGGCAATGAATACCGGTCATGACGGAAGTATTTCCACCGGCCATGCAAACTCCGCAAGAGATATGTTAAGCCGTCTGGAAACCATGGTACTGCAGGGAGCGGACGGACTTCCGCTTGAAGCAATCCGTCAGCAGATTGCATCCGCGGTAGACATCATCGTTCACCTCGGAAGAATGAGAGACAAATCCAGAAAGACACTGGAAGTTACCGAAGTAGTCGGCATGGAGAACGGACAGATTATCTTAAATCCCTTATATAAATTCGAAGAGGATTTAAGCGTAAAAGGAAGCAAGGTAGTCGGCTCCTTAAAGAGAACAAGCAATCCGATGATTCATACTTATAAATTTGAAATGAGCGGAATTTATGATTTCCTGGAGGATCCTAAATGAAAAACAAACTTCCAATCTACTACAAATGTAATATGACAAAGGGGCAGCATTTGCTGGCGTATGTCATCCTTGGGGTGCTTTTGTCATTGATGTGCCTGGTATTTTACCATGTGATTTGGCTTTCTCTTCTGGTAGGCTTTCTCATGGCAATTCCCATGGAACGCATCTATGCGAAGTCCACGGTTAAGAAGCGCCAGAAATCATTGAGAATTCAGTTCAAGGATTTCCTGTCTTCCATGTCCGTAGCTGCAAGAGCCGGGAATGTGGAGATTAAAGCCATCAAATCCGCATTGGAAGACTTAAAAATGACCTATGCCGATGATTCGGATATTGTCAAGGAAGTGGAATACATCGTTCTCCAGTATGAAAGAGGCGGCGTACAGTTAAAGGATTTGTTCGATAATTTTGCGGATCGAAGCGATTTGGAAGATGTTCGCAACTTTGCCACCATTTTTAAGGCAATTGACGGAAAGAACGATCGTTTCGGCGATGTGGTTTGCCAGACCGAGGAAATCATCGGACAGAAGATTGAAACGGAAATGGAAATTGAAACCGTTATTACCGGTGCAAAGACCGAGACCATGACAATGCTGTTCATGCCGATTCTGGTGGTTGGAGCAATGTCCGTAATGGGCAAGGGATTTATGGATACCCTTTTTACCACATGGGTTCCGGGACATCTGGCAGCGACGGTAGCGCTGATTATCTTTGTTATTTCATTCCTGATTATGGTTAAGAGTACGGACATTAAGGCTTAAAAAGAGGAACCGATATGGAAGTAATTATTATTCTGATTGCGACAGTATTATTTATCATCTATGCATTCCTGATTATGACCGCGGGCGAGAATATCACCGAGGCGATTGTTGCATGCCGAAGAGAGACGGCCGAGGAAAATATCAAGATGACCACGATCAGCTTAAACAAGTTGGTTGCGCTCATGAAACGCAGGGACGAGCTGAAAGACAAGAAGATGATTAAAAAGGGAAAGAAACTGAAGGCGACTCTTGACGAGAACCAGAAGGCACTTGCCCGTTATGAGAAAGGAAAACCAGGACTCGGAGATTTAATTCCCGTTGCAGGATATCGATTCATTCAGCTTATGAAATGGGACGGTACCAATAATTTCGTAAAGAAACTGAATTCACAGTGCGTTCAGTTCAAAGAGAAAAAAGAGGCAATGAATTATGCGTATTTTGTTCTTGCCAATCTGATTGGAAGTCTTGTTCTCGGTGCAGTTGTAGGTATTGCCCTTTTGGGTGTTTTCTTAAGCCTTCACTGGGGAATCAAGAGCGTTATTTTTGCACTGGGTGCATTTATTCTGTTCGGAATTATCGGTTATCTTCCTTTGGATAATCTGAATTCCATTATCAATAACAGAAAAGAAGAGATTGAGAATCAGTTCCCGCAGGTAGCTTCCGAGCTGACACTTCTTACCGTGGCAGGTATGGAAGTCAGCCAGGCATGGAAGCTGGTGGCAGAAAACGGAGACGGCGTATTATACGATGAAATGAGTCGAGTACTTCTGGACTTAAACAACAATGTTCCGCCTGCCGAAGCATATTCGAAGTTTATGGTAAAATGCAACAACAACTATGCGAATAAACTTGCAACCGCAATTATCCAGAATATGTCAAAAGGTAATGCGGAAATCGTAAATCTGTTCCGCAGACTGAACGATGAATGTTGGATGGAGAGAAAGCATAATTCCAAGCGAATGGGCGAAAAAATCCAATCCAAACTGTTAGTGCCGACACTGCTTATGTTCGGCGGAATCTTATTACTCGTGATTGTACCGGTGTTAACTGGCTTCAACTTTTTCTAACACCGTGCATGGCATAAACAACCACTATCAAAAAAGGAGGAGAATATGAATTTTTTAGACAATTTGTATCTTGATACCAAGTTCAAAGTAAAAAATTTTTTCTCAGGCTTGAAGAATGAGGAAGAGGGTGTTTCCAACATCGTTGCAACCGTAATCCTGATTCTGATTGTAGTATTACTTGCTGCAGCTCTTTGGGGAATTCTTTCCGGATTCTTCAACGATTTGTGGGACCAGATCAGAGGAAAAGCAAACCTCGATCCCAACGCGGTACAGAATACTTATTAATGAGTGACAGCTATAGAAATGGCGGTGAAGTTATGAAAGATTTTATGAAAAACAGAAAAGGTGACGCGATAGTTGAAGCCACTATGCTATTGCCTTTTTGTCTTGTCATGATTATCGCAATGTACTTTGCCGCCATTTATGTCTGTCAGAAGGCAAACCTTCAGGCAAACCTTCAAAACACGTTGATTTACTACAAGAATACTTATTCCGACACGTTTGTCGGAGTGGCGGACGAACCGACTTATTCCCAAAGTGACGGAAAAGATCTGGCAGGTTCCGTCAATAAGTACGATGCTTCCAAATACAAGAATCCGTACAGATTCTTCTTTATGGATAAACCGGGAAGCGGTTTTGAAAAACTGTTCAAGACAATGGCCGGTCATATGTTCTTCGAGGCACCGGGCGGCGACAATATTAAAGTGAATGTTAAAACAACGAATTATGTTGTATATCAGGCCCTGAGCGTGGATGTTTCCCAAACCATTACACCTGCTATTAATCTGGGAATGATTGGTGTGGACAATAAAATGGACATCGATGTTTCGGGAACGGTTGTTATCAGCGACGGAGACGATTTTATCCGCAACACGGATCTTGTTATAAATATTATTGAGAATACCGAAATCGGTAAAGCAGCCAAAGAGCTGGTGGATGATGCGGTAAAAGTATACGACAAGTTTAAAGATGTATTCGGAGTTTAGTTGAAGGAGTAATCCATGTTAAAGTTCTTTGCAAACAGAGGAAAAGGATCGGTAACGGTATTCGTAACGCTGATTATGATACCGACGATTTTCTTTACCGCTTTTTTGGGCGATCTGGCCAGAGTAAAACTGTACAGCAATATTGCGCTTATGACAGCGGATAACTATGGGGAAAATATTTTAACCGAGTACGACGATTTATTAAGAGAGTTGTACGGGTTCTTTTCCGTTACGCAGGATAAAGAGGCTCTTCAGGCTCTTGATACATTAAAAAATTACTCCGCAACATCTTTCCATCCGAATGACAATACCATCAGCTACAAGTATCTTCAGGCAGTATTGGGCACGACGGAATATGACGGATTTATGCCTTATAATACTGCGGATGTGAAGCTGTCCTACGAATTCGTTGAAGATGCCAATTTAAATGACGATGAAGTATTTGCAACCCAGCTTGGCGATTTTATGCGCTTCCGTATTGCACAGCAGCTTTTAATGGCAGGCGATATTACTGCTGACGGTGAAGTTGGTGGCGGTTTGCTCGAGATGCAGGAGGAAGTAAAATCTCACGAAGGTGACATGGTTGTCATTGACAAACAGCAGGAATTTGTCGAGGAACTTCAGGAGTATCTGGAACTTTTGAAGGAGTATTATGATGATTTATATCTTATAGAAGAACAGTATGAACTGTATCGTAAAGATTATGCCCTTTTACATGGAGAGGTAGTAGATAATTACGATTTCTTTATTCACGGAACGCCTTACATTGAATATTCGGAATATATGGACCCTGACAACAAAGATGCAATTGCTGCGGCGTTGGAGAAGAAGGCGAAGGGCGAAACCTTAACGGCAGAAGAACAGCATTGGTGCGATATAAGCGACCATTATAACGACAATAAGAAAGAAGTTGAAGACTTCCTGGATGATGACGGAGACTATAAGGATTCTTACAGAGCGGAATACAACAAGTTTATTGATGAAGACAATGAAGATTACAAGATTGACGATGCTGTTTGGAAAAGTCAGGAAAAAGATTTAGGCGATGACCATCATGTCAACGTCCAGAATTATAATGATTTGATTAATGATTTGAATAGCCTTGCTGCAAAAATCAAAGCCCAGGCAAAGGATGTTGTTGCGGCCAAGAATGAATTGCAGAAAGCATTGGATGCCAAAGATGAAAAAGGCGGATATAAGGTTTCTGAGGATCTTCGCACCAAAATCGGCAACGAAGTTAAGCGCGTGGAAGAAATGATTTCCGACAGCATTGTATCCAAAATCGGAGAAATGGCATCCTACCTTGAACCGAATAAGGGAGAAAATGACAGATATAGTCAGAGAATGGATTATGAAAAGAGCGCATTTGAGGCTCTGGATAAGTTGATTAAAGACGGAAAAGCAGATTCCGATACCGACCCGGGAGAAATAGATAAGATTCCCGAATATAAAACAGAAATCGAAAAAAGAGATGCTGTTGCGGCACCCAATTTTAAGTCTGTTCTAACGGTGGCATCCTATAAAGAGCTGTATGACGTCCTTGGACAGGGATTTGATTATAAGGGCGATGTCGCAGAGATTAAGAAGGAAGGGGAACAAAAAAAGGAAGAAGGCAACAGCAAAGTTGACGAATCCGATAAAGCCCTGGAAAAACAGGATGAGGAGGATGAGAAGGCATCCAAGGGAGTCAGAGACATTCCTAAATCCTATGATTTCGGTGGAAATACCGGAGGCAGTTCCTCATCGTTAAAAGACATGATGAAAAAAGTCGGCAACCTGATTAGTAACGGTGGTTGGGGAAATGCCGGCAACGAGGCATTACTGAAACTCTATACTATTGAATATGATTTCGGAATGTTCTCCAGTCGTGTAACACAGGTTCGTAAGGAAAACAAGGAAAAGGAAAAGAATAACCCGACCGGAAACTTCGGAGACGAAGTTTTGGACAATGCAACAGGTACATCCGTTGTATCTTTAACCGGATACGAGAAGTGCAAGTCCATTAATTATATGTATGGTGCGGAATTGGAATATATAGTCAACGGTTCCAAGAGCGCCAAGTCGAATATGAATTATGTCAGAAATATCATCTGCGGCTTCCGTATGATTTTGAATTTCTGCAGTTCCTATTCCATTACGGAAATTGATACGGCAATTCATACTATCAGTCAGGCTTTAAATGCCATTCCTATCATCGGTCCGGGTTTGGCGATAGCCATGGAGATTGCTTTACGCTTTGGATTCGCGGCTGTTGAAACGGCTGCTGAATGGGCAAAACTCATGAAGGGTGAAAAAGTTCTGTTGTACAAAAAGCAATTAAAGGACTTGGATTGTGGTGAAGCGCTTCTTGGCTGGCTGGGAGTTGACATGCCGGAGAATAAAGATGACGGAATCGGATTTACCTATGAGCAATACTTAATGATAATGCTCATATTTATGACATCGTCCGAGAAAGTCTTTGCCCGAACTCAGAATTTGATAGAGCTGAATATGAATGCTGTCATTGAAGAGGTCGGGGAAAACAAGAATCTGAAAGACGATTACGCGAATGCGGCATTCAAGATGAAGAATGCACACACTGCGTTGAAATCCACCTGCAGTGTTCAGATGGACTTTGCTTTGATTCCCAGAGGATTTGCAAAAGCGTTCTTAGGCGCAAAATCCGGTAACGGAGGAGTGACCTACGAGGACTTGGAAGAATTTGAGAAGACGACATACGAGTTTGAAGTAATCAGAGGTTACTAGGGTTTATGGCATCGGAAAAGAATCCAAAACTTCATATGAAACGTAACGATTCCGGTAACCGGAGCGGTATGGTAACCGTGGAAGTTGTGATTTCCTTTACGGTATTCCTTGTTGTGGTATTTGGTGTGATTTATTTTACCAATATCTTTATTGTGCATAACAAGATTCAGTTTGCCATCAACTCGGCGGCGCATGAAATTGCGGCATATACCTATCTGTATCAGGCATTGGGCGCCAGAGATGCAGAGAAAACCATGAATAAGGATTTGGGAAAATATGCCGATAATGTGGACGATACCGTTACACAGGTTACGGATACGATGAATAAAATCTCCGGACTTTATGACAGCGGCAAATCGCTTGTTGATGATGCATCCACCGTTACGCTGGATACGGAGTACATTGCCAAAATCGAGGCAGATGCGGCGAAAGTTGAGGAAGCAGGCGGAAATGCATACGGATCCGGAAAAGAATCCGCAGCAAAGATTCAGGGATTATTTGAGGATCCCAGCGGAACCGTTGTCGGTATCATTTATATGGCCGTAGACGGAGCATCCTATTACGTTAAGAGCCTCGGTGCAAGACTTGCGGCGGAAGCCATGGTTAAGAAATATTTAAAGCAGGGCGATTTATCCGCAGACAAGTTCTTAAAGAGCATGGGTGTAAAGGACGGATATAACGGACTTGATTTTTCCGGTTCCACGATGTTCTGTGACGATGATTACAGAATGATTGATATCGTTGTGGAATACGATATTCATGTGGGATTCTTAGGCCTGATTATGTCGGATCCGAATATCCATGTGATTCAGAGAGCCAGCGTATCCGCATGGGTAGGCGATAACGGCGAGAGAAAGCATTCCGCTTATCTTAAAGGTAAGAACGTCGGTGACAAGGATAAAAAAGCCGAAGAAAAGAAAGAAGAGGAGGATCCCAGGGGAGCTGAGCTGACCGAAAAGAATTTCCAGGATCCCAAAATTCTTACTTTGGCAAAGAGATATGATACGGATAAAGACGGATTCTTAAGCAAGGAAGAAGCATCGAAATTGACAAGCATTAGTTTTTCCCGTACCAATATAACCAGCTTAAAAGGAATCGAGTATTTTAACGGATTAACTTATCTTTCTATTTTTGATGTTCCTGCCGTGAATCAACCGGGAAAACTCGATTTGTCTAATTTGAAAGATCTTAAATTTATTGATATACCTTGTTCCGGTGTTACAGAACTTATATTTGCAGAAGAAAGCCCTATCGGTCAGTATCTTCAGACAGAAAACCCGTATCATTATGACTATAATTATTGGGGAAATAAAGCTCCGTGTGTTTGGTTTAGAGGAGTAAAAAATGGAGATCAATGGACAGGTGGCGATGGAGTTAATGGGGAGATTGCTATAAATATCGGATATGACAGATATGGTATTATTCGAGCCGGTTCTTATGTTTATGACGGGACGGCAAGGAAACAATAATGAAGTATAGAAGGTAGTAAATGGATTTCATGTGGTTAGCCATTTCGGTGGCGAATGCTTTGATTGTTACATTGGCATTCTATCTTTCAATGATTTATCTGGATAGTGCCGTTGTATTGGAGCTTAAAAAGAATAAAAAAATGATTAATGACAAAGTTGTGATTATCGATGCTATCGTAACTTTCGTCTTAACAGGTGTTATAACATATCTCAGATATCCGGCCATGGTGTTGGAAATGAAGATTCTGACATCCGTATTTCTTATCATTATGGCAGCACTTACGGTTTGCGACATTAAGAAAAAAATCGTACCGAACAGAGTGATTCTGGTTGCACTCGGCATTTGGATTCTGGTATTAAGTATCGGAATAATCTTTAACACCGAACAGGGGGTAATCCTTTTGGGAAGATCCTTAATCGGCGGGGTAATATCGGGAGTGATTTTTCTTCTGTGTTATGTCCTTACCAAGAAAAAACTCGGAGCCGGTGATGTAAAGTTTGCTTTTATTCTTGGCCTTTACATGACATCAAGCAGAATGTTCGGCGGTATTTTTTACGGAAGCGTTTTATGTTGTCTGTTTTGTATTGTACAGATTATTCGTAAGAAACTTACTTTTAAAAGCGGTGTTCCCATGATTCCGTTTTTATACATGGGATGTCTCGTTACATACATAATACTTTGAAAGAATTGAGAGGTTGTTATGGGAAAGAAAAAAATCGTTGTAATTCTAGTATTGGTTTTAATCCTGTTAATCGGATGGGTTTTGGCGCTAAAAGCAGTTACCCATATGGATGAGATTAAGAAGCAGGATCAGCTGATTGCCCGGGCGGACAATTTCATGGGACGTGAATTATATGTTCGTGCGATTCCGCTTTATGAAGAGGCGTCTAAAATTAAAACCACGAATGAACGCTCTTTTGCTGTAGAAACCAGACTTATGACGGCATATTATTTGCACGGAGATTATGCAAAATATGCGAAAATCGTTGAAAAGAGAGCAGAGAATAATACAGCGACGGTAGAAGACTATAAGAACACCTTTAATTACTATGTTGAAACGTTTAGTATGTCAAAGGCATTCGCGCTTATTCATAAAGGAATTGATCAGACGGGGGATGAAGAATTAAAGGACTTATATGAACAGTATCGTTATACATATAAAATCCGTTCAACCAAGTTTGCATATATTGCACCGACGGCTGACAACAAAGCAATGCCGGCATTTGACGGAGAAAAATGGGGCTATATCAGCTCGGACGGCGGAATTCTTGTTCCCGCAATTTATGATGAAGCAACCGCATTTACGAGTGACGGAATCGCAGCGGTAGCGAAGGACGGCAAGTATTATGCAATTAATATTGCCGGAGACAAATACGGTGTGGATGACAATCCGAACACCAAGCGAATCGAAGGACTTGCATATTCGTTTGCATCATATTTCCAGGCTAAGAAAGACGGAAAGTACGGAATCTTTGATTATGACTATAATCAGATTCTTACCGATTTGCAGTTCGATGTTGTTACCAGATCTTCGCACGGCGTTCTTGTGGCATGCAAAGACGATCAGTGGGGAATCTACAGTCTGACGGAGGGAACCCTTCTTCTGGGCGGTATTGAGGATGTAGCAATCAATTCCTACGGTTCCGTTTTCCGTGATAACAGAGGAATGGTAAAGATCAACGGCAGATGGCATCTTGTAAATACCGCAGGACAGGACATTATCACCGAAACATTCCTGGATGCGAAAGCACCTGAGTCGGAAGGCTATATTGCGGTAGCGGATGATGCGGGAAGATGGGGATTCATCAATGATCAGGGTGAATTGGTGATTGATTACCAGTATATTGATGCATATTCCTTCTCCGATCATGTTGCAGCAGTACAATTATACAATGATAACTGGGCATACATCAGTGCAAAGGGTGTGCCGATTTCGGAAGAACAGTTTGAAATGGCGGCACCGTTCCACGGAGGTGTCGGTCAGGTTTATGAAAACGGTGTGGCAAGACTGATATTATTCAACTACTACGGACAATAGGGGAGAGAAAGGTATGAAGACAGACAATTTTTCCATTCAGAGTTCACTTGAAGGTAACTATCTTAATATTGCATTGCAGGAGCCGATTCAGCTTGATGAAATCGCTACCAAGACAATTGCCAACGATTGTCCGGATTTCCTGATTCCTTTCCAGATGTTGGAAGTTAACGGCTCTACACAGCTTAAGTACAAGCTGATTAATACGATTGCGCTTGAGTATATCGATACTTCTTACACCAAGAAGGATTTCGTTAAGCTTTTTATGAACCTTTTAAATCCCATGATTAAGGGAAGCGAATGGTTCTTAGACTATCATTGTTTCTGCATCGATCCCCAGTATGTATATGTTGACCGAATTTCCAATCTGGTTTCCTACATCTACATCCCGGAAGAATCCTACAAGAATACGGATGCGGAGATCTTCGCATTTATCAAGAATCTGTTTATTAAAATGACCATCGTGGACGATGCAAAATTCCAGGTGGATTTGTTCCAGTTCTTTGCACGTGACGGTGTTACATTAATCGATCTTTATCAGTTACTGCAGAATGCACAGGGCGTTCCGGCAGCAGGAGGTGCAGCATCTGCACCCGCACCTGCAGCGCCCCAGCCCGTTGCACCGCAGCCCGCAGTTGCTCCGGCACCCATGCCTGCACCTTCACCGGCTCCTGCGCCTGCACCGGCTCCCGCACCGAAGGAAAAGCATTCTCTCTTTGGTTCCAAGCCGAAGGAAGAGAAAACGGCACCCGCGCCTGCACCCGCACCGGCTCCCATGCCCGCACCCGTATCGGGTGGCGCAGCACCTGTGAAGGATGACGAGATTATCGATCAGTTATTCGGATCTTCTTCCGGAAAGAAGAAAGAGAAACCCGAAAAGGCTCCGAAGCCGGAGAAGGCTCCCAAACCCGAAAAAGAAAAGAAAGAGAAGAAGGGCGGACTGTTCGGAAAGAAGAATAAAGACGACCTTGACTTTATGAACGTTGCAACACCGCAGAGCGCTCCCGCAGCGCCCCAGAGTGCTCCCGCAGCGCCTCAGAGCGCACCGGCGGCACCGCAGGCATACGCTCCTGCAAATGATTATGCACAGCCTGCATTTGATATGAGACAGGAATCCATTTATACTCCGGATGACGGCGTGACCGTAACGCTTGATGATTTATCGAACAACAGCGGTGCACCGCACCTTGCATTGTTGTCCGCAACGCTTCCCGGAGCACCTTCCAGAATCGAACTCGACATTTCCAAACCGTATATTACCATCGGCAGAATGTCCAGTGATGAAATCCAGCCGGATATTGCATTCCCTTCGGATTTTAAGTTCATCGGAAGAAAACATGCCAGAATTCAGAACAATAACGGAAAGTTCTTCATTATCGATTTAGGTTCCAAGAACCATACATTCGTAAACGGCAACATGCTGATTCCGAACCAGCCGTACGAACTGACTGCCGGTGCAGAAGTAACCTTTACGGAGTCCATGCCTGTTAAGTATCGCGTAAATATGTAGGAGCAGCTTATGAAGTTGTTGCAGGGGTTTTATTCGGACGTGGGGAGTACCAGAAGCGTCAATCAGGACTCCATACTGTGCCGAATGATTGAGAATAAAAAGAATTCCTTTGCAATTGTAGCTGTCTGTGACGGAATCGGCGGACTCGAGCACGGTGAGATTGCCTCCCGCATTATCTGTGAATGCATCAATGAAACCTTTGATGAAATCGCAACATGGATTGATGTGGATACCGTGGACGCGGATATCATCGTTTCCCATATGAAGGATGCGGTGGAGGAAGCGAATCAGAGACTGTTTGATTATAAAATCATGCACGGGATGCAGACGGGTACCACGATGTCGTTGCTGATTCTTCTCCGTGAGTATTATTACATCATTCAGGTCGGTGACAGCAGAGTCTATCTGATGCGCTACGGTTTTTTAAGACAGCTTACCGTGGATGCGACCGTTTCCAGCATGGTGAACGGCAGAATGAAGTCGTATCTGAGCAATTACATGGGAAAAGACCAGGACGTGTTCTATACGGTCGAAGAAGGCAGTATACGCAGGGATGATTTGTTTGTGGTATGCTGCGACGGATTCTATCACAACCTGAAGGTGGAAGATTTGAATTTTGACCGAAGAATCTTCAATTCGCCGGACAAGGCTAACGACAAATGCCGCGAACTGGTGCATTTGATGATGAACCGCGGAGATAAAGACAATATCACGGTCGGAATGGTATTTGCGAGGGGATAATTAACCGAGCTTTGCGCGTACAATCGCAAGCATCACGTAAAGCGCTCCGATTAAAAGAAATACAAGAACGTTTGTTAAGAGGGAAATCAGAAGGTTTTTTGCAAAAGAGTCTTCGCGTTTCCCTTTTATGATGATAAAAATAAGCTTGGCCAGTTCGTATTCCGCGACGGTTGCGGCAAATCCGATCAGGCTGAATCGCAGAAGAATATTGGTAACGGTCAGGCCGAGTAAAAAGAATATTTCAAAGTAAAAATCGAACGACGGGATTTTACATTTGCAGTGATGGCATTTGCCACCGTTAAACAGATATGCAAAGATCGGAATCTGGTCGATTAAACGGATTTTATTCCCGCAGGCATCACAATAACAGTCCGGTGCATAAACGGGCGTTTTGCTGCCTTTTAAGAGGCGTATAATGTCCGTTGTGGCATATGCACTTAAGACATAGAATGCAAGTATGATTGTGGCTATTACAAGGTATTTAAACATGGTATAATTATAGCATATTATTGAGAAACCATGTAGAGATTATGGTGGCTCTGAAGGAGAACGAAATATGAGTGAAGAATTGAAAGAGACAGTGGAAACCACGGTAAGCAAGAAAAAGAACAATCTGCTCATTATTATCGGTGCAACGGTATTCGTGATTGTTGCAATTGTGTTTGCCATTATTGCGATTCTGTTTGCGACCGGCAAACTTGGCTCCGGTAAGAGGGATAATCCGAATTTTGACGATAAATATCTGGAAGATCCGTCGTACGATACGACAACGCTGGGAATGACCGAGCTTCTTGATATTGCAGCCAAGGCTTTGGACGAAGGCGATTATGCAAAGGCTATCGAGAATTATGAAAAGGCATTGGAAATCGACGAAATGTCGGTGGATGCATATCTCGGTCTGGTAGAGGCATATATCCGCAGCGGTGATTTTGAAAAGGCTTTGGAAATTGCTAAGAAGGGCTATGAAAAGACCGGCGACCAGAGGTTGCAGGAAAAAATCAACATGATTGAGGAAGGCAATATCGTCGATGAGAGAGGACTTGTCTATAAAAGAACGACTTATGACGGAGAGCATAAGATTATGTTCTGGCATACCTTTACCTATGATGCGGACGGCAATGAGACTTCCGTAACAAGTTACGATGCAAACGGTAATCAGACGGGGCATGTGGATGAAATGCGCAATGACCAAATGGAGGTTACTTTCTATTATCTCGGAGGTACAGGGGAAGTCGGCAAATATGTTACCGAATTTGATGGCAACGGAAATATTATTAAGACAACCGCGTATGAGGCAGACGGACAAGTCATGGACTACGGTATTTACGAATACGATGGAGACAAAACCATTGAAACAAGATACCGTGCAGACGATGTAATCTACGGAAGGTATATCAGATATAATGAGGGTGAAAAGCACATAACAGAGTTTTACAGTTATGATACGATAACCGGCGGATACAGATATGACGGAAAGCAGGTGGATGAGGGCGACAAAAGAAGCATGTATGACGGCAACAATAATTTGCTGGAGTATTCCATCAGCGTATACGATGAAGACGGCAACTATCTGTATGAAACCACATACAATCCGGACGGAACCGTAAAAGAATATACGGAGTATGAATAAAAATGTGTTTATTATAAAAAGATATACATTTTAGAAAGGAACTAACAATGAGCGAAACATCCCAGGAATTAGAGAATTCATCAAAGCCGGAAGGCGAGGAAGTGGTTGTTAAGAAGAAAAACGCCCCGCTTATCCCAATCATTGTGGCGATTACGATTTTTGCTGTGCTTATTGTTACAATTCTTGCCGTGCTGTTTGCTACCAGTAAAATCGGAAACGGCAAAAACAACAAACAGAACATGTCCGATAAGTACCTGACGGATCCTGACTATGACACCACCTTGCTCTCATACGAAGAGCTACTACAGATTGCCGAGAAAGCCTTGAATGACGGGGAATACGATAAAGCAATCGAGAATTATGAAAAGGCATTGGAAATCGATGAGATGTCAGTGGATGCTTATCTTGGTCTGGTAGAAGCATATATTCGAAACGGCGATTTTGACAAGGCTTTGGAAGCAGCTAAAAGAGGATACGAGAAAACCGGAGATCAGCGCCTGAAAGATCAAATCGACATGATAGAGGACGGTAATATCCGCGATTCAAGGGGGCTATATTACAAGCAAACTTTTTACGATGGGGAAGTAACCATTACCGGATGGCTGGAATATACATATGATAAGACCGGAAAACAGACGTCAGTTACCGGATACGGTGCAGACGGAACACAGAAAGGGTATGTGAATCTGGTATCCGACGAGGAGAATGTTACTATCAGTACATGGTTTTCTTACGATGGGGCGGTTGGGAAAATAGTTTATAAAAATGATGATCAGGGACGTCACCTGCGAAGCGAGGAGTATTCCGCAGACGGAACCCTTCGTGTATACTCAATCTATGAGTATGAGGGGGAGAAATCAATCGAAACTCAATACACTACAGATGGTGAAATTGAGCAGAGATATATCAGATACTCGGAAGGAGATCGCAACATTCTCGAGTATTACGGATATACAAACGGAGAATTTTATCTGACCACAAAGGTGGTATACGAAGGCGATAAGCAGACATATTATGACGCAGATGGAAACATTGAATCAGTTCATGTTACTGATCGAGACGAGAATGGTAACGTAATTGGTACAACGGACTACGATGCCTACGGAAATGTAGTCAGCAGTACAAGGTATGAATGATTTAATGTCGGTTTTAGATAGATATATCATCCGTGTCCGGAAGCTCCGGATACTTCGGATACAGCTTATCCTTAATGCCCATCATCTGATTGTCGACATCGGCGATGGTGTTGGCGCAGTTTAACAAATCTTCCGAGATCTGGTTAAGAGTTTTCTTATCCAGATCTTTTTTATATCTCAGTTCATGCTCCAGACTTGCCCAGAAGTCCATTGCAATCGTGCGGAGCTGTACTTCGACCTTCATCATTTCCTTGCCTTCCGAGAAGAAAACCGGTGTTTCCACGATCATGTGATAGGAGCGATAGCCGTTGGGCTTCGGCGCACGGATGTAATCTTTATAGCTAATCAGCTTGATATCGTCCTGTTTTAAAAGCATGTCCGCGATTTCATAGATGTCGTCGGCAAAGTCGCAGATAACGCGAACGCCTGCGATGTCGAGAATTTCTGAGCGGACATTGTCCATAGTCAGCTCCAGTCCTTTGCGGTGAAGCTTGTCGATAATGCTCCTCGGGCTCTTGATTCTGGAATAGATTCCGTGAATCGGGTTGCGGGAATTACGGATTGTCAATTCGTCGTTTAATACTTCGAATTTGGTCCGGATTTCGCGGATGGCGCAATTGTATTTGGTCATCATTTCCTGCCACTCGGAGAGGGAGGAGAAAATCTCCTCCGCCTGCAGTAAGCTGTCGGCCTGCTGCAGTACTGCATTTATATCGGGGGAATTCTTTGTCGCTTTGCGCGTCATTCCTTCGTTTCTTTTTGCTGTTATGCTCATGGTGAATCACCTCGCTCATATTTTTACAATTTTATCTTAGCAAATAAGAATTAAGGAAGTATTGATATTATATGAATTTTTTATTAATTGTGTTCTTTAAAGTTCGTTTAAGGTTGCGGCTTTATACTCATGGTAAGAAAGGGAGGACATACCATGAGAGTGAATCGACTTGGACTGGGTTGTGCGGCAGGTTTAATCGCACTCAGTACATATATGGCATTGGATACGTTTGCGATTTCGGATTCGTATCAGAATGATGCAACGATGATGAATATGGCCCTGTTTGACAGCTCGCAGGAGGCAGAGGCGGAGTATGAAAGCGAAGCGGATACGGAACGAATCGTGGATTCCTACGACGACGGTGAAAAGAGCGTGACCATATACGAATACCGTGTATACGACACGAACGTGTATGTGGCGGACGTCGTGCTTTCTTCTTCCGAGTATTTAAAGAGTGCGTTTGCGGAAGGAACCTACGGGAAAAATATCAAAGCGGCCACATCGCAAATCGCCGGGGAAAACGGAGCCGTCCTTGCCATCAACGGTGATTACTACGGGGCAAGAGAAAGAGGATATGTGATTCGAAACGGCATATTGTATCGGGATTCGGCAGCAGGAAGCGATGTACTGTGCATCTATCCGGACGGTAAAATGGAAGTGGTTAAAGACAGCGATTACACGGCACAGGAACTTGTGGAGAAAGGCGTCTGGCAGGCATTTTCTTTCGGACCGGGACTTCTGGAGAATGGCGAGATTACGGTTACGACACATGAAGAGGTCGGAAGAGCCATGGCAAGTAATCCGCGTACCGCAATCGGATGGGTTTCCGACAACCATTATCTCTTTGTGGTTTCCGATGGCAGAACCGGAGACAATGACGGGCTGTCCCTGTATGAGCTTGCGGATTTTATGAAAAGCCTGGGAGCAGTTACGGCTTACAACATGGACGGCGGAGGATCTTCCACCATGGTATTTAATGGCGAACTGATCAACAATCCTTCCGCAGGAGGCAGACATTCCAGGGAAAGGAGTGTGAGTGACATTGTATACATCGGATAGAGTGAAAAAGAGTCAGAATAATGAGATTATCATGCGCATGCTCCTGGTGTTTGCAATCGCTGTTTTCGGCATGATTTACGAGCGATTCAGCCATGGAGTATATTCCAATTACATGATCTATGCGTTCTTTATTCCGTTCGTTTTATCGCTGATGCCCGCGGTGATTCACCGCCTGACCGGCAGGGTGAGGATTTCGGACACGGCAAAAACCCTGTGGGACTGCGGAGTGGCATTTCTGACCGTCGGATGCATTTTTCGAGGTGTTCTGGATATTTACGGAACTTCCAATATGAAACTGGTGCTGTATCCGATTATCGGAGCGGGACTTATCCTTGCGGCAATTATTTCGGATGTTGCTTCCCGAATTGCCGTCAGGAAAGACGGAAAAGAATAGTATCGCAAAGAAATGCAAAAGAGTATACTTCCTCCGGGAAAACCGTTAAACCCCGCGTATTGCGCGGGGTTTTCTTTGGTAAGATTTCTCTGTGGAATTTTGAACGGAAATGTGATACAATTTCAAGTTAGGAGTGTCAAACCGCACTCCGTAAACTTTCAGCATTGTATCATTCATTTTATAGACGGAGTACTGTTATATGTTAGAATTACAAAACGTTTCCTATCTGGTTGACGATACCGAAGACGGCAATCAGAAGGAGATTATCAAGAATGTCAGTCTGACGATTGACAACGGTTTCGTGGCAATCACGGGACCAAACGGCGGCGGTAAGTCGACACTGGCAAAAATCATTGCCGGAATCATTACACCCACCGAAGGCCGGATTCTTTTTAACGGCGAGGACATTACGGATTTATCCATTACGGAACGTGCCAAAAAGGGAATTACCTTTGCGTTCCAGCAACCGGTTCGTTTCAAGGGACTTACCGTAAAGGATCTTCTTACGATTGCGGCGGGAAAGAGCGTTTCCTTAACCGAAGTCTGCGGATATCTTTCCGAGGTCGGACTTTGCGCGAAGGATTACATTGACCGTGAGGTGAATGCGTCCCTATCCGGCGGCGAATTAAAGCGTATCGAGATTGCAATGGCAATCGCAAGAAAGACACCGCTTACGCTTTTTGACGAGCCTGAGGCAGGCATTGATTTATGGAGTTTCCAGAACCTGATTCATGTTTTTGAAAACATCCATGAGCATGCGGGCGGTTCCATCATCATCATTTCTCACCAGGAACGAATCCTGAACATTGCAGACCGCATTATCGTAATTGCAAACGGTGAGATTAAGGACAGCGGCACGAAGGACGAAGTTCTTCCGAAGCTTCTTGCGGGCGCGGCACCGTCTCCGGTCAGCATTCAGGAAAATGCGCTCGGATGTCCGACATTATTGGACAAGATGTCGTAGGAGGTAGAACATGGCAGCAGAATTAAACGCAATACAGAAAACTCTTCTTGAGAATATTGCCGACCTTCACGAAGTGCCCACGGGTGCATACAATATCCGCTCAAACGGCGGAATGCTCGGGCGCAACACGACGGCAAATATTGATATCGTAACCAAAACAGACAAGCCGGGAATCGACATTATCATCAAACCCGGCACAAAGAACCAGAGCGTTCACATTCCGGTTATCATTACGCAGACCGGTTTGAAAGAGATGGTTTATAACGAATTTTTCATCGGCGAGGACAGCGACGTGGTTATCGTTGCAGGCTGCGGCATTCACAACGCAGGCGACGAAGGCAGCGAGCATTCCGGAATCCATACCTTCCATGTCGGAAAGAATGCGAAGGTAAAATATGTCGAGAAACACTACGGCATGGGCGAAGGAACGGGCGAACGCGTCATGAATCCTTCGACGGAGATTTACCTCGAAGAAGGCGCGCACCTTGAGATGGAGACCATCCAGATTGAGGGCATCAACTCCACCGAACGCAAGACCTACGCAAAGGTTGAGAAGGATGCAAGCATTGTCATCAAGGAAAAAATCATGACCCACGACCTCCAGGTTGCAACAACGGACTTCAAGGCAGAACTGGTGGGCGAAAACTCAAGCGCGGACATCGTTTCGAGATCCGTTGCGAAGAATAAATCCAAACAGACCTTCAAATCCAACATCATCGGAAGCAACGCCTGCAAGGGCCATTCCGAGTGCGATGCCATTATTATGGACGAGGCAATCGTGGAAGCGATTCCGGAACTGACCGCGGCAAACATTGACGCGAGTCTGATTCACGAAGCAGCCATCGGTAAAATCGCCGGCGAGCAGTTAATAAAGCTCATGACACTCGGACTTACCGAAGAGGAAGCGGAAGCGCAGATTATCAACGGATTTTTGAAGTAAGGTACAGACAGTTATTAGAAAGGAAGTGCATATACATGACAAAAATTGACATCGTCTCCGGTTTCCTGGGAGCCGGCAAAACAACCTTCATCCAGAAGATGTTAAAGGATGCCTTCGCGGGCGAGCAGGTTGTTCTGATTGAGAACGAA
>JAEEGL016299767.1_pt1 | contig 24202 bp, 11 predicted proteins | sample 9134231 | NCBI WGS metagenome assembly JAEEGL01 (sample SAMN16246548, study PRJNA631951) | gut metagenome | biome: gut microbiome; feature: rumen; material: fiber-attached | host: Bos | place: Iran: Karaj | collected 2018-10
AGGGAAAGGAATTAAACGAGGTGATAATGAGGTTATGGGCGGGGGGTTAGTCGTTAGTGGTAAGTGGTTGGTGGGAATTTTTGGGGTGGGGGTGTAATGGGGGAAAAAGAGGGGGTGAAAAACTTTTTAAAATTTTTTTTAATTTTTTTTCAAAACCCCCTTGCGCATGCAAAAGAGATGTGGTAAAATATCGCCGTCTTTGAGCAAGGTAGAGGATTCGGACGGTGTGTCCGGGCCCGTGGTTAACTGACCTAGGGCACAACGAAAGTTGACTCCGCCTCGCAAAAGGGCAACAAGTTAACCACTCTCTAAGCTTGCCTGAGTGAATGTGGCCGGGTGGTCGCGGGAACGACGGCGAGCGAGGAGAACGGAGAAGGGTCCAACAAGCCCGACTCCACAAACGAAAGAACAGACAAAATGAAGAAACTCATGATTGTTGCAGCGGTTGCTGCGATGGTTGGCGCTGCCAAGGCGGACAGCACGTGTGTTGATCCGGGCGGCGAGACCCCTGGATGCACGGTGCAGACCCTCGTCTACCAGTGGCAGTTCAAGGGCAAGACGGGTGCGGGCGTGATCATCAACGCGACGAAGCAGACCAAGGAGTCTGGCGGTACCTGCGTTGATCCTGTCATCACCCCCGGCACGTTTGAGGTCATCCGCGTTCCTGGTTCGCTCGCTCTCGTCGGCTACAGCTATCTCTGCGACGCCGAGTGCTACACGATCCAGACCGGTCTCATGAACCCGACCAAGGCGCAGTACTATGCGACGAAGCCGCTCAAGAGCCTCATCACGCCCTATCGTGGCCAGAACTTCATCAAGACGGTCGACGTGGCGAACGTGATCGGCAAGAGCAAGTCGCAGTACGAGCTCGCTGGCGAGGCGGAGTTCAACTTCCCGGCCAACGACATCGGTCAGGTCTACAAACTCCGCTTTGCGGGCTTCGGTTCCTACGACAAGAAGAACCAGCGCGTTTCGAGCGTGAGCGGTAGCTTCGCCGGTACGCAGACGGTTCCGCGCTATCCCAAGGCCTACAACGGCGTTCGTTGCCCGGCTGCTGGCTACTGGGATTGCTGCTCGCTCCTCTATGCCAATGGCAGCGAGGGTGCTGACTCCGTCGCCTACGGCAACTGGTCGATGAAGTACAATGCTGCGGCCTCGAAGCAGCTGTCCAAGAACAAGACCGGCTACTGGGTCAAGTAAGTCGGCAAAAGCCTGAACTTCAGGCATGAGAATGGGGGGTGGCCAGCAATGGCCGTCCCCCCATTTTTTTTAAGTTTTATCCTTGTTATGCCGCATTGGTTTTGATAGAATACACGCGAATGGCCTTATTGTGCAGAAATCTCACTTTTGCAGGCGCTCTTATGGGTGTTCTGCTAGGTTTTTTTGCCGGATGCAGGCGCGAGACGCATCCGACGAAGCCGGGTGTCTACATTTCTGCCGAAAAGGTTGTTGGCATAACGGAGCTTTCCGATTCCGATCCTGTTCTTTTCGTCAATGGAGAGAAGATTACGCGGCGCGACTTCGAGGCCGAGCTTCTGCTGCGCGACGGCATGTGGCGCATCGCCAACAAGTTGCCGTTCGACATGACGAAGGAGGAGCTTGACGAGTTTCGCCTTGGCGCCGGCCAGGGCATCATGCTGCAGCTGATCCATCACGCGCTCTTCCGCCAATACGCGCGCGAGAAGGGCATTGTGCCATCCGAGGAAAAGATCAAGGCGGCGGCAGAGGAGCTTCTTTCGAATCTTGGGAGAAAGAAGTCCACCGTCGAGCGGCTGGCATCGGAGATTGGCGGCGACGCGGGCGATCTCTTCAGGAAGATTCCGTACATCAATGCGCAGGACGCCCTGTTGCGCCGCAGCGTGGCTACGAACGACATTGAAAACGTGACGGACGCCGAGATCAAGGAACGCGAGGAGTTTGTCGCGAAGTTCGACGCCAACGCGGAGGCGATGAACGCGAAGGCGAAGGCGCGGCTCAACGAAGCGCGCGCGCGCATCCTGGCCGGCGCCGACATCGCCGAGGAGGCCAAGAAGATCTTCGACACGGTCAATCCTCAATATGCCGTCAAGTGGGGCACGTTCACGGCGGCGGAGATTCCGGCGGACGAAGAGCTGTCGAAGTGGCTCAAGAAGGCGTCGCCGGGCGACATCTCCGAGCCGCTGGACGTCGACGACGGGCTTGCGATCGTAAAGGTCGTGGCCAAGACGAAGGGCGATGCGCCGTTTGGCATCGAGCCGCCGGACGCGTACGTGCTTGTCCGCTGCACGGTGAAGGCATGCGAGAAGATGCGCTATCAGAATCGCGAGCAGATGAAAAGGCAGCTGCTGCTGTGGAAGCAGGAAGACGCCCAGCGCATCCTGGGCACGATGCTGACCGATCGCGCGGTCATAGAGTATCCGAACGGAACGAATTTGTTTGACAAAGTGGCCGCACCGGCGGCCGGAGGTGAAAAATGAAAAGCGGAAACGCAAAGTCAATGGCAAGGAAGATCGGGTTCGCGGCGGCGGCCGCGCTGATGGCGTGTTCGGTCCAGGCGACGGTCACCGACGATCTCGTGAAGCAGCGCGACGCCCGGTCGGCAAACGTGACGCCCGGCCGGTGGCACGCAGATCTCGAAAAGGCGCGGGCCTACGCGGTGGCAAACGGCCTTCCGCTCATGGCCGTGTGGTCCAACGGCGACTTCTGCCAGCACTGCCTCGTATGGGAAGGCTGCGCGAATTCGTCGGTGTTCGTGAACTGGATGAAGTCGAGCGGAATCGTGTTCTACTTCGGATACGTCAAGGACGGCTACCTCAATGCCGCCGGAGACTTTGGCGGCGGCCCGTCGGCCGACGGCAAGGAAGGCTACCACGGCCAGTCGTTCTACTGGTGCTGCAACAACCAGAACTCGACCATGGCCTGGCCATACGTCCGCTTCTACTGGCCCAAGGGCGGCGTCGACCAGGCCTACACGGGTTCCGCGATGAGCGGCGAATATGCTGTGAAGGGCGGTCTGCCGTGCATGGTGCGCGACGACTTGCTGGCCGCCAACCCGACGATGTACCAGCCATGGGTCTGGAAGGGCGACTACGGAACGTACAATCCCGGCGGGCGCTACATGCTCGACTTCATCACCAACAAGACGTCGGGCGTTCTGCGGAACTTCTCGGCGACGCCGGCGTATTCCGGCGGCGAATTCGCCGTCCATTCGTCGGCCACGGAGCCCAAGGCCAGCCTGCAGGTCGAGAAGGGCACTTCCATCCGCTCGCTGATCGTTCCGCTCATCCGCAACGATTCGTCCGCTCGCGCGTATCCCGCGACAAACCGCGTGGTCTGCACCTATCCCAGCGGCAAGGTCAAGACGGAATACGTCATCTGGACGGCGAAGCAGAAGACCGCCGAGATGCCGCTTGAAATCGCCCCGGCCTGGCTCGAGTCGACGGCGGCCTCGCCCTCCATCAAGCTTGAGCTGTACGACCAGGGCACGACAAAGAAGGGCACGCTCCGCGTGGCCGTGGTGGATCCCGTGGAGAATGCCGCGTCGAACCCGCTTTGGATCGGCGAGCGCACCGCCGACACGCTCGCCTGGGGCGAATGGACGATGGACATCGACGTGGCGAAGCAGAAGGTCAAGAAGACCGTCGACAGCGGCGGGAAGGCATATACGCTAGTGCTCGTGAGCGGGTCGCTCTGGTGTCCGGACTGCTATGCGCTCGACCAGTACCTGCTCGACAAGACGGCGTTCAAGGTGTGGGCGCAGAACAACAAGGTCGCGTGCGTCGAGATCGACGAGCCGCGCTTTGCCGCCTCGACGGATTCCGACATTCCCACGCTGCTGTCGCACACGGCATTTACGAGCAAGACGTATGGCACGATCAGCGGGTCGGGCTGGCTGGGACGCCATGGCGTGCCGCTCTCCGGGAACGGCGGGGTGAACGCCGCCGCCATCCTGACGCGCAACCTGAACTACGTCAAGAACGACACGGACCATGGCGGGCTATGCCTGCCGGAGCCTTCGGCGTCCACGGAGCGCAAGACTTCCGGCTGGAAGACGGGCATCCCGGGCATTCTGCTGATGCGCGGCAACGGGACGGTGGCCGGGCGCATCTACCAGTTCTCGAACGATGGACGCAATACGCTGAAGGACATACCCGTCACCACGCTCAGGATGCGTCTGCAGGAGCTCCTCCAGCAGGCCGACGAGACTGCCGAGGAGGGCAACGACAGCGTGCTGACGACGAAGGCGTCGATCTCGGGACGCAACAAGGTGGGCGTGAAGGCGAAGCTGTCCTTCACCGACCAGGCCGACTACTACAAGATTTCGGCGCCTGCTGGAACGGACATCTCGCTCACGCTTTCGGCCACCGCCAACTCAAACCTCGTCCTTTCAGTCGTCAACGGCAACGCGACGGATCCGGACGCAAGCCCCGTGGCGACGGCCAAGAACGCCAATGGCCAGGCCCGGGTGCGGTGCACGCTCCCCACGGCCAACTGCTACGTGAAGGTGGCCTATCCGCTTGACTCCAACGGCTATCCGGCGGACAGCTTCTTCGCCCTCGGCAAGAGCGGTTCGACGCTTTGCGAATACACGCTCTCCAGCGACAGCGTGTTCCTGGCCCAGGAGACGATGAGCGTGCAGGAGATCACGGACGGCGAGGCCGAGGTGACGATCGCGCTGACGCGCGGGCAGGCCTACAAGTTCACCGGGCTCGATACCAACAACGCGGCCAACAAGAACGCGTTGAGCTACAATTCCACGACAGGCCTCTGGACGGCCAAGGTCTCCGGCGCGACGGCATTGACGCTGAAGGCCGTCTCCGGGAAGCTTTCCTTCGGCTTCCAGAAGTGGAGTCCCGGCGCCATCGAATTTGTCCGCACGTCGGGAAGCACCCGCGAGATGGGCGACGAAGGCGACTATCCCTACCAGTTCGGCATTCGCCGCACGGGCGGCGCCTCCGGGACCGCGCGCGCCAAGGTCGTGCTCTCGTCGACGAGCGCGACGCCCGACATGGCCAAGAGCGTCTACGACTGGCAGGACCAGACCTTCGAGTGGGGCGAGGGCAGCAGCGACACCCAGTACGCCACGATCACCATCAAGGGGAACAAGTTCGCAGACGGCGACCAGCAGCTGGAGTTCAAGCTTCAGGCGAACGGGGCAAGCGACGCCGCAGTTTCCGGAACGTTCGCGCTTGCGATAGAGGACGACGACGAGGCGATCTCCGGGCGGGCCGCCATCGCGACGGCCGCCGATCGCGCGATTCCGGCCAATCGCCAGATTGTCGTCCGCGGCGGCTCTACGCTGAAGATCGGCGTGGAGCGCCTCGGCGGATCGGCCGGCGGCCTGGTGGCCAAGGTCACGATGGGCAGCGCGTCGGCGACGGTGCGGTGGATCAGCCGCGAAGCGGACGTGAAGACGGTGTCCCTCGCCGTGCCGGCATACAGCGCCAAAGGATCCAATCGCCTGACCGTGACGCTGTCCGGCGTCAACGGCGCTGCGGTCGATCCGTCGGCCAAGTACCTGACGGTCGATATCGTGCCCGCGACTGTGGCCGAATTCGAGGAGGCCGATGTTCGGCTGACGGGCGTGCGCAACGTGATGTTCGAGCGGGCCATCAACGTGAAGGCCTCTTCGCTGTCGAAGCGCAATCCAAGCCTGGTGAGCGTCTCCAAGATTTCCGGCTCGCTTGCGCCGGGACTTTCCTGGACGTTCGATTCCGAGACTGGCGATGCCGGCGCGGTTCTGATTTCCGGCGCGCCCGCAAGGGCCGGCACGTACGTGGCCACCTTCCAGATCGCCGAGGATGGCGTTCCGGGCGACACCGCGACGGTGACGATGACGGTGACGGATCCGGCGACGGCTAGGGACAAGACCACGCCCGCAGTCAATCCATATCTCGCGACCACGCGGACGATCCACAACGTGATGGTGATCTCCAACGACTGCCTGATCGGCCTCATGACCGTGACCGTGCCGCCGTCCGGGCGCCTTAGCGCCAAGTTCCGTCCGTTTGCCGGCGGCGCCGTGTCGCTGATGTCCACGAACTGGTCTGATTGCGCGAACGGGAACTATACGGCCGAGCTCGATCCCATCGACGAGGACGCGGCGGCATACGGGCTGTCCGTGACGGCGAGGACGAGCGGCGCCATCGACGTGACGCTCACCTCCTCCGGGAAGAAGCTCACGTGCGTAGTTCCGAATGTCGCCTGGTCGAAGGAGAAGCCGGCCACGCAGTGGAAGGGCTACTACACGGTAAGCCTGCCGATCGAGGGCGTTGTGTCGGATACGTCGCCGCTCGCGTCCGGCGCGGGATACGTGACGCTGCGGATGTCCGATACTCAGGTCGAGTCCGGCAAGGTAATGTATGCCGGCGTGCTGCCGAACGGGCGTCCGTTCTCGGGATTGTCGGCCTTGACGTATGCGAAGAACAGAGACGCGCGCCTCCCGGTCGTCTGGAGTTCGGGCGACGACCATTTCTCGGCCGTATTTGTCCTGAACCAGTACGCCGACAAGTTCCGGACGGTATGGCCATATTCCTCCGTCTCCGCCTACTGGATGCACGAGCAGGAGACGGCGCCGAACGCATCGTATGCCGCCAAGCTCGGCGTCTATGGCGCGCTCTATTCGCCGAAAGCCGTCCTGAACATGGAATCCTGCTGCCTGGACACGTTCAAGACGCAGTATCTCACGTTCTTCGCGCAGCCGGAGCTGCTGCAGCACAACGACTGCTTTGCGCGCGGCAATCCGCTGAACTGGACGACGAACAGCACCACGGTGTGGGTGCGCAAGAAGGACAACGCGATGAAGATCACGCTGCTTGACCGCGAGGCCGCGCAGAAGAACAACGGCTTGACCCTGTCCTTCAACCAGTCAAGCGGCATCGTGTCGGGGTCGCTGATAATCGACTTCCGCGGATCGTTCGTCACGGCCAAGTTCCGCGGCGTGACGCTGCCGGGCTGGGGCGCCGGCGAGGGATGTGCGGACTGCACCGACACCGATGCCACCAAGCGTCCGTTCATCAGCGGCGCATGCTGGTTCACCGACACCTACGACGATGGCGCCGAAACGGCGACCGTGCGCCGAGGGTGTCCGATCTCGATCGGCGTAGAGGCCGGCAAGTGATTTAAGGAAAAAGCAATCAGGAGAAAAAAATGAAGATGAACAGCAAAGTTCTTGTTCTTGCAAGTGCGCTTTTGGCGACCGGCGTCGCTTCGGCGGCCGTCACGAAGGCCGCGGGCAGCTGTCGGGAAAAGGCTCTCGCGCTCAAGGCGTCGCAGACCATCACCCTGGTGAACGGATATGATCCCGAGATAGGCGAAAACTGGGATTCGGGCGTCATCTACTACAAGGTCAAGCTCGTCAAGGGGCAGTCGGCCACCGTGTGGATCAGCGGTGGCGACGCGTCTTCGATGGATTTCTGGGAGCTTGACTACGACTGGGACGATTATTCCGGCGACGACGACATCCTTCCGTCGGTTTCGTTCGACGAGGACTTCGTGCGCGACGACGGCGCAGTGAAGGGCTGGTATCTCCATTCCGACTCCTGGGACGACGACGATCCTTCGACGGTCACGTTCTACATTTCCGTCTACGGCGACATCGGCCAGAAGTGCAACCTCTACTATTCGCCGAAGATCGAATCGTTCACAAGGGAGGGCGAAGAGGGCAATCCGCGGCTGATCACCATGACGGAGAACTCGCAGAAGGACGCGAAGAGCCTGATCGACGGGGAATACCACTACATGGTGATGCTGGAGGCGGGCCGCAAGTATTCCATTCGGACGACCGGCGGATCGGCCAAGACGCCCCTCACCATCGACACCAGCGAGGAGCTCGCCCCGTATTGCGAAAAGGATCCGGCCTATTCGAACGATACCGCCAACGCGAGCCTGCTGGTCTATCCCGACGCCACGGCGTACTATACGTTCAACGTGGGCGGCGCCGGCACGCAGGCGTTCAACCTGAAGTATTGGGCATATCCTGCCCGGCTTCCGGAAAACCATCCCTTCAAGAGCATCACGATCGACAACAACTATACGACGAAGGGCGTGCCAGGCCGCGTGCGGGCGAACGACAAGGCCGACCGCTCCTATTACGACGACGTCATCGACGAGTTCCTGGTGCGCGTCCGCCTGGGCAAGGACGAGCGCTGGGTCTTCGAAACGAGCGGATCCACGAGCAACATCCAGATGCGCGTGTATGATTCCGACGGCGCCATCCTTGCGCAGAACGATACGCTGGGCAACTACAGCAAGGATGTCCGCGCGGCGGTCAAGTCGACGTATGCCGGATACTACTATGTCGGCGTGTGCAATCCGGCCCTGGCGGACTGGGATGCGACGCCCACCAGCCCGACCGTGACCGTCTTCGCGCGCAACGCCAACGACTTCACGGGCGAGGGCAATCTCGATGCGTTCGATCCCGCCGACGACGTCTGGAGCGGGGCCACGCTGCTTGCGCCGATGCCGGGTACGTCGGGCGCGTCCGCGGTGGCGGTCGGCGAAGCCAACGGGCCGCACGTCCTCAGCGGCGGCGACTGGTACGATTGGTATGCGATTCCCTGCCGCGCCGGCCTGACATACGTCCTCAAGGCGGCGTTCTCGAGCGACGAGATTACCAACCTGAAGCTCTTTGCGAAGGTCTATCGCCTCGAGAACGGCGTGCTGACGCGCTATACCGCGAATGTGAGGGGCTCGGTGACGCCGGACGAGGCCGACACCGGGACGGGGGCGCAGCAGTTCATCTTTACGCCGGATGCCGACGGCATGTACTACGTTCGCGTCAACGTGGAAGAGGGCATTGGCCTTGACTATCCGCCGCATACGATGCATGCGATGGTCTACGGTTCGGGAGACCTGGGCCTCGTGAAGGTGAACACGAAGGGCACCGACGGAACGTGGTACTTCACGGACAACGCCAACGCGCTCTACGAGAACGGGGCGACCGTCGCCGTGCCTGTCGGCACGCGCAACATCCGCTACTCCAGCGACGCGGCCTACACCACTCCCGCCAAGGCGTCCGTGACGGTCAAGAGCTGGAGCGCCACCTCCAACGTCACCGAGGTTACGGGATGGTACGTCGACATCGCGGATCCCGCGGACAACACGAGCGGCGGCGCCGTGCTGCTGGCGCCGACGGCGAAGGAGCGCAAGGTGAAGCGGACGCTCTGGGCGGACCAGAGCCATTCGGACGTCGTCGACTGGTTCAAGTTCAGCGCGAAGAGCGGCGTCTACTACAACTTTTGGATCGAGGACACGACCGACAGCGATGCGGGCGGAGACGCGGTGTTCCACATCTTCGACAGCACGGTCAAGAACGTGCTGGTGTCCAAGGTCACGGAGGTCGCGCGCTGGACGAAGCCGGCCGGAACCTACTTCATCAAGGTCGCGCACGCGGGCACGCCGGCCGTCGACACGTCCTACCGCTTCTGGTACAGTTCGGCGAACGTGGGCGTCCTCTCCTTCGCCTCGACTTCGGTGAACGTTTCCGAGGCGGCCACGTATGTGGATCTCACGGTCAACCGTTCGGCGTCGGAGGGCGCCGTGCGCGTCTGCTTCGCGACGGAGTCGCTTACGGCCCAGCCGGGCAAGGAATACTATCCCACGAACGGCGTCCTGGAGTGGGCGAACGGCGACAGCGCGGCGAAGACGATTCGCGTGCGGCTCATCCCCGACCTCGTCGAGACATACGACGTGCAGAAGAAGTTCAAGGTCCATCTCTGGCCGATCGCCGACGACGGCCTTGCGGCGGGCGAATATCCGGCCACCATATCCGGCTCGACGTTCGCCACGGTGAAGATCAAGGAGTCGTCCGCCCAGAACCCCGGCACGATCGTGGCCACGGCTCCCGATCCGCTTGAAGTGGTCGCGGGCCAGACGCTGAAGGTCGTGTTCAGCCGCGCGGGCGGCTCCAACGGCAAGATCGCGGTGAAGGTGAAGACGCAGTCCTCGACGGCCATCATGGGCACAAACGGCTCTGCGGACTTCGACTACGTCAAGAAAGTGCTGGAGTGGGGCGATGGCGATACGTCGGACAAGGTCTTCGAAGTGAAGACCATGGCCTGCAAGAAGCCGGCGGAGGACAAGCAGATGCGCCTTAAGCTTTCGACGCTTGCGACGGGCGCATACGCGGGCAACCTGGTGCCGCAGCTGGCGGAAGCGAAGATCTACATTCCCATCCGCAATCCTCTCAACGCGGGCACGATCGTGGCCACGGCTCCCGATCCGCGGCTGGTGGTCGCCGGGCAGCCGCTGAAGGTCGTGTTCAGCCGCGCGGGCGGCTCCAACGGCAAGATCGCGGTGAAGGTGAAGACGCAGACATCGACGGCCACCATGGGCACAAACGGCTCTGCGGACTTCGACTACGCCAAGGAAGTGCTGGAGTGGGCCGATGGCGATACGTCGGACAAGGTCTTCGAGGTGAAGACGACCGCCTGCAAGAAGTTCGAGGCCAACAAGCAGCTGCGCCTTAAGCTCTCGACGCTTGCGACCGGCGCATACGCGGGCAACTTCACGCCGGCGTTGGCGGAGTCCAAGATCTACTACACTATCTGGAACCAGCTTGCGCCTGCGGCCGCGGCCGGCGGGCCGGTGGCGCGCGCGAGCGGAACGGATGCGCTGGGCAACGCGATCAAGGCAGGAACGGCGATTCAGCTGGTCCAGGGCGTCTACGCCAACGTGAGGGTTGGCGCGTCTTCCGGTGCGGCGACGGCCTGCAAGCTGGTCCAGGGCGAACTGCCGCCCGGGATGTTCGTCAGCGGCTTCTATCTTCGCGGCGTCCCCTCCACGCCCGGAAACTACAAGGCGCTGGTGCAGGTCGTAAACGGCAATGTCGGCGGAACTTCGGTCGAGCTCGACTTCCATGTGGCCGCGGCCGACCTTGCGTTCGGCACGTTCACGGGCGTGCTTGGCGAGGAGGGCGATTCCTCGCTGACGAACCGGATGCCGCGCATCGGATCGCTCTCGTTCACGGCCGCCGCGTCCGGCACGCTTTCGGCAAAGGTCAAGATTGGCGCCTCCACCTACGCGTTTTCGGGATCGACGGGCTATGCCGACATCTCGACGACCGGGCTGTCCGCCGGAATCGACCGGATGATGAACGCGACGCTCAAGAACGTGGTGAAGCTCGGCTCGGCCACCTACACCAACCTGCTGACGCTGTCCGTGGCCGACGGCTCCTCGACGAATCTGTCCGCCCTCGGTTCGTCCGCCGGCTCCGCCGCGCTTACGCTCAACGTGCTTGATGGCGCCGGCGGCGTGCAGGAGGACGTGGACTACGTCTGCGATCTCATCCGCAACGATTCGGCGCTGGAAGGCTTTGCGTCTGCCGCCTCCGAGTTTGCCGGCTACTATACGATGGCGCTCGTGCCGGAGGGCGTCTCGCTTGCGGATGGCGTGCCGGCCGGAAACGGCTATCTCACCGTCGTGGTCGGCGAGGACGGCACAGTGACATGCGGCGGCATGCTGGCCGACTCGACGGCCATCTCCTGCTCTGGACCTGCGGCGCTTCGCGGCGACCTGTCCAAGCCGGAGACATGCACGCTCTGCTTCCCGGTGTTCCAGAAGACGTCGCCCTGGTCGTTCGGCGGGATTGTCGCCCTGAAGTCCGACGGAACGTTCGATTCGCGCATCTCGATCGAGTGGAACAAGGATGGCGCGAAGTCCTCCTACGACCGCGAGGGATTCTCGCTCACCATCCGTCCTACGGGCGGCTGGTACGACACGATCGTGAATCTGCAGACCTATTACCTCAACCGCGACTTCTCGGTCGAGGCCGAGCCCGTCAATGGGCTGCCAAGCGGCATGCTGCCGAACGGAACATACACGCTCGACTCCCTGCCGCACGACGTTCCGGCGCAGCTTGACGGCAATGCGCTGACGGTCTCCGGGCGGAAGCTTGTGATGGACTCCGGCAACACCGCGCTCATCGACTTCGCCAAGAGCGTGAATCCCTGGAAGGTCAAGGCCTCGTTCAATCGCGCTACCGGCCTTGTCACCGGAACGTTCCAGGCGCTTTCCGTCACAGCCACCGCGAGCTCGACCATTGGGACGTTCAGCCACTACGGCGTTCTGCTGATGAATCGCGACGCGGCCTCGCCCCTGGACGCGAACGTCTGGACGGCCGGTTTCGGCCTGATGCCGGTTTCGACCTACTGGACGCTGTCGATACCGTTCAACGTCAGGGCGGTCACCGTGGATCGCGACTGGTCGGAAGTCGTCCCGCCCGCGGCCAACTGACGCGAGACGATGAGCGCAAGTCGCCTTTTTGCGTTGGCATGCGCTCTCATCGCCGTTTCGGCGATGGGAGCGCAACGCATAGAGGATTCGTATGTCGCCCCGGTAAACCACTTCATCTTCAAGCTGGTTCTTTCGGACGGCACGGTGCGCGAGTTCCAGCGCGATCCTGCGCGCCAGGATGGCCTGATCGGCCTGGATGGCTGGGACGGCGACATCGGCGACGAAGGGGCGATCGCCATTCGTCGATCTGAAAACGGGACGCTTCGCGAACGCTTTGGTTTCTTTCGCGGACGCCTGACCTACCATGGCATTCCGGGGAAGCCCCCTGCGAAGTTTTCCTACGAAGCCCCTCGTCGGCCGCCACCGACAGGCTTCTCGCCGCTTGACATCCTGGAAGACGCGCCCGGCCGTCAGGAGGCCATTGCGCATGGGCAGCGGGAGATGGAGACCAAATGGACGGACAGCGGCCGTCTGGCCTTCCCATACAACAATCCCAACCATTCCGGCGCGCTCTACGCCGAGCTGTCCGTGCTGGCGCTTGTCGGGCTTTCCCTTTTCCGCCGTCGGCGAATCAAGGTTCTTTTCGGCGTCTTGGCGGCGGCGTTTGCGGTTTGCGTGGTGCTGACCGGTTCTCGCGGCGCCCTTTTGGGACTCTTTGTCGGCATGGCGGCCATGGCGGCGTTTCGCGCGCGCCGGCTTTTCCGCTCCCGCCTGTTCTGGGGCGTTGCGGTGCTGGCCGTGGCGGTCGCCGCGCTGGTGCTTGCGCTTGGCGGACACGCGAACATGACGCGCGGATTCACTTCGGCTGGCGGCTTGGACTGGTCCAACGCGATTCGACTCGACATGTGGAAGACGGCTCCGCGCCTGATGGACGCCGCGCCCGGCGGATGGGGACTTGGACAGGCGGGGAAAGCCTATTTCGACTGGTATCAGCCGGTCGATGCGCTTTGCCTCACGGGGTCGCTCATGAACGACCATCTCACGATGCTCGCCGAGGTGGGCTGGCCTTGGCGCTTCGCCTATGCGTTCGCGCTTTTCCTCATACTTGCAGGCGGATTTTGGGTTGCGCTGAAGCGCGGCGACGCGACGACGCTTGCGGTCTGGACGACGTTTGCGGCAATGGCATGGTTCAATCCGCTCTATCCGGAGTGGGGACTCTGGATCATTCCCGTGGCGGCGCTGCTGCCGCTGGGCGCATTTTTCGTCCGTCGGCTGCGAGACGCGCTTGGCGTTTCCGCTGTCGCGGCGGTTGCGGCTGGCGCGACCCTTGCCCTGCTGGCGTGGGCGGGAAGCGGAGACTCCGGCATACCCGACCGTCCTCCCGTCCATGTCGACGGACCGCGCATCCTGGTGAACGGCCGCAATCCCAGGATATGGATTGTCGACGACGGGCGCGGGGCCCTGGGCGGCATGCTGGCTGGCAGGGACATCAGGACTTTTTACGCAGCCGACCGCCATTTGCCTTCGCTGGGATACGTACGAAACATCGCCGACCTGCCAACGCGCGGCGTTGACCGGCTTGTGCTGGCGGGCAAGGCGGGCAACGACTGGCTCCTGAAGCTGTCGTCGGACGAAAATGCGCGCAGAGTTCTGCCGAAGTCGATTGTGTTCCTGTCGCCGCCGTTTCTGCCGTCAGAAGTGCCCGAGGGCGTCCTGGCCTGCTGCCGTCCGCAGATTGTCGTAGGCGAATTCGCGGCGCGCTACCAGGCGGAATATGCGAAGCCGCCTTCGTGGGTGACGATCGTTCCTGGAATGGAGAAGTATATCCTGCTCTGGCCGCAGTTTGTCTTTGGGGGATGACGACCATGTGGCAGGGGCGTTTACGAGTGTCGTTCTTGGGTCTCGCCGATCTGCTGTGCGTCTACGGCGCGTGGGTGGTGGCGCTCTGGGGCTACCGGGCCGTTGGCCTGGGCCACTACGAGTACGGGTTCGACTTCTACCTGTCGCTCTGGCCGGTGGGGTTTGCGTTCGTTGCCCTGAATGCCGTGTTCAAGCTCTATCACGGCAATCCGTTCTATCCGGCGGCGCCCGTTTCGCCGGTCGAGGAGCTGCGCCGGCTGATCGCCTCGTCGTTCGTGACGCATCTTGCCGTCATCGCGTTCCTTGCGCTTTCGCGCCAGACGACGGAACATTATTCGCGCGCCGTCATCGTCCTTTCCGGACTCTTTACGGCTGTCGCCGCCCAGCCCGTCCGCAATGTCCTCCGACTGGTCCTGTTCGGACTTGGCACGGCGCAGATTCCCGTCGTGCTGGCGGGCAGCGGCACGACGGCACGTCGCGTCGCCGCATCCCTCAAGAAGGATGCCTACACGGGATTTCTCGTCCGCCAGACGTTTGATCGCGATGCGCCGGACATCGTTTCCGAGGCGAAAAGGCTGGGCGTGCAGATTCTTGTGGCCTGCGAGGACTTGCGCCTGTTCAAGCTGCGCATCGGGGAATTCCGGCGGTATTTCACCTACATCGAATACCTCCCGACGGCCGAGGCCTTCCCGATACTTGACGCCGCCACGGTGGTCTTTGACGGCGTGGGAGGGCTGGAAATGGTCAACCAGCGCCGCATGCAGGCCATCCGCATCGAGAAGTGGCTGCTGGACAAGTTCCTTGCCGTGCTGGCATTTGTCTTTCTCCTGCCGTTTTTCATTGTGATTCCGCTTCTCGTCAAGCTGACGTCCAAGGGCCCGGTGTTCTATCGGCAGGAACGCCTTGGACGAAAGGGCTGCCGGATTCGCGTCTGGAAGTTCCGTTCGATGTATGCCGATGCCGATGCCCGCCTTGAGCGCCTTTTGGCGTCGGACCCCGAACGGCGCGCCGAATGGGAGGCGAACTTCAAGCTGAAGGACGATCCGCGCATCACGCCCCTCGGGCGCTTCCTGAGACGGACGTCCATGGACGAGTTTCCGCAGCTCTTCAACGTGTTTGCGGGCGACATGGCGCTTGTCGGCCCGCGTCCCATCGTCGCGCGCGAAGTCCCCCTGTATGGCGGGGCCTACGAGACGTTCGCGTCGGTGAAACCGGGCGTGACGGGACTTTGGCAGGTGTCCGGGCGAAGCGATACCGATTATGATCGGCGTGTTGCGCTTGACACATACTATGTCCTGAACTGGTCGCCGTGGATGGACATCTGGATTCTGTTCCGTACCATTGGTGCGGTCTGCCGCATGAAGGGCGCGTGCTGACATGACGGAGAACAGGCGCATCGTTCTCAACATCCTGGCGACATACGGACGCAGCCTCTTTGGCCTGGCGCTGGGGCTGTTTTCCGCCCGTTGGGTGCTGATGACGCTGGGCAAGGTCGATTTCGGGCTGCTGGGGCTCGTGGGGGGGCTTTCATGGTTCATCACGTTCCTCAATGGCGTTCTTGCCGTCTCGGTTTCCCGCTTCTATGCGGTATCTGTCGGACGATGCCGCACGGCCGACGACCCTGCCGCCGCGCTGGAGGACTGCCGCAAGTGGTTTTCCATCGCGCTGTGCCTGCATGCCTTTCTGGGAGTCTTTCTTGTCGCGGTCGGCTATCCTGCCGGGACATGGCTCATCCGCAACTGGCTGACGATCCCCCCCGAACGCGTCGAAACCTGCATCTGGCTTTTCCGCTTCGTCTGCATCTCCTGCTTTTCCGCGATGATCAACGTGCCGTTCAACGCCATGTACAAGGCGAAGCAGTACATCGCGGAGCTGACGATCTACGGGTTCGCGACCACCATCGTGAATTTCATCTTCCTCTGCTACATGGTGACGCATTCCGGCGACTGGCTCCTGCGCTACGGGCTCTGGCAGTGCCTGCTTGCGGTCACGCCCCAGGTCATCATCACGTGGCGCGCATGCGTCGTGTTCCCTGAATGCCGGTTCCGCCGGGAGGCGATCCTTCGCGGCCGGAGCGACGCCCTGCGCCTGATCTCCTTCACGGGCTGGAATTTCTTCGGCAGCTTCGGCAACCTCGTGCGCACGCGCGCGCCGGCGCTGATCGTCAACAAGTTTCTCGGTCCCGTCGCCAATGCGACGACAACCGTCGCCGCGAGCCTGTCGAGCCACACCACAATCTTCTCCGGTTCTCTCAAGGGAGCGTTCATGCCCGCGCTTGCGTCCGCCTGGGGCGCGGGCGACCGGCCGCGCGTCGAGACGCTTTTCAACGGCATCTGCAAGTTCAGCTCGCTTCTGATGCTGCTCGTCGCCGTGCCGGTCATGGCGGAGGCGGACGAAATCATGCTGCTGTGGCTGAAGGAGCCGCCGGCTGGCGCCGCAGCGCTCGGCATCTTCATCATGTGCACGTCGGTATTCGAGCACATGTCCATGGGCCACTGGATGATCATGTCGGCAAGCGGCCGCATCGCGCTCTACCAGCTGCTCGTCGGCATCTGCTACGCCTGCGCGTTTCCCGTCGGCTGGGTCGCCATCGGCCGATGCGGCGTCATGGGCGTGGGCTGGACGCTCGCCATCACGCTCTTCGCCGCCATTGCCGTTCGCCTTGTGATGGTTCGCCGCAACTTTGGCATCGGGCCGGGCCATTGGATCTTTCGCATCTGCCTTCCCACTGTCGCGGTATCGGTCGTCGCCTACGCCGCCGCGCGCATCCCTGCGCAATTCTTCGCGCCGTCGCTTGCCCGCGTGGCGGCTTCGACGCTCTGCGCCGAGGCGGTGTTTGTGCCGCTCGTCTGGCATTTCGTCCTTGACGCCTCCGAGAGGGACTACGTCCTCGGTTGTTTGCGGCAGTTTCTTTCGAGGTTCGGGAAATGACGATTCCGTCCAGACTATGCGTCGGATGCGGATTGTGCGCTGCGGCATGTCCGCATGGAGCTCTGCGCATGATCCTGAGACGCGACGGATGCGCCGCGCCCGTCCTTGACAAGGACGCCTGCGTGCGGTGCGGGGTTTGCGCAGAGGTCTGTCCGCAGGACGCAGAACGGCTCCGCCACCTTGCCGAGCTGACATCTTGCGCGCCAGACCCGGCGCGCGTGGGGCTGGAAGGGGCGTCGTTCTATCTAGCCTGGGATTCCTGCGACACCGATGGTCGCCGCCAGAGCTCGAGCGGCGGCATCGTCACGGCGTTGGCGCTTCACCTGCTGGCGGCTGGCGAGGTGGCGGGTGTCGTACATGTGAAGCGGATTCTCGCGGGACGCGGAGAGCCCCATTTTTCGGCAACGCTGTCATGCACGGCGGCGGAGGTCGCCGCTTGCCGCGGCAGCGCCTACGAGGCGATCGATTTCTCGTCCGCGCTTTGTGCGCTGGAGCCGGGGAAATGCTACTTCGTCACGGGCACGCCATGTCTTGTCCGCGGCGTGAAGAGGCTCGCCGCCTCCCCGCGCTTCAGTTCGGTCAGGTTCATCACGTGCGCGCTTGTCTGCTCCCACAACGTCACGCCGCAGCTGGTCGATTGCCTTGCAAACCGTCATCGGTTGCCGAAGGATTGCCGGTTTGTCGTGAACTTGCGGGACAAGGATGGCATCGAGAACGCCTCCAGGTTCAATACGCGCTATGTAGGCGAGGATGGACGCGATCTTGTCAAGATGGAGCGCACGGCGAGCGGCTGGACGGGCATTTGGCGCAGCTATGCCTTTGCGCTTGCGGCCTGCTGCCGGTGTCCGGACTTCTGGGGCGGCGAAGCGGACCTCAGCGTCAAGGATGCCTGGGGCCGAAAGGAATGGAAGCGCGATCCGCTCGGCAAGTCGATTGCGATCGTCCGCAATCCTGCGCTCAATCAAGCGCTTCGCGCCTGTGGTCTTGCGCTGGAGCCGCTTGCCGTCGAAGATGTCGCATATACGCAGCCGATCGAGACTTCGTTCAAGCAGGCCGCCGCCGCCGACAAGTTTCGGCATGGAATCCTCCATCCGGCCAATTGGCGCAACGGACTTCTCCGTCGGCAGCTCGTCGCCGCCTTCACGCGACGGTTCTACGCATTGTTCGGGAAAGGACGGACGAAATCATGAACAGGGCGTTCGACGAGCATTTCATGCGCATGGCGCTGCGGGAGGCCGAGAAGGCGGCCGCAGACGGCGAAGTGCCGACGGGGTGCGTGATTGTCGATGTGGCGGGGCTTGAACCCGACGCCGAACCGACGGCGGCGCGGATTCTTGCGCGCGCGCACAACATGCCGGAGCAGCTCCAGGATGCGACCGCACATGCCGAAATGCTGGCGCTGACCGCCGCCGCCGAGGCGAAGGGGGCGTGGCGGCTTTCCGGCACGCGCCTGTACGTGACGAAGGAGCCGTGCCCGATGTGCGCCGGGGCGATCATCCTCGCGCGTCCGGATGTGGTCGTCTGGGGGGCGTCCGACCCCAAGCGCGGCGGCGGAACGGTATTTGGCATCTTCGACCATCCGGGAATCAACCACCACCCGCAGATCGTCGCAGGCGTCCTGGAGGAGCCTTGCCGCGTTCTCCTCCAGGAATTCTTCCGCGCCCGCCGGACGGAAGCCAGATGAAATGCGTCCAACCCGATCTTCCACTCCATGCACACGATCCCAAAAAAAACCTGCATCGGCGTAGCGCTTGCCGCCGCCCTTTCCCTTTTCGCGGGCAGCCCGCGGAAAGACGGCTTTTCAAGGGAGGACTTCAGGAATCCCCCGCCGGAATTCCATCCCTCGTTCTTCTGGATGTGGGGCGGAACGCTCACGGCGGACAACTTGCTGGCCGAGATGGACGACATGGCATCGCACGGCGTGAAAAGCGCCTGCATCCATCCGTACCCCAAGGCGTTCCGTCCAATGTCGATCGATGTCCCCATGGCGCCGGACTATCTGTCGGACGGCTACTTCGACCTTTACGGCCAGGTGCTTGACCGCATCGCGGACCTTGGAGGAACGTCGTGGCTCTACGACGAGGGCGGCTGGCCCTCGGGCAGCGCCTGCGGCCGCGTCTATGCCAGCGATCCAAAACGCTTCGTGCCGCGCATGCTCGGCGCGGGCGGCAAGATCGTGGAGCTAAAGCCCAACCACGCCATCACCTCGCCGATGCCGTCCGTCATCGAGCCCGGCGCCACGGAAAAGTTCATCGAACTCGGATACGCGCCGTACAAGGCAAGGTTCGCGCGCCATTTCGGGAAGACCATCCGCTTTGCCTTCACCGACGAGCCGGGCTATCCCAACAGCCGTCGCGGCGGCAAGCTGATTCCGTGGTGCACGGACTTCGCCGAACGGTTCCGCGAACGCAAGGGCTACGACATTTCCCCGTTCTGCGACGATCTTCTGTCCTGGACGAATCGCACCGAGGAAACGGTCCGGGCTAGGATCGACTATTACGACGTGCTGTCCACCATCCTGTGCGAACGCTACTTCCTCAAGATTCGCGACTGGTGCCGGAGCAATGGACTGATGTTCGGAGGGCATCTCGACAACGACGACACGCCAATCGGCAACGCCACGGCCAACTACGGCCATGCGCTCAGATGCCTGCGGGCCATGGACGTGCCAGGCGTGGACGTCATCTGGCGGCAGCTCTTCCCCGGCAAGGACGGACGTCAGGCGCCGTTCACGAAGTATGCCAGCTCCGCCGCCCACCAGAACGGCGGAAGGTATGTGGTTTCCGAAACGTGCGCCATCTATGGACACGGCCTCAAGCCTGCGCAGATGAAATGGCTGGTGGACTACCAGTGCCTTCGTGGCGCAAACCTGTTCGTGTTCTCGTCCTATCGCGCGCGCCCCAGCGGCAAGGAGATGGGAACGCCCGGACCGTGCTTCGGTCCCGTGGATCCGCAATGGCCGATCATGGGCGTATTCTTTAGCAGCCTCGCCCGGCAGTGTGCGCTTCTCGCGCAGGGCCGCCCGGATGTGCGCATCGCGGTGCTCTACGACATCCGCGGCATCTGGGCATGCGGCGACGAGGCGGCGGAAACGATCGCACGGCACGAGGAGGTCGCCCGCCTCCTTCTCGAAAGCCAGCGGGACTTCGATTTTGTCGATGACGACCAGATCGCCGAGGCGCAGGTGCTGCCGGACGGTTCCCTGAAAATCGGCGCCATGCGCTACGACGCCGTGGTGCTGCCAACCTCGCGCCGGATGCGCGCTGCCGCCCGGCGCACGCTCGCCGACTTTGCAGCGCGTGGCGGAAAAGTGGTTGGGAACGGCGATGTCTCGTCGCTCCCCAAGGTGTGCGCCGTCTCGGGCGAAGGCGCAGGCGACATACGCGCCATCCGGCGCACGTGCGGCGGCGAAACGCTCTATTTTCTCGTGAACGAAAGCGAATCGCCGCGCCGCGTGCGCGTGCAGCTCGCCGAGACGGCGCCACTCGTCCGGGCCGACACCGAGACCGGACGCTTTGTGGCCTGGCCTTCGCAACGCGGCACGTTCGCGTGGGACGCGTCGGGCTGCGGCTCTCTCCTGCTCGTCTCCGGGGCGCCTGCGGACGACCCCGCTCCGGCAGCGCCCGCCGGCGATGTCATCCCCATCGACAGGGACTGGAAGATGTCCGTCGAAGGCCGCCTGGCCGCCGGACCGTCGGCGCTTGAGATGGTGAAGTGCGACAACTCCCCGGCCCTCTCCACGAATCTGGGCGATTGGCGCGACGTGCTTGGCGAAGAGTTCAGCGGACGCGTGACCTATCGCGTCGCTTTCCGTTCCCCGGCCGCCGGAGAAGCCGAGCTTGATCTCGGGGAAGTGCACAACTGCTGTGCCGTGAAGCTTAACGGACAAGACATCGGCGCGAAATACGCGGGGCCGTACACCTGGCGCGTGCCGTTGCGCCGCGGCGTCAATGAGCTGGAGGTCATGGTGGCGAACGCGCCCGTGAACGCGCTCGCGCCGGCTCATTTCAGGCGCTACGTGGCGGCGGCGTTTCCGCCCGAGTCGCCCTACGAGAAACGCGTCAGGAAATTCAACGAAAGCGGGCACGAGAGCGGCCTCTACGGTCCGGTGCGCGCGAAGCTGTGTCGCGCGAACAGGGAAGGAGACAACTGAGATGGCAATGGCGAATCGATTGGACGGAAGGCTCGTGCGTGCGCTGGTTGCACTGGGCGTGGCGGGGACGATGCTGGCGGCGGACGCGTCGGAAGACGCGCTGTCGCCATTGCCGCCCGGCGCGGTGCGCCTGAAGGGCTCTCTGGCAGACCCCATCGCCCGGAGCATCGCGCACTGGCACAAGGGCAATGTGCCGTATCACGAATTCGCGGCCTTCTTCCGCAATGGCCGTTCGCAGTTTGCGCTGGGCGAGATGTGGGGGAAGTTTGTGCGCTCAGGCGCGATGCAATACCGCCATTCGCCAGACCCTGGGCTGAAGGCCATCCTTGATTCGGCCGTGAAGGACATCCTTGCGACGGAACGCGCCAACGGTTCCATAAGCTGCGTTCCCGTGGAGCGCCAGCCCGCAGGCGGCGATGGCGTGACCAAGCCGGACTGCGGGGACTTGTGGGAACGCAAGTACGTCATGCTCGGCATGGAAGACTATTACGACTGGGTGGAGCGGAATCCCGCCGTTCTCGCGTCGCTCGAACGCCAGGCCAGGTGTCTGGCGGACCAGATCGGCCCCAAGCCGAAGATGGACGTGCGCGACGCCGGGTGGAGCGCCAACCACGTGGAATCGTCAACGCTCCTTGAGCCATTCATGCGGCTTTGGAAGATGACGGGCAAGCCGCAATATCTCGATTTTGCCCGTTATCTTGTGGCTTGCGGCGGAGCGAAGGGCTCTGATCTCGTCCAGATGGCGCATGACAACGTGCCGCCGCATCTGATGGGCGGCGCCTATCCAAAGGCATACGAGACCACGAGCTACTTCGAGGGGCTCGTCGAATACTTCCGCGCCACCGGCGACGAACGGGTCGGGAGGGCGGTCCGCAATTATTTCAACCTCGTGCTGGAACGCGAGCTTACGATCGTCGGCAACGGCGGCGGCGACCAGCCGTACCATCCGAAGGTGATGGGCGAGGCATGGGACTGTACGGCCGCGGAACAGACGAATCCGGACATGAAGCGAATGATGGAGACGTGCACGGGCGTCACCTGGATGAAGTTCGCAAGCCAGATCCTCCGCCTGACCGGCGACGTGCGCGCGATGGATGCCATCGAGCGCTATGTCTACAACGGTTTGATCGGCGCGATGAAGCCGGAAGGCGACGGCTTCAGCTACGTGAACCTGCTCAACGGCCGGAAGGTGACCAACAAGGGCTGGGGCTGGAAATTCCCCTCCGGACCTGTCACGTGCTGCAACTTGAACGGTCCGATGGGACTGGCGTATATACCGTTCGTTGCGGTGATGCAGGGCAAGGATGGTCCGGTCGTCAACCTCTACAACGCAGGCACGGCGACAGCCCGCACGCCTTCCGGCGGAACGGTGAAATTGTCGGCGGAAGGCGATTTGCTGGACGAGAATGGCTGGCGGCTCGTCGTTGCGCCGACGCGGGAGGAGGCGTTTACGCTCGCGCTGCGCATTCCGGCATGGAGCGAACGAACGCAGGTGCGCGTCAACGGCGTGACGGCAGGAGATGCCGCAGCGGGCACATATCTCAAGCTGGCCCGGACGTGGCGGGCGGGCGACCGGGTGGCGGTGACCTTCGACTTCAAGGCGCGCCGGCTGGCGGCGCCGCGGGGCTCGAACCGCGCCGGAGACGGCTTCCAGGCGGTCGTGTGGGGTCCCATCGTTCTCTCGCGCGACGAGAATGCCGATCCGAACTATGCTGATCCGGTGACGGTGATTGCCGATACGAACGGATTGGTCGCGGTGGAACGGGTTGCGCCTGTCCTGCCCTCGCATCGTGTCGAGTTCCGTGTGCCGGTCAAGACGGGCTTCATCACGATGTGCGATTATGCGTCGGTGGATTGCTGGAGTGGAAGCCGCATCCAGACCTGGCTGCCGACACAGCGGTAGGCGCGCACGGTTCCAGTTCAACCGGAGGGACATCCAATCTCGGGAAGATTTGCGCGCTTGGCGGATACATGGTATAATACGCGGAAACGCCGAGCAAGTCTCGGCATGCGATACGGTATGGACATGAACAAGCTCAAGATTAAATCCAGTTTGCGCATGGCAGGTGCCATGGCGTTCGTCGCATTCGCGCTTCCGGCGTGTGTCGCGCATGCCCAGGGGCAGGTCAAGTCCCGCATGTTCGAGCTGACATACGCCTCGGCCACGGATGTCGCCGACAACTTCAACCGCACGTGGCGAGGGCGAGGACTGTTGACCACGAACGGGTGCGTCGTCGCCGGCGACATGGCCGTTCCGTTCATTGAGGCAAACTCCGTGATGGTGACGGCTCCCGAATCCGTGCTCGACAACTGCGCGGAGATGATCGCGAAGATCGACCGCAAACCGAGGCAGGTGTACATCGAGGCGCGGTTCGTCGAGCTTAAAAACCGCGCCGCCTACGATCTGGGAATCGACTGGAGTGGGATCGGCAGGCTTACCGTCGATGCATCGGGCGGAGCCGGCATATCGCGGCAGCGCATACCGAACAACATCACCAGGTACTCGCAGTCGACCGTGTCTGGGATGAAGGGCAACTCGCAATCGTACGAGTTTACCAAGGGCGGAACTGCCGACAACAGCTTCTTTCAGGGGATGTTGTCCGTAGAACAGATGAAGATCGTTCTGGCGGCCTTCCAGGGCAGCGAGGACGTGAAGACGTTCTCCAACCCGAAGGTGATCGTAACGAGCGGCAGGGAGGCGATCGTCGACATGACGACGAAGCGCCCGAACGTGATACTCAGCGCCAAGCGGGTTCTCAACGGCAACAACAACACGCTGGACGTCGATACGCAAATGAAGGAGGTCCCTGGGAACGACAACCTTATGTTCGCGAATCAGTCGTTCTTCAGTTGGGGCGTTATGCTAAGTGTGCAGCCTCGCATCATGACGAATGAGCTCATCAACGTCTCCATCGTGCCGACGGTCAGCAGTCTGGGTAGCGGAGGCGACGAAGTAAACTATGTCAAGGTGGAATCCTCGGAAGGCGACGAGATACCAGCTCCGAAGTTCCCGATAATCGACGTGCAGCGTATCGTGACGGAATTCACCCTCAAGGACGGTCAGACCGCCGTGATCGGCGGGCTTTCCAAGACATACGAATATGA
>JAEEGL010227276.1_pt1 | contig 24200 bp, 24 predicted proteins | sample 9134231 | NCBI WGS metagenome assembly JAEEGL01 (sample SAMN16246548, study PRJNA631951) | gut metagenome | biome: gut microbiome; feature: rumen; material: fiber-attached | host: Bos | place: Iran: Karaj | collected 2018-10
AGCTGCGCCGCCCGTCCCGCCGCGCGTAGCGCGGCATTGTCGCGGCGTAGCCGCGTGAACGGCGCCTCCTGTCGTCGGCGCCCGACGTTCTCAACCGAGCGACTTCGGGCCGAATCCCACCGGCAGCAGCTCGCTGAGTTTGTGCTCGACGTATTCTCCGTCCTTGTCGCAACTGAGCAGCGTCATATCCGGCGCGAACTCGTACAGAAACTGCCTGCATACTCCGCAGGGTGTGCATTTTCCGGAAGAACTGCCGGCCACAGCTACGGCGACGATGTTGTGGTTTCCCTCGCTGACAGCCTTTGCGGCCGCGGTGCGCTCGGCACAGATGCCGCACGGGTAGGATGCGTTTTCAACATTACAGCCGGTAAATACCGACCCGTCGGCGCAAAGTACCGCAGCACCCACGAAAAAGCCCGAATACGGTGCATATGCGAATGCGCGGGCAGCGATAGCTGCATCTATAAGCTTCCTTTTATCATTCCCGGTCATGTAAATAATCTTCCTTTTAAGTGAATAGTGAAAAATTGCGTTATAGTATTGTTTAAGTTGCTGACAGTGGTTATTATACCACAATCACCCGTCAAATGCAAGGGGAAATGACATATTTACAAAATATCCGCAAGACGAAAAAAGTGCTTGCAATTCATACAAAAAAGTGCTATAATAATCCATAGATTTTTAAAAAACGGAGGTATTTCGGAAATGGCAATGTTTGACAAACTGCTTGCAAATCTCAAGGCAAGCAAAAAGACTATCGTACTCACGGAGGGCACTGACCCGCGTATCCTGGCCGCAGCGGCAAGACTGCTCAAGGAAGATCTTATGGGCGTTATACTCTGCGGAAATGTCGATGACGTGAAGAAGGCTGCTGCCGACGGCGGATATGACGTATCAAAGGCAACTGTCCTCGATCCGCTCACATACGAAGGGTTTGAAGATCTCGTAAAGCAGATGGTAGAGCTCCGTAAGGGCAAGATGACCGAAGATGAATGCCGCGAGCTGCTCAAAAAGTCCAATTATTTTGGCACGATGCTCGTAAAGGCAGGCAAAGCGGACTCCCTGCTCGGCGGTGCGACATATTCCACAGCCGACACGGTACGTCCCGCACTCCAGATAATCAAGACCAAGAAGGGCTCAACACTTGTAAGCTCCTCGTTTATCCTGTTCAGAGTGAAGGATGGCAAGGAAGAAACGATCGCAATGGGCGACTGCGCTATCAACCTCAGCTACAGCGACAGCGTTGACAAAGACGGCAACGTTACACAGACAGCGGCTCAGAAGCTCGGTGAGGTCGCAGTTGAAACAGCCCGCACAGCTAAGTGCTTCGGTATCGATCCGAAAGTGGCGATGCTCAGCTTCTCGACCTACGGCTCCGGTAAGGGGGGCACAGTTCAGCTCTCTCGCGACGCTATAGCTGAAGCCCGCAAAATAGATCCCGATCTCGTTATAGACGGTGAATTCCAGTTCGATGCGGCAGTATCCCCCGAAGTTGCAAAGACCAAGTGCCCCGATTCAAAGGTCGCAGGTCAGGCAAATACGTTCATCTTCCCGCTTATCGAAGCCGGAAACCTCGGCTATAAGATCGCTCAGCGCTGCGGCGGCTATGAAGCTTACGGACCTATCCTCCAGGGCCTCAATGCCCCGATCAATGACCTTTCCAGAGGCTGCAACGCCGAAGAAGTCTATAAAATGGCAATAATAACAGCCGGCATGGCATAAGAAGAGTCGCTGACGCGTCTGGGGAAGAGATGAGATTAACCCCCGGCTTTTCAAAAAATTATTTGATTCACGCTAAACGGAGAGCTTTGCTTTCCGTTTTGGCAGTATTGTGCAGAATTGGCACAAACACGTCAAAAATAGCAGCACTGTGCAATTTGTGCAGTGCTGTTTGTTTTTTCAGCAGCTTGTGCGAATTACGCACAATTATGCGATAGGAGCAGAACCTTTCACATTCAGCTGCCACGCCGGCGAAGTCTTTTGGAAAGAGAGAGGGTTCTGCAAAATATTGGATTTCAGCCGGGCAATATAGTGAAATGTGACAAAAATTTTGATATTTTTGCTCAAAAACATAAAAAGTTATAAAACTTCATTGACTTTTGTGAGGGTTTTGTGTATAATTAATCTGTATAGTAGTATAAGGGTAATTCTGCCCTTTTACGGATGAAAGGAGGTGCAATGGAATGGTAGTGAAAACAATGCCTGTCGATGCGGCTGCGAACAAGTCTGGATCGGTACGCGAGCGGCCTTCCGGCAAAAGCGGGGGACAGAGCGGCGGATTTTCGGACGTACTCGGCAACGTAGGCGGTGAAGGCAGAAAGCAGCCCGGATTGTCGGGATCGAGCGGGAACGCATCAGCGAAAAGCAAGGAGCTTGGCGGGTTCGCATACTCGCAGAAAGCATCGGAGAGCGTTCGGGGCGATAGCGGAGAGTTCGCGTACACGGGAATGAAGGCGGTCGTAACGGAAAACGGCGCTGTATTCGACGAGGGCACGGCTGATAAGCTTCTGGCGCAGGCAGCGGAAATGGTCACGCGCACAGTAAAGGAAACCGGCAAGGCCCCCGTTAAGGAGCAGGCGGCAGTGATGCTGACAGACGCTTTGCGTGAGATCGGCGACGCTTATAAGGCGGCAGACAGCACGCTTGACACGAGCATCGCGGAAAACGATGATGCCAAGGCTCTGATAGACGCTCTGATACAGGCGGTGACGACAGTTTCGGAAGAATCCGGACAGACTGAGCAGACAGCGGAGACTGTACAGGAAAGCGTTCCCACGGACGAGGAAAAGCCTGCCGATACAAAGGTAAGGTTCACCCGGAGACCTGGCGCAAAGGCTGTGGAATTGCCGGAGGATACTGTTGAAAAGACAGATGTTCTCACGGAAAAGGCCGATACGGACTTCACGGCGCAGCTGATACAGCTTGCGGCACCGGATATCGAACAGAGCGCGGGTGCAGGACAGACGGTACTTCCCGAAGATGTGACCTACATCGAGGACACGGTATCGGGTATCGGGGCCGATAAGGCAGATCCGAGGTACATACCGAACGATATCCCGGTAAAGGCTCCGGAGGATGACATCGCAGCTTATGAGGAACTCCCGGCGGAGAATCTCAAGGAAAGTGCGGCGAATATCGCCAATGAGACCGCAGCGGATACGACCGGATACATACCGGAAGAAATGCCGAAGGACATACCGCTCGACATCCCGACTTTCGAGGACGTAATGGCGGCGAAGAATGCCGAAAGCACGGAAAAAGAACCGGCTCCGGAATTCAACGAGGCGAGAGACCTTCCCAAGGGCTACAGTGTGGTCAAGGAAATGTTTGCGGCTCCCGACAAGGGATTGCCCGTAAGAGCTCCCGGAATGCCCGAAACGGACGATGAGACGATCGCAATGAACGCGGTGAAGGACACGCTGAAAATGCTCGGCGAGCTTATCGACAGCGCGAAGAAGGAACTCGGACTCACGGAAGTGCGCATAGCGTACACCGAAGGCGACAAGCCCGAAGAGATACCGCAGATCATGCCGAACGAGCACGTTAAGCTTTCAAGGCAGATGAGCGGCACCGACAGAACGGGTGAGCTCGACAATATCCTCAGCGAGAGCAGAGAGGACGTTTCCGGTAAAGAGGCTTCCGGGACCCGGACTTACGACGCGGTGAGAATGTCGGAACAGCTTCTCGGCAGGACAGAGAACCGCATACCCGTGGAATTCAGGGATGAAGCGGAGGTCATAGCAAGACCGCCCGAGGTACAGCTCACGGAACGCATACTCGATCAGCTCAGCGAGATGCAGACGCTGAAGAAGGACAGCACAGAGTTCACAATGGTGCTCAATCCCGAATCTCTCGGCAGGATCACAGTCAAGCTCGTTATGACGGGCGAAAAGACAGCGGTCGAGATAAGCGCGGAGAACCCCGATACGAGAGCACTTCTCGCATCAAGATCGGAAGCCTTGCAGAACATGCTGAAGGACAACGGCGTGCAGCTCGAAAGATATCAGGTGGTATCGGAGCAGGAGGACGCAAGGTTCTATCAGCAGAACTACGAAGGCAGCAGCAAGAATCCCTACAGCAGAAACGACGACGGACAGAAGCAGGACGATGATAACAGCGACAACAGTTTCTACGACCTGCTGCAGAGTATTTAACAAACAGAAAAGGAGGTACACTAAATGGCACTTACAACGGGCATAGAAAGCATACCTTCCGTGCAGGACACATACGCGAAGTATAAGGATATGTTCACCGACAGCAGCAAAGACCTTATCACGATGAGCAACTTCTACCAGCTTCTCGTTGCGGAAATGCAGAACCAGGATCCTCTCGAGCCCACATCGAACACGGAGTTCATTTCCCAGATGGCAAGCTTCTCGGCGCTGCAGTCACAGCAGGACGCTTACAAGACCCAGCAGCTCAGCTATGCGAACTCGCTCGTCGGAAAGACAGTGACGGTATCGCTCGGCGACGGAAAGACGGCTACCGGCATCGTGAACTACGTCAACAGCAACGGCGAGACCCCGAAGGTCAACGTGAATGGTGAGAACTACAAGCTCAGCGATATCGCACAGATACATGACAACGGCGGCGGTTCTTCCACGATAGGCGACTACGGCGCATTTGCGGCGAGCATACTCGGCAAGACCGCGGTGGTACAGGCAATGGACGCTACGGGAACTACCTACGTTGATGAGGGCGTTGTAGAGTCGATCGAGATCGAAAAGGGCAACGTGAGAGTGGTAGTGAACGGATACGCGTATGACGCTACGGACGTTCTGAGAGTCACCGAAACACACACGGCTGCACAGACAAGCACACCGGTATATGACGCTCCGGAAGAATTGGCGGCAGCGGCACCGGAACAGGTCACACAGTTCGTACAGAGAGTTGACGAAGCAGACATCCCGGACGAAGATGATTACGGCTCCGAAAGAGCGGAGATACTCGAGCTCTTTGAGTAAAAAGCAAACAGGAGGAAAACAGGATGCTTATAAGTGAGTATCTTGCCGCGCGTAACTCTGTCAGTGTTTCCACGGGTGTTGCACGTCCTTCCTATAATAACAACGGTACAAGGCAGGAAAGCACCGAACCCGGGAGCTTTGCGAAAGAGCTTGAAACGCGGCTGGGAACAAAACAGCTTGAATTTTCAAATCACGCTATAAGAAGACTCGAAAGCAGGCAGATCGATGTGGCGGAGAACGACAGGATCGCACGACTCAACAGAGGAGTTGAGCTCGCAGCGGAAAAGGGCTGTGACGAAAGCCTGATACTTGTTGACAGCACGGCGTTCATAGTGAGCGTCAAGAACAATACCGTCATCACAACGATCTCGGCAGACGACCTTAAAGAAAACGTATTTACCAACATCGATTCCGCCGTTATAGTATGATATCGGACCGCGGAGAGCAGTTTACGGCATCCTGAATGATGCGTGTGCTCCCCAAGGAGATATGGCAGTCCCGAACGACTGAAGGACTGCAGCGGCGGCGCCACAGAAAGGAATAACCGCTATGATGAAATCACTCTATTCCGGAGTTGCCGGAATGAAGACACATAACCAGAGAATGGACGTTATAGGCAACAATATCTCCAACGTCAACACCACCGGTTACAAGGCGAGCGAAGTAACTTTCAAGGATGTTTACTATCAGACCAAGAAGGGCGCATCCTCGGGTAACGCGACCGCGGGCGGCAAGAACCCCACCCAGATAGGTTACGGCTCCCAGCTCGGCACGGTAACGCAGGTAATGGCTCAGTCGGGCTTTACATACAGCGACAGCGTTTACAACGTTGCTCTCGAGGGCGAGGGCTTCTTCCAGGTAATGGATGAAAACGGCAACGTCTTCTACACCCGCGCGGGTAAGTTCTCCGTGGACAGCTACGGCAACCTCTGCGACCCGAACGGTAATGTGGTACTCGGTGTGGCGGGAGATCCCACCGGTATCGACGAAGGCCAGTCACAGCGCATCACGCTGAGAGTTCCCGCTGTTACGGACAACAACGCAAGCTCCACTAAGAAGGTAAACGGCTATGATGTTACTATCACCGCATCCGACCCCGGCGAGCAGGGCAACATCTCCTTCACGATAGTTGATTCCGACACGCCTTACGCAACAAAGACAGGCGACAGCCTCACTATATATATGGATCTCGAGCAGGAATTCGGCTCACAGGCTTATGTTGATTACTGCAAGACCGTGCTCACAGGCTCGAAGGACGGTACCACACTTTCCGGTTCCGGTCCAATCAGCGCAGTGACTTCAAGCGCTGAGGGTGCTGCGATAAAGACCAAGCTTGATGCTGTTTATACTACTGATCCGAAGCCGGACCAGTATTTCGTTGATCTGTACAATGCTCTCGAAGGTCTCATCGACGCCGTTATGGAGCCGAAAAATCCCGACGGCACCGACAATACCAACTATGATGCCACATTCGTAAATGATGTCACTGAGGCAAAGACGGCTTATACCGAGGCTGCTCTCGACGACTTCAAGAGCGCTCTCAACGGCGCTATCGAGCAGGGTGGTGTAGGACTTCCCGAGGGCGTTATCCCGTTGGATGTAACTTTTGATACGCTTCCGCCGTACAGCGATATTCAGGCACTCAAGGCGAACAATACACTCAATATCAAGCTCAAGGACGAAAACGGACTTGTTGAACAGGGTGTTCCCTCCGGCGAGACCGAGCCCGTTGATATTGAGACAAATATTTCGTTTACATGCGACAAGGCGGGCGAATTCGGCAACAAGTATGAGATAGCACTCAAGTATTCCGATTCCATAGGCTCTGTACCTGTAGCAAAGTGGAAGGACAGCACTCTTACGATAACTGTTCCCGCATCGACTACGGTTGCGGATATCCAGGCGGCTATCGACAAGGCTGCAAGCGGTAAGGACGATCTCAAGATCACCGTTTCCGCAAGCTCTGTAGGTAAGAAGGTCGAGACCCCCGCGGGCGGAACACCGACTACGACATACACAAGATCGGAAGATCTGACCGATGTTGACTTCTCGCAGTTCCTCGGTATCGAGACACAGCGTCTCGGACTTGACGGCGGCCGTGACAACTTCTTCTCCGACCTCGCGACATCGCTCAGCACGGTAACTCTTGCAAACGGTCGTCTCGCAGCGGAGCAGCAGGTCGATGACCTCGAGTCTATCCGCATCGACAGCGACGGTACTATCTACGGTCAGCACGCCGTTCACGGTCTTCTGCTGCTCGGCCGTATCGACGTTGTTACCTTCGAGAACCCCATGGGTCTCGAGCAGGCAGGGACTTCGCTCTGGAGAGCGTCCCTCGCTTCCGGTCCCGCTCAGGTAAAGATCGCGGGCAAGGGCGGCGCAGGTGAAGTTGTACAGAGCGCGCTCGAAATGTCGAACGTTGACCTCGCGCAGGAATTCTCGGATATGATCATCACGCAGAGAGGCTATCAGGCCAACTCCCGTGTTATCACGGTATCCGATACGATGCTTGAAGAGCTCGTAAATCTTAAGAGATAATTGACTTAATGCTTGACCGCGGGGGGGGGAACTTCCCCTCGCGGGCAGGTAAAATTTGTTGTTTTTATAGGTGCATTATGGTTATTTTGACGAAGCTTAACGGCAAAGATATTATGATAAACGAGGACAGAATTGAGAACGTTGTGGAGACCCCCGACACCGTTATTACAATGGAGAACGGGCATAACTACATAGTTCAGGAGTCACTCGAGGAGATCATGAGAAGAATAGTGGCGTTTAACCGCGCCAGCCATGGCAGAAGCGGCAGAGAGGGTCCGAGGGAAAGCTGAAGTGCGCCTTTTCCGTATGACCCCGAATGCATTCGTGCCGCTTTTTGCGCAAAATTGACAGGTAGGTGTGTATTCGGGCCCATACGGAGTAAAATTGACACAATTTGACTGATATTGTCAAAATTTTATTTACCGGAGGGAACCATTTTGAATATTACAATGATCATAGGATGGGTCATTTCCATAGGACTCGTCATGTACGGTATTTTCTCGGGCGGTCAGCTCGCATGGTTCATCGATATCCCGTCGCTGATGATCACAGTCGGCGGTACATTCGGTGTACTTATAGCTATATCCCCGATGTCGATGCTGAAAAACGTCGGAAAGCTGTTTAAAATTGCGCTGTTTCCGCCAAAATATGATGCCAAGAAATATATAGATCAGATAGTGGATTTTGCAAATACCGCGCGAAGCAAGGGTCTGCTTGCCCTCGAAGACAGCGCGAACAAGTGCGAAGACCCGTTCCTGAAGCAGAGCCTTATGCTCATAGTTGATGCGAACGACTCCGCGAAGGTACGAGAAATGCTCGAAGGCTCTCTGGCGTTCATGGAAGAACGTCACGAAGCGGCAAGAGGATTCTTTGAAAAGGGCGCTTCGCTCGCACCTGCTTTCGGTATGTTGGGTACACTGGTCGGACTGGTTATCATGCTTCAGAACCTGGACGGCGGCGACCTCGGTCCTGCGATGGCTACCGCCCTTATCACGACATTCTACGGTTCGTTCTTCGCGAACATCGTATTCACGCCTTTCGCTACCGCGCTTAAAAACGCGCACGACGCCGAAGCGCTGTGTATGCAGATAGTAATTGAGGGCGTAATGGCGATCGCAGCGGGCTCCAACCCGAGAATGATCAAGGAAAAGCTCGACTTCATGCTCCCGAAAAGCGCAAACAAGGCAGCAGCAGAGAAAAAATAACAACGAACGGGGCGCCGGGCTTCACGCAAAGGGAGCACGGGTCGTATATCTGCGGCATATTCAGGTTGTGCACCTATACGAAATTTCGGCGATTTGCGTTTGAAAGATTGTGAAATATAACAACAAAATGTGCCGTTAAAACCTTATAACGTACCCGAAAGGCGCTTCCAACGAATAGTTTTTTCACATATTCAACAAAAAATGTTAAAAATATATTGCAAATTGACCGAAACTATGGTATAATATATTACCGACCTCTTTTTGTGTTGCAAAAAGTGGCGGTCTCAGGGGAAAAAAATGGCAAAGAAAAAAGTTAAAGTCATACATACAGGCGTCGATGAATGGATGGCGACATATTCGGACATGGTAACACTGCTGATGTGTTTCTTCGTTCTGCTTTATGCGTCCTCGTCGCCCAATGAGATGAAGTTCCAGTATATCTTCCAGTCCTTCAACAGCCAGGGTAAATATGTCAACCCGTTCGTTCTCGAGGAGACGAATGCCGGCGATGCCAAGAGCGATGAGGACGGAAATACCGATATACCGCCCGGAGATGTGGGCACTCACGCGAATGATAATGAAGACAGTATGGGTCTGCCCGAGAATTTCGATGACCTGTTCGCTTATCTTGCGAGCGCAGCAGAATCCAGCGAGTTCTCGGATCAGATACAGGTGTCGCAGACATCCTCGTCGCGCATCAATATCCGTTTCAACAACTCCATTATGTTCGACGGAGACAGCGCGGTGCTCAAGGAAAGCGGCAAGAAGGCGCTCAAGGAGATATTTCCTGCGCTGAAGCATACCAAAGAGTATATAAAGACAATAAGGGTGCAGGGTCATACCGCAGCCGGACTTTCCGCCGTAAACGACTGGGATCTGTCCGCGGCGAGAGCCTGCTCCGTTACCAAGTATATGGACTACAATGAAGTAGTCGAAAGTGAAAAGTTCATCGCCGAGGGCCGTGCCAAGTACGATCCTGTCGCCGACAACTCCACAGAGGAAGGAAGACAGGAGAACAGACGCGTCGAGCTGGTCATAACAAGAAACGACGAGGCTATCAAGGATACCGCTATCATCGAGGATAAGCTCAAGTACGACTACGGCATCCTGAACGCACAGACAGACTCCATAGACAGACTTGATCCTTCGGGAGGCACAGTCAACGACACGGTACAGCAGATCATTGACGAACTCGACGGAAAGTATTCCGGTCAGCTTACTTCGGAGGATTCCGGAAGTGACGACTATACCGGTCCTGTTTACATTGAGCCGATATCCGAGATACCTGAGGACATCCTCCAGGAGATAGTGGAAGAAGAACCCGCGGAGACCGAAGCGGAAGAAGAAGCTGAATAAACAAGGCCGCGGTAAAGCAGACATGAGCCGCTAAGAAGGCGGAAAAGAGGTGGATCGTGAATGGCTGAGACCCTTACGCAGGAACAGATAGACGCGCTGCTGAGCAGTGCGATGTCCGGCGAGGTAGTCGAAAGTTCAAAGGAAGCGGATGTCAAGGAATATGACTTCCGGGCACCTAAAAAGTTCACAAAAGAGCGAATCAAGATACTCGACAGTATCTTCGATAACTACGCAAGATTGCTCTCATCATACCTCACGGGTCTGCTGAGACTGTACTGCAAGGTCAGCCTCGCATCTATCGAGGAGCAGAGGTATTTCGAGTTCAACAACGCGCTTCCCGACTATGTAATGATGGGAACGCTCGACCTCGGTATCCACGACGACGATATCGGAACCGTCACCTCAATAGTCCAGCTTTCAAATTCACTTACATATATACTGATAGACCGTCTGCTCGGCGGACGCGGCGAATATAAGGACGCCGACAGGGATTTCACCGAGATAGAGGTCAGCATAATCGACAAGATAATCAACAATATGGCGGCGCTGATGCGTGAGCCGTGGGAACCATACGTTGAGGTAAATCCCAGCGTGGTGAACATCGAAACCAACTCGCGTGTGTATTCCGCGGTCGATTACGACGATACGATGATCCTCGTGGCGCTCGAGGCAACGGTAAGCGATACGAAGACCATCATAACGATATGTCTGCCGGCGCTGAGCCTCGATGAGCTGATGCAGAAATATGTATCCAAGTCGGTAAGGAGCACGCGACGCTTCGATGCCGCAAGAGAACAGGAAAGACGCGACAACATCATGCGCGCGCTCAACGACACGTCGCTCAACATCGTGGCAGAGCTCGGAAAGACATCCCTCGATGTGGTGGATGTGCTGAATTTACAGATAGACGATATAATCCCGCTCGACCTGAGCATAGAGAGCAATGTCAAGCTGAAGATCGGAAACAGGGTCTGGTTCGACGGAAAGCTCGGGTCATATAATCAGAATAAAGCGGTAAAGATAGAAAATGTGTTCAGAAGTGAGGTTTAAGTGATGCCTAATGTAGAAATTTCCGAGATGGAAAAGGACGCCCTCGGCGAAGTCATGAACATAAGCATGGGAAGCGCGGCGACCGCTGTTTCCGAGCTTCTGAGTGCCAAGGTATGGATCACGACACCGAGGGTGGAAATAGTCAAAGCGGACGATATGCTCCGTTATGACAAGCTCGAACCGGCCGTCTGTGTCAAGATCGAGTACGTCAAGGGTCTCTCCGGCAACAACCTGATGGTCCTGCGGCAGGACGACGTTCAGATGATACTCAATCAGCTGATGGGTCAGCCGCTCGTGGTAACGCCGGATTTCGAGTTCGATGAACTCAATATCAGCGCCGTATCGGAAGTTATGAATCAGATGATGGGAGCGAGCGCCACAGCGCTTTCGGACTTCCTCGGCATTGTGGTCGATATCTCGACCCCGACGCCGTACATCATGGATAACGTTGACCTCAGAGAGGTACAGGACTTCGAGGATGGCGAAGAGGTCGCCGCGATATATTTCGACCTCACGATCGACGGTGTTATCAAATCGGAGTTCTGCTCCGTAATTACTTTAGAGCTCGCAAAGTTCATTGCCCAGAAGGTGCTCGGCACAGCGGAAAGCGATTCGGCACCCGAACCAGCGGCAGCGTCGGCTCCGGCGGCTCCGTCGGGCGGTGGGGCAAGCGCTCCGCAGCCCCAGGCTCCGGCAGGGCAGCAGGCTCCGCCTCCCGGAATGGCTCCGATGCCGGATATGTCGCAGATGCAGGCCGGTATGCCGGGTATGCAGATGCCGCAGGGAATGCCTCCCATGCAGGGTATGCCGGGACAGATGCCCTACGGGTATCCTCCGCCGCAGCAATACGGCTATCCGCCTCAGTACGGTTATCCGCAGCCCTACGGCGGCTATCCGCAGCCGATGAACGTGCAGAACGCACAGCTCAACAGCTTCGACTCGCCGGATGTGCAGCTCACGGGTGAGCAGAAGACCAACCTGCAGCTCCTCATGGGCGTGCCTCTCGAGATATCGGTAGAGATAGGCACCGCACGCAGAAAGGTCAAGGAGATACTCGAGTTCACACAGGGAACTATCATAGAGCTCGAGCGACAGGCGGGCGCGCCGGTCGATATAATCGTAAACGGCAATCTTATCGCCAAGGGCGATATAGTGGTAATAGACGATAACTTCGCTGTAAGAATAACGGAAATCATAAAATCCAAATTAATGGATTCAATAAGCAAGGAGTAAACAGATATGGACAAGAAGATTTTACTGGTCGATGACGCGGCATTCATGAGAATGCTCATCAAGGATACCCTCACAAAGAACGGGTACACAAATATCCTCGAGGCACAGGACGGCGCTATCGCGTGCCAGACATATGAGGCAGAAAAGCCCGACCTCGTTATTATGGATATCACCATGCCCAACAAGACAGGTATCGAGGCGCTTGCAGACATCAAGAAGATGAACCCCGCGGCCAAGGTCGTAATGTGCAGCGCTATGGGTCAGGAAGCTATGGTCGTTGAGGCTATCAAGCTCGGCGCACTTGACTTTATCGTTAAGCCTTTCAAGCCCGACAGAATTATAGCGACAGTTACAAAGATTCTGGGCTGATCCCTATGGATTGGCTTTGGCTCGTACTCTCGCTCATAGGCGTACTCGGCCTTTTCTTCGTGCTTATCTATGCGATGAAGAAGCTCAATACCGGTATCGGCTATGTTAACGGGAACCGTATGAAGGTGATCGACCGCGTGTCACTCGGCAGGGACGGTATGCTCGTTGTGGTAAGCGTCGCAGGCAAGCTCATGCTTGTAGGCGTTACCGGACAGCATATCGAAAAGCTTGCCGATATCGAAATGACACCGGAGGAATACAACGAGCGCGCTGCCGACGAAAAGAGCGGAATGAAGTTTTCCGATGCTCTCGCCGAGGTACTCAGTAAAAAGAAAACCACGAAGAAGGACGAGGGCGATGATAAAGGAAACAATTAAACAAAACGGAAAGCTGTTTTTGCGGTTCTTTATTTCATTCGTCGTGACTTGTCTGCTTGTGGGCGTTCTTTGCGTTACAGCGTCCGCCCTGAGCAACGCCGAGGGCGACGCGGAAACAGAAATACTCGCCGAAAATCCGGACGCGGAGCATGTCGACGAGTCTTTGGTAAAGCAGCTTATAGGCATTGACGGATCGCAGACGCTTGAAGTGATACTGATAATCACTGTTTTGTCGATAGCGCCGTCTTTTCTTGTAATGGTGACGTCCTTTACAAGAATAGTCATCGTATTCAGCTTTCTGAGAAATGCCATGCAGACCCAGTCGATCCCGCCAAACTCGATATTAATGGGTCTTTCGCTGTTTCTTACGGTATTCATTATGTGGCCGACTTTCACCCAGATAAACGAGCAGGCGTATCAGCCATACTCCAAGGGTGAGATAACCATAAACGAGATGCTCGACAGGACGGGCGACACGCTTAAGGTCTTTATGCTGAAAAACACCTCGCGTTCCAATATGCAGTTCTTCCTTGACCTGAAGGGAGATGCTGTGTACGAAGCGAGCGTGCTCTCCGCGGAAGCTGCCGAGGCACAGGCTGCGGCGGAAGCTGCGGCAAACGGCGAGACCGAGCGTGAGAGCGTTATCGACGAGGACTTTATCAAGCCGATACAGCCTGTCGAAAGCATAGAAAAGATCCCCGTGAACCTGAACGAGACAGAGCACGATCTGACGTATTACACCGACCAGCTCGGACTTGAGACGGTCATTCCGGCATTCATACTCAGCGAGCTTACGAGAGCGTTCCAGATGGGATTTATGATATTCATACCGTTCCTTGTCATAGATATCGTCGTATCGGCGACACTTATGGCTATGGGTATGATGATGCTGCCTCCGTCGATGATCTCGCTGCCGTTCAAGATAATGCTGTTCGTGCTTGTTGACGGGTGGCAGATGCTTGTAGGCACGCTCGTAAACTCGTTCAACATTTAGCGGCGCTGTGGGGTGATGAAAGATGACCGAAGATCTGGTACTTGAGATATTCACACAGGCTATAATGCTCGCGTTCAAGCTCGCGGTGCCGACACTGCTCATAGCTATGCTCGTCGGCCTGATAATCGCGATATTGCAGGCTGCGACGCAGGTGCATGAGCAGACGCTCACTTTTGCTCCGAAGGCCATAATAGTGGCGCTCGCGCTGCTTGCCATGGGACCGTGGATGTGTTCGAGCATAATAGACTTTTTCAACTATATTGTAGATCTTATGGCTAATACGGGACTGTAAGTATGTTTGTATGGGATACCATAAGCAATAACTTTGTCGGGTTTCTGTTCGTTCTGTGCAGGACTACGGGTATATTCACGTTCAACCCGATATTTTCACGAAACAACGTTCCGAACAATATAAAGGCCTTTATGTCGGTGGTATTCGCGGTCGTGATGTACGCTTCAATGGGCGGCACGACGGCGATACCGGAATATACAGGGATCATCGGGTTTGCGATGATTCTGATAAAGGAGCTGCTGATAGGGCTTGTGTTCGGATTTTTCACAAACCTTATCATAACAGTTCTGCTGTACGCGGGTGAGATTATGGATACCGAGATAGGTCTCGGTATGGCGAAGGCCTACGACCCCGCGACCGGCGTTACAATGCCGGTGTTCGGCAACTACTACTACTATCTGTTTATACTGTATTTTTTTCTGATAAACGGGCATCAGACTTATTTAAAGCTGTTCTCGCTGTCATATCAGACGATACCGGTCGGGTGGGCATTTACCGATACCACGCTCGATCTTATCCATATAATCGTAATGTATATGGGTACGGTAATGGAGCTCGCGCTGAAGTTCGCAATGCCGATACTTGCGGTGGAGCTTATCGTGGAGTTCTGTATGGGCATCATAATGAAGGCCGTGCCGACGATACAGATATTCGTGCTCAATATACACCTGAAACTTATCGTAGGCTTTATAACGCTGCTTGCGGCGGCAAGGCCGATGTCGGAGTTCGTCGAGAACCTCTTCTCGATACTCTGGGAAAACCTTTATACCGCCGCCGAAAACTTCGTGTAGCGGTCGAGGCCGATGTACTTACCCCCCGAGGTGATGAAGCTTGCCGGGTGAAGAAAAAACCGAAAAAGCCACGCCGAAGAAACGACGTGACGCGAGAGAAAAAGAAGGTCAGGTACTGCAGAGCAACGAGGTCGTTGTCGCGGTATCGATACTCGGTACATTCGCGGCGCTCGCCGTGCTGAGCACATATATGTTTGCGATGCTCACCAAGACGGTGACGGACGATATCGAAGCAGTCGGGAACGAGTTCGTGAACGAGCTGAGCACCTATACGAACGTATTTATGAAGGCGGCTGTGGACTGCGCGCTGATAGTTATGCCGATATGCGCGATAATAGGCTTTATAAGCGTAATGACGGTCATTGTACAGACAAAAGGTCTGTTCACAATGAAGCCGCTCAAACCGAAGTTTTCTAAACTTAACCCGATAAACGGTATAAAGAAGATGTTCTCGATGCAGGCGGTGGTCGGCATCATAAAGGGGATCATAGAGCTCTCGGCGGTAATATTTGTCGCCTATGGGCAGATAGAGTCAAGAATGATCGAGATAGTGAGCCTTGTGGATACGGCGCCGATATACGCGGTGACGTACATTGCAAACACTGTCTTTACTATAGTGATGCTGCTGTGCATAATATTCGTGTTCGTGGCGGCGGGGGATTACCTCTTCCAGTGGTGGCAGTTCGAGAAGAACCTCAGGATGTCAAAGCAGGAAGTCAAGGACGAGTACAAGCAAATGGAAGGTGACCCGCAGATCAAGGGCAAGATAAAGCAGAAGCAGCGTGAAATGGCGCAGCAGCGTATGATGGAGCAGGTCCCGGGCGCGGATGTCGTCGTCAGAAACCCTACTCACTACGCGGTAGCGCTCAAATACGACGTCGAGACCTTCACGATGCAGGCGCCTATGGTCGTCGCAAAGGGTCAGGACGCTCTCGCGCTGAAAATTATCAAGATAGCGGAGGAGAACGGTGTGTATATCACCGAGAACCGCGCACTCGCGAGAGAGCTTTACGAAACAGTCGATGTGGGCAGGATGATACCGCCCACCATGTTCAATATAGTCGCAACGATACTCACGGAAATGTACAACGCCAAGGGCATGACGGTAAACGTCCCCGAAAAGGCGCTGAAAGAACAACAGGAGCGTATGCGGCAGGGCGGCACATAAAAATATATATCATACAGCCGCTGTACAGGTAAAAATTTGTTAGACGCGTTTTCCAGGGAAGGAAGACTCCGCCCGAAAAAGGAGGCCGGAAAGATAAATGCTTAAAAGAATGATGAGCAACGTGTTTGCCGTATTCGTTATTTTTATCATTCTGGCTCTTATCATACCCCTTAACGGTATCATGGGAGGTGCGCTGCTTGACTTCCTTCTTCTGGTGAATATCGGACTGTCGCTTGTTATCCTGCTGACAACGATGTACACCAAGGACGCGCTCGAATTCTCGATCTTTCCCACTATACTGCTTATCACGACGGTGTTCAGGCTCGCGCTGAACGTCTCCACCACGCGAGGCATTTTAAGCACGGGCAGAGCCGGCAACGTTATCGCGACATTCGGTCAGTTCGTTATGGGAGGAGATCCCGTAGTCGGATTTATCATATTCATCATAATATTCCTCGCCAATTTTCTTGTAATAACCAAGGGCTCCGAGCGTGTATCCGAGGTCGCTGCGAGATTTACCCTCGACGCTATGCCCGGTAAGCAGATGGCCATCGACGCCGACCTCAATACCGGCGCCATAACCGACGAAGAAGCCAAGCTACGCCGTGCGAAGGTACAGCGCGAAGCGGATTTCTTCGGTTCCATGGACGGTGCTACGAAGTTCGTCAAAGGTGACGCTATCATGTCGATAATCACCTCTCTGATAAACCTTATCGGCGGCGCGATCATGGGGCTGGTCAGCGGTATGGAGTTCAGTGAGGTAATGAGCACATACTCACTTGCGACAGTCGGCGACGGTCTCTGCTCACAGATACCCTCCCTGCTCATCTCGGTCGCTACCGGTATGGTAGTTACACGTACCGCAAGCGAGGGCAGCTTCAACCAGGACGTCAAGGAGTCCTTCACACGAAATCCGATAACATTCATCATCACCGGCGGCGTAATGATAGTCCTTATGCTCGTGCCGGGCTTCCCGAAGATCATACTCGCGCTCATCGGCGTAGTTATGATATGGGCGGGAATATACCTGCAAAGACGCAAGACAAAAGCCGCGGCGGAAGTGGAAACGGCGGAGGCTGCCAAGCAGCTCGAACAGGCAAAGGAACAGCGGCCGACCACCGATACCGAGTATTACCGCGATATCGACAACGTATTCAAGCTGCTCAGTGTTGAACAGGTCGAAATGGAGTTCGGTTACAGTCTGCTGCATCTGGTTGACGAGCGCAGCGGCGGTAATTTCATCGAACGTGTCGTACTCTTCCGAAAGCAGTTCGCATTGGATATGGGTATGGTAATACCTTCCGTGCGGATGCGCGATAATCCCGATATAAACCCCAACCAGTACATAATCAAGATCAAGGGCGAGGAGGTCGCACGAGGCGAGATACTCGTGGATCATTACCTTGCGCTCGACAACGGCGATGTGACAATGCCCGTAGACGGCATCGACACGATAGAGCCGGCATTCGGTATCCCTGCAAGATGGATAAGCGAGGACAAGAAGGTCGCGGCGGATGTCGCGGGCTATACGCTTATAGACCCGGTCTCCGTTATGATAACCCACCTGTCGGAAGTTATCAAGCAGCACTGCAGCGAGATACTCACCCGCCAGGATGTCAAAACTATGGTCGAGAACATCAGAAAGACAAACGCTACCATGGTGGACGACCTTATCCCGAACCAGATATCCTACGGTTATCTCCAGAAAGTTCTTGCAATGCTGCTGCGTGAGGGCGTTCCGATACGCGATATGGAGACAATTCTCGAAACGCTCAGCGATCATCTCGGCTCCATGAAGGATATAGACATCATCGTGGAATACGTCCGTCAGTCCCTGAAGCGCACCATTACAAGACGCTTTGCGGAGGCGAACTCTCTGCGTGTCATTACGATAGACCCTCGTATCGAGGATATGATCGTCGCAAGCGTGAAGAAGTCCGACCAGGGCAGCTATCTGTCAATGGACCCGGATACGATACAGCGCATTGTGGCGAAGACTACGGACGAGGTAAACAAGATAAAGGACGTTATCCCCAATATAATCATACTCACCTCACCAATAGTAAGAGTTTATTTCAAGAAGCTGATAGATCAGTTCCTGCAGAATATAACGGTGCTTTCGTACAGCGAGATAGACAGTTCGACCCAGATACAGTCGGTCGGGAGCATATCGCTGTGATCACCGGAGCGGCGGCATGAGGCTGCCCGTTATCGGCGAGTAAGGAGGCGAATGCTGAAATGGCGGAATACGACGCGGTCAAAGCGATACGGCAATACCGTGAGACCGGTGATATCAATGTCAGAAACGATATAATCCTGCGCTATCTCGAAATGATACGGCTGATAGCGCTGTCACTGCGAAATGTTTACATAAAATACGCGTCAACGGACGACATCATCAACGAGGGCGTTATAGCGCTGATATCCGCGATAGATACGTTCGACCTTGATCGCGGTGTGAAATTCGAGACCTACGCGAACATCAAGGTTCGCGGCGCTATAGTGGATTTCGTGCGGAGACAGGACTGGATACCGCGTCAGGTGCGGCATTTCGGCAGGGAGCTCGACAAGGCATACAACGAGCTGTTCAACAAGCTCGGGAGGCACCCGAAGAACGCGGAGCTCGCGGAGCATATGGGTCTTTCCCGCGAGAAACTCGAAAAGCAGATGGCGGAGTCCGCAAGCGCGGTAACGCTCTCCTTTGAGGAACTGCTGTACGAGGACAACTTTGACATCATGGAAAGCGGCGAACTTGCCGATACTGCGATGTACGAGGCGGAGCTCAAACAGATGATAGCGAAGGCTATCGAAGAACTCAGCCCGAAGGCGCGGCAGGTCGTTACTCTGTATTACTACGAAAAGCTGAAATTCGGCGAGATAGCGAAAGTTCTCGGCATCACCGAGTCGCGCGTCTGCCAGATACACTCAAAAGCCATGCTCTTTCTGAAGCACAAGCTTGAAGAATACGTGAAGAACTGATTCAGGACCCACAAATCAACACATTTTTTCATAAAACGAACAAACTAATCCATTATTCACTACGCTTTCGGTTCCTTTGTCGTACAAAGGAACCGGGTCGGGAGTTTGAGGGGAGGGCAGAGCCCTGCCCTCATGCGCAGCCCGCGGCTGCGCTTCTCTCGAGCGACAGCGACTCCGGATCGGACAGGAGGTGCCCACAATGCTGAGGGGATTTTACAATGCCGCGCAGGGCATGATCGTAAAACAGCGCGAGCTTGACTGCATAGGCAACAATATAGTAAACGTGAACACGGCGGGATACCGCAAGGACGAGATAATCACCAATACTTTCATGGACGAGCTTATTCTTGTCAATAAGCGCCGTGAAACATCGGGACACCTTTTGCAGACCTACGCGGACGTTTCCAAGACAAACCTCGAACAGAGCAACTTCACATATACCGACAGCAACTTTGACGTAGCGATCTACGGTAATATGTACTTCAACATACGCACCGACAACGGCAATGTCTATCAGACGCGCAACGGCCAGTGGGAGCTTGACGGTGAGGGGTATCTTATCCTCGGCAAGTCCGGCAGGGTGCAGGGTCAGAACGGCGATATACTGCTCGGAACAGACAACTTTGAGATAAACAACGCAGGTGAGATCATCATAGACGGCGAGGTCGTGGATCAGCTCCGCCTCACATATATCCCGCCCGATGCCGATGTCGAGAAACTCGGAGATAACCTTATGTCCTATACGGGAAATGAACCGTTCCCGGCGGACACGGAATACTACGACGTGATACAGGGCGCATGGGAGCACTCAAACGTTGACGGAAACAAGGAGATCACGCAGATGATCGAACAGTACCGTCTGTACGAGGCGAACAGCTCCATACTGAAAATGCTCGACCAGATAAACAGCAAGGCGCAGGATATCGCCTCGCTCACCTGACCCAAAGCGCATGTTCAGCGCAGTGGATAAGGAGATCAAAGCTTGACGATCTGTGATCTTCAAGCTGACACTTCGCTGCTCCTTTCCGGAGCAGACAGGTTTTGCTTCGCAAGACCGTATCAAAGTGAAAGGAGATGCACCCTTACAGGTGCAGATTATAAAAATGAACATTTCATTTTATACCGGCGCGGCGGGAATGATCGCCCAGCAGGAAGGAATGAACATCTATTCCCACAACATCGCAAACGTCAACACCGTCGGCTACAAGTCGCTGCGTCCGAGCTTCGCGGACTGCCTGTACACCAAGCAGCGCGCTACCGAGCCCGAGTGGCAGACCGGGCACGGCGAGTACGTTATGAAGACCGACTTTATGTGGGAACAGGGCTCCTTCTTCATGACAGAACAGGCTCTTGATTTCGCGATACCGGGCGACACCTTCTTCATGGTGCAGGACGAGCGCGGTGACAAATATCTTACCCGCGACGGCGCATTCTCCGTTACTAACGTCGGTGACCACTGGGAGCTCGTTTCAGGGCGCGGTGAGTTCGTACTCGACAACGACGGCAACCACATCACGGTCCCCTACGTAGTCGAAACGCGTGAGATACACGACGAGAACGGCGTTGTTACCGGCACAGAGGAAGTTCAGACCGCGAACATAGATTACGACGCGCTCACCCCGATGATCGGCCTTTTCGAGGTCGATAACAACTGGGGCCTCGATCAGAACGAGGACAACCACTTTGCGATAACTCCGCGCTCCGGCGAGGCAAGACCCTCTGAGAACAGGGAGATAATCCGCGAGGCGCTCGAAATGTCCACCGTGGATCTTGCCGCGGAAATGGTGCACCTTATCGAAACACAGCGTTCGTATCAGCTCAGCTCGCGTGTCGTTACGACATCGGATGAGATGATGAATATAGCAAACAGCCTGAGATGATAAGTAACTGAAAGGAAAAGATAAGCAATGGCAATTGGTAAATATGAAGATCTGAATGCAATGCAGATCGACGTCCTCAGAGAAGTCGGAAACATCGGGTCGGGAAACGCGACAACGGCGCTTTCTTCAATGATGGGAAAAGTCATAGACATCGAAGTACCGCATGTTGAGGTGCTCGATTTCAATGCGGCTATAGACGCGGTCGGCGGTCCGGAGAAGGTGATCGCTGGTCTGCTTATAAGAATAAACGGCGATATCGACGGAATGATAATGTTCCTGTTCGAGCAGAACCTTATTTCTCTGATAGTAAGCACATTCTTCGGTGCTGAGCCGGAGAACATCTTCTCACTCAACGAGGCGGAGCTTTCTGCGATAAACGAAATGGGCAACATTATGGCGGGCTCGTATGTTAACGCTATCGCACAGCTCGCGGGTCTTACGATCGACGTTGAGCCGCCCTCCATGACCATAGATATGCTCGGCGCTATCATGAGCGTTCCGGCCATTGAAATGGGCGAAATGGGCGACAAGTTACTCTTTATAGACAACAACATGAAGATAGACGATACGAGCATACGGTCAAAGATGCTGCTCCTGCCGACGATAGATTCGCTCGATCATCTGCTTGAAAAGCTGGGGGTTGCGTAAAATGGGTCAGAAGCTGATAGTAGGCATATCTGATTGGAAGATAGGCAAAGGCGATGATATCCTGGTAACATACGCGCTCGGCTCATGTATCGGCACCTGTCTTTATGACAAGACCACCGGTATCTCGGGTCTGTCGCACATTATGCTCCCCGACAGCACCGCCATCATCGACGGCAATACCACGCGTATGAAGTTCGCCGATACCGCACTTCCCGATATGCTCGACAGAATGAGGGCAATGGGTGCGAATGTTCCCGCGATCAGAGCCAAAATAGCCGGCGGCGCGGTAATGTTCCAGACCACGAATTCAAAATTCAATATAGGACAACGTAATATAGAGGCGGTCAAGGCCGCGCTACAGAGGCTGCGTATCCCGATACTTGCAGAGGATGTCGGGCTCAATTACGGACGTACTATGACTTTCTGGGCGCAGAACGGCGCAGTTGAGATAAGCTCCACGATAATGGGCAAGAAGATGATATAATACGGGCGGAGGAACTGTATGGAAGAAGACCTTTTGAAGCTCGATGCCCTGTTCGACAGCATTATCGAGGAGATCGTGCATCCCGAGCTTGCGGGGACATTCAAGAACCCGTTCGTCGGTATCAAGGAGAACAGAATATCCGAGCTTTCCGAGGCTGTTACCGTCATTATGGTGACGATATCCGAGGATTCGATGTCCGCCTACGCGACCGTAATGTCCGGTGCGGTGAGCCACAAGCCCTTTACCGCGGAGGATATTCTTCGTGTTGCCTCTACCAACGGCGTGTTCTACGGTATAGATGAGGCTGCCGTCAGGGATATGGCGGAGAAGCAGCTTATCAATACCGAAGTGCTTATCGCGTCCGGTATGCCTCCCGTAAAGGGCTCGGACGGCAGGATCGAGCTGAAATATGATGTGAGTGAGGGCAAGGAAATACCGAACATACCGCCCGATGAAGAGATCGCCAATATTATCGCTCCGCACGCAGGACGCGACGGAAAGGATGTTCGTGGCCGTGTGCTCCCCGCCGAGCCGGGTAAGAACCCCGATTTTGTCATCGGCGAAGGTCTTTATAAGAAGAACCACCGTGTCTATGCGAAATATCACGGTACGCTTGCCATGCGTGCCGGGAAATACTGTGTGGTCGATGAAATGGTCATTCACGGCAATGTCGATCAGACTTCCGGCATAGTAGGCTACGGCGGCTCGATCGTCATTTACGGCAATGTTACCGGCAAAGCGGTCATACGTGCCGGCAGAAGTGTCAAGGTCAACGGCATCGTAGCAAACTCCGTTATTGAGGCGGAGGATAACATAGAGATACTCAGCAGAGCGGTGGAATCCGCACTTTCGGCGAGAAGCGGCGATATAATTGGCGAGGAATTCAACGACTGCACTGTGGTTGCCGGCGGCGGGCTTACTGCGTCTGCGATACTCAACAGTATAGTAAAGTGCGTCACACATATCGAGTGCACTACCGATATGGGAAGGATCACAGGCGGCGAGGTATATTGCGCGGGAAGCATAAATTGTCTGACGGTAGGTGCACGCGAGCATACCGAAACGCATATAACCATAGGTGACCATACCGAGTTCACACTTGAGGAAAAGCATCTCGCTTCAAAGATAAAGAAGCTTGACAGCGAGATAGCCAAGATAAACGATCAGGTCAACCAGATACGCGAGAAAGAGCGCGAAGGTACCGCTACCCTCGAAGACAAGAGCTTCCTTGAAGCGGCTATACGTATCCGGACTCAGAAGGCCGGCGAAAAAGGCCCTATTATGGAGCAGATAAAGCAGATCCAGAATATCATTGCGGAGTCTAAAAAGGCTCAGCTTTCCGCCAAGACAGTCATTTACGGCGGCGCTATCCTGAAGGTCTGCGGATTTACCCAGATACTCAACACCGACCGCCAGCGCGCAGTAGTCCGCGCTACCAACAGCGCTATCGTAATTACATAAGAGAGCACAGAGGTCGCTTACGCTCGAGAGAAGCGCTAACGCGCTTGGGGGAGAGGAAACCCCCTCTCTTTCCAAAAAACTTTAATCGTTTCACGCTAAAGGGACAGTTATGCTGTCCTTTTGTGTTTTTGTGAAGAATTGACAGAAAGTACCGTATCAGAACAGGCGTACATACTATCGGATAAAGCTGTGAAGCCAATACAGTTTTTTCGAAAGGGAGTGAGGGGTTTGGGGAGAGAGGGGAAACCTTTCTTCCAAGAAAGGTTTCCTCAGCGTGTCAAAAAAGCAATCCATATCCGTTTCCACTGCGGCAGTGGCGCGGACGAAATGTAACAGAAAGCAGATACTTACGACGCGGATCGCGGGTGCCGCGTGGCACCGCCTGGGGTCCAGGGTGTCTCCCCTACAGGG
>JAEEGL014471816.1_pt1 | contig 24200 bp, 25 predicted proteins | sample 9134231 | NCBI WGS metagenome assembly JAEEGL01 (sample SAMN16246548, study PRJNA631951) | gut metagenome | biome: gut microbiome; feature: rumen; material: fiber-attached | host: Bos | place: Iran: Karaj | collected 2018-10
AAGTGGTTTACGGGAAACGACGCGGCCAAATGCATGATCAGGACCCTTAAAAAGGAGATCAAGCCGGTCTTAAGATACGCGAAGCTCCCCTTCCTCTGCCCCTACCTCAGACCGATCTGCCCATAGTTAAGGGCTTCGTCGATAAGGAGCACGAGTACGAGACCAGGCCGGGAGTTCTGGGAGTCAACTTCTTCCACGGCTTCTTTGCCGCCGACATCCGCGAGGGCGGAGCCAGCGTCACCGCCGTGACTGACGGAGACCCGGAACTGGCCCAGAGCATAGCCGACGAGCTGGCCGGGCAGATCTGGGACAAGAGGCGCGAACTGAAGCGCAGCATGGTCACCGTAGACGAAGCTATAAAGATCGCTTCCGAGACCGACAAGAGGCCGGTGGTCTTCGCCGACGTCACCGACAACCCCGGAGCGGGAGCCCCCGGAGACGGCACCCACATACTGCGCCGCATGCTGGAGCTGGGCGTGAAGGACGCCGCCGTCGCCATGATAGCTGACCCCGAGACCGTAAAAGCAGCCGAAGCCGCCGGCATAGGCGCGACCATAGAGGTCGATCTGGGCGGAAAGCACCGTCCCGACATCGCCGGCGAACCCATACACGTCAAGGCCAGGGTCAGGACCCTCTCCGACGCCGTGTACTTCGATCACTGGGGCATCAACCAGGGCCTGTACCGCAATTTCGGCCACAGCGCCGTCCTCGAGGTGGACGGCATAGACGTGCTGGTCACCGCGATCAACAAGCAGCCCTCGGCCTACGAGATCTTCCAGTGCGTGGGCATCGACCCCTTCGACAAGAAGATACTGCTGGTCAAGTCGACCATACACTTCAGAGCCTCCTTCGAGAGGATATCAGACCTGATACTCGACGTGGAGGTCCCGGGCCTTTCGCCCCAGCACCCGGCCATGATAGACTATAAGAACATCAAGCGGCCCATCTACCCCCTGGACGATATTTAGGATTGAAATTTCAAGGCGAATTAAAAGATCCGGCTTTCGGGCCGGATCTTTTGTTTGCATTCTTTATGCCTCGCGCGGCTCCCTTAAGCCGCCCCGCCCTGCTTTTTCAGGGTCTCGGGCATGGAGCGCAGCAGGGGTATCCTGACGAAGGCGTCCAGACAGATGTAGATGATGAACACCCACATGGGCCCTATCCTGTCGTATATGATCCCGGCGACTGAAGCCATGACCGCCGAGCTTATGGCGTTGGTGAATTTGGTAAGGCCTATCCAGACTCCCATCACCGAATTGTCGACCAGCTCCCTCTGCACGGCTCCCGCTATGGGGGAAGTGATGTAGTAGAAGCCCAGCAGGGCTCCGGCCAGCACCAGCATCCAGGATGATCCCGCCGTGATGAGCAGTATCATGGAGCACCAGTACAGCGCGGAGGTAACGAAGATGACCGCCTTGCGGCCCACCTTGTCTGCCATGGCCCCGGCGGGGAAGCCCAGCACGGTGGAGGTCACCGCAGAAAGGGTCACCATGGCGGCCAGGACCGTCACTCCCCCGCCCTTCACTTCCTTGGCGAAGACCTGAAAATATGGTATCACCATGGCGAAGGACAGGTTCTGTATCGCGGCTATTACCAGCCACTTTCGGGCGTTGACGTTGTTCCTTATTATCTCGCCGCAGACCTTTAGGGCATTGGAATCAAGGGCTTTGCCGCTGATGAACCGGGTGTTGGTCAGCTTGAATATGACCACCAGCAGCGAAACGAATGTGAAGGCTCCGGCTATGAAAAAGAGCCATCTGTAGTCGGAAGCGGAGGCGCTGTGCTCGCTGACTCCCAGTATGTTCCTTAAGACGAAGGCCGCTATCATGGGCCCTATCATTCCCAGTATGCCGGCGCCCAGAGCTTCGCATATCATCATGCCCCTGGCTCTGTCGCAGGTCTTTAAGCAGTTTCCGCAGATCGTGGCGCAGCTCTGCCCCGCCAGCCCCTGCCCGAAGTAGTAGATGACCATGCCCGCAAGGCAGAAGTACCAGTTCGAAGCGAAGGCATAGGTCATGTATGAGACAAAAAGCATTACGATCCCGAAGCTGTAGATCTTCTTCGGACCGTTCCTGTCTATGAAGCCTCCGGCAAAGGGGGCGAGTATGCCGCTCATAAGCATACCCAGGCTTGTTATCGTGCCCAGCTGGGTCTTGGTAGCGCCCAGGGCGATGATGTATATCGAAAGGTAAGGAAGGATGATCTGGTATCCCAGCCTCTCGAGGGAGGTGCGCAGTACCGTGATCTTCCAGTCGGAAGCCTGACTCTTCCAGAAGTTGGGGATGTCGAGTATCATCTCCCAGAGACTCATTTCTTTGGTGCTTTGATCCATGATGCAGTCCGTTCCGAGGTTCTGTTATGCAAAAGGTCTGATAATACGGCGGGAATTATATCACAATTTTAGAGATAATGCAGCCCGTATCATTCGAAAGCCTTGATGACCAGGGCGGGTATCTCAAGGGGAGACGCTGCTGAAAGCCTTGCGTTTTCAACGTTTCCGAAGCCGTAGGAGGCGTAGATGAAGGCGCAGCCCGCTTCTTCGGCGGAGCTCTGGTCGAGAGACGTGTCGCCTACGTAGACCGCTTCCCTTACACGGTTCCTCTCCATGATGAGGCGGATGTTGCCGGCTTTTAAGAGCCCCGTCCTTCCGTACATCTCGTAATCGTCGAAGAGATCGTCCATCCCGCTGCCTCTTAAAAAGGCCTGGACGTATCCGTCCTGGGCGTTGGTCACTATCAGAGTCTTAAGGCCCATGGCCCTTAAGACTCTCACAGCCTCTCCAAGGCCTTCGTATACCCTTCCGCAGTGTTCCTCCAGATATTCGTTCTCATAGGTCTCGCAGGCGTTCTGAAGCCTTCTGCGCTCATTCTCGGGCAGATCCGGGAGCAGCCGGTCAAATATATCGTCCATGACGAGGCCCATGCAGTCCTGTATGTTCTTTTTGGTCACGGCGCCTTCATGGCCGTTTTCGGCAAGCACGCTGAGCCAGGCCTCCGCGACCTGGTCCGAGGAATCCCATATGGTGCCGTCCATGTCAAAGATGACGGCCCTGTCTGTATTGTTCACATCCATGACAAAAATTATAGTTGCGGGTTAATGGCGTGTCAAGGAGCCTTATCCCATTCATTTCATCATTTCTTCCCCTAATCATTGGACAGGAGCCGCTGCCCGTAATATAATAAAGTGTTACCGGAGGTAAGAAAATGAACAGGGACAGCCTTTACAAACTGCTTGAGATAGATACCCCCGCCGACCTGCAGTACTTCGAGCAGGTGGCGGAACTCATGGAATGCGGCGAGGACATACCCTTCGAGCTTTTCCTCGACGCCCTGTCCGGGATCAGGGCCGAGGACGCCGGAGAGATCGCCGAGCACTACATCGAAGAGATCAGCGAAGCCCTGCCCGAGGGCAGCGACGACATGTTCGAGCTTCTCGAAAACATCCAAAACAAGCTCATGCTGCTGGCTGAGGACATCGAAAACAGCGAGGTCCGCCGCAGCTTTGCCGAAGAGCTCTACAAATTCAGGACCTGGTACACCGAGCCCTTCGGAGCAAGCCTCGACGGCAACCCTGCCAGCATGATGGAGGCCGTGACCGCCGCCCGCCTTGAAAAACTGGGCCAGGGAAGCCACCGCTACAATTTCGACAACAGGCTCGGCTACGATCTGGAGGAGCTCTCCATGAACCTGGGCAGCTTCAGTCCCATAGACCTGGTCGGAAGCGAAGACGAAAAAGAGACCGGGAAGGAGGAAATATGAATACATCCCCCTTCACCATCGATATAAACAACAACAGGGTCACCATGAGCAACAGGAACATAAAGAAGCTGGCCCGCTATGCCCTTAAGGGGCGCCTGGGGAAGGCTCTGCTCTTCGCCTTCTTCCTCGGCCTTTTTTCCCGCTTTCCGAACTTCCTTTCGCTGCTCTGCGAGTCTCCCGCCGAGGGCTTCGATACGGCGGCCTTCTCTCTGAACCTCCTGTCGGTGATGCTGACCGGAACGATCAGCCTTACCGCCTGCTCCTACTACCTCGCCGTATTCAGACAGCAGCCCGTGGGAAACAGAGAGTACGGCATGGGGCTCTACCTTTTCGGAAAAGCCCTGCTTCTCGGCGCCATACAGTTTCTGCTTCAGACCATGAGCGCACAGGGAGGTCTGATCATTGCCGTCTGCGCCATGATACTCATACTGAGATACACCCTTTCTTACTTTATTCTGGCGGATGACAACAGCAATACCGCCATAACAGCCATGGCGAAGAGCCGCTTCATGATGAGCGGCAACAAGATGAAGCTGGCAGGGCTCATGCTCAGCTTCGTCCTCTGGCTGATGGCTGCCGAGCTTGCGACGACGGCGATGCAGGTGCTGCGCTATCCGGCCATAATCGACGAGACCAACGCCATGATGGAGGCCATGAAAAACGCTTCGGATCAGGGCCAGATACTCAGCATGGGAACTTCCATGATGCCTTCTCTTGCCGAGAGCGCCCGCGATCCCGTCATTATGATCTTCAGCGTCATATGCACCCTGCCCCTGGCGGTGTACTTCACCATGACCATGGCATGCTTTTACGAGCTGGCTTCGGGCAACATGATAGTAAAGGACGAAGAGGCCCCGCAGAGGACCGTCGTAAGCGGCGTCTACGAAGGCAGCTTATACAGAGACGCAGCCAAGGGAGGACCCGATGAAAAAGATCGCTGAAAAGCCTCTGAGCGCATATATCTCAAGGCTTAAAGAGGACGGCCTGCTCATATCATCCCCAAACATCGATCTGTCGCAGCCCGTAAAAAAGCTCAGCTTTGACTCTAGGGAGACTGTCCCCGGCACCCTCTTCATATGCAAAGGTCTGGGCTTTAAGACCGAGTACGCCCGCGCCGCCATGGAAAGGGGCGCGATCTGCCTTCTCTGCGAGGGAAAGGCCATAGAGGGCCTTCCCTGCATAGTCGCAAGCGACGTGAGAAAGGCCATGGCCCTCTGCTCATGGGTATACTGCGGAGAAGGCTATAAGACCTTCCCCCTGATAGGCCTCACCGGCACCAAGGGGAAATCCACCACCCTCTACTACATCAAGGCTGTCTGCGAAGCACGGGCCATGAAGCGCTCCGCAGGCCCCTTCGCCTACATCTCGACTATAGACACCTTCGACGGAAAGCTGCTTTACGAATCCCACCTCACTACCCCCGAAGCCCCCGAGCTGGCAGAAAGGTTCAAAAATGCCGCGGAGAGCGAGGTCTTCGCCATGGGAATGGAGGTATCGTCACAGGCCCTGAAGTACGACCGCTGCTACGGCCTTGAGTTCGCCACGGGAGCCTTCCTCAACTTCGGAAGCGACCACATAGGCGATCTGGAGCACCCCGACATGGAGGATTACCTCGAATCGAAGCTGCGCATCTTCGATATGTGCAGGACTGCCATGGTGAATCTGGACAGCGAAGAGGCGGAAAGGATAGTTTCGGCGGCAAGAGCCTCAGCCTGCGAAAGGATAATTTTCTATTCGCCCCTGGGGAACTGCGAGGTACTGGGCGAAAAGGCCCTCTACGCGGCGAGGAACATCAGAAAAGAGGACGGAATGACCGTCCTTGAGGTCTGGGGAAGGGAAAGCGAAAGCTCTCCCCTCGCCCTCATCACCGAACTGCGCCTCACCATGCCCGGCCTCTTCAACGCGGAGAACGCCCTGGCGGCATTTATAGTCTGCAGGGAACTGGGAATACCCGCGGAAGATATAAGGGAGGGGCTGCTGAACGCCAGAGCGGCCGGCCGAATGGAGCTTTACGAAGACCGCTTAAGAGACGTCACCGTCATAGTGGACTACGCTCACAACGAGCTGAGCTACGAAAAGCTCTTCGAATCGTGCAGGAACGAATACCCCGGAAGACGCATCGAGATAGTTTTCGGCTGCCCCGGAGGCAAGGGCCTTTCAAGGCGGGTCGAACTGCCCAGGGTCACCGCAAAATACGCCGACTACGCCTGGATCACCGAAGAGGACCCCTTCAGAGAAGACCCTCAAAAGATATCGGAAGAGGTGCTGGCCAATCTTGAAGGCTTCGGAGGCAAGGGAGAGATCATAGTGGACAGGGAGCTCTGCATAAAGACCGCCATCGAAAAGGCGGAGCCCGGCACCGTCATCATCCTTGCCGCCAAAGGAAGAGAGCTCTACCAGCACAGGGGGAATGAATACGTGAAGATCACCTCCGACGCCGAGCTGGCAGCAAAGTTTACGGGAAACATTTTTCTGTAAACCTAATTAAAAAACAACCCTTTATCAGGTTTAAGCCCAAACAAAAAGCCCGGCATGACCGGGCTTTTAGCTTGCTTGTTAAAGCCTGTTAATAGACGAAAGTCCTTATTAGCAGGTTGATGATGCGGCTGCACACGGGCGAGAGCACCGTAGAAGGCAGCCTTAAGATCAAAACCATAAGCAGTATGTACCTGCTGTTGTAATAGAGGTTCTGGTAGGTCCTGTTGTTCCTCAGGTTGAAGATATCGCCCACCAAGCCGTATCCGTCCAGAGGGGGTATGGGCAGCAGGTTGAACATCATCAGATAGATGTTGATGTATACCACGTTGAGCAGCACCTGCACCAGGGCGTTCCCCACCCCGCTGCTGTATAGGCTGCTGCGGAACAGGGGCCTTATAATAAGGCAGGCTGCCACCGCGACCAGAAGGTTCATGGCGACGCCGGCTATTCCCACCAGTATGCCGTCCCTTCTGCGGTCTCTGAAGTTCAGGGGATTGATCTGCACGGGCCTTCCCCAGCCGAAGCCGAGAAATATCAGGGAGATCAGGCCCATGGGGTCTATGTGGGCCCTTGGATCGAGGGTGACCCTGCCCTGGTAGACCGGGGTGCTGTCGCCGCAGAGCTGGGCTGCCTTGGCGTGGCCGAACTCGTGAAAGGACAGGCCTATCATTATGGCGGGCACTATCATGAGGGTATCTACTATCCAGCCGATAAGGCCCGAAACGCCGCCGTTCATCATCCTCATAAGAGGCCCTTCGACTATGAAGATTATGAGGAGCAGAAGCAGGAAGCGGTCCCGCTTCAGCACAGTCATGAAGTTTCTGAACATCTCTTCCTCCCTTTTTATTCGGCGAGAGCCCCGTAGAGGCTGAAGGTCTGAGGCCTGGTTATCCTCACGTTCACCATTTTGCCTATGAGGGACGGGTTCCCCGGGAAATCAACGACTCTGCCCGATTCGGTGTGGCCGGTGAGCATGGTATCGTCGGTCTTGCTGAAGCCCTCCACCAGAACGGGAAGCACCGCGTCCCTGTACTTTTCGGCCTTCTCCTCCTGTATGCGGTGCATCGCATCGAGGAGACGGTTGAAGCGTTCGTGCTTGACATCTTCGGGCACCTGGTCCTTCCTTTCGGCGGCGGGGGTCCCCTGCCTCACAGAGTAGATGAAGGTAAAGGCGGAGTCGTAGCGCACCTCCTCCACCAGGCTCAGGGTCTCCCGGAAGTCCTCTTCGGTCTCGCCGGGAAAGCCCACGATAATGTCTGTGGAGATGGCGATATCGGGGCATACCGCTCTGAGTTTTTTTACTATCTCGAGGTACTGCTCCCTGGTGTAGACCCGGTTCATCTCTTTAAGCACCCTGCTGCTGCCCGACTGGACGGGCAGGTGTATCTGGCGGCATATATGCCTGGGATCCCTGAAGCACTCTATGAGTTCGTCCGATATATCCTTGGGGTGCGAGGTCATGAAGCGGATGCGCTCTATGCCGTCGATCTTATCGAGCTCTCTCATGAGCCCCGCGAAATCCAGATGGGGCTCGTCGGTCTTTGCGTTGTACGTGCCTTCGACCGACCTTGCTCTGCCGTAAGAGTTGACGTTCTGGCCCAGGACCATGATCTCTTTGCAGCCGGACGCGGCGAGCTCTCTTACTTCTTCGATGATCGCTTCGGGCCTCCTGCTCCTCTCCCTGCCCCTGGTATAGGGCACTATGCAATAGCTGCAGAAATTGTTGCAGCCCTGCATTATGCTGACGTAGGCCTTGAAATCATAGGCTCTTTTCGAGGGCAGGCCCTCCGCGATGGGACCGGCTTCGGAGAGCACGTCTATTATGTGCTTTTTCTCTTCATAAGCGTTTTTGAAGAGCCTGGGGAAATCTGCCAGGTTGTGGGTGCCGAAGACCAGGTCGACCCAGGAGTATTTGGCCTTGATGCTGTCGATTATCCTCTGCTGCTGCATCATGCAGCCGCAGACGCAGACCATCATTCCCGGCCTGCTCTCGTGGCTGTTCTTAAGCCTGCCCAGCACGCCGAAGAAGCGGTTGTCGGCGTTTTCCCTCACGCTGCAGGTGTTGAGCACAACGGCGTCGGCGCTGCCGGGGTCTTCGGCATACGAATACCCCAGTTCCTCGAGCATGCCCGCTATGGTCTCGGAATCCCTCTCGTTCATCTGGCATCCGAAGGTTATGACATGGTAGGTCTTCATTATCTTACAAATATATCCTCGTTCTCGTTTTTTCTCCTGCGGTTCATAAGGGCAGCGAGGGCGTCTTTCGGGGAGATGGCGCCTTCGGTGACGCTGTAAAGGCTCCGGGTTATGGGCATTTCGACGCCCAGTTTTTCCGAGAGGCTTACGGCGGCCTTAGCCGTATATATTCCTTCCACGACCATTCCGACCTGCTTTACGGCTTCGGAGGGCTCGACGCCCTGCCCTATGAGCATGCCGCAGCGGCGGTTCCTGGAGTGGACGCTGCCGCAGGTCACTATGAGGTCTCCTATGCCCGAAAGGCCCGAGAAGGTGTTGGGGTCTGCCCCCAGCCTCGTTCCCATGCGTATCATCTCGGTGATGCCCCTGGTCATCAGGGCGGCTTTGGCGTTGTCCCCCAGCTGAAGACCGTCGCTTATACCGGCAGCCAGGGCGATTATATTCTTAAGAGCGCCTCCCAGCTCGACTCCGGTGACGTCTGACGCGGTATATACCCTGAAGACCCGGTTCATGAAGGCGTCCTGGGCGGCTTTAGCGTCCTTTTCTTCGCATGAGGCAACGACCAGGGCCGCGGGAAGCCTTCTTCCCACCTCTTCAGCGTGTGAAGGCCCGGAGAGGACTGCGTAGCGGCCGCCCGGCCTTATCTCCTCCGCCAGCTCCGAAAGCCTCTTAAGGCTCTTAACGTCTATGCCCTTGGCAACGTTGACAGCAAGGGCCGAGGGATTAAGAAAGCCCGAAAAGCTCTCGTATACCCCTGCGAAGTGCTGGGCGGGCACGGCAAAGACTGCCAGCTCAGCATCCTTTAAGGCTTCTTCCGCGATGGAAGCAAAGCCCATGCTCTCGGGAAGCTTGACTCCCGGCAGATACCTGGTATTTTCAAGCTTTTCGGCGGTTTCGGAAAGCCTTTGGGGATCTCTGTCCCAAAGGCATACCTCATGGCCGTTATCGGAAAGGACCAGGGCCAGGGCCGTACCCCAGCTGCCTGCTCCTATAACTGCTGTCTTCATGGCGCCCCCTATTTCTTCGAAAAGCTGAGCTTTGACTCTTCACCCCTGATCATGCGGCCTATGTTGGACCTGTGCTTGAATATCACTATGGCCGCCATCGCAAGTGCGTAGGGAAAGAATTCCCTGTACCTGAAAAAGCTGAATATGGGAAGAGCGGCCGCCGCCGCGACGGAGCCGGCCGAGACCATTTTGGTCAGGGCTATCACCGCCAGGGCTATGAGCGCGACCAGCCCAGCGAGAGAAGGAGAAAGCGCCAGCAGAGCCCCCAGGCTCGCCGCGACCCCCTTTCCTCCCTTGAAACCGTAGAGGACGGGCCAGATGTGGCCTATGATGACGCAAAGCACCGCAAGGCAGGCTCCCGCTTCGCCGGCGAGTGCCCTTCCGATCAGCACCGCGCAGACCCCCTTGAGCACGTCTATGATCAGGGTGAGAGCCGCGGCCTTTTTGCCGTATACCCTCAGCATATTGGTGGTGCCGGCGTTGCCGCTGCCCTGCTCCCTTATATCCTTCCCCTTGAGTCTGCTCAGCATGATGGCGGGCGAGATATTCCCGAGGAAATAGGCGATGACGGCGGCGAGAGCGAGCTTAAACATCGGCGTTCTCCCCTTTCTCCCTGAAGACGAACTTGATGGAGGTGCCTTCGAAGCCGTAGCCGTCCCTTATCTTGTTCTCGAGGTATCTCGAATATGAGAAGTGCATCAGCTCCCTCTTGTTCACCTGGAAGGAGAAGAGAGGAGGCTTGACCCCCACCTGGGTGCAATAGTATATCTTGAGCCTCTTGCCCTTGTCGGAGGGCGGGTTGTTCATCATCACGGCGTCGGCTATGAGGGCGTTGAGCTGGCCGGTGGAGACCCTCATGGCCCTGTTTTCTGCGACAGTCCTGGCCTTATCCAGCACCTGGCTGAGCCTCTGGCCCTTCAGGGCCGAGGTGAACATGACCGGGGCGTAGTCCATGAACTGGAGCTCTCCCTTGATCTTCCTGGTCATGTCCCTCATGGTGTTGGTCTCCTTTACGACCAGGTCCCACTTGTTGACCACTACGATTATTCCCTTGCCTGCCTCGTGAGCCATGCCCGCGATCTTCTTGTCCTGCTCTGTGAGGCCCTCCTGAGCGTCCAGGACCATCAGCGCCACGTCGCAGCGCTCGATGGCTGCTATGGCTCTCACGACGCTGTACTTTTCTATGTCTTCGGTGACCTTGCTGCGGCGGCGTATTCCGGCGGTGTCGATAAGGGTGAACTTGACCCCGTCCTTTTCGAATGGTGTGTCTATGGAGTCGCGGGTGGTGCCCGCGATGTCGCTTACTATGACCCTCTCCTCCCCCAGGAAGGCGTTGACTATGCTTGATTTGCCCACGTTGGGCTTGCCTATCACGGCGATCTTTATGTCGTCTTCCTCCTCATCGCCGAAGCTCTCTTCGGGGATGCGGTCTATGATCTCGTCCAGCACGTCGCCCAGTCCCAGCATATTTACAGAAGACACGGCGAAGGGGGTGCCCAGTCCAAGCTCGTAAAGATCGTAGAGGCCGTTGTACTTTCTCGGGTCGTCGACCTTGTTGGCGACCAGTATGACCTCTTTGTTCTTTCTTCTGAGGATCTCGGCCACATCGAGGTCGGCGGAGGTGAGGCCTTCCTTGCCGTCTACCATAAACAGTATTACGTCAGCCATTTCCATGGCGATCTCCGCCTGCGCCCTCATGGCGGCGGGGATGATCTCTTCGGAGGCCGGCTCTATGCCGCCGGTATCGATGAGCATGAATTTACGGCCCGACCACTCGGCGTCGGCGACTATCCTGTCTCTGGTGACGCCCGGGGTGTCCTCGACTATGGAGAGGCGCCTGCCTATTATCTTGTTGAAGAAGGTGGATTTGCCCACGTTGGGCCTTCCGACCACGGCGACTATGGGTCTGCTCATTGGATGCTCCTTTTAGGATATTGTTTCGTATTGCTCTTCCATGGCGGTGAGCTCCCTCCAGACGCCCCTTATGACTGTCAGGCCGAAGATGAGGCCCGCTATGTCTGCGAAGCACTGGGCGGACTGGACGCCGAGGAAGCCTATGAATCTGGGGAGTATGATCACGCAGGGGATCAGGGCCAGGCCCTGTCTGGTGAGCCCCAGGAGGGTCGATTTGTATGTCTTGCCTATGACCTGCAGCAGCATGTTGTTCATTATGGCGAAGGCTGTGAACCAGAAGGTAATGCAGTGATACCTTAAGGCGGCCGCTCCGTACTCTATGACCAGGGGATCGCCCTTTCTGAATATGCCGATAAGAGTCGGAGCGAAGGCGAACTCCAGGACGCACATCACGATCAGAAAGACGGTCCCGAAGCGCACGCAGAACTTGTAGGCTTCCTTTACCCTCTTTATCTTCCTGGCCCCGTAGTTGAAGCCGCAGACCGGCTGGAAGCCCTGTCCGTAGCCCAGGACGCAGGCGTTGGTGAAGTTGCCTATCTTGGTAACTATGGCCATGGCAGCGATGGCGGCGTCTCCGTAAGGACCCGCGGCGTTGTTGAAAGCCGCGTTAGCGAAGCCCCCGACGGCCTGCCTCGTTAAGGACGGAAGCCCGCAGCGGTATATGTCCCTGTAGCGCTTGAGGCTGGGGGCGAAGTTCCTGAACCTTATCTTGACTACTGCCTTCTTTTCCACTCCGAAGAAGAGTATGGAGGCGCTGATCATCTGGCTGATTATCGTCGCCCAGGCGGCTCCCGCTATGCCCATGCCGAAACGGAAGATGAACAGCGGGTCGAGCATGATGTTGAGTATTCCGCCGGCTCCCAGGCCCAGCATCCCGTAAAAGCTCAGCCCCTGCTGCCTCAACTGCTGGTTGAATATATGGCCCGTCACCATGAAGGGAGCGCCCATGAGTATGACTCCCATGTAAGCCCTGGCGTAGGGAAGTATGGTGTCGGTGGAGCCCAAAAGCCTGCACAGGGGAGTCAGCAGTATGAGCCCCGTGGCCCCGAATACTATGGCTGCGAAGACTCCGGTGAAGTAGGCGGTGGAGCCTATCTTCTCTGCCTCTTCTTTTTCGTGAGCACCCAGAAGCCTTGAAATATTAATGCCTGAGCCCTGTCCGAAGAAGAAGCCGAGAGCCTGTATCAGGTTCATGCAGGCCAGGGTTATGCCCACGGCTCCCGAGGCGCTGGTGCTGATCCTGCCTATGAAATAGGTATCGGCCATGTTGTATATGGTAGTGATCAGATTGCTTATGATGCAGGGTACGGCAAGGGAGCTGACCAGCCTTCCGACCGGTTCCTCGGTCATCTTTTTATACCTTTGTTCTTCGCTGAGTCCTGACGCCATACTACGCCTTTCCTTCATTCAGTCTGACTAAATATTATGTATCATTTTCGCGGCTAATTCAAGCGAAAACTGTTCACCCGGTAAATACGGAAGGATAAAGACCGCAAAATCCGCCCTTTTTCTTGACCAAAAAAGCGTATGTGGTACAATTATATAGTTATTTGGAGGTAAGCGAATGAAAGTTGCAGTCGTCGGCGCCGGAAAGCTCGGCACCACCATCACCGAAGCCCTTCTGGGCGGCAAGAATGAAGTCACGGTCATTGATTCCAACTCCGAAAAGCTTCAGAAGCTGGGGGACCGCTACGACATCAGGCCGGTGGAAGCCAACGCCATAGAGACCGGGGTCCTCAGGGACATCAACATAGGCTCATACGATATTCTGATCTCGGCCACCAACAGCGACGAGCTCAACATGGTCATCTGCCGCTTCGCGAAAGAGCTGGGCTGCCACCAGGTCATCGCCAGGGTCAGGGCTCCCGAGCACGTGGCCCAGGAGGAGTTCATCAAGAGATCGATGAACATCGACTACATAGTGAACCCCGACATGGCCTGCGCCACCGAGATCTACAACTACCTTACCCAGAAATACAGCCTCAGCGGAGGAAAGCTGGTCACCGGAAAGACCGCAATACTCGAGTGCGACGTGGAGAGCCTTCCGGGCCTGGCGGGCAAAGCCTTAAAGGACCTGAGCAACCGCATGAACGGGGTCCTGATCGCCGCAGTCTCAAGAAACGGCAAGATCATCATCCCCAACGGCAGCACCGTGCTGATGGGCGGCGACACCATTTACATCATAGGCATAGAAAAGCGCATCAACGAAATAGGAGCCAAGATCCGCAGGGGCAGAGAGCATACCGGCATAAAGCGGGTCATGCTGGCCGGCGGAGGAAAGACAGGCTTCTATCTTGCCCGCATGCTCTCGGCATCCGGCATAAGCGTAAAGATCATAGAAAGAGACAGACAGCGCTGCGAATATCTTTCCGAGCAGCTCGGGGAAGCCCTGGTCCTCAACGGAGACGCCACCGACACCGGCCTTCTCGCAGAGGAGAACCTCCAGTCCATGAACGCCTTCGTCGCGGTGACCGGCTTTGACGAGGAGAACCTGCTCCTCTCCCTCATCGCCAAGAGGAACGGAGTCGAGGACGTTGTCACCAAGATCAGCCGCAACAGCTACGGCAGCCTGACCGAGAGCCTGGGCGTCGACATGATAATCAACCCCATGGAGATGAGCGCCGCCAGCATACTCAGATACATAGAGCGCGAAGGCATAGTCATCTTCTCCAAGATAGTGCAGGGACAGGCAGAGTTCGTCGAGATCATCGCCGACGGCACCATGGCCCTCACCGAAAAGCCCCTGTCCTCCCTGCAGCTGCCCAACGGCGTCCTCATAGCCTCCATACACAGGTCCGGCGAGGTCATCATCCCCAAGGGCAGCACCCAGATCATGAAAGGAGACCGGGTGCTCATACTTTCCCTCCTCTCCTCCACCGTATCCCTAGAGGCCCTTCTTAAGAGAAGATAGAATATGGTCCTTAACAAAAGGCTCGTAACTAAAGTACTCTGCGCCGTCATGATCCTGGTAGGGTTCCTGATGCTCCTGCCCTGCGCCGTATCCCTCATATACGGGGAGAGCTCCGTCGCCGTGTCATTCGCGGTCTGCGCCCTGCCCATGATAGTCCTGGGATATATCGCTTTAAGGCTCACAAAGCCGCCCGAGACCAACTCACTCGGTCTTCGGGACGGTTTTTTCATCGTGGGAAGCGCCTGGCTGGTGCTTTCCGTTCTTGGCGCCCTGCCCTTCGTGATCTCCGGATCCATACCCAACCTGGCAGACGCCTTCTTTGAGACCGCATCGGGCTTCACCACCACCGGAGCCAGCATACTGAGCGGCGTCGCAGGACTCCCCATGGGCATACTGTTCTGGCGCTCCTTCACCCACTGGGTGGGAGGCATGGGCATACTGGTGCTCACCATAGCCATGATGCCGGCTCTGGGCATAGGCGGACAGAAGATCATGAGAGCCGAGACCACGGGCCCTTCGATGGACAAGATCACCTTCACCTTCAACGACACGGCGAGAAGCCTTTACCTCATATATACAGGCATGTCGGTCATAGAGACTGCCCTGCTGATGTTATCCGGCATGAACCTCTACGACTCCCTGGTCTACACCTTCGGAACCGTGGGTACCGGCGGCTTCGCCACCATGAACAACGGCCTTGCCGGCTACAGCGTCAGCTCCCAGCTCATAATCTCCGTATTCATGATGCTGGCCGGAGTGAACTTCAACCTCTATTATCTCTGCCTCGCCAAAAAGCCGGGCCAGGCTTTAAAGGACCCGGAGCTGCGCTGCTACCTGCTGATAACCTTTGGCTCCACCCTCTTCGTCATGGTCATGCTGCTCCTTAAAAACCAGGCGGCAGGCATCTTCGATTCCTTCAGGCTGGCCTATTTCCAGGTCGCTTCCATACTCACCACCACAGGCTACAGCACCTGCGACTTCGACCTATGGCCCCTGCCCTGCCGCATGGTCCTCATGCTGCTCATGTTCATAGGAGGCTGCGCCTCTTCCACCGGCGGAGGCATGAAGGTCATAAGGGTCATGATGGGGGTCAAGATCGCAGGAAGAGGGGTAAGAAGAAGGCTCCACCCCACTGCGGTCGACCCGGTCAAGATAGGGGGAAAGATAGTCCCCGAGCACATCACCCGCTCCGTCGGCGAATTTCTGCTGCTCTACATCTTCGTGCTGCTGGCGGGAACGGTCCTCGTAAGCATTGAAAACGCAGACCTCATGACCTCGTTCTCGTCGGTCCTGGCCTGCTTCAGCAACATAGGTCCCGGCTTTGAAGCCGTCGGCCCAACTTTAAACTACGGTTTCTACACCGCGGCGACCAAGATATTCCTCTCGATACTGATGATAGCCGGAAGACTGGAGCTCTTCACGGTATTCCTCATGTTCACACCCGCCTTCTGGAGCAAGAAATAATGATCAAGGGCTCTGACAAGACCATATCGGAGAAAATGCGCCTGGTCAGCTACATCTGGCTCGCCGCCTGCCTTCTCGGCAGCATACCCTACCTGGTCACGGGCTACAGCGAAGACTTCATTTCAGCCTTCTTCATGTCCGTCTCCTCATTTACGACCACGGGAGCGACCCTGGGGACAGGCCTCGACGGAGGGCTTCTGCTCTTCTATCTCTCCTGCCAGTGGATGGGAGGCCTTGCCATACTGGTATTCCTAAGCTCCCTTCTGCCCTCCATCGACAGCGATTCAAAGAGCGGCCTCGACAGCAGCCGCAAGGGCCGCAGCTTCGCGGAAGTCATTAGGAGCAGGGAGGGAAACCTGCTCTTCCTCATCTACGTGTCGATAAGCCTTCTCATGTTCCTCGCCATGCTGTGCCTGGGGCACAGGGCCATAGAGGCCCTGGAGCTCACCCTGACCGTATGCTCCACCGGAGGTCTGGCAAGCTCCGCCTTCGACGCCATAGACGCCGGAATTAAGGGCACGGGAGTCATATGCGTCATATGCATGATACTTTCGACCGTAAGCTTTTCGGTCTACGCAAGGCTCATCAAGAGGGATTTCGCTTCTGTCAGGAAGAACTCGGAGCTCAAGACCTACGCAGTGCTTCTGGTGAGCTCCGCTCTGCTCATAGGCTTTTCCAACTGGATCTGCGGGGCAAGCGACAGCCTGCTCGCGGGGCTTAAGACCGGGACCTTCCACGCTGTCTCATACAGCAGCACCACGGGCCTCACCAATGCCGACACCGCTGCCTGGCCCTCCTTCTCGAAGGCCGTCCTTGTCATGCTGTCCTTCTTCGGAGCCTCATCGGTCTCCACCGGAAGCGGCATCAAGTTGGTCAGGGTCATCATAGCGATGAAAGCCTTAAGGAGATCGTTCTTCAAGCGCATACACCCCAGAGCCGTCATAACCTTAAGGATCAACGGAAGGGCGATATACGACGATACCGTGGACCAGGTCAGTTCCTTCATCATCCACTACACCATGTTATTCCTTCTCGGAATACTGGTCTTCTCCTTCTGCGCCCCCGACATGGAGACCGCCTTCTTCGGCTCCGCTTCCCTGCTCAACAACCTTGGCTCGGGCTTCGGGGTCACAGGCAGCCAGTGCAATTTCGACTTCCTGGATCCCTTCTCAAGGCTGTTCGGATGCTTCCTCATGCTGGCCGGCCGCCTTGAGATCTACGCTTTGATGCTGCCCTTCATAAGGCCCGACGGCAAGTAAGTATTACGGATTTCTTAAGGCCCTCTTACAAATCTTAAATCGATCCTACAATAAGGCGTATTCCCTTGCGGGACGCCTTTTTTCGTTGTTTAATTGCCCTGACGGAGGGCAAAAGCCCTGCCATCGCTTAGCGCGTGCAAGAAAGGAGCCACATGATCAACTTCAACAGGGAATCCTTCTGGAATCTGCACCCCATAGAGGCCGATTCGGTGCGGGATGACGTAAAGGGCCTGCTCATAGAAGGCGAAGAGATAATGCAGGCTTTCAAGACCATAAGAGACCAGATAATATTCACCAACCTTCGCATCATTGCAGTCGACGTGCAGGGCGTCACCGGCATGAGGAAATCGTTTTCTTCGATGCCCTACACCACCATACAATTCTTCACCATCCAGACTCCCGGCTTTCTTGAGCTGGTCCCCGACTCGGAGCTGCTGATCTACTTCACCAACGGGTTCAAGGCCAACTTCGAGTTCTCGGGCAAGGTCGACATAGGGGAAATCTGCAGGACGATCTCGAAATACACTCTCAAGCAGTAAAAGGAGGAGCAAATGTACAGACACGGAAGAATACCCGGAAAACTCGACAGGGCCGGGCAGACGGTTGCGGCAGTCCTCATTGTCATCGCCATACTTACCATCATCATCATAGGGGTGAGGGCCTGCAGATCCGTACGCAATTTCTTTAAGCCGAAGGTTGAGACCGCCACCGTGGAGGTCATAAAGGAGGTCCCGGTCACGACCTACGTGGAAAAAGTGGTCGAAAAAGAGATCGTGATCTCGGGCGAGACCATAGAATCGGGCATAAGGGAGATGGGAAAGCTCTGCACCGCCGAGTACTACTTCACCCACGTCTCCAGCTTCGAGGAGTGCTCAAAGCTCCCCACCGAGACCAGGATCAAGGGCACCAACATAGTCATACCCGACATCACCATACCGGGCACAGTCAAGACCTTCGTCTACAGCTACGACGGCACCATAACCGCGGGAGTGGATTTCGGGGAGATAAGGCTTGAAAAGAACGACGACAAAAAGACCGTGACCGTGGTCATGCCTCAGCCCGAGATCATAAGCTCGTCGGTGGACCCCGACTCCTTCAAGCTCTACAACGAGAAGACCGGCATCTTCACCACTCTCAAGGTCACCGACGTTACAGACAGTTTCAACAGCCTTATAAAGGACGAGGAACAAAAGGCCCGGGACAGGGGTATACTTACCCAGGCCCAGGCCAATGCGAAAGCGCTTGTCGAGAACTTCATCAGGAACACCTACGGCCTCGAGGGCTTCGAGGTGAAGCTGGAGTTTTCGATCGTTTAGAGAACGTCTATCCTTCTTACGTAATCATAGGGCTCGCCCTTTTCCAGTTTCAGGACGAAGCCGAATCTGTCGACCGCGGTGCTGCGGTAAAAGTCCCCGGAGGGGAAATCCTTCTGCTTTTCGGGGTCGAAGAACTTGGCGCCGCTGGTCTTTTTCATTGCCTCGATGCGGGAACTGAGCTCTTCTTCGCTCATGGGATCTCCGTCGAGGAGGCTCTTGATGTACTCGGCGCAGAGCACGTCCTCGTCGGTGTCTTCGCTTCCGCCAAGGCCCATGGCGACCAGGGAGACTTCTTCCGCTCCGCTGCGCCTTATGTACTCCGCTATGGCCGAGGCGTTGACGAGGCTTCCGGTGAGTATCTCGTCGGCGCCCGAAGCGCTCGCCAGCCCCTGGGTGCCCGCGCTGGTGGTGTGCATGACTTCTTTTCCGCTGACGTCGTGACCCTCGATCTGGGTCGGGGAATTGCCGAAATCAAAGCCGGGAAGTATTATGCCCTTGCGCTCCCCCACCAGTATGCAGTCAGGATGGGTCTTTTTGTACTCCAAAGGCAGGTCCTTTGACGAGACCGGCATGATCCTGGCGGCTCCGGCAGCGGCAAGGTAAGCCTCCACCGAAAAGGCCCTGAATACGTCGATTATTACGGTAAGGCCTTTTGCTTGCCTTGCTCCTTCTATGAGGTGAAGTATCTTAACGTTCATAGTCTATTGATTCTCCTCTTCGTCATCTTCGTCGTAATCGCTGGGCAGTATCTCAATGGTCTCGAATATCTCTTCGAGCACGCTGGTCTCGTCGGGCACGGGGCTGTCCACGAAGATGGGCTTAAAGATCACCTTTATGCTGGCCATCTGGGCAGCGTCGGCCCTGGCGGAGACCAGTCCCCGTCTCTCGAACCATGCGCAGTCCACAAACTCCCACAGGAACAGCCAGTAGAATATGAAAGAGGCTTCCGACAAGGCCGGAACTATTTTGAGAAAACCCAGACCGGTATTTATGAGCAAAGCGAACAGGACCCCCATGATGAGCAGGGTCCATGATTTTCTCGCGTTCTCCTCGAGCACCAGCTGGCAGTCGCCCAGCTTTAAGGCGTAGTAGTCGGCTATGGTCGCCTCTATGACGTCCTTCTGCTCCTGCGAAAAGCTGGTGCCGCAGATCTCCAGCACTATGGGATACTCGGTGGGCACATAGGTCGCGTTGGACTCGATGAAGCGGGCGAAGGAATCGTTTAGCCACTCGTAGTCCTTGACCGAATAGGGATCGATGATGTCCCCGTAGCCGGTGACGTTGCAGGAGATATACGCAAGGCCGTTCTCCACGTAGAAATCCTTGACGTACTTGCTTACGTCGACCCTCTTCCTGCTGAAGTGCCTCAGGTTTTTTCTGAGCCTCGCGCTCTGCTTTCTCTTTTCAAACATATCTTTCCCCGGGGCTTTTGCCCCGCATCCTCCAAATGATTTTACCATCAGCGGGGCCCGCGTTCAAGTGGGTCCGCAGTTACAACAGGTCTTCGGGGCTCTCTTCATCGGACAGCCTGAATACAGGAGAATCAATGGTAAATATATCTTCCGCCGCGATCTCGCTGCCGTCCTCCATTATGAGGCGGCGTCTGACCCTGTCGAGCTTCGCTATGCGGCCCTTTCTCTTAACGTAGCGGCCGCCGTCTTTCCTGCCGTCTTCGACGAAATAGGTGATCTCGGCGGGGGGAGCCGAATACCCTGCCGAGACCAGAAGCCTCATGCGCCTGTCCAGCTCATCCCTCATCTCGTCGGTTATGGATATCCTGCCGTCGGTCAGCCTTGCCGTCTCTTCCACCGCCTCGCCGTAACCCGTGAGGGCAGCGAAGGGAGCGAACTGGGCCGCCCTGTCAAGCCTTTCCATGGGCTTGTGCCTCAAAGACACCGGGTGCGGGAGCCCGATTATATCTTCGTAGGGGAAGTCTTTTCCGCTCATTTCCTGTGACCCCCCACCTGGCCGTTCCTTTTGATGGTGGTACCTCCCTCCTCAAGGTTAAGGCCTTTAATTATGGCGTTCTTGCCGTACTTTTTTCTGATGGCCAGCATGGCCTGCTGCATCTGCTTCTCCTCTTTGAGCTTTTCGTCCTCATCGGCCTTCTTCCTCGCTTCTGCGGCGTAGTCGGTGAGTATGCTCAGCTGCTCCTCCCCGCTGCCCCTCGGCGCCCGGTCCTCGGGAACGGTCCCGGCGGCGACCACGTACATGCGCCTTACGGTAAGGTTCCTGTCGACTATGCGGGAGAAGAGCTCCGCAACAGCCTCCATGATCATCTCGGTGGACGAGGTGTAGCGCGAAAGGTTGATGCTGCCGTGGGCCTGGCGGGGCATGAGCCGTCCGTAATTGTCGGCGGTGAGCTCTCCGGTGAAGGAGCCTTTTTTACCGGGAGCAAGGTTTTCCACGTCGTAACCCACGGTGAGGACTATCTGCTTCGTGACCAGGTCTTTGGCGACCAGATCCATGCTCAGTACCTCAGACATCTCTTTCGCGATCAGCAGGGCCTTGTCGTACTTATACGGCCCCTCCAGGACCTGGCCGGTGCTCAGGCTGCTGGACTCGGACCTGTAGCTTTTGATATCCTTCATGGTGCAGGGTTCCCAGCCCCAGGCATGGTCTATGAGCAGCTCGGCGTTGACGCCGAAGAGGCTGTAGAGCAGCTGCTCGTTGTGGTAGTCTGAGGGCCTGCCCAAAGAACAGCGGGCGATGTCTCCCATGGTGTATATGCCCCTCTGCTCCAGCTTCGAGGCGTAGCCCCGCCCCACCCTCCAGAAATCTGTGAGAGGCCTGTGGGTCCAGAGCTGCCTGCGGTAGGACATCTCGTCCAGCTCGGCTATCCTGACCCCGTCCTTATCGGGGGGCATCTTTTTGGCGACTATGTCCATGGCGATCTTGCTGAGATAAAGGTTGGTCCCTATGCCGGCTGTGGCTGTGATGCCGGTATTGCTCAGAACGTCTCTTATCATGGTCATGGCCAGCTCATGGGCGCTCATTCCGTAGGTCTTGAGGTAGTCTGTAGCGTCGATGAAGACCTCGTCGATCGAGTACACGTGTATGTCTTCGGGGGCTATGTACTTGAGATAGGTCTGATATATAGCGGTGGAACAGCGCATATAGTGGGCCATGCGCGGGACCGCGATCAAGTAGTCAAGCTCGAGGGAAGGGTCGGCGATGAGCTCGTGATGAAAGCAAGACTTGCCTGTAAAGCGGCGGCCGGGTGCCTTTTCAAGCCTTAAGGCGTTGATCTCCCTGACTTTTTGGACGACCTCAAAAAGCCTGGGCCTTCCGGGCACCCCCCATGATTTGAGGGAGGGCGAGACCGCCAGGCATATGGTCTTCTCGGTGCGCTCGGCATCGGCAACCACCAGGTTGGCGTCAAGGGGATCCAGGTCCCTGTCAGCGCATTCCACCGAGGCATAGAAGGATTTCAGGTCTATGGCTATGTAGCTTCTCTGCTTGCTGTCCTCTTTCATGCTCCCTCCTTCTTCTATTCTAACACAAAAAAGCGGCGCTTTGGGCGCCGCTGCGAACAAAAGTTCATCCCGGGTCTTATTTTATATTTAGCATGACCAGAGCCACAAGTATGATCCCCACCGCCAGCTTCTTTTTGGGGCTCAGCTTTTCTCCGAAGATGAAGCGGCCCGCTATGAACATGAGCATCATGCCGCCTATGCAGTTGACCGGGAATGCCACGGTAGCGGGCACCTCTGCCAGCGAATAGAGCATGAATCTGATGGAAAAGTAGTTGGGTATGCCTATGAGTACGCCGCGGCCCAGATCCGAAAGCTCCACCCTGCTGCGCCTTATGAGAATGACCGTCAGGGTCGCCAGTATGGCGAAGATGAAGTTGAAGAAGAGGTAGTTGTTCTTCATGGAGCTGTCGCCCAGCTCGTCGAAGATGTTGGACATGGCCGAGGTGAGACCCGAGGCTATCAGATTTGCGAAGAGCATGAGCTTCAGCAGCTTCGGGTCCTTTTTCTTTCCCTCTTCGGTAAGATTCCCGCTGCCCCCGTCCGAATTGATGATGAATATGGAGGCTATGGCAAGGACGAAGCCCGCGATCTGAACAGCTCCGGGCCTTTCCCCGAAGAAGATCACGGCGCTCAGGGTGGGCACCAGTACCCCCAGCTTGCTGAAGGTGGAGCCCAGTATTATTCCGTTGGTCGCGAAGTTCCACTGGGAGATGGCGAGGCTGACCAGCAGCAGCACCCCTGCGAAAAAACCGCAGATCAGGGTGAACCTGAGGCTCTCGGTCCCGGGAAATACGGGGCTTCCTCCCATGTAGACGCGGGCGAGAATGAGGCAGACGATGTAGTTTCCCAGGAACATGACGTAGCGGTCTGAGATCTTCTCCTCGAAGTATCTCATCATTACCATCATGACGCTGCCGCTTAAAACGGTCAATACAAGATAGAGCATATGTATCTTTGAAAGTCCTTATCTTCCCGCTTTGGCGCTTATGCGGGGTATCGCTTTGAAAAAGGCTCTGACGAGGCTCATGCCCAGGGCTATTGCGAGAGCCCAGTGAAGGGTCTGGGTTCCCCTGAACTTGATCATGGTCTCATTGCCGTATACAGCGGCCTGCATGGTGTAGTAGAGGGGCCCTCCGGGGACCAGAGGCACGGCCGACGGTATGAATATGACGGTGGCGGGAAGCTTCATTGCTCTTGCCATTATCTCCGAATACAGGGCCGCGGAGACCGAGGCCATGAATACCGAGAAGAAGCTGCTTCCTCCCAGCGCCGAAATAACCAGGTACACCGTCCATGAGGCCAGGCCGCCCAGGCAGGCGGGCAGCATCAGTTGCTTTCTTTCATTGAATAAGAGGGCAAAGCCCAGGGAGCCCAGAAGGGCCGTAATAAGCTGCACGACCATTTTTTACCCCCTTGTAAGCATAAGAGCCAGCATGAAGCCTCCGGCGATGGCAGCGGCATTTACGAGGCTCTCGACCAGCCTCATGGCCCCGCTGATGGTATCGCCCGACATGGTGTCCCTGATGGCGCAGGTTATGGAGACGCCGGGTATGAGCAGCATCACGTCCCCTATCATTATCATGTCCTGATCGAGGGCGGGCACTGCCCTCGAAAGGCCTCCGATGCAAAGGCCCGAAATGAAGGAGAGCACGAAGCTGATGATGGCGGCTCCCCTGATGTACCTGTCGGCCCTCTGCTGCATGAAACAGACCAGTGCTCCCACCGCGGCCGCTGCAAGACCGTCCCAAAGGCCCCCTCCGAAAAATACCGCAAACGCCCCGGAAGCCATCATGCTTCCGAGGTAGAGCTTGAGGTTCGAAGGAACGATCTTCCTCAGTTTTTCAATTTGAGCTTCCAGCTCTTCAAGAGGCACGGGGACCGCGCAGCATTCACGGCTCAATTCGTTCAGGGCTTCGAGCCTGGCGAAATTGCTGCCTCCCGAGCTCTCTATGCGCCGGGTCTGGGTCACTATGGTCTCGTCGCTGAAGCGGGCGGTGAGCACTATGCTGGAGGTTATGACGAAGGCGTTCATGCCCTTCGCCCCGTAGGCCCTTCCCATGCGGTCGAGGCTCTCCTCCACCCTGCTCACTTCGGCGCCCGAAGCCAGCATAAGCTCCCCCATGTCGAGAAGGAGCTTTAAAAAGTGGTTCTGTTTGTCGCTGCCGTTTAGCATCTTACTTTTCTTTGTAATAGAGCATGCAGTGGCAGAAGCCCTCGAAATCGGGATCGGCGATCTGATCTCTGAACTCCTTGCACATGCATTTTGTATCGGGAGTCTGCTCCCTCCTGCAGGGGCAATATCCCCCGCTGCGTTCAAGCCCCTCTTTGATGAGCCTGACCATCTCCTGATCGGGGTTGAATCTTACCTTCATCTCATTCTCCTTTGAAAGGCGCAGTCCTGCCTACTTTAGGCCCAGGGCC
>JAEEGL017150144.1_pt1 | contig 24198 bp, 22 predicted proteins | sample 9134231 | NCBI WGS metagenome assembly JAEEGL01 (sample SAMN16246548, study PRJNA631951) | gut metagenome | biome: gut microbiome; feature: rumen; material: fiber-attached | host: Bos | place: Iran: Karaj | collected 2018-10
GTGAGTGGCACTGCCACCTGAACTGCCAGCTTGATAAGTACTATTTGCTCCTATTAAAAAAACACCTTCAATTGCTTGCCATGAACCTGTAAATAATAAACCTGGATTTGTAGGATTTGTACTAATATAAATCGCTCCTATTGGATAAATCCTATTAAAAATCGCCTCAAAACTTAAAGGATTACTTTGTGAATCATTAATTGTTATAGTATTTACTGTTAAATTTCCATTGGAATCTAAATTAAAAGTATTATTGTTTGAAGTAATACAATTTGCATTAATATTATTAGCTTCAATATCTAATCCATCTTCCGTAATTGTTAAATAATCTTCATAACTATCATTCATTTCCATTCCTTCTTTCTTTTTATTATAGATATATTAATTGATTATTATTCATTCCTGGCATTACTTTTTTCTTTGATAACATTGTTTTTGTTATATATAATGCTATTGTTATTAAACCCATATATATTGCTAATCTATCTATTGTCTTAGTCATTATTTGTTCAAATGGTTTAAATGATTCACCTATGTCACTTATATTTCTTATGATGAATATTGAAAACAATACTAAAAAAATTGTTTTTGTTATGAAAATTCTATATAAGAAGCTTGCTAAACTAATAGGATCTTTATAGATAAAATATACTAGTAATATTAAGATAATATCTATTAGGATTAAGAATATTATTTTTCTAGTAGATATTCCTTGTATCATAAATTTTTTTAGTATATTATTTGAGGATCTACTTTCCATTTTTTTTATTTCTTGATCACTTTGGTCAATACTTTGATATATTCCCGATGTATCTAATTGATTACCTGTTTCATTTTTATATTTTATTTCTGCATCATTAATTATTTTTTCTAATTCTTCATTTTTTAAAGAGGGTATTTCACTATTATTAAAATATGATCTTATTATTTCTTTGGAATAATGTTTATAATATCTCTTTAAATCTTCTTTATTAAAATAATCTTTGATTATTAATTCATCTGGTGTTTCATAATTCATATTATCAAACATAGTAGTTATAATACCATCTAATAAAGCATCTAATGTTTCTTCTTTAGTGAATGTTTGGAATATAAATGCTAATGGTATTATAAATGTTATTATTCTTATTAATATTATTAATATAGTTGCTAGTAACTTTTTTAACATAATATCACCTAACATTATTTTATCATAAATGTTATAATTTTAGTGGTGATATTATGAATGATATAGAAATATTACAAGAATATATAGATGAAGCTTCTAATATAGTATTTTTTGGTGGTGCTGGTGTTAGTACTGAATCTGGTATCAAAGATTTTAGAAGTGTTGATGGTTTATATAATGAAGTATATGATTATCCACCAGAAAGAATTCTTAGTCATAGTTTTTTTATGGAAAATACTAAAGAATTTTATAAGTTTTATAGAGATAAATTAAATTGTTTAGATGTAGAACCTAATGTTACTCATAAGTTTTTAAAAGAGTTAGAAGATTGTGGAAAATTAAAAGCTATTATTACTCAGAATATAGATGGGTTACATGAAAAAGCTGGTAGTAAAAATGTTTTATTATTACATGGTACTACTTATAGAAATTATTGTATGGATTGTAATAAGTTTTATGATGCTGAATATGTTTTTAATAGTGAAGATATTCCTAGATGTAGTTGTGGAGGTATTATTAAACCTGATGTGGTTTTATATGAAGAACCTTTAGATGAACTAGTTTGTTATAATGCTATTAAAGCTATTAGTGAATGTGATTTATTAATAATAGCTGGTACTAGTTTAAATGTATATCCTGCTGCTAGTTATATTCATTATTTTAGAGGTAAACATTTAGTTATTATTAATAAAGATAGTACTTCTTTCGATAGTAGAGCTGATTTAGTTATACATGATAAAATGGGTAATATTTTTAAGAATTTAAAAAGCACTAATAATTAGTGCTTTTTTTGTTGCATTTGCTCTTCTATATATCTAATAAGTTCAGTATAGAATTCTATTTTACTTTCGACAATTTTCTTTCTATCAGGGTCAAAAGTTCTTTCTAGTTGACTTTCACTTGTATATTTAAAGTCTTTATATCTTTCTAAAGAGATTTCTAGTGTTGGATCTCCTTCTTCAATCATTTTTCTTATTGTAGCTTTTGCTTCTTCTGGTAAATTCATATCTTATCACCTATATAAATTATAAAAGAGTATTAATTAATTTTCAAGGTCTTCTTTCCATGATGCATCTAATGTTTCACATTCTGCCATACAACATGATGCTTTTGCTAAGGAATTAAATAGTCTCCCTACTCCTTCTTTGCCTTTTTTATAATTAGCTATATTCTTTTTAGATATTCCTAACATAGCTCCTTCTTCATATGAATCTATATCTGCTCCTATGTATAGGAATTCCCAATTAGAGTGTTTTTCTATTAGTTTTTTAATATCTTGTTTATGATATTCATGAGATGCATTTTCTAAGCCATCTGTTGTTATTATAAATAATACTTTATTATCTTTTACATCTCTATCTATTCTATTAATAGTTTTACCTATTGCATCCAATAGTGCTGTACATCCTCTTACATAGTATTCTTTATTTGTTAAATTATTTACTTTGCTTATTGGTACTCTATCATATAATACTTCATATTGATCATCAAATAATACTGTTGTTATTTTAGTATTATAGCCTTTTCCTTTTTGTTCTTTTAAATATGAGTTATATCCTCCTATTGTATCTTCTACACAGTTAGACATTGATCCACTTCTATCTAGTAGAAATACTACATCCATTTCTTTTTTCTTATTCTTCTTCATTTTTTATTCCTCTTTCTATTATTCTATTTAATTCATAATTTAATTTTGGATAATTATCTATATTTATAGTTTTATTATTATACTTAATAGTTAATTTATATGTTATATCCATTATTAGTTGATATTCATATGTTTTATTAAGTATTTTTTCTTCTATAAATTTATTTATTTTATTGATTGTTTTATCATTTAGTTTTATTGGTTTAGATAAATAATTTTTTGATATTTTATCTTGTAAACTAGGTGCTACATGATGATAATTATGATAATAATATACGTTATAGTCTTTAGTAATTATTGTTCCATCTACCCCTGGTGTTAAACTCAAGCCAGCCCATGTTGTTATTTCTATTATGGCTTCTTTTTTTATTCTTTCTAATTCTTTTTCCATTATTTTTTCTCCTTTCATGATTAAATGATATAATATTATTGATTTTAAATGGTCGCTTGAAAGGGGACATTTTTATGTATGAGAAATTAGTTCAATATGTTAAAGAGAATTTAGAAAGATATAATAATTCTTTAGTAGGTTCTAGTATACCTAGAAAAGCTAAAATGAGTGCTACATTTGATAAATGTGCCAGAAGTATAGAATATAATGAAGAATGTTTATTAGAAAGTAGAAGTATTGATGAATATATAGATAGTAATAAGAATGAGAATAAGTTTCAGAAGTTATTATTTAAATATATAGATAGAAAGAATTTAAAAGATAGTGATGTTTATAATAAAGTACATATTGATAGAAGATTATTTAGTAAAATAAGAAGTGATAGTAATTATCATCCTAGTAAAGAAACTATTATTCTACTTGCTATTGCTTTAGAATTAAATGAAGATGAATTAGAAGATTTATTATTAAGTGCTTCTTATAGTTTACCTATGAATAATGAATTTGATTTAATTATTAGATATTGTTTTAAAGAGAAAGTATTTGATTTAATAGAAATTAATAGTTATTTAGAAAGATTTAATTGTAAAATACTTGCATAATAAAAGACTTACATTTGTAAGTCTTATTTTTTTAATACTTGAGCTTCTTGTAATATATTATCTATTGTCTCTTGTGGTATTAATTGTTTTAATGTTCTTAGATGTAATTTACTATGGAATCTTACTTCTCCATTTTCTAAATAGAATAATATTACTATTGGTTCTCCATCAATAAATGTTATTTCTACTCCATTATATTGAATACATTTAATTATATTATCTAGATAATTTCTAGAGAATACTTTATCTTCTAATTTATAGAAGAATAATTCTGAAGATTGATGATGCATTTCGGCACTTATTTGTCTTAATCTATTATGAATTATTATTTCTTCTGGTGTTTCAGGTAATTTTGCTGGATTATATTCTAATATTTCTTCTGAATCTTCATATATATATCCATATTTATTTGTACTCTTTATTAAAGAAGTTGCTAATTCATAAGATTTTTGTAGATTTGCTTCTGCTTCTGTAATATATGCATCATCATATGTAGATGTTCTTAATGCTATAGCGTATTTAGGCATTTGAATAGTTTCATATGGTACTTCTATTCTTCCTCTAATATATAACATAGGATATAGTTTTACTAATGACATAATTAATTCTCTTGGTAATTCTTCTGTTGGTTGATTTGTTAATAAATTAATAATAGTAGTACTTGCTGTATCATTAAACACTTCTGTAGTTCTTGCTATATAGTTACTAGTCATATCAGATATATTTAAAGATCTTTCTATCATTTCTCTTTGTTCTTTTAATGTTAATCCATTTAATTGAACTGTTTTTTCTCCATGTTGGATTTTATATGGTTTTACTTCACGATCATTTAATGGTGTTGCATTCTTAGTAGTTCTTATTTCTTCTAAGTATTTTATTACTCCTAATAAAGAATCTATTGTTAAAATAAAATCTGTTCCTACTATATGATTATCATCTATAGTATATTCATATGTTAATAGTCTATTAATTATAATACTAGCTAATGGATGTGTAGATTGTGATAATAGTTCTTTATTAATATGAAAATATAACATTATTAATTCTATATTAATATTTGATGATAGATTTTGTTGTTGTGCATATTTTGCATTATCTGCTGATAACATTTTTGCTGTTTCTGTATAATTTGTTGTCATTTTATTTAATTCCCCCTATAAATATGACTTTTTAAACTCTTCTATTTCCTGTATTATTTGTTTCTTTTCTTTATTAGAAATATTGGTTTTTAATTGATTTATTTTATTTATTATATTAGCTTTTTCTTCTTTATCAATATCTAATTTATATATTTTATTTTTTAATTTAGTATAGTCTTCGTTTTTATCTTGTGGTAATTCTACATATATGGAATCACTTTGATCTATTTCAAATGTAAATAAGTTATTATCTGTTCCTAATAAATCTTGTCTATTTACTTTATATCCCATTTTTTCACTTCCTGTATGTATTTTATCATAAATAATAAAAGATAAGTATAAAACTTATCTTTTGGTAATATTATTTATTTATAACTAATTTGTGTACCTAATAACAATTGATTATTTCTTATAAATTCTAATAGTTTTTCTTTAGATATTTTACATCTAAATGTAGTTCTTCCTAATTCTTTATTATATATTTCTATTATTAATTCATCTGATTCATATGGATTAAAATAGATTCTTCCTTGTTTAGTAGCTCCTAATATTAAGTTCATAATAGTATCATAATCAAACGCTAATTCTTCTATTGCATTAGATTGTTCATAATTAATTAGATTTTGTAAACTATTTCTTTTTGTTCTTAATGCAGGTTCTATTGTTAATTTTAGTTCTTCATATTCTTTTAGTGCTTTATAGTATTCATCTTGTTTAGCTGCTAATATAGCACTTTTTTTAGAAGCATCTATATCTTTTATTTCATTTAATAATGTTGTTATTCTATCTTCTAATTCTTCTTCATATGATCTTTTTTCTTCATTATTTTGTTCTTGAATAATGCTATTTAATTCCATTAGATATTGTTGTAATTTAGGAGATGCATAATCTTTTATTCTAAAGGCACTTAATGATACATTTGATAAATCTAGAGATAATCTATTAATTAATTGAATATATAGTATAAATAAACCTATTAAAGCTTTTTCTTTATCTATAGATGTAGTTTCTTCTGGAGATGCTATATATTTTTGTGCTTCTATAATTGATAAATCATTAGTATCTAGATATTCTAATAACCATTCATTTAATAATACTTGTTGTTCTGATAATGATAATTTATAGAATTTAGATCCCATCTTTCCTGCTTTAGTAGTTAAAGTTTGTAAAGATGGTATTCTAAATTTTGTTATATCTACAGAATTTGGATTACTTATATTACTTTTAAATGTTTCTATTACATCATTGATTCTTACTACTTTAGATGTATCTATAGCTAAATCTGTTTCTCTTTTGGCATATTCAAATTTTCTTTTTGATTTTGGCCCTTGTTTAATAGTTACCATAAATGTTTTTACTTGATGTAAATAGTTTTCTAATGAATGTTCATCATTTATAGTAAAATTAGGATTTTTATGATAGAAATATACTCTTTTATAGTTATCTCTTCTAAAACTTTGAGCTAATTTAAATAACCATTCTGGAGGCACTACTGTTTCTAGTTCTTCACTAGCTACATAGATATTATTTTGATCATCAAAAGTATATTCTCCATTAATAAATGCTTTTATTAAATTTTCATAGAATGATTGATAATCTGTTATATATCTTTTATCTACTGATGGAGTTGGGATTGGTTCTGTAAAATATGAATTTTGACCATCAAATAAATAGTCATCTAATGAGAATGATGGATTAGAATTATATAGATTTATTAATGTTTCTATTGTTGCAAAATTAATTAAATTTATTTTTGCTCTATTAAATTGTTTATCACTTATTGAGGTATCATTTGATGCTCTATCAGTTAATAATGATTCCAAATAAGTACTTAATACTTTTAATTCATTAGGCATCTTAGATACCTCCTTTACTATACCAATTATATCATATTAATAAAAAAATAAGTAGATAGTTCTACTTACTTTATTTTATATTGAAATATGAACTAGTAGCTGTTGCTACGATTTCATCCTTTTCATTTAATAATTTTGCTTCTAAGTGACTCATTGTTGTTCCTCTTTTTATGACAGTTGCTATACATTTTATTTCTTTTCCTTTTGCTGGTTTAATATATGTAATATTTGCGGTTGTTGTCACTGCTTGTCTTCCTGTTACTGCTGCTAATACACCCATAGCTGTATCTGCCAAACCAAATAGTAAACCTCCATGTACTATACCATATGGATTTAAAGATTTATCACTTACTTTTACTTTTAATATAGTTTGTTCTTCAGTTGTATCTACAAATTCTATTTTATTATATTTAATAAATCCTTGATTGAATTCATTTAGTCTTTCTTTTATATCCATATTTTTCACCTCTTTTATATTATAATTTATATTTGTATTTATTACTAGTTTTTTTTATAATATCTTCTAGGTGAAGAGATGAATTCTAAAAAATATTTAAGTATTGTTTGTTTAATAATAATTATTTTTATATTTATATTTATCTTTTATAAGAATAAGAAATATGAAGAAGATATTATAGAAGATATTATTAATGATAAATTTGATATAGATTCTATTGATAATAATTTAGGTACTAATATTGAAATATCACAAGATTATTTAATGGATTATATTGTTAAGAAAAGTGGTATTTGGTATAGATCTAATGGTACTATTATTGATATTAAGAAAGATAATAATAAATATATTTTTAAGATTAGTAATGGTAATAAGAAAGAATATATTATAGGTTACTATGATAATAATAATGATTATAAAGTAAATGATAAGATTAATTATATTTTTACTATAGATTTAAGTAATAATAGTTTAAAGATATTAAAGATTAGTAAAGATGATATTAATTATAATAGTGTTATTGATATGTCTTTTGATGAATTATTTAATCATATTAATAAATTAAATAAGACATATTTTATTGTTAGCGGGTATTTAGTTACTACTAAAGAGAATTATTATTTATATAAGAATAAAGATGTATATGAAAAGAATAATAAAGATTATTTTATTATTAATTGGGATGGTAGTCCTTTATATACAGGTAATGCTAATGTTAAGTTAGTTTGTAAAATAAATAATTTATATTCTTTAAAAGATTGTAATGTTTTAGACAAATAAAAAGAGTATTATTTTAGTTTAATACTCTTTTCTATTGCTTTAATATGATCAGATATTATTTCATAATCTTTTGCATATTCTGCATTATATTCTGTTGTTGTTGGTGAAATAGATATAATAGTATAGTTATCATTAGATGTTATTCTATTTATTACTTGTTTTTTATTATTTAGTTTTTTATATTCTGTTGTAGTAATATATTTTATTTCTAATACTTTTCCACCTTTATCCATATTTCTAGTACTATAAATTATAAAGCCTGTATCTGTTTTTTCTACTGTTACTATTTTAATAATATCTGTAGGTATTGTTAATGAGAAGACATCATTAGAATATTTATTTACATATGATAATAGATTATCTATATCATCTACTTCTATTAAATATTTACCATTATCCTCTTTAATAGTTCCTTCTATACCAGTTTTAGTATTATCTTTTAGTTCTTTATCATAATCTATTTCTATTTTATTAACACTTTTATCATCTATAATAATAGGTTCGTCAAGATTTAGATATGCTTTTGTTTCATTGTCATCTGTTGTTTCATAACTGATAGTTCCATTTAATTTAGCATTATCATTTTTAGAATATGAATCTTTTTTACATCCTGCTAATAATAATACTATCAATAGTAGAACTATACTATATCTTTTCATCTTACTCACCTATTTTAATTATACAATTAGAATATTTTTTTTATGTAAAAAAAAATAGTTGTTTACACTATTTTTTAAATTTAGATATTTTTACTTTTGATTCTTTTAATAAATCATTGTAAACTTCAAGGATTTTATTAGCTTCTTTAATATACTCTTGGCAGTTACTAGTATACGTAAATTCACTGTCAATTGTTTCTCCTATTATTTTTTCATTACTTGTATAAGTACAATTTAGTTTTTTACTCTTTATTTGTAATTCTACTGAATAGTCATTTGTTTCTAATCCATAATCTAGATTATTAGCTGACATAGTACCTTTTTTATAATATATATTATATGTTGTATCTCCTATTTTTTTAGTACATTTTGTTTTATTACATTCGAAATCTTCTTTTACTAGATGTCTTTTTAAAACATTAGAAGGTCTTGTATAGATAGTTAATGTTATAATACCTATTATTAATACTATAAATATTATTATTGCTAATATTATTCTTTTTTTATCAATTATAAATGTTCTTTTAATTGGTTCTTCATTTATTTCTTCTTTATGAGGGATTAATTTCATTATTACACCTACTTTATTATTCCATTATTTTTATCTTTTTCTTCTTTTATTAATTTGTTTTCTTTCTTAGTAGTTGTTATTATTTTTTTAAATAGTATATATGTATTTATACTATTCATTATTAATAATATTATATATTCTATTATAATAATTATAAAGGTTTTATTAAATAATAATATTGTCATTATAATTATTATTATATCCATTAAGATACTTAATATATTAGATATTAGTGATAGTTTTTGATGCGTTTCTTTATACATAACTATTCCTGTTAATATTAATGTTATGTATGGTATTAACCAACCTATTACTAGAGTTAATGTCATTATATATATAAAGTCTTCATGTATATTAAGTGCTAATAATATTATTAATAAGATTATTGGTAAAATTATATTTAATCTTTTTATCATATATTACTCCTCTATTAGTTTTGGTAAGTCTATATTATCTGTTATTCTTTTTATAATATTATTATTACTTATTTTTATTAAATCATTAAATGGTATTTCTGCATAGAAAGCATTTTCTGTTTTATAATAATCTTCTAATATTATTATATTACTTAATAATTGCGTATTATTATTTGTTTTTAAATAGAAGGAACAACTTAATATAGAATTAATCATATGTTTTATAATAGAATTATTATAATGATATAGTTCTATATTTTTATATTTAGTTCTTTGTTCTTTTTTTATTTCTTCATATCTTCTTGATAATGTAGACAATTGATTATTAATTGTTCCTATATTAATACTATATTTATTAATATTACTTACACATCTTTCTAATTCTGAATTATATTTTTCTTTCAAGTCTTCTTTATTTATTTTAGTTCTTTCTTCTTTTGCTATACTTAATTGTTCTTTATTATGAGTTAATTCTTTATCTAATTGTTTTATTTTAGTTTTTAATTCTTGTTCTTCTTCATCACATATTATACTCATATATTTAGGTGTTATTTTAGTTAGATCAATAAGGCTATAATCTAGTTCTTCTTGTAGATAATATGTATTAATAAACTTTAATACTAATAGTATAGATAATATTTGAATATCTTTAATAGTATGATAATCTTTTATTTCCTTATATGTTTTCTTATGTGATTCTTCATGTAAGATAGTTATTAAATCTACTACTGAATCTATACTTGTATTTATTTGTTCTAATAGATTTATATCATTACTTGATTGCCAAATAATATTTTCTATTATATGAGATTGTTTATTAGATGAATATGTAGTAAATTGTTTATCTATATATTGTTCTATAATACTTATTTTATTTGGTTCTTCTAATAAAGGAGTTTCTTCTTCTGTTAGAATAAATCCTTGTTTATTACATTCATTTTTTAATAGATTATAGAATATTTTATATGTTTCTTTAGATTCTAATCCATGTTTATATTGTTTTAAATGTTTTAAATAATTAATAGCTGCATTCTTTAATATTAAGATATTATTTTCTTTTACTAATTTAGTATTATCTTGATGAGTTATTTTTATATTATAGTAAGTATATTGTTCTAGATAGTCTTCTAAATAATTTATTTTATCTAATTTATTTATATCTTTATTTGGTATTGTATAACAAATATTTATTTCTTTTAAGATATTCTTATCTGATTTTTTATCTAGTAACATTATTATTAATGGTATTAACCATTTAGTATCTATTTTTATATCATTATCACAATAGATATATCCATCTGTTTCATTATAGTAATAATTATTATTTTGAAGTTCTTGTTTTATATTTAGTAAATATTCTAGATTAGGATCTTCTTCTTTATTAAATTTATTTAAATATTTATGATATTTTTCTTTGATATATTCTTCTTTATTTATTATTAATTTAAAGATATATAAAGATACTATAAAGTGTTTTATTTTATTAGTTTTAAAGTTATATGTAGTAGATTCTATTGTGTTTTCTGGATGAATAATAATATCTATTAAGGAATCTATTGTAGATGTTATATTTTGTTTTGTTATATCTTTTTTAGTAGACATTATTATTCCTCCTTATCATTATAATTATATCTTATTTTAGCATAAATAAAAAGAACTATAGGGGTTATAGTTCTTCTATTTTTTCATTAATTATAGAATATAAATAGATATGTGTTTCTTTATTAGTTATTTTATTTATGTATGTTTTATAACCATTTAATTGATTTAAATAGTTTTCATCTTTTATATTATTTAATTTATAATCTATTATATCTATATGATCTTTATATTCTAACATTAAATCTATAATACCATGATATTCTATATTATCTTCTTCATATAAGAATTCATGTTCTTTATAGATATTAGCTTCTTTTATATTAGATAATATTTTATTATGTAAGAAAGTATTTATTTTATCTTTAATAAAGGTATCTTCTATCAAATCTAGTTCTGGATTATTAAAATCTAATAATTCTAATATTTCATGTACTTTTAAACCTAGTTCTAGATTATTATAAGTATCTTTATTTATTAATTCATGTGTTGTTTTAGAGAAATGTTTAGTTGTTTGTTCTTCTTCTTTAATAGGAGCTAATTCTTCTACTATTAATTTCTCTTTAGTAGTATTTAAAGATTTAATATTAGTTTTATTATAAATATAATCTTTAGTAATATTTAATTCTTCTATATTTATTTCATGATAATAATTAGATATATATGGTTTTATTGAATCTAATATTTTACTAAATGATTTATATTTTCTTCTTATATCTAATTCTATAGTACCATTAGGATCTTTATCATATAGTTCTTCTTCAGTAGATGGTGTTATTAATATCATCTTTTCTTTAGCTCTAGTTAATGCTACATAGAATAATCTTATTCTTTCTGATATTTCTTCTTCTAGATAGTTTACTTTAGCTAGATATTTTATTACTGTATCATGTATTCCTTCATTAATATATGGTGTAATAATATTATATTTACTATAGTACATTATTCTATCATTTAGATCTTGGATATTAAATCCTTTAGATAGTCCACTATAATAACAAATATGATATTCTAATCCTTTTGATTTATGGATAGTCATTATTTTTACTGAATTAGAACTATTATCATTTATAGAATATCTCATATCATATTCATTATCTATTAATTCATTTAAGTATTCTCTAAATGTAAATATGTTATAACCTAATGTAGATAGATTATTAGATATATCTATTAATTTAGATATTCTTGTTATTGATGAGGTAATATCACCTACTGTTATTAGTTTTTCATACATATTAGTTATTGTTATTATTTGTTCTAATATTTCTGTAATACTTAAATGATTTATTTGTTTTGATAATTCTATAAAGTCTTTATATATAATTGATTCTTGATAATTATTATTTAAGAAATATTTAAATATTGTTTTATCATCTATTTGATATAAATAACTTCTTGCTATAGATATAAAGTCATATTTAAATTGGGTATCATATTCTTCTAGATTTAATTTTACTATTATATCTATTATGTTTTTAAGTACATATATATCATTAGAATTAGATATAGTTTCATCTTTATATAATGTTAATGGTATACCTAAATATTCGAATACTTTTTTATATAAATCAAAGTTGGTAGTTCTATCTATTAAGATAACAAAGTCTTGATAAGAGATATCTCTTAGTTTCTTTTCTTTTTTATCAAATACTTGATATTTATTATTTATTTTATCTTTTATATCTTTTGCTATTGTAAATATTTCTATTTCTTCTTTAGTATATGGTGTTTCTTTATCATAAGGGTATTCTAATACTTCTAGATTATAATCTTGATTAGTTAATCCTTTTTCTATATAAGCTTTATTTCCATATATCATTTGATGTGATTCATGGTATTCTGCTCCACCTATTATATTATCCATTATTAAATTAAAGATATCATTTATACCTTGTAATACTTCTTTTCTAGATCTAAAGTTTTGTAATAAGTCTATTTTAATACCATTATCTTTATTAGAATATTTATCATATTTATTTTTAAAGATATATGGATTAGCATTTCTAAATCTATATATAGATTGTTTTATATCACCTACCATATAGATATTATTATTTTCTATATAAGAGATAAATGTTTCTTGTATATCATTTGTATCTTGATATTCATCTACCATTATTTCTTTAAATGTATTTTTTAATTCTTCTCTTACTTCTTCATGTTCTTTTAATATTTTAATAGATAATAATGCTATATCTTGGAAATCATATATTTCATTTTCTTCTTTATATTTATGTAATTCTAATAAATAATCTTTAATAATATTTATTATTGGTTTTATATAAATAAATGATTCTTTTAAACTTTCTTTTATAGTATCTTCTTTACCATATTTTAAGATAATATCTTTTAATTCATCTAATGTTTCTTTATATCTTTCTTTTATTACTTTATCATTATCTTCTAATTTAAATGTTGGGAATCTATCTGGTAGATTAAGTATACTATTATATATTTCATCTATTGTATTAGATTTATATAATGTATCTGAATGTAATTCTAATTTATTTATTTCTTTTTCATTTAAGATAGATAATAGATTTTCATAATTATTATTTAATCTTTGTTTTATTTCGTTTATATTATTTTGATATTCTTTTAAGATATTATTAATATATTCTTCACTAGTATATAGTTCTATATAATTATTTAGATAGTCTTCTCTATTAGGTAGTGAATCTATTTTATTAGCTATTTTATTTAGATAATCTTTGATATTATTATCATCTTTTATACAGAAATCTTTTATTAATTTAGAGAATGCTTCTTCTTTTTCTGTATAATACTTATCTAATACGTTCTCTAATAATTCTTCTTTTTTTAGTTCTATAATAGAACTTTCTGAGATAGATATATTATTAGATATATTTAATAAGTAATGATATTTTTTTACTATTGATAAAGCAAATGAATCGAATGTTGTTATATAAGATTGATCTATTAATTCTAATTCTTTTTTTAGAGATGGTTCATCTTGAATAGATTGTCTTATTCTTTCTTTCATTTCAGCTGCTGCTGCTTTGGTAAATGTTAGAATTAATAATTCATTAATATGGATACCTTGTTTTAAAATACGCATTACTCTTGCTGTTAGTACTGCTGTTTTACCAGAACCTGCTCCTGCTGATACTATTATATTAGTACCAGTACTATCTATTGCTAATTGTTGTTCTTCTGTCCAATTCATTATTCTTCACCTCCAAAGATATCTTCTTTAGTTAATTCTTTTAGTTCTACTATATCTTTTGGTGTGTGATAACATATATCTTTATACTTACAGTATTCACATCCATAATTTATATCTCCTATTTTTTTAGGTTCTATATTAAATTCTGTATTTATTATTTTAGTAGATGCTTCTTTTATATTCTTTTCTGCTATATCTTTTAATATATTCATTTCATTAGTAGTTAATACTTTGGCATATCTACTAAAATTTAAATCTTTAGTAAGTGACATACTTTTAATAATATTACTATTATCATATGAGGTATCAAATTCTTTTAAGATAGATATATTTTCATTAGAATATCCTTGTAGTAATAAACTTTTCTTTTTTTGTTCTATATATGTTTTTCCTTTTTCATATGCTATTTCATTATTAAGTATATGTTGTAAATAGAAACCAGCTACTTCTATATTTTCTATTTTATTAGTATTATGTGCTAGATATAAATAGACTGGTAATTGCATACCTATACCATATGGTATAGTTGATAAATTAGTATCTACACTTCCTGTTTTATAATCTATTATTGCTATTATAGTTTTATTATCTTCTTTTTTATATTTTATTTTATCTATAATACCAGAGAATGTTATAGACATTTCTCCACTTATACTAGTATAGATTTTTTCTTCATGTAATTCTTCTTTAAGATTAGTATATTCTTCTTGTTCTTTAATTGTTTCTATTATAAATTCTAATTCGGTATATAGTTTTTCTAAGAAGAATAATTCTTTATTAGTAAATGTTGTATTTAGATTATTTATTTCTTGATGCCATAATTCTTCATAAGTTAGTGTTGTTTTATTATATTTTTCTAATATTGCATGAAAAAGAGTTCCTATTTTTTGATAGAATGTATCTTCATAGATATTTAGATTTAATATATAGTTTATATAATAAGAGAATGGACATTTATAATATTTATCTACTTTAGTATATGATAATGTTAATTTATTATTTAGATATTCTTTTAGATCATTTTTATCTATATTAGTATATTTATTATCATATGTATTATATGGTATTTTAGGATATGTATTATTTAGTAATAATAAATCTTTAGTAATAGTACCATATTTATTATATTCATCTTTTAAACTAGTTAGTTTTATTTGATTATATAGATTAGAATAATTATATTCTATTTCTGGTTTTATAATATTATAATTTAATATTTCATTTATATTAGAGATAGTATATTGTTCTCCATTACATTCTTTTTTAGTTGTTATTATTAAGTTTTTAATACTAGATATTGTTTTAATAGTTTGTTCTTTAGATATATTATTTTTATCTATTGTTAATGAGATATTTAATTCTTCTTTTTCTATATCTGTTAGATATTCTTCATCTTTATATATAGTTGGTATTATACCTTGATTAAAAGATAATAAGAAGACATAATCTTCATCAGTAAATTTACTATTTAGATCTATTTCATGAATAGAATTAAGATTATTATCTTGTTTTATTTTAGTATTTTTTAAGTCATATTTTATTATTGGTAATACTTCATTATAGTTGTTAATAAATGCATAGTTATTAACAATATCTAATATTTGGTTATAGATAATATTATCTTCTTCTGTTATTATTATTTCTTTTAATTTATTAATAGTTTCTTCTATATTATCATTATAGTATTCTAAGAATTTATTTGAGATATATGTTCCATATATACTTGATGAATTATTAATAGTATATGGTATATGATACATAGGAAATATTCTATTTATTAATTTATAATATTCTTCATTTAGATTAGTAATATAGATATTTTTTATATCTATTCCTTTATTTAATAATTTACATATTTCATTAGATACAAATATTATTTCTTCTTCTATAGTATTTAATTCATAAATATTATGTTCTTTATAAATAGTTTTTTCTTCATTAATAATATTTATATTAGTATTAGGTTTTAGTTCTTTAATAAGTAGTTCTATTTCTTTAGTTGGTTCTATATTGTAGATTAAGATATTTTTATTAGATAGACTATGTTTAAATAAGGTATTAATTTTTAATAATTTATTATCTATTAGATCTTGTTTTAATTCTTTTAAGAAGTTTAATTTTTTACTTTTATATTTTTTATTATTTATATAGATAAGATTATTTAAATAAATTTTTGCTATTTCATATATAACATTATATTTATGCATTATATATAATATAGTTTCATTATTGTAATCATAATAATATAATTTATTAAATTCATTTATAGTATATATTTTTATATTTAATAATTCTTTATTAAATTGTTTTAGTAATTCTTTTTTAGAAATATTATTTGTAATTATTATATTAATATTATTAAACATAGATATCACCTATTTCATTATATCATTATATTATAAATGATAAATTAGTTGTTTATAATAAATAATTATATAAAAATGTTGTCTAATCTATTTACAATTATTGACTTGTGTTCTATTATTAAACTAAGGGAGGTAGGTTACGACAATGAGCGAATTAAAAGACAATGTTTTAAATTTTTTTGAAAAATCAAATGGAAGAAAATATGATTTTAGGGAAATTAAAAGATGTTTTTGCTCTTCTGGAGAAGTCTCTGTAGATGATTTAAGAAGAGTTTTAGAAGAATTAGAAGTTGAAGGTAAAATATTAATGGATAAGAGAAAGAAGTTATTCTCTTTATTCCCGAAAGATGGAAGATTAGTATTTGGAAAGATTTCTATCAATAAACATGGTGAAGGTTTCGTAGAAAGTGAAACTGGTAAATATAAAGTGGGTATTGATAGTTTAAATGGAGCTCTTAATGGTGATACTGTATTATTAAGAACTTCTCATAGAGTTTATCATGGTTATACAATTAGTTTTGTAGATAGAATAATACAAAGAAATTCTGGTTGTATAATATGTGAAGTTAGAAGTAATGAAGGTACTTTATATTTAGAACCTTATGATACTAAATTTAATCATAGAATATTTATTAATCGTGAACAAATGAAGAACTATGTTGAAGGAGATCGTATTCAAGTTAGAATAGATGAACCTAATAGAGATGGTAGTTATACTGCTGAAGTAGTTCAATATATTGGTCATAAAGATGAATTAGATTCTGAATTAAGAATAATTGCTATTAATAATAAAGTTAAGATTGGTTTTTCTGAAGAAGCTGAAAAAGAGGCAGATGAATTGCCTACTGAAGTTTTAGATGAAGAAAGAGTTGGAAGAATGGATTGTACATCTCATTTAGTATTTAGTATAGATGGTGCTAAGACTAAAGATAGAGATGATGCTTGTGAATTGGTATTACTTCCTAATGGTAATTATAAATTAGGTGTTCATATTGCTGATGTTTCACATTATGTTAAACCTGGTTCTGCTCTATGGAGAGAAGCTATGGAAAAAGGTAATAGTACTTATATTGCTGATTCTGTAGAGCCTATGTTACCTCATAAATTATCTAATGGAATTTGCTCATTAAATCCCAATGTAGATAGATTAGCATTAAGTTGTATTATGGAAATTACACCTGATGGTGAAGTTGTTAATTTTGATTTTGTTGATACAGTTATTAATTCTAAGAAATCTATGACATATGATGATGTTAATAAAATACTAGAAGATGGTGAAATGGTTCCTGGTTATGAACCTTTTGAAGAAAGTTTAAGATTAATGGAACAATTATCTTTAGTATTAGAAAAAAGAAAAGCTGCTAGAGGTTGTGTTGATTTTGGCTCAAGAGATTTAGAATTTGATTTTGATGATGATGGTAAACCAATTGAGATACATAAGAAACAACAAAGAACAGCTGAAAAGATTATTGAAAACTTTATGCTTCTTGCTGGAGAATGTGCTTATAATTATTTAGTTATCCCTTCTCCATTTAGAGTTCATGAGAAACCTGAAGAAGAAAAAGTTGAAGAAGCATTTAGTTTATTACAAAAAAGTGGTATTAGAATTTGTGTTCCTAATGATAAAAAGAATAAACGTGGTGTTAGAGTTAAATCTACTCATGAAATATCAAGTGGTATTGAAATTCAAAGAATATTAGATCAAATTAAAGAAGCTGATGTTAGAGAAGTTGCTGCTAGTATTATATTAAGATCTATGCAAAGAGCTAGATTTAGTGTTGAGAATTTAGAACATTTTGGTTTAGCTTTAAAGAAATATGGTCAATTTACTTCTCCTATTAGAAGAGCTGGAGATTTAGTAACACATGCTAATGTTAGAATGCAAAGAGATAATACTTTCCAATTTGAATTATTAGATGATTATTATGAAGAAATAGATGAATTATGTGGTCATATTACTGCTACTGAACAAAATTCAGATCAAGCTGAACGTGAAGGCGATAAATATGAGATGGTTAGATATATGGAAGATCATCTTGGAGAAAGATTTGAAGTTGTTGTTACATATATTAATAGTGGTGGTATATATGTTAAGACTGCTAATGGTATTGAAGGTGTAATATTACCTGAAGATATTGAAGGTGATGATTTCTACTATGATGATGATACTAGATCATATAAAGGTAAGAAATCTAAAACTAAAATTAAAATTGGTTCTAAATTATCTGTAATTGCTGTAGATACTAAACGTGAATTTAGAACAGTTAATTTTGCATTAGAATATGATGATGTTATGACTTTAGCTAAAAGAAGAATGGCATAATAAAAGACACTTATTAGTGTCTTTTTATTAGTTCTAATTTTCTATCTACAGTATCATATACTTGTCTATTATCTGTACTGATATTGTAATATCTTAATAATTCTTCTAATGATATATCTGTACTTAATACTTGTTGTAATTTTTTATGTGAAGTAGTTGGATCATCTAAATGATGAGATAGTAAAGATTCTGAATATAGATATCCTAATCCATAACCCACACTTCTATTTTCATAGAATTGTAAGAATCTTTTAAATCTATCTAATGATTCTACTTGTGGAATATCACGTTTCATTAACTCTATATTTAATCTTGCAAACATATTTGTTTTTGCATCTCTATGTAATTGTTCTACCATTTTTGTTAATATATCTAGTTCTTCTTGATGAGTGGTATAATGCCATTTAATACCTTCTAATCTAGTTTCTTCTATTTTAGATGTAAATGGTTGAACATGTAGTATTTGATTTAATAATTCTATTGCTCTTTTTTCTACATAGATTGATAATATTTCTTCATAATACATTTTTTTATTAAATGTTAAATTATGTTTTTGACATATATAATGTGTAAATTCATGTAGTAAACATACTATACTTGATAAGTGAGTAAAATCTGGAATTTCTATTGCATTTTCTAAACGTTTATAATTATTTTCTGCATCAGATACTTGAATACTTACTCCATCAAATAGTACTTTAGATTGATTTATATATAATTTATTTAGTAATAATTCTTGGAATTCATTAAAGTATTCTTGTCCAAATATTTGAATTACTAAATATGCTGCTATTTTAAAAAAATCATCTTTAAATTCAGGCATTGAATCTGTAAAGTATTCTTGTGGATTTATTCTTATTATTTTATTTATATATTTTTGATATGGTGCTTTTTGTTTTGATGTACTTAAATCTACTATATTTGGGTTTATTACTCCCCTTCTTATATCATCTTCGAATGCTTCAATAAATTTAGTTTCCATTTTTTCTGCTGTTCCTACGCTCATATATTATCCCCCTTTTTGATTGTATTATTTTAGCATATTAAGGGGGTTTTGACAAAATTTAATCATAAAAAAATACGTATAAAATACGTATTAATGTCTTATCATAGCTGTTAGGATTAGCATTAATAATGCTACCCCTAAAGCCCAGAACATAATTGCTGTTCCTGTTTCACCAAATTTTTCTGCTAATATATCATATGTATATCTTTTTAAGAATATAAATATTTCTTTAAAATCTTTAAATACATCTTCTATTTCTTTTTTAAATTCATCTAAACTATATAGAAATGTCATTATTTGTAGCATCATTTTTACCACTTCCTACTATATAATTATATAATAGACTTGCATTTTTCTCAATAAAATGTTATATTACTTGTGCATATGGCGGTGTTGGTGAAGTGGTTAACACACCAGATTGTGGCTCTGGCATGCGTGGGTTCGATCCCCACATACCGCCCCATGTGAATACAAATTACGGTATCGTTTAGGTATCGTAATTTTTCTTTTATAGAAAATAAAAGTTCTTCTTTGAGAAAGGAGGACTTTTTTCATGCTAGATTTAACTTTAGAGGAACGAATTAATCCAACTAAAGAAATACTCGATCTTCTAGAAAAAACTGATTATAGAGTCATTAATGGGGCTATAAAGACTCTTGAGGGTACAAATGTTAAGTTTGTTATGCCAGTGCAATATATTATTTCAAAACCTAAAGAGTTAACAATATTAGAATATCGTGTAACGGAAATTGCTAATAAACCATTCGTGATTGAGCAAGAAAACCAAAAATACTCATTAAAAGAAATTAAGAAACTTTTAGACCAGTTGACAAAATAGCATAATTTGATAAAATGTAATTAATCTTAAAGAATATTTGCATAAAGGGGTGTTGCAAATGAGATTGAAAGAAAAAATCTATTACATGTGTTATTTAAGGACATTGGTTTAAAAGCCAATGTCCTTTTTTGATGCCAGAACGGAAAAAAAACTAAAAAATTCCGTTCTCAAATGTAATAAAAATATTTAAAAGAAAGGATGTGATGTAATGAGTATTAGAACTGGAATATATGTAAGAGTTTCAACTGATGATCAAAAAGATAATGGATTCTCAATTGATTCTCAATTAAGAATGCTTAAGGAGCATTGTGAAAAAAACAATTACGATATTATTGGTGTTTATGATGATGGTGGATACTCAGGAAAAACTTTAATGCGCCCTGCTATGCAAAAACTTCTTCAAGATATAAAAGACCATAAACTAGATAGACTCTTGGCTGTTAAAACAGACAGACTTTCAAGAGATAATTATGATGGCTTTTGGCTCTTAAAATATTGTGAGGAGAATAATGTGGTTATAGAACTTATTCTTGAGCCTTATGATATTACAACAGCTAATGGTGAAATGATGTTTGGAATGAATTTAGTTTTCGGTCAAAGAGAAAGAAAGGAGATTGGAGCAAGAACAAAACGTGCATTGGATGAAATGGCACTTGAAAAAGTTCACCCTTCTAAAGCACCATTTGGTTATATAAGAAATAAAGACACTGGTCATTTAGAAATTGATCCTGTTGCATCTTATTCAGTTAAAAGAATATTTGATTTATGCAAGTCAGGAAAATCAATTAGAGAAATAGCACATATTTTAAATAAAGAACATGCATATCTAAATACAAGTTCTGGAATATGGTATGGCAGCAGAGTCGAACTTATTCTTTCAAACAAAATTTATATTGGAACATTTGAATTTGGTAAAACAAAAAGAAAAAAGGAAGATATTTTAATAATAGAAGACTATTGCCCGCCTATTGTTGATAAAGATACTTGGAATGCTACTAGAAGAACTTTAAAAAAGAATAAGCATCCCAACTTTGGAAGTTTTGTTCATACATTCGCTTCTTTAGTTAAATGTCCTGAATGTGGTGAGATACTTGCATCATCACAATCCTATAGTACAAGAAGTAATGGAAAGAAGAAACTTTATTTTCACTTAAGATGTAAGAATACAAGCTGTAAAGGATATGGTAGACATTATAATTATGACAAAATTGAAGAAGCACTAATCAGAGTATTAGATGAATTAACAAGATACATGGTTGAAAACAAATATGAGATTATGATAACTAATACTTCTACTAACAAAGAAATTGATAAAATTGATAAAGCAATTAGCAAATTAGAATTTCAAGAAAAGAAATTAGTAGACTTGTATTTGGAATCTAATGTAACTGTGGATGCAATTAATAAGAAAAATGAAAAAATCAAAAAAGATATTGAATCATTAAGGAAACAAAAAGAAACACTTGATCCAGAGAATATTTCTAAAGATGCAATCATAGATTTAGCTCAAAAATATAATTGGCAATATGGTGATAATGAATCAATAATTAATCAAACTATATCGTTTCCTTATCTATGGAGATCTCTGAATAGAAAAGCTCAAAGAGAATTATTAAATGATTTAATTGATTGTATAGAAATAAAAAGGGATAAAGACTACAACATTGAGGTTACAAAAATTAAATTCACTGAACACTTCATTCATAAAAGTACCAAAGATTATTTAGACTATCTAAATATGATTCTAAGAAATAAAGATTGTGGTGTTATATATGAAGATTGTCTCGACGAATCAATGTTACAAGAATATGAAAATAAATTTTCAATTATCTCACTCTTCAAATTATTTGATGGAACTTACACTAACAAAGAAAAAGAAAAATATTTAAATATGATAGAACAACATTTTTATACAGATGGTGTTATTGAAAGACCACTCATAAGAAACCAAGAACAAATTGATAGAATTATCATGATACCTAAAACTTCAGTTCTTCTCGAAGAACTGTTGGCATAAAGTCATAAGCAATAATGCTTCGGCATTATTCATAACCATCCAATGACTCCTTCATTATTTGGAGTAGTTGTTGGATATCATATTTGAGCAATTTCAAATATGATTCAACTCGTAAGAGTTCGCCGGTGTTTTGATAGCATGTCAAAACCCATAGGGCGTTATGACTTTTGCCTAAAGTTAAAAGATCAATCTAAGAGGTTAAATGGAACTATCTTATTCATGTCATTTAGGTACAGATAGAAACAAATCAAAAAAAGGTTCGAGAGCGGCAAAAAATAGTGTTAGTGGAACATCATCTTTATCAAATCACTCTATTCAAAATATGAATCAATTAGGTCATGTATTGAAGCACGATTTGAGATTAGAAGAATATAATAATGAAAATATTGTAATGGTAATTGGAGAATCACAAGACAAAGAAACAGCAATGAATCAAATCAAAAATATTTATAAAAATGAGTTTGAAGAAGCAAGAATTGAATACAATAATAAACAACCTAGAGACGATAGAAAGATACAAGATTATTTAAAACATGTATCTGAAAATACTAATCGAGATATAGCATGTGAATTCATAATTGAGTTAGGAAATAAACCTTATTGGGCTACACAAAGTTTCATAGAAAAACAAAAAATGGTAGAAGTTTATAAAAAACAAATCAAAGATTTAGAAGAACTTGTTCCTGAATTTAAGATAGGAGTTGCAGTAGTTCATCTTGATGAGAACTCTCCTCATATGCATATTGTTGGAGTTCCAATTAAAGATGGATTCAAAAACGGAATGAAAAAACAAGTAGCTAAATCACAAATATTTACTAAAGAAAAACTACGAGAGATTCAAGATACTATGAGAGAAAAATGTATCAAAGAATTTAATGAAACCTACAATCATAACTTCACCTTAGTTGATAAACAGATGGGAAGAAATGAAGATATTCCTCTATCTAAAATGAAAAACTATGATTATATCAAAAGAAATCTAAAGCAAAACGAAAAGAAAATAAACGAGTTAACTGATAAAGCATATGAACTTAGTAATGATTCAAATAGAATCAAAAACACTTTGTTTAATATAACAATGAAGCCAACTTATGATGATAAATATGAAATAACAAGTGAGCAAATTAAGGAGTTAATGACTTACAACAAAAAAGTAACTGATACGACAACTA
>JAEEGL016610674.1_pt1 | contig 24197 bp, 17 predicted proteins | sample 9134231 | NCBI WGS metagenome assembly JAEEGL01 (sample SAMN16246548, study PRJNA631951) | gut metagenome | biome: gut microbiome; feature: rumen; material: fiber-attached | host: Bos | place: Iran: Karaj | collected 2018-10
ACCTCGCAGCCGGGCTGCAGGGAAGCCCCGTCCAGCACGCTCCCGGAAACGCGGCAGCCGTCGGCCACGGCGCTGCCCGCGCCGATCACCGTCATGGGTCCCAGCTGCGCGCCGGGCGCCACACGGGCTTCCGGAGAGACCCAGCAGCCTCCCGGCGCCGAGAGCACCGAGCCCGCGGGGAGTTCCAGGGGAAATCTCCCGTTCAGAACGTCCCTGCAGGTGGCGAGAAATGCGCTGCAGGAGCCTACGTCGTTCCAATACCCCTCCGCCTGCCATACGTGCAGGCGCTTTTTGTTCCGGAGCATCCCGGGGAAGACCTCTCCGCCGAAGTCCGCGCTCCGCCCCTTCGGGATCTCCCGCAGCACGGAGGGCGATAAGGCGTAGATGCCGGTGTTGATCAAATCCGAAACGACCCTTTCCGGGCCCGGCTTTTCGACAAAGCCGCGAACGCAGCCGTTTTCCTCCGTGAGAACCAGGCCGAAGTCGGAAGCCTGCTCGCTCTGCCGCACCAGGAGCGTTGCGTCCGCTCCGCTCAGCCGGTGCTTCTCCATCATCACCCGCAGGTCATAGGAGCAGGCGGCGTCGCCGCTGATGACCAGGAAATCCTCATCGCCCACGAAGTCGGAGCAGGCGAGGACCCCGCCCGCCGTCCCGGCAGGCTGCGCCTCCGTCCGGTATTCGATGCTGAGTCCGAAATCGCTGCCGTCGCCGAAGTGATCGCGGATGACCTCAGGCAGATAGTGGAGCGTCATGCAAAGCTCCGTGAAGCCGCTTTTTTTCAGCAGCAGCACGATATGCTCCAGCAGCGGACGGTCGAACAGCCGGAGCATGGGCTTCGGCTTATTGAGACTGAGCGGCCGGAGACGAGTACCCTCGCCGCCGGCGAGTATGATTGCTTTCATCCTTTTCCCCTTCCGGACGCCACTTCCTTCGGGCATCCGGAAGTAATTTGACCGGAATGGGACCTGAAATACGCCGGAGAACGGGCCGGAACGGAAAACAGGCGCGAAATTTCCCAGAGGTTATTGTAAAAGCTTGTTATCCTTGATAAAATAAATAAATCTGGGAGGTTATGACATGCAAAAGAAAACGAACTCCAAACCACGCGGCGATTCGGCCTTTCTGCGCTTTTTCCGGCCTTCCATGCGGCTTTACTTCTGCGTTCTGGTATTCTTTGCCATTCTGACATTGACCTTTCGCCATTGGGAGCTGGGCGCCATCGAGCTTTTGGCCGCACTGCTGCTGCTGTTCTACTCCCGCTTTGCCCACAGCCGTCAGGAGCGCCAGGTGCTGGAATACCTCGGGGCTTCCGTCCGACACTCGGACGACGGGCGCACCGATACAATTCTCAGCATGCCCCTCCCGCTTGTCGTCTTCAATCTGAAGGACGGAACGGTGCTCTGGGGAAACGACGGCTTCCTGGAGATCACGGGGGAGCGCAAGCATCTTTTTGAAATCACTCTGGCGGACATGGTGCCGAACCTCGGCATGAAATGGCTGACCGAGGGCCACAGCGAGGCGCCGGAGCCGGTGGTCATCGAGGGGCGGAAGTACCGGGTCTATGGGAATACGTTCTCCGTGGAGAACAGCGCCGTTTCCGGCAACGCCTGGGGCATGACCTATTTTGTGGACGTGACGGAGTATGAGCGCATTTCCGCGGAGTATGCCGCCTCGCGTCCGGTGGTGAGCGTGATCATGCTGGACAACTACGACGAACTCATCAAAAACCTCACCGAGACCACAAAATCCGCCATCCTCGCGCAAATCGACCATCGAATCAGCGAGTGGACCGCCTCTTCCGGGGGTTATCTCTGCCGCTATGACCGGGACCGCTACATCTACATTTTCGAGGAGCGATACCTCCAAGGGTATATGGATGGCCACTTCAGCCTGCTGGATTCCGTCCGTTCGCTCCAGAGTCCCAACGGCATCGCCGCGACCGTGAGCATCGGCATAGGGCGCAGCGCGAAGAATCTGGAGGAAGCCTATCAGTTTGCCATGCTGGGCATAGAGATGGCCCTGTCCCGGGGCGGCGATCAGGCGGTCATCAAGACGCCGCTGAATTTCGACTTCTACGGCGGCAAAACCGTGGCAGTGGAGCGAAGGACGAAGGTGAAGTCCCGCGTGATGGCCTCCGCGCTGGGAGAATTGATTGGCGACGCCTCCAATATCCTGGTCATGGGGCACAGGTTTTCCGACCTCGACAGCATCGGGGCGGCGGCGGGCGTCTGCTGCATCGCGCGGAAGATGGAGAAAACTGCCAGAATCGTCGTTAACAAGGACACCACCGTGGCCCTGCAGCTTATCGAAAGGCTTCAGCGCCTTCCGGAATATGCCGACACCTTTATCGGAGAGCAGGAAGCGGTCATCATGGCGGACGGGCGCACCCTGCTGATCGTGGTGGATACCAACCGCCCGGACCAGACGGAGTCTGAGGATCTGCTCATCAGCTGCAACAAGATCGCCGTCATCGACCACCACCGCCGCGCCGCGGACTATATCGCAAACGCCGCCCTGAATTTCCATGAGCCTTATGCGTCCTCCGCCAGCGAGCTGGTGACGGAGCTGATGCAGTATCTGGTGGAAACCGCGGACATACGCAAGACCGAGGCGGAGGCGGTGCTGGCCGGCATCGTTCTGGACACGAAGAACTTCACCATGCGAACCGGCAGCCGGACCTTTGAGGCGGCAGCTTTCCTGCGCCGCTGCAGCGCGGATACCACGGAGGTGAAGAAGCTCCTGCAGAATGACCTGCCCAGCACAGTCGCCCGCTTCGCCATCGTGGAAAAGGCTGTGGAATACAGACCCGGCATCGCGCTGGTGGAGAGCACGGAGCATCAGGACCGCATCATTGCCGCCCAGGCGGCGGACGAGCTGGTGAATATCTCCGGCATCGAAGCCTCCTTCGTGATCTATCAGACCGAGGAGACCGTGAATATCTCCGCCCGAAGCATCGGGGACGTGAATGTTCAGGTCATTCTGGAAAAGCTGGGCGGCGGGGGCAATCGCTCCGGCGCCGGCGCCCAGATCCGGGACATGACGGTAGCTGAGGTCATGGAGGCGCTGAAAAAAGCAATCGACGAGTATTTGAGTTCTGAGGAAAGAACGGAGGGAAAAGGATGAAGGTCATTCTGAATGCGGACGTAAAGGGCCAGGGCAAGAAGGGGGAGATGGTCGAGGTCTCCGAGGGCTATGCCCGGAATTATTTGCTGCCCCGCAATTTGGCCGTGAAGGCCACGGCGGATAATCTCAACGCGCTGAAGCTGAAGGAGCAGGCGAAAAAGGCCCAGATCGAGCGGGAAAAGGAGCAGGCGAAGGCCTATGCCAAGCAGCTGGGCGCCGCGGTGGTGAAGGTGCGGGCCAAGGGCGGCGAAAACGGGAAGCTGTTTGGCTCCGTCACCAGCAAGGAGATCGCCGAGGCGCTGAAGGAGCAGCACGGCATCAATCTGGAAAAGAACCGCATCGTTCTGGATGAAAACATCAAGAGCTTCGGCTCCTATGAAGTGAAATGCAAGCTGGGGTATGAGATCAGCGGCACCATCCACGTCCTGGTCATAGAGGAGTAAGCGGACCGGATTCTACATCGCAAGGGGGGCAGCAAAATGGATGAGCTGTTCAGCCGGCAGATGCCGCACAGCCTGGAGGCTGAGCAGGCTGTGCTCGGCTCAATCCTCATCGACTCCCGCTGTACGGCCCAGGTCATTTCGGTCCTGAAGCCCGGCGATTTCTACACGGAGCTGAATCGGGGGATCTATGAAGTGATCTCCTCCATGTTCAATTTCGCCAAGCCGATCGACGCCGTCACGGTGCTTGATGAAATGAAGCTCCAGGGCGTCTACAACGCCCAGAGCTCCCAGTCTTACGTGGTGGAGCTCATGAACGTGACGCCCACGGCGGCCAACGTCATGAAATACGTGGAGATCGTCCGGGACAAGGCGCTGCTGCGCAGCATCGCCACCGTAGCCGCGGATATCACCGCCGCCGTCAACGAGGGCACCGGCTCCAGCGATGATGTGCTGGAAACGGCGGAGCGCCGGATCTATGCCTTGCGTCAGGGCAAGACCCTGGGGGGGCTGGAGCCAATCTCCGCCATCCTCAGCCAGGTGTATCAGAACCTGGCCGAGCTCAGCAGAACGAAGGGCGGCATTCCCGGTCTGCCGACGGGTCTCGGCGAGCTGGATGAGACCATCATGGGCCTCAAAAACTCCGACTTTATCATCCTGGCCTCCCGTCCCGGCATGGGAAAGACCAGCCTGGCGCTCAATATGGCGCTGAACGTGGGAAAGAAGACGGGGAAGGCCGTAGCGATCTTTTCGCTGGAAATGTCCAAGGAGCAGCTTGCCCAGCGCCTGCTTTCCAGCGAGGCCTACGTGGACTCCAAAAAGCTGCAGACCGGTCTGCTCACCAAGGAGGACTGGCAGAAGCTCAGCGGCGCCACGGCGACCATCAGCCGCACGAAGCTCTATATCGATGACAATTCCGTCATCACCGTGTCCGATATGAACGCACAATGCCGCCGGATCCAGGACCTGGGCCTTGTGGTGGTGGACTACCTGCAGCTGATGACCTCTGCCACCGGAGACAGCAGCGAAAACCGCATCCAGGCCGTCGCCGAGATCAGCCGCATGCTGAAGATCATGGCGAAGGAGCTGAATGTGCCTGTGCTCTGCCTGAGCCAGCTAAGCCGCGCCAGCACCCAGCGGCAGGATAAGCGCCCCATGCTCTCCGACCTGCGGGAATCCGGCTCTCTCGAGCAGGATGCGGACATCGTGCTTGGCCTCTACCGGGAGGATTATTTCAATAAAGAGGCAGAGGACCACAACAAAGCGGAGCTCATAGTTATGAAAAACAGGCATGGGAACACCGGCACCATCGACGTGCAGTGGATGCCGGAATACACCACCTACGCTTCCCTGGAGCGTTATCATGAGGAACCCTGAATGACTGTGCCGGATGCGGTGCGGGAGAGCCTGCGGAGCTATCAGATGCTCTCGGAGGCGGATCGGGTCATCTGCGCACTCAGCGGCGGGCCGGATTCCGTCTGCCTTGCCGATGTGATGCTGATGCTGTCGGCGGAGCTGGGGCTGCGGGTGGAATGTGCCCATTTCAATCATCTCCTGCGGGGCGAGGAGTCCGCACGGGACGAGCGTTTCGCAGCCGAATGGTGCGCAGAGCGGGGCGTGACATGCCATATGGGCCGCGGCGATGCAGCGGCCTTCGCGGCGGAAAACCGCATGGGCGTGGAGGAAGCGGCAAGGACCCTGCGCTATGCATTTCTGGATGGGCTGGGAGACGCGTCCACACGCATCGCCACCGCCCACCAGGCCGACGATCAGGCGGAGACCGTGCTGATGAATCTCCTTCGCGGCAGCGGCCTGAAGGGCCTGAGCGGCATCCCGCCGGTGAGAGGACGATACATCCGCCCCCTGCTTGAAGTGCCGCGGGAGGAGATCCTGGCCTATCTGGCCGGCCGCGGGCTGGACTATGTGCTGGACAGCAGCAATCTGGATACCGCCTATCGGCGAAACCGGATTCGCCATGAGGTCATGCCGGTGCTGCGGGAGCTGAATCCGGCCTTCACGAAAGCCTGCGGGCGCGCGGCGCGGCTGATGCGAAGGGACGAGGAGCTTCTTGCCGGGATGGCGGGGGAACTGGTTTCTGAGGTGAAAGGCGATGCGGTCCTCTCCGCAGCGGCGCTGCGCAGCGCTCCCGCGCCGCTGGCCGCCAGAGCTCTGCGGCGGGCGGCCGGTCTTTTCGAGGTTCGGCTGGAGGAGAAGCACGTGGAAGCTTTGATGACCCTGGCCGCATCGGCACACCCTTCCGCGGAGAGACCGCTGCCCGGCGGTCTGACCGCTCGCCGGGAGTATGAACTGCTGCGGATTGGCCGGAAGACGGAGCCCGAGCCTTTTCGGGAGGCGGAACTGTCCTACGGTGCGTGGACAGAGCTTGTTTCCCCGGACCTTCGTGTTTACTGGGGAGACAAATCCGGTCTGTTGAAAATTCACGGTAAATTCACGACTTACTTCTTCAAAAAAGACCGGATCTGTGGTACTATGACTGTCAGACCTCGCCGGGAGGGAGATATGCTGCGCCTTCCCGGGCGCCCGGCCAAAAGTCTGAAGAAATGGATGCTCCAGGAAAGAATCCCGGCTTGCCGGCGGGACCGTCTGCCCGTATTCGCGGATGAGCGCGGCATATTGGCCGTATACACCTTGGGCGCGGATGAACGAGCTTCTGCGGCGCCGGAAGAGGCGGATTCGGTTCTTGTGATATCGGAAAGGACATAGATATATGGATGCGCGATATTCCCTTGAAACTCTCATCAGCGCTGGGGACCTTGCGGCCAAGGTGTCGGAGCTGGGTGAAGCGATCACCCGCGATTATAAGGACAAGGACACGGTTTTTGTGGGTATACTGAAAGGGTCCTTTATCTTTATGTCCGATCTGGTGAGGAAGGTCCGGCTGGAGCGGCTGGAGCTCTGCTTCATGATGGTCTCCTCTTATGGCTCCGGCACCCGAAGCTCCGGGAACATCATCATCAAGAAAGACCTGGAGAACGATCTGGAAGGGAAGCACGTTCTCATCGTGGAGGATATCATCGACAGCGGCAACACCCTGACCTATCTGAAGAAATACCTTGCCAACCGGAAAGCCGCATCCGTCAGAGTCTGCACCATTTTGGACAAACCCTCCCGAAGGGAAACGGATCTGGTGCCGGATTACCGGGGCTTTGAGATACCGGACGCCTTTGTGGTGGGCTACGGCCTGGATTATAACGAGCGTTTTCGCGAGCTTCCCGACCTGTGCATCCTGCACTTCGACGGGGAGAAGGCATAAATCGATGCCCAAGGAGGGATGCTTCTTTGAAGAAAGACAGAAAGAGAGATATCGGCTTCTATGTGCTGATCCTGGTCGTCCTGGTGGCGGTCATTTTCCTGCTCCTGTCCAATAATCCGCAGGAGGGAATGCGGTATTCCGAGGTCCGCAGGCTGTTTGAAGAAGAGAAAGTAAAGTCCTTTGCGGTGGACGGGGACACGCTGGTCATGTCCTTCCGGGAGCCTTACGAGGGGCGCTACACCGCCAGCCACCAGCTCTACAACTTCGGCGTGTTTTACGAGGACCTCCATGAGCTGATCGACCAGCAGTGGCATGACGGCGTGATCACCGACTATAACTATGACGTGGGCTGGCAGGCGCCCTGGTGGCTGAGCTTCCTGCCCTACCTGCTGATCATGATTGTGTTCGGGGTCCTGTGGTTCGCCATGATGAACCGGGGCATGGGGGGCGACAAGTCTGCCATGCGCTTCGGCAAGGCCAGGACCCGTGTTGGCGCCACGGATAAAAAGGTCACCTTCGCTGACGTTGCCGGCGAGGATGAGGAAAAGGAAGAGCTCCAGGAGATCGTGGAATTCATGAAGGATCCCCAGCGCTACGTGGAGCTTGGGGCCAGGATCCCCAAGGGCGTGCTGCTGGTGGGCCCGCCGGGCACCGGCAAGACGCTGCTGGCAAAGGCCGTGGCAGGGGAAGCCGGCGTGCAGTTCCTCTCCATCTCCGGCTCCGATTTCGTGGAGCTGTATGTGGGCGTCGGCGCCAGCCGTGTCCGCGACCTGTTCGATCAGGCCAAGAAAGTCGCGCCTGCCATCATTTTCATCGATGAGATCGATGCCGTCGGGCGTCAGAGAGGCGCCGGTCTCGGCGGCGGTCATGACGAGCGTGAGCAGACCCTGAACCAGCTCCTGGTGGAGATGGACGGATTCGGAACCAACGAAGGCGTCATCGTGATGGCCGCCACCAACCGCCAGGATATCCTGGACAGAGCTCTTCTGCGGCCCGGCCGTTTTGACCGCCAGATTTATGTGGGCATGCCCGACGTGAAGGGGCGTGAGGCCATCCTGAAGGTCCACGCCAAGGGAAAGCCCCTCGCCGAGGACGTGAATCTCAGCACCATCGCAAAGACCACCATCGGCTTTACCGGTGCGGATCTGGAAAACCTCCTGAACGAGTCAGCTCTGCTTGCTGCGCGGCGCAACCGCCGCTTTATCACCATGGCGGAGATCGAAGAGGCCATGATCAAGGTCATCGCCGGGCCCGAGAAGAAGAGCCGCGTGGTTTCCGACAAGGAGCGCAGGCTCACCGCCTTCCATGAGGCCGGGCACGCCGTGGTGTCCCATGCCTTGGAGCACAGCGATCCGGTCCATCAAATCAGCATCATTCCCCGCGGCAATGCCGGCGGCATGACCATCTATCTGCCAGAAGAGGACAAAAGCTTCAATTCCCGCAGCGAAATGCTGGACAATATCGTATCGCTGCTGGGCGGCCGCGTGGCGGAGAAGCTGGTGCTGGACGATATTTCCACCGGCGCCAGCAACGATCTGGAACGGGCGACCTCCATTGCCAAGTCCATGGTCATGAAATACGGCATGAGTGAAGCCCTGGGTCCCGTGGTTTACGATTCCGGCACGGGCGAAGTTTTCCTCGGACGTGATTACGGACACACCAAGAGCTATTCCGAAAAGGTAGCCGCCGAAATCGACGAGGAGATCAAACGCATCATTGAGGAGGCCTATGAGCGCTGCCGCCTGATCCTGGAGGACAACCTGGATATCCTCACCCTGACGGCGGAATACCTGCTGAGCAACGAGGTCATGAACGGGGATGTATTTGCCGCGTTGTGCCGCGACCGGGAGCTTCCCGTGACGGAGCAGACGCAGGACACACAGCCCTCGGCAGAGGAAGCGCCTCCTTCCAATGCGGAGACCGGAGAGGCCGAGTCCGCGCAGGATCCGGCGCCGACGCCGCAGCCGGAGGACGGACTGGGAGAAACGGAACCGAAGTTCGATGACCTGTCCGATCAGGTAAAGGACAACTGGATGCCCTGGGAAGAGGAATAAAGCCCTGTCATTCCCGACAATTGAAGACAGAGAAAGGGCCCGGCGCAATCGAAGTGCCGGGCCCTTGCCGTGCCCATCAGCGAATCGTTCTTTCCGCGAATGAAAGCCCCGCTGCTCTGCAGGAGCCTGCCTTTGAATGGTAATATGTTTGGAATCCGTTATCCGGGAGCTTTCTCCGTTATCTGACCTTTTCCCGCACCATCAGCAGCTGCTGATGGTGCTCCTGCCGCCGGTCAGGGCTTCTCCGGGCGCGTCTCTGCGGAGAGCGGCAGCGCGGGCGGCCTCGGCGCAGCGCTTCTTCCGCCATACCCGAAGAGGCCGACCTATACGGCCCGGACCGTTCATTGGATGGTGATGGCCCGCAGGTGCCTGGGCAGAGAGCCGATCACGATCAGCTTGTTGTCGTCGTCATGGAGAAAGTAGATTCGCAGGAGATTCTCCATGTCGTTGCCCACACAGAGATGATAATCCAGCGCGCTCTCCACCGGTTTGCCGAGGGCGCCGGTGAAATACTTGATCTTGTACTGTGCCGGGGTGAACTGGACGGTCGCTGTTCCCGTGGGCTTGATTTCGAAGGGCCGCCCGTATTTCCCGGAGCAGCGGGTATTCATCTCCTCCCGGGAAATGCGCAGATAGCGGTAGTCCCAGTAATCCGTGGCCAGGAAATCCAGGGCGTCGCATATCAGGGAGAGCTGGACGGTCTTGGCGGATTTGTCCGCCAGCAGAGCCGCTGCTTTCGGATGGATGTAGAGGCGTCCGGCAAAGCTGTTCTCGGCCCATTCCGCCACGCTCCCGTGCTCCGCCGGCCGCGTCAGCTTCCGCTGAAGATATGCGATCTCCTCGTCCTTCTTCCGCAGCTGGAGCCGGCATAGCCGGGCTTCCTCCTCCTGTTTGTTCCGCAGCTCTTCCTTATCCCGTTCCAGCTCCGACTGGTAGCGTTTCAAACCCATGACCTGCCGGGTAAGCTCCGCAAGCTTTTCTTCCGCCATGCGCAGGTCTGCCTTGAGCTCCGCCTCCCGTCTTGCAAGGCGCTGTTCATATTCGACGCGGGATTCCTCTGCCTTCTGCTCCTGCTCCGCCTCCATGCTCCGAAGCTTCTGCCGTGCCGCGGCCAGGAAGGGAACGGAGCCGAAGTCATATTGTTTCCTTCTGGGGTAGTCGATAAGAGACGCCCGGAGCGCCGAGATCAGCTCTGACTGTCTGGAGCGGAGAGGCGTATACGCCAAGGTCCGTACTCTGCCCCCGAAAACGTCCGGCTCCAGGATGACGACATCCCCCTTTTGGATGTTCGCCCCCAGAGCGGTTCTGAAGCGGTCGAACAGCGAATCCGCAAGGCGGTATACGCGGCAATACGTAAAGCAGGAGCGGGCGATGGCCTCCGCATCCAGAGGCGGCCGTTCTTTCGGCTTCTGTTTTCCGGCGCTCGGGGAAGGCAGGGAGGTCAGGGGCGGCAGAGATGCAAATCCGGACCCTTTGATGGCTTTGCTCAAAGCGTCCAGATCCGGCAACCCGCCGTTTCCGCTCCCGGGATCGGTAAAAACGGCGCAGGGGATGGAATTGGCCTCGTGATGCCAGGTGGACAGCAGATTCCGCAGGCTGTCATGGCTTCCGATTTCCGCAACGTTTTCGCTCAGCACCGTGACCTGCGCAAGCCCGAATTCCGGGTTTTCCAGCAGCCGACGGACCGGCGACGGACGATAGACGGGCGCATCCTCCGAAGCATACTCCGGGTCGGCGATCAGGATCTGAAAACCGCAGTCCAATGTACTGCCCCGGATGCAGAAGCCGATGTTGGTGGTGATCACACGGCCCGGGACCGGCTGCCGTTCCTGCTGAGGATTCCCGGGGTCGGAACCCAGGTCAGGCTCCGTGATCTGAAGTGACCATGAGCCCTGTTCGGAGATATGGACGATGTCGATGGTGAAGCCGCAGCTTAGGTGATAGGAGAACAGAGGCTCCTCCTGAGCCGCCAGCTCCTGCAGGCTGTCAGGCGCATTCTCGCCGAGCCGAAGCAGCAGCCAGTCCAGCACCGTGCGCACGGCGATCCGCAGACCCTCCTGCGGGGAAGCTTTCCGCGCCATCTGCGCAGAGAGCTGATAAGTTGGGTAGATCCCGTTTTTCAGCAGCTTGACGATACGCTTTTGATCCGCCATCCGCTTTGCCTCCGATTACCGATTTTTTCGTTGCTTCCATTGTCTCCGGGGCGTGTACGGGCGGAAACGCCCGGAGCGCCGCCCGGATGCCCGACTTGATATTGGAGCCGGTATACGCAGCCTGCCTGGCTGATTATACCTGTTTGCACGATGGATATCAAGGCAGCTGAGCATGACAGGGATATCCGGACGTCAAAACAGGCCGAGGCGGCTGAAAAAGGAGACGGTGCGCAGGCGCGAAGACCGGCGCCGTATCGCAATCCGGAATACCGGGAATAATGAAATCGGAAAAGGGGTGAATTGCCTATTGTTTCCTCGCGGAGAGCTATGATATAATTCCATATTATGTGATCAGGCTCCTGGAGAGGAGGAAGGAGAATGGAGGAGACGACACGGGAGCTGTTTCCCGGCGTGCGGCTGACGGCAATCCGGACGGAGCGCTTCCACAGCGCCTGCTTCGGCGTCCATCTCCTGCGGCCTCTTCGGGCCGGTGAGGCCTCCCGGACGGCTCTGCTGATGAGCGTCCTCCGCCGGGGAACGCGGACCCTGCCGGATCAGGCGAAGATCTCCGATGCGCTGGATGAGCTGTATGGCTCCTCTCTGGAGCCGGGGCTGCGCCAGATGGGGGAGACGGTGGCCATCGGCCTGCTGGCGGCATTCCCGGATGACCGCTTCCTTCCCGGCGGGGTGGACTGCCTGGGTCGGATGATCTCCCTCTGCGGTGAGATGCTGCTGGACCCGGCCACAAGGGGCGGCCTCCTTCGGGAGGATTATGTCCGCTCCGAGGGGCGGGACCTCCATGACCGTATCGAAGCCGCGGTGAATGACAAGCGGGGGTACGCCGTGAAGCGCGCCAGACAGCTGATGTTCGCCGGAGAGCCCTATGGGATCTGGCCCCTGGGAGAGGCGGCGGATGCGCTGCGCATCCGACACCACCCGCTGACGAAGTTTTACCGCGAGGTGCTGCACACCTCACCGGTGGAGCTGTTTTATTGCGGCAGCGCCGAAGGTGCGCGGGTGGAGGAGGCGGTGCGCCGTGCCTTCATGACCCTTCCCGGCGGCGGGGAGCGCTCCCTGCCGGAGACGGAGCCCCATCCCGCGCCCGCTGAGCTGAAGCATGTGTCGGAGGAGCTGGACGTGGAGCAGGGGAACCTGGTCCTGGGCTTCCGCTGGCGCCGCGGCGGCGAGGCGGACTATCCGGCCCTTGCGGTGTTCAACGAGCTTTTCGGCGGCGGCTCTGCCTCCCGCCTGTTCCTGGAGCTGCGGGAAAAGCGGGCGCTCTGCTATGCCGTGGGCAGCGGCGTGGAGCGCTATAAGGAGACCATGCTGGTCACTGCGGGTATCGACGCCCACCGCCGGGAGGAAACGGAGGCGGCTGTTCTGGATGAACTGGCGCGGCTGGCGGCGGGGGATATCTCGCCGCAGGAGCTGGAGACCGCCCGCAGAAGCGTTTCCGCCGGATATCTCCAGGCTCTGGACAGCCCTTCCTCCATCTGCTCGTTCCGGCTGGGACAGGAGCTCCTGGGCGCGGAGGGCACCCTGCGGCAGTATGCGGCCCTGGCCTCCGAGGTCCGCGGGGAAGACGTGGCCCGAATCGCCTCGGAGATGCAGCCGGAGCTCTCCTATTTCCTGAGCAGGGGGGCGGAAGAATGAAACGAAAAGAATGGCCCGTCTACGGCGTAGGAGCCTTTGAGGGAAAGACTACCGCCGGACTGCCGGTCTGCGTTTTCCCCATGCCCGGCTTTCAGACGAAATATGCCTTTTTTGCCGCAAACTTCGGCGGCTGCGACCGACGCTTCCTGCTGGACGGGAAATGGAAGGAGATCCCGGCCGGGACGGCCCATTTTCTGGAGCATAAGCTGTTCGACATGCCTGGCTACAATGCCGCGGAGCGTCTGGCCACCCTGGGTGCAAGCTCCAACGCCTATACCGGCCACGGCATGACCGGCTACCTGTTCAGCTGCACTGAGAATTTCGAAAACTGCCTGGAGGAGCTGCTGCGCTTTGTCTCCACCCCGTATTTCACGCCGGAAAGCGTGGAGAGGGAGCGGGAGATCATCACCCAGGAGATCCATATGTATGACGACGATCCCTCCCGCCGGGTGGACCGGAGGTTTTTCCGGGCCTTATACCGGGAGCATCCCGTCCGCGACGAGATCACCGGCACGGCGGAATCCGTGGCGGGCATCACGGCGGAGGAGCTCTGCGAATGTCACCGCCGGTTCTATACGCCGGAAAACATGATGCTCTGCTGCGCCGGGGACGTGGACCCCGAGAAGGTTTTGGACCTGGCGGAAAGGCTGGTCCCTCCCGGGCAGAAAACCCCGGAGCGGGACCGAGGCGGGGACGAGGAGCTGATTCCCGCCAGCGTCCGTGTCGAGGAGAAAATGGCCGTTTCCATGCCCCTGTTCCAGTTGGGAGCCAAGCTGCCCCGGCGGAAGGAGGGGGCCGAATGGGCCAGGGAGATGGTCCTGGCCGATATCAGCTGCGAGCTGCTGCTGGGGATGGGATCGCCTTTGTTTTCAGAGATGTACGACGCGGGCGTTATTGACCACAGCTTCTACGCCAGCACCTATGACTTCCCCCATGGCGGGGTCTGCTATGCGGGCGGCCGCTGCGCCGACCCCGCGGCGGTCCTGGGCAGGATCGCCGATGGGGCGGAGGCGTTCCATATGGACGCCCGGGCCGAGGCGCGGCTGGAGCGTCTGAAGCGCGCCAGGCTGGGCGGCTTTCTCATGTCCCTGGATGCGCCGGAAGAGCTGCCGGAGCTGGAGGCGGAGTGCCGCTTCGACGGCTGGGAGTGCATGGATCTCCCTGCCTTGGTGGGCAGCGTGCGTCCCGGGGAGGCGGAAGCCTTCCTGCGGGAAACGTTCCGGCCGGAACGGCTGGCCTTGTCCGTGATAAGTCCGCTGTGAGGTCATATATCGCCCTGTGCTGGAAGGAGGGCTGAAATGGAGATACCCGGCATTACTTTTCCCCTGTTGGGAGACTTTGAATGGAATTTCCTGCCGTATTTCACCGTTTTCGGCTGGAAAATCTATTGGTACGGCGTCATTATTGCCGTGGGCTTTTTGCTGGCGGTGATCTACGTGGTCAAGCGTGCACCGGACTTCGGCCTGACGGAGGACGACGTCATTGACACGCTGCTGTGGGCGGTGCCCCTGGGCATCATCGGCGCGAGGCTGTATTACGTCATTTTTTACCGTGACAGCAGCGGCGTGAATCCCTATTTCGACGGGGTTGGCGACCTGCGGGATATCATTGCCATCTGGGAGGGTGGCCTCGCCATCTACGGCGGCGTCATCGGCGGCGTCATCGGCCTCATGATTGCGGCGAAGCTGAAGAAGATAAGCGCACGGGCGTCGCTGGACGCGGTGTCCTTCGGCCTTCTCATCGGGCAGGCCATCGGACGCTGGGGCAATTTCACCAACCGGGAAGCGCACGGCACGGAGACCCTGGTGCCCTGGCGCATGGGTTTGGTCTACTCCTACAAGACCTTCTATTATCATCCGACCTTCCTTTACGAAAGCCTGTGGAATGTCCTGGGCTTCCTGCTGCTTCATTTTTGGTTCCGAAAGAAGCGGAGATTCGACGGGCAGCTGTTCCTGTGCTACCTGGCCTGGTATGGGCTGGGGAGGCTGTTCATCGAGGGCCTGCGCACCGACAGCCTCTATGTGGGCTCCTCCAATCTGCGGGTCAGCCAGCTGCTGGCGGGCCTGACCTGCCTCTGCGCCCTGGGCCTCATGCTCTTCGTGCTGGTCTTCCGACGGCCGGAGCCGGAGCAGCTCTGGCTCAACCGAAAGAAAAAGGCGGCCGAGGCGCCTGAGGAGCCTGCTCCGGAGCCGGAGGCGGCGGAGCTGATGTCGGAGGAACGCTTCGACGAGGAGCTCAGCGATGCTTTCCGCATCCTGGCAGGCAGCGAAGGGCGCGGCGGGGAGGAAAATAACGGGAAAGCGGTGGAGGAAGCGGCGGCGGATGCCGCCGCGGATAACCCGACGCAGGCGGCGGGAGCCGGGGATGAAGCGGCAGACACAGAGCCCGCTGCGGAGGAAGCAGAAAGCGCAGAAGCGGAGGACAGTGCCCACGCCGAAGCGAAGGAGAATGGCACGCCGGAGACGCTGGACGAGCCCTCCGGGGAAGCCTGATATCAGAATTGGAAGTGGAATATGGACAGAATCTACATCAGCGAGCTTTATAAGCATCCCGACGATTTCGCCGGGAAAGAGATCACCGTGGGGGGCTGGGCCCGTACCATCCGGGACATGAAGAGCTTTGGCTTTCTGGAGCTGAACGACGGCAGCTGCTTCAAGGGACTTCAGGTGGTGTTTGAAGACGGCGTGGTGGAGGACTACAAGGCCGTCACGAAGCAGAACGTGGGCGCCTCTTTTGTGGTGAAGGGGACCTTCAAGCTGACCCCGGAGGCCAAGCAGCCTTTCGAGCTGAAGGCTTCCTCCGTCCTTCTGGAGGGCGCCTCCGCGCCGGAATACCCCCTGCAGAAAAAGCGGCACAGCGTGGAATACCTGCGTACCGTGGCCCATCTCAGGCCAAGGACGAACCTTTTTTCCGCTGTGTTTCGCATCCGCAGTGTGGCGGCCTTCGCCATCCATGAGTTTTTCCAAAACCGGGGTTTTGTATATGTGAACACCCCGCTCATCACCGGCAGCGACTGCGAGGGTGCGGGGGAGATGTTCCGGGTCACCACCCTTGACCCCAAAAACCCGCCCCTGACAGAGGACGGGGAAGTGGACTGGAGCCAGGATTTCTTCGGGAAGATGACCAGCCTGACCGTCTCCGGCCAGCTCAACGGCGAGACCTATGCCATGGCCTTCGGCGACATCTACACCTTCGGCCCCACCTTCCGGGCGGAGAACTCCAACACCACCCGGCACGCCGCCGAATTCTGGATGATCGAGCCGGAGATCGCATTTGCGGATCTGGAGGACGATATGGACCTGGCGGAGGATATGCTGAAATATGTCATCCGCAAGGTGCTGGATACCTGCAGGCAGGAGATCGAGTTCCTGACGAGCTTCGTGGACAAGGGTCTGAAGGAGCGGCTGGAGCTGGTGGCCTCCTCCGATTTCGCCCGTGTGAGCTACACCGAGGCGGTGGAGATCCTGAAAAACTCCGGATCCGAGTTCAAATACCCGGTCTACTGGGGCTGCGACCTGCAGACGGAGCATGAGCGCTACCTGACGGAGCAGCAGTTCGGCAAGCCCGTTTTTGTCACGGACTACCCCAAGGAGATCAAGGCTTTCTATATGCGCCTCAACGACGACGGGAAGACCGTCGCCGCGGCGGACTGCCTGGCCCCGGGCATCGGGGAGATCATCGGCGGCAGTCAGCGAGAAGAGCGTCTGGATGTGCTGGAGGCGCGGATGGATGAGCTGGGCCTGGACAAGAGCGGCTACGACTGGTATCTGGACCTCCGCCGCTACGGGGGGACCCGCCACGCCGGCTTCGGCCTGGGCTTCGAGCGCCTCATCATGTATTTGACGGGCGTGGGCAACATCCGGGATGTGATTCCTTTCCCGCGCACCACCGGCAGCGCCGATTTCTGATCAGTCATGAGCCGGGGACGTTCCCTCAGAGCGCCCCCGGTTTTTGTCGGAGGGATCATGAGCTTTCCAACCCTGGAATTTGCCGGCTTCCTGCTCCTGACGGTCCTGGGCCGGTATCTGCTTCCAAGAAAACTGAAAAAGCCCTGGCTCCTCCTGTGCTGCCTGGTCTTCTATATCCTGGCGGGCGGCGTCTGGACGCTGCTCCTGGCCGGGGAGGCGCTGGCCGTCTGGCTGCTGGCTCTGGCTTCGGAACGTTCGCTTTGGGGGCGAAAGCGGCTGTGGACCGCCCTGGGCGCGTGCCTTGCCCTGGGGACACTGGTGCTGTTCAAATATACCCGCTTTTTCCTGCAGGACCTGCTGGGTCTGCCGGTGCCTGCTCTCTCCGGCTGGACCCTGCCGGCAGGGATCTCCTTTTTCAGCTTCACCCTGAGCGCCTATCTCTTTGACGTGGGGAAGGGGAAATACCCGGCGGAGAAGAACCTGCTGGACTTTGCCGTCTTCGTCTCCTTTTTTCCCACGCTCCTGGCCGGTCCCATCGAGAGGGGGAATACGCTGCTCCCTCAGATCCGGGAGCTGCCGGAACGGGATGGAGATGAGCGCCGGCGGGGCCTGCTGCGCTTCTGCTGGGGCATGGCCAAGAAGCTGATTGCGGCGGATACCATTGGCCTCTTGGTGGACGCCGCCTACGCCGACCCCGCGGGGGTTTCCGGCGGCGCCATGCTTCTGGCCGTATTGTTGTACTCCTTTCAAATCTATCTGGATTTCTCCGCCTACACAGATATGGCGGCGGGCTGTGCCGGGCTGCTGGGCTTCCGGCTGACGGAGAATTTCAAGGCTCCGTATCTGTCCGTAAGCGTGAAGGATTTCTGGAAGAAATGGCATATCTCCCTGACCTCCTGGCTGCGGGACTACCTGTATTTCCCTCTGGGCGGCAGCCGGAAGGGGAGATGGCGGACGATCTGCAATATCCTGATCGTCTTTGCCGTCAGCGGCCTCTGGCATGGCGCGGCGGTTACCTTCCTCCTCTGGGGCCTGCTGAACGGTCTGTACCAGGCGGCGGGAATGCTGACCCTGCCGCTCCGGGAGCGGATCTGGCGGTGGCTGGGGCTGCGGGAAGAGGGGAGACTGCTGCCCCTGCTCCGGGGTGTGCTCACCTTCTGCTTCATCACCGCAGCCTGGATCCTCTTCCGTGCGGATTCCCTCTCCCAGGCGGTCTACGTGGTGAAGCATATCCTCCTGATCCTGCGGGACGGCTTCGGCCTGTCCTCGGCCCTCTCCCTGCTGCCGGTCCGGCAGCTGCGGCTGCTGCCCCTGTGCCTGGTGCCGGTGATTTGGGAGGACGTCCGAATCGCCCGGGGAAAAGCCCGCCTGCCGGAGCTGCGAAGCCCCTTCGTCTATTGGGGCGTCATCCTGCTCCTCCTGCTGGCTGTCTCCGTTTTCGGAATCTACGGCCTGGGCTTTGACGCCCGGGAATTCGTATATTTTCAATTCTAAGGTGCGATGATGAGGAAAGCTGAAAGACCCGGTCTCGCCCTGCGTATGACGGCGTTCCTTCTGGCTCTCGCGATGCTGCTGAGCATGACCTGGCTCCTGGGCTGGCTGCTTATGCCCCAGCGCAAGGAATACGGCAGCCTTTGGGAGCAGTACCGGCAGGAGCCGAAGGACAGCCTGGACGCGCTGTTTTTCGGCAGCTCCGTGGTATACTGCGACGTGGCCCCCGCCTGGATTTGGGAGGAGAGCGGGCTGCGCAGCTGGGTCATGGCGGGGCCGGAGCAGACCATGAGCCTGACCTATTACTATCTCCGGGAAGCCCTGAAGACCCAGTCGCCCAAACTTGCGGCGGTGGAGGCCACGGGGCTGCTGTTCAAAGAGTATCAGAATTATTCCCGTGCCAACGTCAGCACGATGCCCCTGTCCCTGAACCGGCTGGCCGCCGTTTTCCGAGCGACGGAGAGGAGCGAGTGGAAGGGGCTTCTGTTCCCCATGTATAACTACCATGCACGCTGGACGGATGTGCACCGTAAGGACGTGGAGGAGCATCTCCACCCCGTTGAAGACCCGTTTGCGGGTTACACAGCCCTGAACCGTGCCATCCCTCAGACGCCCCGAATCAACCGGGACCGGGTGCTGGATGAGGATGTCTATGGGAAGCAGCTGGGCTGGCTGGAGAAGATTCGGGACTATTGTGAAAAGCGGGGCGTCCGCCTGGTGGTATACCTGTCCCCTGCGGCGGCCAGGACGGCGCCGGAGCAGACGGAGCGGATCGCTGCGGACCTGGAGACGCTGGGAATCGAGCTTTGGGATTTGAGCGGGCTGGCGGAGGAGCTGGGTATCGACGACGAACTGGATTGGTACGACCCCCTCCATTTCAATATCGCAGGGGCGGAGAAATTCAGCCGCTGGTGGGGGAGAACCCTGGCAAAGGAGCTGGAGCCGGACCCGGCGGCCGACCGGAATGCATGGGAGAAGAAGCTGAAAGCGCTTCTGGAGCGCAGAAATCAGCTGCAAAGCGGATGAAGGATGAATAAAAGCAGCCCGCAGGCGCAAAAATGCGCGCCTGCGGGCTGCTTTGACGATGTGCTCATTCCAATACGACGGTGGCCTGATAGGCCAGGTTCCGCTTGAATCTCGGGGCGGGATTAAGCCGCTGGATTGTGGGCGAATACCCCGCGTCACGGGCGCCAACCTCCAGATGGGCCAAGGCAACGCCTGCGTCCACGCACTGCTCGAATTCCACCACCGGACTGGCAAAAAGCTTCTCCTTGCGGTACAGGTGGATGCGGTGCCGGTCATCGGTAACGAAGACGCAGGGCTGCCGGTTATAGGAAGAGGGAGCCAGGCGGCCCAGCTCCAGAATGGAGCGGTATTCCTCCACGCGGTTGTAAATCAGCTTTTCTGCGGGGAGTCGGTCGAATTCCCCGGCGCTTTCCCGGAAGGCTTCATCGGAATAACCCAGAGCCAGAGCGGTGACGAAGGGGAGGCTCCCGTAAAAGTCGTTTTCTGCGGTGATGCTGACGCTGCCCTGCCAACAGGTGGCCACGTTCCGCTGCGTCAGCCAAAGCACCGCCATTTCCCCCAGGTAACCGCAGTTCTGAAGGCTGAAGCGCTTCCGTTCCGCCCGAAGCAGAAGGTAGCAGGGGGCCTTGACCCCCGGCTCGGTGATGCAGAGCTTCACCATGTCAAGATAAGGCAGGGTGTCGAAATTCCAGTCGATGTCCGGCTCGGGCGGCGTCAGGTCGGAGAGAAAGTCCACCAGCTCTTCCATGAGCGTCGGGTCCAGGGGATCCTCGCGGAAGCTGCGAAAGCTTTTCCGCCGCAGGATCTGAGAAGAAAGAGCGTCACTCATGGCACTGATGCGTCTCCTCGTCGGAGGTCTTTTCCGGGCTGCTTTCGCAGCACGCCGCGCCTTCCTCTTCGCAGCAGCTCTCCGGCGCCGCGGGAGTCTCCGCCGTCTCGAAGCGCCTGGAGGTGTCAAGAATGGAGCCGATGAACCCCTTAAGCTTATCGCTGAGGCGCTGCAGCTCGTCGGAAATCAGGCCGACGCCCGCTTCCGTCTCCTGTGCGGCACCCTGGAGGGTAGTCCGGAAGGAGCGGTAATTCTCATCCCGCTGTCGGAGGAAGTCCGCTTCCTCCTCCTTCGCACGGAGCAGAAGGGCGTCGGCGTCCTGCTGTGCTTTTTCCGTCACAGCGCTGGCCTGCAGCTGCGCCTTCTCCGTCAGTTCCCTTGCCTGCAGCTCCGCCTGTGCGATCATCGCCCTGGCTTCGCCCCGGGCGGTTTCCTCAATATCGGCGGCCCGCCGGGATGCGTTCAGCTCCAGCGTGGCGATCCGGTCCCGCATGCTGTCATATTCTGCCGCCTTCTGCACGACGTCCGCTTGCCCGTCCTCCAGTTCGGCAAGCCTGGCCCGCAGCGCGCTCACTTCGCTCCGCAGCTCTTCCGCCGCCGCCGGATCCTCGGCGGGCGCGGCCAGGGCGGCGTCCCGTTCCGCGGTCATCGCTTCCAGAGCGGCGCGGAGGCTCTCGCATTCCGCTTCTTTGGCCTGCAGCTGCTCCATAGCTTCAGCTACCTCCAGGGCAGCCTGTTCCTTCATGGCAGCGGCCTCCTCCTGGACGCCCTCCAGCTCCTTCAAACGGCCGAGCTGCTCCATGCGGATGCGGTCCAGCTCGTTCCGTTCCTTCTTGAGGACGTCATAACGCTGAGAAGCTGATTCCAGGTAATCCATCACGTCCTGACGGTTGAATCCGTTGATCGCGCTGCGAAATGTTCCAGTGTTTGCCATGTTATCCGTCTCCTTTCGCTGCGTCTGCAGCGGCCTATTCAAAGAAGGCTGTCATTGAGCTTGTGTCCATAGGTCTCGGCGACCTTGCGCAGCCCCTCGTCCGGGATGACCTGGCGGAGTTGCCCCTGTCCGGCGGAGAGGGCCAGGACCCGGATCTGCGCCGCCTTTTCGATGGTGTGCATCAGGCCGAAGGCACTGTCGAAATCCGGCCCGGAGGTGAAGAGCCCGTGATGGGCCCAAACCACCGCGTCGTACTGAGCCATGGCCTGCCTTGTCGCCTCCGCGATCTCCGGACCGCCGGGCACCATCCATTCCACCACGCCTACCCCGTTTGGGAAGACCATGGGGCATTCCGTCTCGCTTTGCCACAGGGCCTTCGAGAAAGCGGCGGCCGTCAAGGGAAGAACGAAGGTGAGGGCCACGATGTGGGCCGGGTGCGCGTGATACATGACCCGCGTCTTCCCGCCCGTGGCCGCGGCGCGGACGACGTGGCAGAGATAATGACTGTCGAATTCGCTGGTGGGCCTGGCGCCGCCCCGAAGGCCCCAGACGATGCGAAAGGCGTCTCCGGCCGGGCTAATCTCCAGGATGCCCAGGCTGCCCTCAGGGTCCTCGGAGACGTTGCGCATATATTTCCCGCTGCCGGTGACGAGAAAGTGACTGCCGCCCAGGCCTGCGTCCGCCACGCCCATCTTCACCCACGGGCGGTCAAAGGAGAACGCAGCCTTGCAGTCTTCCACGTCGCCCTCCGTCATGCGGTAGCTGAGGTTGCCGCCGTTGCGCTCGTGCCAGCCTTGGAGCCAGCCGTCATGGCACATGCGGGCAAAGCCGCGGACCGCTGCAGTCTCCCGGATGTCCATCAGCGGACACCCACCGGCAGCGTATCCTGGGCGTCGTCGGAGAGCAGGAAGCTCTGGTTGGGGGAATAGATGTAGCCCTGGCCGCCGCCCACGTATAGGCGCAGGCCGGTGATGTAGCTGGAGAGCTCTGAGGCGAAGAACAGGGCCACGTTGGCGATGTCCTGAGAAGTCCCGGCCCGCTGCAGGGGGACCTCTTTCTTTGCGATCTGGGCGGTGAAGGCCAGCTGCTCCTGCTTATCCGGGATCAGCTCGTCCCAGAACCCGGTGAGGATGCAGCCGGGCTTGATGCAGTTGACCCGGACGCCGTAGGCCGCCCCGTCGAGGGCCAGGTTCACCGCAAGCGCCTCACAGGCGCCCTTGGCCATGTGATATTCGTAGGCCGGCGTGGTGGGGTTGAAGGCTCCGTTGGACGAGCAGACGATGATGCTGCCGCCGTGCTGCTCCTTCATGCCGGGCATGACCGCCATGCAGCAGTCGTACATCCCCTTCATGTTCACGTCCATGGTCCGCTTCCAGTGCTCATCGGGGGGGAGATTGTCGTTGTCGAAGCTCTTCCCGGCGAAAGCGGCCAGAATGTCCACCCGGCCGAACTCGGCGATGATCTTCCCGTAATGCTCCTTGATGTTCTCGGGGTCGGAAATGTCCAGCGGACCGTAATATCTGGCGGAACCGCCAGCTTCCTCGATCCTGCGGCAGGTCTCCAGGGCGGGTTCTCTCCGGCTGCCGCCGCCCACGATGACGATGGCGCCTTCCTTCCCGAAGGTCAGCGCTGTGGCCTCACCCATACCGCTGGAAGCCCCCGTTACCCATGCGACCTTTCCCTTCAGCATATCTTTCATGGTCCACCTCATCAATATAGAGATTAATACAGAGTGATTATAACAAAAAGTGCCGGAATTGCAAGCCCCGCGTATCAGTCTCCCGGGAAAGAGGACGGGGGAGCTGTTTTGAGCGGTATCCTACAGGGATGACCTGTTTAAAGCGGAATCCGTGATTGACCTGATACGAAATATGGGATATAATCATATGAAATGCTATGCACATCTGGCGGGGGAATTGCCGCTTCAAGGGAAGGCCCCTGCAGAAAGGCGATCGGGTTCAGCATATGAAGGAAAAATTCACGCCGGATAAGAGCAGCATCTGCAGCTTCAGCCTCATGGGGCCGGAGAGCGGCGGCCCCTGCCTGGTGGATTCCAAGGATGGCCGGATTACCAGAATCAGACCTTATTTCTATGACACGGAGTATACGGAGGCCAACTGCAATCCCTGGAGGATGGAAGCCAGGGGCAGCAGCTTCTCTGCCCCGGACCGGGTGACCATCACTCCCTTCGGCCTTGGGTATCGGACGCGGGTCTATTCCCGCAACCGGGTGCGCTGGCCTCTGAAGCGCGAGGACTGGGACCCGAAGGGGGAGCGCAATCCTCAGAACCGCGGCGTCAGCCGCTATGTGCGCATCTCCTGGGATGAGGCGGCCCAGATCGCCGCAGACGAGCTGAGGCGAGTCAAGGATACCTATGGCTGCGAGGCCGTCCTCTGTCAGGCGGATATGCACGGTGAGGGGAAAAACACCGCCCCCAGCCACGGCTGCCCCAACCGGCTGCTGAGCCTCATGGGGGGCTACACACTCCAGATGCGGAACATGGATTCCTGGGAGGGCTGGTTCTGGGGTGCGAAATACGTCTGGGGCTGCGAACCCGTGGGGGAGATGGCCCCTCAGACGAACCTCTATCCCGACATTGCGAAAAATGCCGATATGCTCTTCTTCTGGGGCTGCGACCCGGAGACGACGCCCCGGGGCTTCGGCATGAACCTGCCCAGCCGCCTCTGCTACTGGTTCAGCAAGATCGGCATCCGGAGCGTCTATGTCTGTCCCGATTTGAACTACGGGGCGGCCATCCACGCGGACAAGTGGATCCCCATCCTGCCCAATACAGACCCGGCCATGCAGCTTGCCATCGCTTACGTCTGGATCACCGAGGGGACCTACGACAAGGAATATATCGCCAGTCATGCCTATGGCTTCGATAAATTCGAGGAATACGTTTTGGGCCGGGAGGATGGGATCCCCAAGACCCCGGCATGGGCCAGCGAAAAATGCGGCACGCCGGAGTGGACCATCAAGGCACTGGCCCACACCTGGGCCAAAAACACTGCCAGCATCATCCACGGCAACGGCGGTCCCTATATCCGGGGGCCCTATGCCTCGGAGCCTGCCCGGCTGGAGGTCATGCTTCTGGGTATGCAGGGCCTGGGAAGGCCAGGCGTCCACCAGGCCAAAATGATCGAGTGGAACCTGTGGAACCGGGAATACCCCGTGCCCTATCAGGGGCAGTTTGTTCCCCGCATCCCCGCCTGCGGAGACCCTCTGCGGCCCGTGGAGGGGGACGTGGACCCCATCATCAACATGGACCGTTTTGTGCTGACAGAGGAACAGAAGAAGCGCGCTCCGGAG
>JAEEGL013660765.1_pt1 | contig 24196 bp, 16 predicted proteins | sample 9134231 | NCBI WGS metagenome assembly JAEEGL01 (sample SAMN16246548, study PRJNA631951) | gut metagenome | biome: gut microbiome; feature: rumen; material: fiber-attached | host: Bos | place: Iran: Karaj | collected 2018-10
GAAATACCCTTCGAAGGCACGCTGAAAGTGGGGCACAACATCCAGATAGGCGACTTCGCGCAGAACCAGGCTCAGCTGTTGGACGAGGAACTGACCGTGTTCCAAACCATCGACAACGTGGCCAAGGGCGACGTCCGCCTGCGCATCAACGACATTCTCGGTGCCTTCATGTTTGGCGGCGAGAACTCCGACAAGAAAGTCAAGGTGCTCAGCGGTGGCGAGCGTAGCCGTCTGGCCATGATACGCCTGCTGTTGGAGCCTGTGAACCTGTTGATACTGGACGAGCCTACGAACCATCTCGACATGGCCTCGAAGGACGTGCTGAAGGAGGCCATCCGCGCCTTCGACGGTACGGCCATCATCGTGAGCCATGACCGTGAGTTTCTCGACGGCCTCGTTACCAAGGTCTATGAGTTTGGTGGCGGCGAGGTACGAGAGCATTTAGGAGGCATCTACGATTTCCTGCAGAGCCGCAAGATTGAGGAACTAAGCGAGCTGGGGAAAACCACGACTGCTCCCTTAACGCCGCCAACCAGTGCCCCGGCACCCTCAGTCAACAAACAGAGCTACGCTGAGCATAAGGAACAGCAGAAGCAACTGCGCAAGGCAGAGCGGGCCGTGGAGGAGAGCGAGAAGAAGATTGCGAAGATGGAGCAGCGTCTGAAGGAACTGGATGACCTGCTGATGGTGCCCGAGAATGCATCGGACATGACGCTGGTGACGGAGTACACTGCCACCAAGAAAGCACTCGACGAGGAAGTGGAGCGCTGGGAAGAGCTTTCAATGGAATTAGATGAGTTAAACAAATAACAAGAAAACGTATGAGAAACAAGAAATTTTTAATGATGTTGACATTATCAATGATGTCGGCAGTCACGATGGCTGATGAGCCGTTGAAGTCGGGACTTAACAAGGCCGACATGAACACCAGCGTTAAGGCTGGTGACGATTTCTACGAGTATGCCTGTGGTGGATGGATGAAGGCCAACCCGCTGCCTGCTGCCTATTCGCGCTTTGGTTCGTTCGACCGTTTGGCCGAGGACAACAACGAGCGTATCAACGGCATCTTGAAAGAACTGCAGGAAGGAACCTACAAGCAGGGCACCATCGAGCAGAAGCTCTCTGACTACTACAAGCTGGCGATGGACTCTACACGTCGTGAGCAGGACGGCATACAGCCTGTCATGTCGCTTATCAAGAAGCTGGAGGCCGCCAAGACCGTTCAGCAACTGTTTGACGTGCAATTAGAGATGGCAAAGTTCGGTGACTCGGAATTCTACAGTGCCGGCATGGGTGCCGACGAGAAGAATGCTTCGCAAAATATCTTAGGCGTGAACCAGGGTGGCCTGACGCTCGGCCAGAAAGATTACTACTTGGAGACCGACGAGGCTACGACCAAGATCCGCGAGGCTTACAAGAAGCACATTGCACGCATGTTCCAGCTGTTTGGCTTCAGCAAGTCTCAGGCTACAAAGAAGATGCAGAATGTCTTCAAGTTGGAACTGGCACTGGCTAAGGTGTCGAAGAGTCGTACCGAGCTCCGTGACCCGCAGGCTAACTACAACAAGATGACCCTGCAGGAGTTCAACACGAAGTATCCGAACCTGAAGCTGGAGCAGGTGATGAACGCTCAGGGCCTGCAGAGCAAGTACATGCAGGAACTGGTGGTAGGTCAGCCCGCCTTCATGGAGGGTACCAATGCTTTGCTGGCCAAGATAAAGCCCGCCGAGTATCGCGACTACATGGAGTGGGGTGTCATCGTGAGTGCCGCCAGCTACCTGAACGACGAGGTGCGCGAGGCCAACTTCGACTTCTTCGGCCGTACCATGTCGGGCCGCAAGGAGGATCATCCGCTGTGGCGTCGTGCCACCAGCCAGGTGCAGAGTGCCATGGGTCAGGCCCTTGGTCGTATCTACGTGGACAAATACTTCCCTGAGGCCGCCAAGACCCGTATGTTGAAGCTGGTGAAGAACCTGCAGATTGCCCTCGGCGAGCGCATTGCCGCCCAGGACTGGATGGACGATTCGACGAAGGTGAATGCCCTGCTGAAGCTGAATACGTTCTATGTGAAGGTGGGATTCCCCGACAAGTGGATTGACATGACCAAGTTGCAGATTGATGCGAAAAAATCTTACTACGAGAACCACATGGCATGTCTGAAGTTTTGGAATGATTACTACATCGACCATACGGCTGGAAAACCTGTCGATATAGAAGACTGGTACATGACTCCTCAGACGGTGAATGCCTACTATAACCCTACCACGAACGAAATCTGTTTCCCAGCTGGTATTCTGCAAGTTCCGTTCTTCGATATGACGGCTGACGATGCCTTCAACTATGGTGCCATCGGTGTGGTAATTGGCCATGAGATGACTCACGGATTCGACGATCAGGGACGCCAGTATGACAAGGATGGAAACATGCACGACTGGTGGAAGGAATCCGACGGAAAGAACTTTACAAATCGTACGGACAAATATGCAGATTTCTTCTCGGCTATTGACGTGCTGCCCGACCTGAAGGCCAATGGTCGTCTGACGTTAGGTGAGAACCTGGCCGACCACGGTGGGCTGATGGTGGCATACGCTGCCTTTAAGAACGCCACGAAGAACAACCCGCTGCCAGTGATTGACGGTCTGACCGCCGACCAGCGCTTCTTCCTTGCCTATGCTGGCGTATGGGCAGGCAATATTACGGAAGCTGAGATCCGTAACCGTACGAAAAGTGACCCTCATTCATTGGGACGCTGGCGCGTGAATGGTGCCCTGCCTCACATCGATGCATGGTATGATGCCTTTGGCATAAAAGAGGGTGATAAGATGTATATTCCAAAGGAAAAACGCCTGCAACTCTGGTAAAACAGACCGAAAAGTGAAAAAAATGCCGTCGTAAATGAAAATTTACGGCGGTTTTTTGTAGAATATCATTTTTTTTTATATCTTTGCACGGATATTAGCAAATCATTTACTATGACCAAAGATACAACAATCAGACCAGGAGCAGCCATTCAAGGTGAGCAGGTGATGCAATATGAAGGCATGAGTCGGACTTCCGATAGTGCCCAACAGATTGACAATCAACAATTAACCAATCAGGCAATGGGTGTTGCCTGCCCTTCGTGTGGAACAGTCAACGACCCGGAATCCATGTTCTGTGCCTCTTGTGGCCGTCCCTTGCGGCTCGCCAATTGCCCGAACTGTGGTAGTGAGATAGATCCTGATGCAGACTTCTGCGAGGTGTGCCATCATTATATTAAGAAGGACGTGTGCTCTTTCTGTGGTGCGTCAATGTCCGAAGGCGAGGCTTATTGTCACGAATGCGGCAATCCTCGTGGTGGCATTGTATGCCCGATATGTAACACGCTAAACGATTTTGCCTTCTGCAAACAGTGCGGAACGCCACTGACGGAAGATGCACGCGAACTGGCTGCCAATCTGCGTAAGCTTCCTGATTATCAGCTGCTTTCAAAAACGGCACGAGAGCTGGAAGAGCTGAATATGCAAATTCCTTATAAGTCGGATCGCGACGTCTTACGTGATGAGATGAACGACAGGCTTCGTGAACGTGTGCTGACGTTGCTGGCCAAAGACAAAGGCGTGGCCAATCCGGAAATTCCAAAGAAAGAAACAAGGCGTTTCTCGCAGGAAGAATTACAGATACGTAAGGAAGAGAAGATGCGAATGATAACCGACATCCTCGATCGGATGGCACTACCCGCATTACCTACACCAGCCAAAGCCCGTAACTACGCTATGGCTCAGAAACCAGCAGGCGTGAGACTGGCTTGGGTCTGCAACTGGAAACATGCCTTACACTCCAGCCCTTGTGGCTGCGCTAAGCCGCAGTTGGGTGGCAAATGGGTGATTTTAGGCAAAAAGAACAACCAAGAGATAAAAGACGACAAACAATAATGGCAACTGATAGAACTCTCAATCGTACGGTGGGCATTGAAACAACGATGGTGACGAATGTACCGGAACAAACACTCCGTGTGCAATCTGATCAGCAAGCGTTATCCACCACTGCCACTTCGAAAGTGGAGCGTACTTTCAGGGACGAGAAACAGGAATCTGGTTCCAGAATCAACAGTGGATTCTTCAATCTGAAAGGCATCCGATATAAGAATGAGAAGTGTTTAAGTGACTCTTCAGGGGAGGCACAGGTGTTCCTTGTTGAGCACGATGAAAAACAATATGTGCTGAAAGTATATTACCCCAATTTTGACGTCAACAAGAAACTGCTGCTGACTATCCGCATGTTTGATTTTGAGATGATCGTCAAACTGTATGATTTCGGCAAAACTTATGTGGAAGGAAAGCACCGCTACTACGAGCTGATGGAATATCTCGAAGGCGGTACGCTGAACCATTATCAGTTAGGTGGCAACCTGAACAGATTCAGACGGTTGGCTTTGCAGGCAGCAGCTGCCTTGGCCTACTGTCATAACAACAATATTCTGCATAAAGACATTAAACCGTCGAACTTCTTCTTCCGTGATACCTCACATGATGAGTTGGTATTGGGTGACTTCGGCATATCGTCGATGCTGGAGAAGGACGGTAAAGCACATCGTACCTCTCAAGCGCGTACGCCTATTTATGCTGCTCCGGAAATGTATTCCGACGTGATTGACGGCGTCGTAGAACTGACGCCGGCGGCTGACTACTACTCGCTTGGTATGACCTTGTTTGCCCTATGGCTGGGTGAGAACCCGATGAGTTCGAATGAGCGCGTGATGATGCGCCAGAAAAATGAGGGTCGCCTGCCACGTTTGAATGAACTGCCTGAGACGGTCAAGCATATCGTTCAGGGTCTGACGGCTGTCAATCCGATGAGCCGTTGGAGCTATGAACAGGTGGAGAAGTGGTTCCTGGGTGAGGAAGTGCCTGTGGACATCAGTTCGCCCTTCCTGAGATATAAGAACTTTATCGTTGACCCCGACCGTAATCTGGTAGCCGACAACGTGCATGAGCTTATACCCCTGCTGGTAGAGAATGAGCGGCTGGCAACAGGATACCTGTACAACGGACGTATCAGCCAGTGGTTGGAGTCATGTGGCAATATGAAGCTGGCAACGGTTGTGAAGGATATTGTTGTCAACAGATACCCAGCCGACCAACATGCTGGACTGATGGCGTCTGTCTATGCCATGGAGCCTACCTATCCTTACACGGATGTGAATGGGAACCTCTGTGACGATGTCCACAGCATCGCCATCTCCGTACTTAGCTACCAGGAGAAGTATTCGCTTTTGCTGAGAAATCCCAACGACACTCTTTTCTTGTATCTCGAGTCGCATTCAAAGTGCGACGTCAACCGTCTGCGCTCTTACTTTGCGACGGACGAAGCCAATGGTGTTCAGCCCGATTACCGTATTTCCATTCTGAAGATGGTGTACGAGATAGACAAGGATATTCCTTTCCTGTCGAAGTCCCCGTCGGCCAATATCAAGCAGATTGTTAAGGCTTTCGGCCATGACCAGCTGTCGCAGGACGAATGGATGAGCCTGACGGACGGACGGTTATTGTCGTGGATGTATAGCCATGAGGACATGATGGCTTGTGAGAGCCTGAGAATCATGACTCAGGGGCAGAAATATTCGGAAACGCTGGCCTACAAAGTGCTTTACAATCTCGATCGCGATGCAGCCTACGACCTTCGTTCTGCTGATACGCCCGCAAAGGTTGGAAAGCTGTTGGCAGAGAGACTGAAGAATGCTGAGCATCTCAGCAACGAAGACTTTGAGCGCGAAATGCGTGACATCATTGAGCCTAACGGCCGCTTTGCCTACTTTGCCCAGTTGCATGGCTGGATTGAGTTGCAGGCAGAAGCCAACAGAACGTTCGACATGAAGCTGGAAGAAAACCGTGAGCGTTTAGGTGCCTACGACATGAAGACCGCTGTCTACCGTTTCTGCAAAATGTTAGGAGTGACACCGTCTTACCTGTTGACGAATGGTACGGAAGTCACCGACGGCAAGGAACTGGATCATGCTCAGAATGCCCAGATGCGTAATGAGATGCGGACGGGTAATTTCTCGCAGTGGCTCTCCATCTTCTATCATGAAGACCCTTCGAAGGACTTTGAGGAGCAGTACTCCTACGAGTATGAGCTTGAGAAGTGGGTGATGGCATTGGGCGAGATTGATTCCTCGAACCAGTATTACAGACGTTTTGTCGATGCTCGTGAGTCGACGCAGCAGAAGATGGAGAATGTGAAGGCCGAATGGAATCATGCCAAGCGCAAGGAGAAGATGTGGCGCGTGTCCTTCTACTCTTTGTGCGGACTCTGGGCTTTGTTGGTGCTTGTCCTTGGAGTGACGGGTCGCGACTATCTGTTGCGTAATTCGTTTGTGACTATTGGACTGCCGGTAGGCGGTATTTCCGCTTTCATTGTCAGCACCCGTGCCTATTTCAGAGGCTATGGCTTTGTGTTCTCAGTGTTGTGGGGACTGCTGGGTCTGGCGTCGTCGTTTATCCCCATTTCGATTCTGAAGTTCGTGAATGGCTCATTCCCAATACTGTTCAACTTGGCTATCGTATTGATTACTGCGGTTTATATGCTGATATGCCACATGACCGACTTTAGGGGTGACCAGAAGGCAGACAACAAACTCGTCAACGACGTGCTCGATGATGATATCCAGTCGTCGTTGTTAGAACCGCTTTATTATACCTTCAAGACGAAGTCGTATAAGTATAAGGGATCGAAATTCGGCATGCTTGACGACGTATCCGACCAGGTACGTTCAATATCTGGTGAGTCCGTACTCCATTATATACTATGGTGCCTGATGGTGCTTTTGTTGGTTGCCGAGTTTATCGTATTCAGCCCCAAGCTGATGAATGTACGTAATCCGAATCTGGACGGCAACTGGAAACTGAAGACCCATAAAGTCATCAAACAATTAGAAAAGGATGTAGAATGATTTGCGAGCATTGTCATAAGGAAAACCGAAGCATTGCGAAATTCTGCAAGTGGTGCGGACGCCCCATGGCCAGTCAGAATGTACTTGACAGGCTGGTAGGGTTGGATGACGTGAAGGCTCAGCTGAAGACCATCGTCGACACCTATACATATTTGCACTCGCGCAAGGATATTGCCAATGTGCGCCTGTCGGTGAATGCCATTGTCGTCGGTGAGACAGGAACGGGTAAAACTGTTCTGGCTGAAATCATGCGTGACTACTTCTATCAGTATAAGATTATTGAGAAACCCAAGTTGACAATGGTTGATGCTGTCGACTATAACCGCTTTGTTGACAAATGGGACGATAATATCAAGAAGGCTCGCAACGGAATCCTCTTTTTTGATAATGTGCAGAAACTGCTCCCTGATAAGTATTCGAATCAGGTGAACCCTTTGGATAAGCTGTTTGTCGAGATGGACAAGTGGAACGACAATCCAATTGTGGTGATTGCCGGATTGCCAAAAGGCCTTGACGACTTTTTGGAGAGCAACCCTGCAGTGAAGAACCGATTCAAGTACCTGTTCCGCCTGTCAACGCCAGGTTATCAGGAATTGTGTGGTATTACGAAACTTGAACTGCGGAAGAAATACGGTATCACCCAATATTCGGATGAAGCCGACAAGCAGCTTTCCCGTTTCTTCAAGTATCAGATTAAGATGAAGGATGAGACATTTGGTAATGCTCATCTGGCCATGAAAACAGCGGAAGACATCTTTACTTCTTTTATCAGCCGTGGAGCCGAGGCAACACAGGTGGAGCGTGAGGATATCCAGGGGTATGTGCCTGAAGAACGTTCGCTCGATGATATCCTTCACGACCTCGACAACTTTATCGGAATGGATGAAGTGAAGCAGGCGGTACGTGAGATTGCCTATTCAGTCCAAAATAGTGTGCAGCGTGCTGAACGTGGTCTTGGCGAACAGGAAAAGATGTCGATGCATATCATCCTGACGGGTAATCCTGGTACAGGTAAGACCACCATAGCCCGTAAGCTTGGCGAAATTCTTTCAGCCATAGGTTATTTGGATAGTGGCCATGTGGTAGAAGTTGACCGTGCCAAGATGGTGAGTCCCTATCAGGGTGAGACTCCCAAGGTAGTCGACCGTTTGTGCGACAAAGCCATGGGTGGTATCTTGTTCGTGGATGAAGCCTATACGCTGGCACCTCTCAGCCATTCGGGTGAGCGCGACAATCAGGGCGCTCAGGCTTTAGAGAAACTGATGAAACGAATGGAGGACGACCGCGGCAAGTTTGTGGTGATTGCAGCAGGCTACCGTAATGAGATGGATAATCTCTTCCGTATCAATCCAGGTTTCAAGAGTCGTTTCAATTACTTCCTGAATATTGAGGACTATTCTCCTGAGCAACTCTATCAGATTATGATGGTGTTTGCCAGTGAGAAACACTACATCATGTCACCACAGGCTGAGGCTAAGGCTAAGGCTTGTATTAAGCAGATGTATGAGTCACGTGATAAGGATTTTGCCAACGGGCGTACCATGCGTTCGCTGTTCGACGAGATTTGCAAGAAGCAGGCTCAGCGTCTCCAATACGGCGATATTTCCACATTGAGCGATGCTGAGCTGATGACTATTGAGGATGGAGACATCCCGTTCGAGGCTCCTACAGCGGTAGACTATACGGAGTGCTTGCAGAAGCTCGACGGTCTGGTGGGCCTTTCGGCTGTTAAGAAGGAAATAAGTAATCTGGCTGCTTTCTTGAATCTGCAAATCAAGCGTGGCGAGTCCAATACGTTCCAAGGCAAACACTATGTGTTTACAGGTAATCCTGGTACAGGTAAGACCACTGTAGCCCGCATTATGGCCGACGTGTTCAAGACGTTAGGTATCCTTTCGCGTGGACAGCTTGTGGAGGCTGACCGTGCTAAACTGGTAGCTGGATATAGTGGACAGACGGCCATTAAGACCAATCAACTGATTGATTCTGCTATGGGTGGCGTGCTGTTTATCGACGAGGCCTACACGCTGAGGTCGAACGACGGCGACTCCTTTGGTGCTGAGGCCATTGACACCCTGCTGAAGCGTCTGGAGGACGACCGTGGCCGTTTCATCTGTATTGTTGCTGGCTATACAAATCAGATGCACGACTTCATAGACTCTAATCCAGGGTTGAAGAGCCGTTTCACGCAGACCATCCATTTCGACGACTATACGCCAGACGAGCTGACGCAGATATTCCTGAATCTGGCTGCGGCCAAGAATTTCACCATCAGCGATGAGACGCGTAGTGCTATCCACCGTCAGTTTGAACAGCTCTATCTGCGGCGCGACAAGAACTTCGGCAACGCACGCGAAGCTCGACGCATTTTCGATGAGGCTGTGGAGAAACAGAGCCAGCGACTTGTCGGCCTGATGAGTGATCCTGGCTTCAAGGAGGAGGATATGTACAGCATCACTACTGATGACCTGCCAATGGCTCAGAATGAGAAGGCTCGTCCTCTGGATGAAGTTCTCAACGAGCTCGACGACTTCGTGGGTATGCGTCAAGTGAAGAACAGCATCCGACGGCTGGCTGTGCAGAGCATGTTTATGAAACAAAGGGCGGCATTGGGTGCTGGTAATGTGCAGCAGATGGTCATGAACTTCGTGCTGACCGGTAATCCTGGAACTGGTAAGACCTCTATTGCCCGTAAGATGGGCGAGGTGCTGAATTCCATGGATATCCTGCCTACAAGCCGAGTGCTGGAAACCAGTCGTGCTACCCTTGTTGGAAAGTATATGGGTGAGACACCGAAGATTGTCAACAATATGTGCGACAAGGCGATGGGTGGAATACTGTTCATCGACGAAGCCTATACCTTGAGCGAGCAGAACGACCAGTATGGCAAGGAGGCTATCGACACGTTGATGAAACGAATGGAAGACGATCGTGGCAAGTTCGTGGTGATAGCTGCCGGCTACAAGGACAAGATGGAGATCTTCCTGCAGATGAACCCAGGGCTGGCCAGTCGATTCACCCACAAGCTGCATATCGACGACTATAACGAAGACGAGCTGTTGGCCATCTTCAAGAAAATGGCACAGAAGGAGCAGTACATGCTGTCGCCGACGGCAGAGTTCAAGGCATTGGATGTCATCTTCAAGATGGTCATGACCAAGGATTCTACATTCGGCAATGCCCGTGAGATGCGTAACCTGTTGGACCAGACGGTGCAGCAACTATCCATACGTGTTTCGCAGATGCCGCCCGATCAAGTGACGAAGGAAACATACCAAATCATATTACCTGAAGATATAGTAGATAAGAAATGATTATTTGTCCTAAATGTAAAGAAGAGATAGATGATGATAGCCACTTCTGTGATCAGTGTGGACAGGCATTGTTGTACTGTAATCAATGTGGTCGCGTAGGCATCGGTCGTCGTTGTACGCATTGTGGAGGTCTGATGGTGGCATTGGAGGAATACCAGCGTGCTGTCGGTTCACAGACGGCCTTGTCCATGTCGGTATCTTCGGGTGTTGTGTCGTATTCAGGGAGTATTCATCCCGACCATTCAGAACATGATAATACTCAGAAACCTGCTCGTCGTGGAATACCTGTGCTAACGCTATATAACCCCAGCCTGAATATCCGTATAGACGGTATCAATGGTGCTGTAATTGGTCGTCGACAAGGCCCCTATACTAAGTATTTTGAGAATAACATGTATATTTCCGGCGTACATGCACAATTGAAATATAATGCTCAGACGGGGTGGTGTGTCGTTGATAAGCATTCTTCAAATGGCACGACGCTGAACAAGCATACCTTGCAGCCTGATGTCGAGATGTCTCTGAAAACAGGTGACATCTTGTCGCTGGCAAATATAAATCTTCAAGTAAATATCAGTTAAACCAATAAATACGTCAAGTGAAACTTAATATTTGTGCGGCAAGCAATGTAGGCTCAGTCCGCCTAAATAATGAAGATATGATACTCGTCGGTCCCGACTATGTTCGTGATGACGATATAAAATGTAAGGTGGATTTGTCGTCTGTCGACCGTTACCTCGTTGCCCTGGCCGATGGCATGGGTGGACATAACGGAGGCGATATTGCCAGTAGCGATGTGCTTCATAACCTGTGCTTCTTCTTTGGCGACCTGCCTACGGGACTGAATGTTAGTGATTTTAATGAATCCATATTTGGGTGGATGGAGTCTATTAATTGTATAATTGATTCCAAGGGACGTTCAAACCCTCTCTATCGTGAGATGGGAACAACACTCGTTGCTTTTGCCTTTTATGCTGGGGAATTCTATTGGATGAACTGTGGTGACAGCCGCCTCTACAGGTTACGTGATGGAGTCTTGACACAGTTATCCACCGACCATTCATTGAGTAACCTGATGGGCGAAAGTGGTCATTCCGGTATTATCACCAATTGTATAGGTGGCGGTTGCAAGACATCGTATATTGATATAGTGAAATGCACCCAGGACGTGACCCCTAATGATGTCTATTTGCTGTGCAGCGACGGACTGACAGATATGGTTAACGATACTATAATAGAACAGATGTTGAACAAGGGAGCCGATGCCAATAGCCTTTGTGAAGCAGCCATCGCTGCCGGTGGCTATGACAATGTCTCTGCTTGTGTGATTAAGATTGAATAATTCAGAATAACTATGCCATTAAGATTACCTGACCGCTTGCCGGCCATCGACTTGTTGAAAAGTGAAAACATCTTCGTCATGGGCGATACCAGGGCTCATGCCCAGGATATACGCCCCTTGCGCATTGTCATCCTGAATCTGATGCCGCTGAAGATTACGACAGAGACTGATCTCATTCGTTTGCTTTCAAACACACCGCTACAGTTGGACATCAGTTTCATGAAACTGAAGAGTCACACGCCAAAGAACACGCCGATTGAGCACATGATGATGTTCTACCGCGACTTCGAGTCGATGCGCAATGAGAAATTCGACGGCATGATTATCACTGGTGCTCCTGTCGAACAATTAGACTATGAGGATGTCAGCTATTGGGACGAAATCACTGGTATCTTTTCGTGGGCGCGTACGCACGTTACGAGTACCTTATATATATGTTGGGCTGCTCAAGCCGGCCTCTACTATCATTATGGCGTGCCCAAGTACCCTCTGCCGAAGAAAATGTTCGGTATCTTCCCGCAGGTGAAACTCGATGCGCAACTTCCCATTTTCCGCGGGTTTGATGATGTATTCCAGATGCCCCACAGCCGACATACCGAATTGCATCGTGATGACATCATGGCTTGTCCTGAACTGACGCTGATTGCTGAGTCCGACGACAGTGGCGTCAGCATCGTCATGGCCCGTGGTGGACGTGAGTTCTTCATCACAGGACATCTTGAGTATGCGCCTGATACCCTTGACAAGGAATACCGACGTGATAAGGACATCCGCGATGACGTCGAGCTGCCGAAACACTATTATCGTAATGACTGTTTCGAAGAGGGACCGCTTGTGACCTGGAGGGCACACGCCAACCTGTTCTACTCCAACTGGATTAACTATTACGTCTATCAGGAGACACCTTATAATATAGAAGATATTAAGTGACACGTCCCCTTGAACTGCTCGCTCCGGCCAAGAATTTAGAATGTGGCATCGCAGCCATCGATCATGGTGCTGATGCTGTCTATATCGGTGCTCAGCGGTTTGGCGCAAGGGCTTCGGCGGGCAATAGTGTGGCTGATATTGCCAAGCTCTGCGACTATGCCCACCAGTTCCAGGCCAAGGTCTATGTCACTGTCAATACTATTATCTACGACGATGAGTTAGAGGCCACCCGTCAGCTCCTTCAGGAATTAGCTGATGCAAAGGTCGATGCTGTCCTGGTTCAGGATTCTTCACTCTTCACTCTTCACTCTTCACTTCCTCTTCACGCCTCCACCCAGACCGACAACCGTACTACGGAAAAGGTGCAGTGGCTACACGATTTGGGTTTCTGTAGGGTAGTGTTGGCTCGCGAACTCTCCATCGACGATATTCGTGCTATCCACGAGTCGGTTCCTGATGTCGAACTGGAGGTCTTTGTCCACGGTGCTCTCTGCGTCAGCTACAGCGGACTATGCTATGCCTCGCAGCATTGTTTCCATCGCTCTGCCAATCGTGGTGAGTGTGCACAGTTCTGTCGCATGCAGTTCGATTTGTTAGATTCCGACGGACAGGTGATAGAACACAATCGTCATCTGCTGTCGCTCAAGGATATGTGTCAGATTGACAACCTTGAGGCGCTTGCTGAGGCTGGAGCTACCTCATTTAAGATTGAGGGACGGCTCAAGGATGTAACTTACGTGAAGAACGTAACTGCCGCTTATAGCGAGCGATTAAATGACATTATTCGTCGTCATCCTGATCGTTACCATCGCGCATCCTTGGGGCGCTGTCGTTATACCTTCACCCCCAATCTGCAAAAGACTTTTAATCGTGGTTATACCACCTATTTTGCAAATGGCCGCCGTTCAGACATCGCCTCTTTTGACACGCCGAAGGCTATGGGCGAGTTTGTGGGGACTGTCAAAGAATTGCGGCGAGACTCCTTCAACGTAGCTGGAACAGCCCGCTTCGCTAATGGCGACGGCTTGTGTTTCCTGGATAAAGATCGGCAGTTGCAGGGCTTCCGTGTAAATAGGGTAGAGGGTAATCGACTTTTCCCCCAGCGTATGCCTGACGGTCTGCACCCTGGCTTGCGTCTTTATCGTAACAACGATCAGGAGTTTGAACGGCTGCTTTCGAAACCCAGTGCCGAGCGAAAGATTCCTATCATTCTGTCGCTGCGTCCCACTGATGAAGGTTTCTGTCTGTCGTCAGGTGACTTTGCTGTGAAACTGCCTATCGAGCATCAGACAGCTGAGAAACCACAGCGTGAGAACATTATACGCCAGCTCACGAAGTTGGGTAACACGCCCTACGAGTGTTCCGAAGTTGACCTCCCCGAGGACTTTAACTACTTCATCCCCAGCAGTCAGCTGGCAGAATTGCGGAGGAGACTGGTCGATGAAATGAGACCCCTCCCTGCCTCCCCTATAGGGGAGGAACAAATGCTTTTGCGCGGTGAGAACGGCTCTGTTGAACACGCCTCTGTGGAAAGTCGCAAACAACTCCTCCCCTATAGGGGAGGCTGGGAGGAGTCTTCCCACCTCTACAACATCGCCAACCGCGAAGCCTGCCATTTCTATGGTGTTGACAGTCCTACGGCCTATGAGCTGCATCCCTCGGCCGATGCTGTGCTGATGCAGTGCCGCCACTGTCTGCGTTATTCGCTGGGCTATTGTGTAAAACATGGTGGGCAGCGCCCTTCATGGCGTGAACCACTCTATCTGCGTCTTGGCGACGGTCGTCGCTTCCGTCTCGAATTTGATTGTCTTAATTGCCAAATGAATGTCTATGCGTCGGCTCGTTAAACTTATATTGCCCTTGTTGTTGTTAACTTCCTGCTACAATCGTGGTCAGCAGACACCTGATGCCTGGGATTTGACTGAGCAGCAGCTGGACAGTATCTCGTTCTACACCACCCACCACTACACTCAGAACTACAACTTCCTGGTGCGTGCCGACTCCATGCCCATTATCCAGCAGCTGCCCGCAGAGGCTCTTAGCGACATGCCAGTCGATACGCTGATGGTCTATAGGGGGGAGCATCTTGTAGTGGCCGATATTACTACCGTTCCTGTTGATACCATCGACTCTGTGTGGGTGAAAGTGGCACGTGATCAGAACACCTTCGGATGGATTCATGAGCATGACATGCTCAACGCCGTATCGCCCGATGACCCTATTTCCGAGTTCATCGATTTCTTCTCCAATACCCATCTATTGATATTTATGGCATTGGTAGTAGTAGTGGTAGCCGTTTATATCAATCGTAAACTGCTGAGCCGACAGTCCAAGCTGGTTCATTTCAACGACATCGCTTCGTTCTATCCTACATTGCTCTGTCTGCTGGTGGCAGCATCAGCAACGCTTTACAGCAGCATCCAGCTGTTCGATCCTGAGAAGTGGCGCCATTTCTACTATCATCCCACGCTCAACCCCTATGCCGTACCATTCAGTCTCGGACTATTCTTGGTCTCTGTGTGGGCTATCGTCATTGTCGGCGTTGCCGTACTTGACGAGGTGCGTCGCCTCTTGACGCTCGGCGAGGCAGTTCTCTACCTGTTGGGACTCGGAGCCACCTGTGCTGTAGCCTATGTCGTGTTCAGCATCTTCACCTTATATTATATAGGTTACCCCCTCTTCGTGGCCTATGTCGTTTTTGCCCTCTGGCGCTACTTCCGTCATCCCCGTCCCCGCTATCAGTGCGGCCGATGTGGTGCCCTGCTCTACGACAAGGGCACCTGTCCTCATTGCGGCGCGCTCAATGAGTAGGTTGACATTTCAATGCGTGTGGCCTGCTCGCCATTCCTTGGCCCGCACTTTGATATTCTTCTGCAGGCACTCACTGTAAAGCCACGGTTCGCAGCTGTGGATATCGCCCACGTTCAGGAAGCCACGGAACGGGGGATATTCCGTAGCATTGTAATTTGTGGCCACGAGAACATGGTATTCGGGCGATACGGTGATGGTAATGGTGTCGTGGAGCATAGCGGGTGTGGCATCCGTGTGCCAGTTCACGGGGTTGATACAGATTTCGGAGCCGGCAATGATGGGTAGCACATACTTCACGTCCTTGACAGTATTGTAGCAGATGGTAACACCCGTGTCGGTCTCACCTTCTGCAGGACGGATATGGCTGCACGCGGCCATATCGGCTTTGGTCACCTTGTAGCCCAAGACGTAGGCAGCAGCCAACTGGCTATACGTCTCGTCGTCGATATGCTTCAGCAGTTCCACAACTGCTAAGCCTCCCTGACTGAAGCCTGCGATGATGAGCGGGCGCGACTTGTCACGCTGGGCCTGAAAAAGGTCGAAAGCCTTGCAGACATCGCCCATCGACAGACGGGTACGCTGATAGACGGTGTCCTCGCTGTTCGTCATAAATGCCTGGATGGTCGTATGGCGATAGTAAGGAGCAAAGAAGCGGTTCCCAGGCGACATATAGGCTGCCACCTTTTTCATTTCCAAGTCAGCCATGTGAGCGCGGTGCTCCGGGTTCCATACGTCGGCGTAGTGGCAGATGCGCCCGTCCTCTGTCGTCCAGTCGTCCTCCCACGTCGATACCACGTAGAACACATCGGCTCCCGTGCCGTCCGTATCGCCATCGGCAGTCACCCACATTGTCTTGTCCGAGTAATCTGGAGCCTGCGGAATGTATTCTGCAGCAATGTCCTGTTCCGACGGATTATCGTCGTTCGACGAACATGCTTCAAACGCTGCCGTGCAGCAGATGATTAGTATGGCGGCAAGTGCCAAGAGGCAGATAAGGATTCTCTTTTTCATTCTGTTTCTATGATAACGTTCTTAGTACTGCCAGTCTGTTATTTGAACAGATATTGGGCGAACTCGTGAAGTGATTTGCGCCATACCTGCCACTCGTGGTCGCCGGGGTAGGAGTTGAACTTTACTTCTACACCACCTTCGCGCATCTTCTTCACGATGGTGCGAGTGTATTCAATGCGGGGATCTTGTTCGCCGCAGCTCAGGAAAAAGATGTCGAGCTGGCTGTTGAAGTTTTTGGTGTCGCTCAGTATGCCGGGCACTTCCTTCTCAAGGTCGAAGTTCGAAGCACCACGAATGCCGCCGAACATGCCGGTGGAGAAGACGCCAACGTTGGCAAACACCTCTGGGGAGCGCAGACCGATGTAGAACGACTGGCCACCACCCATCGAAAGGCCGCACATAGCGCGGCTCTTGCGGTCTTTCTTGACTCGGTAGTTCTTTTCCACAAATGGTATCACATTGTCAATCAGTTCGCTGCGGAACGTCTGCATGCCCTGCCAGCTGTAGCCGCCACCGCCAAAGCCTCCGCTGCGTGAGTTGACATTACTGTTGGCACTCACCACAATCATTGGTACGGCCTTGCCTGCTGCTATCAGGTTGTCCATAATCTGGGCGGTTCGGCCCTGCTCCATCCAACCACGATGGTCTTCGCCTCCGCCGTGCTGGATATACACCACTGGATAGGTCTGCTGGCCCTCATTGTAGCCGGCAGGGGTGTAGACCATCAGGGGGCGCCAAGATTCTTCCACCTTACTATAATAATAAACGGTGCGCACTTCACCGTGTGGCACATCCTGTACCTCAAAGTCGTCCATACCCTGCTCGGGAATCTCGATGGCACTCGACCAGCGGCTGCAGCCGTAGAATGTCTGGCTGGCAGGGTCGGCTACCGATACGCCGTCGACAACCAGGGAATAGTAGTGGAACCCTGGCACCTGCGGCTTGGTGGTTACTGTCCAGGCACCGCCTTCGCCTTTCTGCATGTCGTACTTCGTGCCGCCCAGGTCAATCTGGATGTTCTGTGCCTGTGGGGCATTCACACGGAACATCACGCTGTTGTCCTTCAGCACGCGAGGATAGCCGTTGCGATTGATGTTAGTCACCGGGGAATACGATTCTTCTGGGAACGTCTCCCTGCGGAACCCTTGTGCTGCAACTTGCATGCAGCAAACAGCCGTCAGCATTGCGGCCAGTATCATTCTCGTAGTTTTCATTTGTGGTAATATGGTGTTTCGCTTGCAAATTTAGTAAGAATATTGTAAAGCGGCAAACTTTATTCGATTTTTCTGTAAAATCCCTATAAATTAGGATTGCGGGAGTGGTAGAAAGATTGTACCTTTGCACCCGCAAAATCGAAGAAGAAAGATGAGAAGATTATTGATATTGGCCCTGGTTTTCGTTCTGGTCTTGCAGTCACAGGCTCAGGACGGCATGAGGAAGACGGTAGAATATCTGGCTTCGCAGGAACTTGGAGGCCGGTTCCCAGCCACAGCAGGCGACACGCTCGCTTCGAAATACATTACTGGCATGCTTCGCGGCATGAAGCTGAAGCCAATAGTAAAAGGAAAGAAGGAAAAAGGTTTCTATCAGGACTTTAATTTTAGCAAGAAAGACATCGTCACCGAGAAGACCACCGAATATAATACCCACAACATCATTGCCGTTGTTCCGGGAAAAGACAAACGCCTGAAGCACGAATACATTGTCGTTGGCTCCCACTACGACCATTTAGGTTTGGGAGGCCAAGGATCAGGTTCACGCCGTCCAGACACCTTGGGCGTTCATCCCGGTGCTGACGACAATGCCAGTGGCGATGCTGTAGTCCTTGAATTGGCTAAGCACTTTAAAAAGGTACGTTCGCCACGCAGCATCATCTTCGCATTCTTTGGGGCTGAAGAACAAGGACTTATCGGCTCCAAGAAATTCCTGGAATGGATGAAGCAGGCCGACGGTCGGCGCAAGAACCTGCCTCAGGATGTGAAAGACATTGTGGCGATGGTGAATCTGGATATGGTGGGGCGCATGCGCGATCATGCCATGAGTGTATCTGGTACAGGAACAAGCAGCGGATTCAAGGCTCTGGTAGAGCAAGCAGCGGAGCAGACGGGCTTGACAGTTTCTTGTATTCCTGACGGTTACGGGCCAAGCGACCATGCGTCGTTTGTGGCACAGGACATCCCTGTGCTCTTCCTCACTACTGGTGGCCACATGGAGTATCATACCCCCGCCGACGTGCCTTCAACCCTGAATTACGAAGGTATGCAGCAAACCTTGGAGTTCTCGCAGAAGCTGATAACCCAGATAGCTGCCCAGCCAACGAAGCCCGACTATATCAGCGTGCCGAGCAGTCAGACGATGAGTCATGCCAAATTTAAGGTTACGTTAGGCCTGATGCCCGATGTTATGGGGGCCAGCACTGTTCCAGGTCTTCGTGCCGACATTGTGGTGGCCGGCAAACCGGCGCACAACGCAGGCATTAGAAGTGGCGACATTATTAAGGAAATAGACGGCAAACCCGTCAAGGATATCAACGAATACATGGAACGTCTGGCCGAGCTTCAGGCCGGCACCACTATTCCCGTAAAGGTTCTTCGTGGCGAAGAGACCATCGTGTTTCAAGTTCACCTAACTCCTCCCGTAAGATGAAGAAATCGGTCTATTGGCTTTTAGCTGTTGTTATCACGTTGGTATTGAGCGTATACCAGCGCATGACGGGGCCAACCTATCCTAAACGCGTGGCCGTTGAACTCAACGGGGAGACCTATAAGGTGAAACTGCCCAGAAGCGGCGTGCAGCACGACGAGGTGGTAGCCTTGAAGGGCGTTCCGTCTGGCATAGAGTCACAACTGCATTACCGTCGTTACCCGACGACTGACGCTTTTACCACCGTGGACTTTACGTGGCAAGACGGTGAGTGGCAGGCATCCCTTCCCGTGCAGCCCGTTGCGGGTAAACTGCAGTATTACATCACCGTTGATGGTCACGACTATTTGGCCGATGAGCCCGTCGTGATACGCTTCCGTAATGATGTGCCAGCCATTATTTTGGTGCCCCACATCCTGCTGATGTTTGGAGCCATGCTGCTGACCGTCTATACTTTTCTGCTGGTTATTACGCGCAAGCCCTATAGCCGTTGGCTGAAGATCACTGTGGCAACATTGTTTGTCGGAGGCTTCATTCTCGGCCCGCTTGTTCAGCATGCGGCCTTCGGACCTTGGTGGGCGGGATTTCCTTACGGCACTGACCTTACTGACAACAAAACCCTCCTGTCGTTCCTGTTCTTTGCAGCTGCGCTTGCTACGTTACGATGGAAATACAACAAGTGGGTTGTCTGTTTGGCCGTCCTGTTTATGGTGGTCATCTTCAGTATTCCTCACAGTGCTTTCGGATCAGAATACGATTATACAACACAACAATTAAAGAAATAAATTATGAAGTTCAAGAGTTTTATGATGATGATGGCCACAATGGCCTTCGTGTTTGGTGTATGTTCATGTGGTAGCGATGACGATGAGCCCGAAGTGGCCGTAGCTACGCAGGTGGCAGGTTCTTATACCGGTCTTGAGATTATGACGGTTAGCGGCGAAGACGATGAGGGCACAAAGACCTTCGAGTTTACCAAAGCCACGGACTCGTCTGTTGATATGACAATTCCCGAATACGGTGAGGGAGGTATGTCTCTGCCTAAGATGCCTGTGAAGGGTATTCTTTTGACAAAGAGCGGCAACACCATTACCGGAAAGCTGTCCTCATACAGTGGAACCGTGACCAATGCCAGCGGAGCCGAGAAGGCCTATACCGTCAGCGATGTCACCGTCCTGTTCAGCGACAAGAATGTTGTGGTGACGTTTGCGTTGAAGTATGGCAATATGCCGTTTGCCTTTGCAGGAAAGTTTACAGGAACCAAGCAGTAATAAGTGTTAACAAATCAATTTAAGACATCTGTTTTAGCCGGCGTGGTATTGACCATGCCGGTTCTTGACATATTTGCACAGACGGCTTTCCGCGACTCTGTGGAGCTGAACCCTGTCGTCATCACCGCTTCTCATACGCCCAAGGCGCTGAAGGATGCACCCGTCGTTACGCGACTGATAACGCTTCACGACATCAAGATTGCCGATGCCACTAATATCCAGGACTTGCTGATTCAGGAGATTCCCGGACTGGAGTTCGGTTTTGCCATGAGTCAGGAGACATCGCTCAATATGAGCGGTTTCGGCGGCAATGCCGTGCTCTTCCTGGTTGATGGCGAACGCATGGCTGGCGAGACGATGGATAATGTGGACTACAACCGCATGAACCTCGACAACGTAGGGCGTATCGAGATTGTCAAGGGAGCCTCGTCGGCCCTCTACGGCTCAAATGCCGTGGGCGGGGTGGTCAACATCATCAGCCGTGAGAACCTTGAGCCCTGGACGGCCAATGTGAACTCACGCTACAACTCCTTCGGCCATGAATGGCGTCATGGGGCCGGTTTTTCGTTCAACAACAAGAAATGGAATTCCCAGACCAGTTTCCAGCATACCAGGATTGATCCTGTTGACCTGCCTAAACCTCATTCGTCAGAGGAGATAGCCCTGGAACTGATGAAGAAGATGCAGGGCTTGCCCTACGACGAATCGGTGCTGATCGACGACTCCAACCTCAGCCGCCTCTATGGGCAGAAGACTTACAACGTCAAGGAACGGCTGACTTTCCGCCCCACCGACCAACTGACCCTGACAGGCCGTGGCGGCTACTTCTTCCGCACCAGCGAGCGCGACACCTACGACTATCATTTCAATGGCTATAGTGCCGGACTGAAGGGCAAATATGCATGGGACTCTGGTCGCCATCTCGAACTGTCGTACGCCTACGACCAGTACGACAAAGCCAATTTCATGCCTGACGGAACCCGAACCCACGACCACGACTACAGCAATCAGCAACATGTAGTGCATGCGCTCTATAGCCAGTCATTTGGTGAGAACCACCTCATTTTAGGAGCTGACTATCTGCACGATTATCTCACCACCTATCAATTCGTTGAAGGTGCTGACCACGCTCAGAGCAATATCGACGGCTATGCCCAGTTCGACTGGAACATCACGCCGCATTTCAACGCCGTAGGCAGCCTCCGCTACGACTATTTCTCGGCTTCGGCCATGAATGCCTTTACCGGGCGCCTCGCCCTTGTCTACAAATTTCCCTGGCTAACCCTCCGCGCCAACTATGCCAGCGGTTTCCGGGCACCCTCGCTCAAAGAGATGTATATGCACTTCGACATGGGAAACATGGGCTATATGATTATCGGTAACCCGAACCTGGAACCCGAGAAGAGTCACAATTTCAACGTAGCCGTCGAACGGCAGAACCGCATCCGTAGAGGCAGTATCATTGACGGCGTCTATAGCTTCACCCTCATGGGCTACTGCAATCTGTTCGACAAGCGCATCACTACTGTTGCCCACACCTATGAAGAGATGCCAGCTGCCCTCTATTGGAATGAAGACGGCGTCAATGTCTGGGGCATCGATGTAAGCCTGGGCCATTATTTTGACTGGGGCTTGACGCTTAAGCTGAACTATGCCTGGATGCATGAGACCGGCAATGTGGTATTCTCGCAGTTCTCTCAGCCACGCTCGCACGCCCTCACCTGGCGTATTGGCTATGGTCATCGCTACTCACGCTTTTATGCTCTCGATGCTGCCCTTTCTGGACGTAGTCTTGGCAAGCCCCAATCGGGTCACACCGATGTTGATCAGGGCTATACCATCTGGAAACTCATGCTCCAGCACCATATCTGGCGCGGTTTCAATCTCAATACTGCTATTGACAACCTCTTCAATTACAAGCCCAAGTCCTATTACTATAGCTCTCCGCTAACTACTGGCACATCCTTCACCATAGGCCTGTCTGTTGACCTGGACAATTTATAAAAAAGGTAAAATGTTATGTTAAACCGTTGCAAATATGCGTAGAATAAAAAGTTTTTCGTACTTTTGCAGCAGAATAAACCCCTAAAAGATAGAAAAATGAAGAAAATTGTTATGACTATGGCGCTGGCCCTCACTATGATGATGGGCGCGCAAACCGTTCAGGCTCAGGATGTCCTGACAGTTGAGCAGCAGGCTGAAATGAAGGCTCAGAAGGCTGCCGAGAAAGCACAGAAGGATGCAGAAAAGGCTGCTAAGAAGGCTGAAAAGGATCAGAAGAAGAGGGAAGCCGCTGAAAAGAAAAAGAAGAAGGAAGCTGAAAAGGCCGAGAAGCTGAAGAAGAATGCCGAAAAAGCCCGCAAGTCTGCCGAGAAGGCTCAGGAAAAATACACTGAGCTTGCTGAGAAGTCTGCCAAGGATCCCAGCGACAGCAAACTCGCACTGAAGGCTGCCAAGGCTAAGGTTGCTGCCGAGAAGGCTCAGGAAAAAGCTGAAAAGGCTGCCAAGAAAGCCAAGTAATTCCTTTTTCGAAATACCAAAAGACTTGCCGCATCTCTGTCGTTAAAGGCCGAGGTGCGGCAATGTTTTACTGTTTGCACTCGGAAATGAAAAGAAAAGCAAGTTTTCCTTTTGCATTTCACTCGTTTTTTCGTAACTTTGCAGCGTTTTTTCGATTGAGAACGTAACAAAACGAGATATGAAAGATAGAATAACTGGTTCGAAAGCGCTGATGAGGGCACTGCGGGCTGAGGGCGTGAAGACCATCTTCGGCTACCCCGGCGGCAGCATCATGCCCGTCTACGATGCGCTGTTCGACTACACACGTGGAGTGAAGAAATGCTTTGACCACATACTGGTGCGTCACGAGCAGGGTGCCACCCATGCAGCCGAGGGCTATGCCCGTGTCAGCGGTGAGGTGGGCGTGGCCCTGGTGACGAGCGGCCCCGGCGTGACCAACACGCTGACGGGTATTGCCGACGCTATGCTCGACTCGACGCCGATCGTGGTCATTGCCGGACAGGTGCCTATTTCGGCACTGGGTACCGATGCTTTCCAGGAGGTGGACCTCGTAGGCGTGTCGCAGCCCATCTCGAAGTGGTCGTATCAGATACGCCGCGCCGAGGATGTGGCGTGGGCCGTCAGCCGTGCGTTCTACATCGCACGAACGGGAAGGCCTGGCCCCGTGGTGCTCGACTTCGCCAAAAATGCGCAGGTCGAGGAGATTGACTGGGAACCCAAGAAGGTGGACTTCATACGCTCGTACGTACCTTATCCTAAGCTTGACGAGGCTGCCGTCCGCGAGGCTGCCGAACTGATTAACAACGCCAAGAAACCGCTGGCGCTGGTAGGGCAGGGGGTTGAGTTAGGTAACGCTCAGGAGGAGCTGAAGGCGTTCTTGGAGAAGGCCGACATTCCCGCCGGCCGCACGATGCTCGGACTCTCGGCGCTGCCTTCGAACCATCCTCTGAACGTCGGCATGCTCGGCATGCATGGCAACTACGCCGTGAACCTGAAGGAACAGGAGTGCGACGTGCTGATTGCCATCGGTATGAGGTTCAGCGACCGTGTGACGGGCAATACGAAGACCTACGCTAAGCAGGCGAAGATTATCCATCTGGACATCGACCGTTCGGAGATAGACAAGAACGTGAAGGCTCATGTGGCGGTGGTGGCCGACTGTAAGGAGTCGCTGCCGGCACTGACGGCCCTGATCAATAAGAATTCGCACAAGGAATGGCGCGAGTCGTTCAGGGAGCTGGACGACCAGGAACGGGTGAAAGTGATTGAGCCCGCCATCCATCCGAAGGAAGGTCCGCTGCTGATGGGCGAGGTGGTGAACGCCGTTGCCGAGCAGGCACAGGACGATGCTGTACTGGTGACAGATGTCGGTCAGAACCAGCTATTTGCAACACGTTACTTCAAGTATTACCATAAGCGTAGC